>ERZ808035.627-NODE-627-length-27945-cov-3.734893_pt1 | contig 27945 bp, 27 predicted proteins | sample MGYA00380189_ERZ808035 | MGnify/ENA primary metagenome ERZ808035 (study PRJEB31490, sample SAMN06133407) | mouse gut metagenome | isolation source: M5_1 | host: mice | place: China: Chengdu | collected 2015-05 ...
ATGGCCCCGGCGAGCGTCGCCGGCCTCGCCGCGGGTGACCCGGCGGCCTTCGCCCCCTGCACGGCTGCCGCGGTGATGCGCCTCCTCGACCACTACGGCTTCGAGTGCCGCGGCGCCTCGGCCACGGTGGTCGGGCGCTCGTCCACGGTGGGGCGCCCCGTGTCCCAGCTGCTGCTGGCCCGCGACGCCACGGTGACCGTGTGCCACTCGCGCACCGCGGACCTCGCCGCCGCCTGCCGCACCGCCGACCTCGTGGTCACCTGCCAGGGGCGCCCGCGCTCCATCACGGCCGACATGGTGGCCCGCGGCGCCTGGGTCGTCGACGTGGGCACGAGCGAGGACGAGGACGGCTCCATGGCGGGCGACGTCGACTGGGGCCCCGTCTCGGCCAGGGCCGGTGCCGCGACACCGGTGCCGGGAGGCGTGGGGTCGGTCACCACGGCCGTGCTCGCCGAGCACACGGTGACCGCCGCCGAGCGCGCCGCCGCCCGGTGCCGCCCCGGCTCCCCGTACCGCGACGACCCGGTGGTCTCCCAGCTCTTCGACCGCAGGTCCGTGCGCGCCTTCACCGGCGACCCGGTGGGCCCCGAGCTCCGCGAGGCCGTGCTCGAGGCCGCCTGTCAGGCACCCACGGCGGGGAACCAGCAGCTCTACTCCATCGTCCAGGTGGACGACCCGGATGTGAGGGCCCGCCTCTCCGTGCTCTGCGACGACCAGCCGTTCATCGCCCGTGCCCCTTGGGTGCTCGTGTTCCTGGCCGACTGCCGCATCTGGCCGTCCCTCTACGCCGAGGCCGGCGTCGAGGGCTTCCGGGCGCCCGGGGTGGGGGACCTCATGCTCGCCGTCTCGGACGCCGTCATCTGCGCGCAGAACGCCGTCGTGGCCGCGCACGCCCTGGGGCTCGGCTCCTGCTACATCGGCGACGTCATGGAGCGCAAGGAGGAGCTCTCCGAGCTGCTGCACCTGCCGCCCCACGTCTTCCCGGCCGCCATGCTCGTGCTCGGCTTCCCCACGGCTCAGCAGGCCGCCCGCCCGAAACCGGGGAGGGCGCCGCTCGCGGCCAAGGTCATGGAGGACCGCTACCGCGAGCTCGAGGGCGACGCCCTCCGCTCCCTCGTGGCCGACCGCGTGGGCGCCACGGGGTTCGACGCCTGGGTGCGCGCCTTCTGCGCCCGCAAGCACGACTCCGCCTTCTCCCGCGAGATGACCAGGAGCGTGGCCGCCTACCTCGACGGGTTCGACCGCACGGGCGACGCGTCCGTCTGACATACGGCTCGGCCCCCGGTCCCGGGGCCCGTCGGAGCGTCTATACTTCTAAAGGACTGTGCACGCCCCCGGGGATGCAAGCCCCGGCATAATGATCCCAGGAGAGGGAGGTCCACACCCCATGAAGGGAATCGTCCTCGCAGGCGGCCATGGGAAGCGCATGTACCCCATCACCCGCGCCACGTCCAAGCAGCTCCTTCCGGTCTACGACAAGCCGCTGATCTACTACTCGATGTCGGTGCTCCTCGAGGCCGGTATCCGCGACATCCTGGTCATCTCCAAGCCCGAGCACCTCGGCTCCTTCCAGGAGCTTCTGGGCGACGGCTCCCAGCTGGGCATCAACATCGTCTACCGTCCCCAGCCCACCCGCGGCGGCATCGCCGAGGCCTTCGTCATCGGCCGCGACTTCATCGGCGACGACGACGTGGCCCTCGTGCTCGGCGACAACGTGTTCCACGGGTCCGGCTTCGGCGACAAGCTCAAGACGGCCCAGCGGAACGCCGCCGACGGCCAGGCCACGATCTTCGGCTACCGCGTCGACGACCCGCAGCACTTCGGCGTCGTGGAGTTCGACGACGACGGCAACGCCGTCTCCCTCGAGGAGAAGCCCCTCGAGCCCCGCTCCAACTACGTCGTGACCGGCCTGTACTTCTACCCCTCCGACGTGTGCGACTACGCGTCCCGCCTCCAGCCCTCCACCCGCGGCGAGCTCGAGATCACGGACCTCAACCGCATGTACCTCGACGACAAGCGCCTCAAGGTGCAGCAGCTCGGCCGCGGCTTCGCCTGGTTCGACACCGGCACCATCGACCGCCTCTTCTCCGTGGGCGAGTACATCCGCTCCGTTCAGGAGGCCACGGGCGTCAAGGTGGCGGCCCTCGAGGAGATCGCCTACGACGCCGGCTGGATCCGCCGCGCCCAGCTCCTCAAGCTCGCCGACGGCCTCAAGAAGACCGAGTACGGCCACTACCTCGAGAAGATCGCCCTCTCCACGCGACGCTAGGCCGCACGGGAGGACCGCTCGGACGGACGGGCCCGCACCCCTCGAGGGGCGCGGGCCCGTCCCCTTTCCTCCGGGGTGCGGAGGGGTCAGTCGGTGGGGAAGGCCTTGACCTCGGTGCCGGGGAAGAGCGGCGCCTCCCCGCTCTCCACCGCATAGGGGGAGAGTGCGTCGACCACGAGGCGGCAGCGCTCCGGCAGGACGCGGGCAGTGAAGGAGTCAACCTCGTGGTCCAGGGGGTCGCCGTCTATCTGCATGGGGATGGGGCGGCTCGACGAGATGGTCGCCTCCCTGGCCCTGAACCGCTCGATGGACGGGCGCCCCAGGTTGGTGCCGTGGCGGTCGATGAGGCCCAGGAACAGCGGTTTCAGCAGCCCCACGGCGTCGGGCGACTCCAGGACGATGATGTCGAGGAGGCCGTCGTCGAGACGGGAGTCCGGCACGATCTCGAGGTCGCCCTGGAGCATGGCGCTGTTGGCGGCGATGCAGGCGATGCCCTCGCGCACGAAGGTCTCGCCGTCGGCCTCCACGGTGAAGGTGACCAGCGGCGGGTTGGGGTTGCCCACGGCGGCCATGAGGTAGGCGGCCTGGCCCATGGCCTTCTTGTTGGGCACGGCGGCGCGCATGAGCTCGGCGTCGAACCCGGTGCCGCTCATGAGGGTGAAGCCCGCGCGGCGCTCGCGTCCGTCGGGGTCTGTCCAGCCCACCTCGCCGAGGTCGCACTCCATGGTCCGCCCGATGCGGCAGGCGCGTGCGAGGGCCGCCGGCTCCGGGGAGTTGCCGAGGCTGGCGAAGAGCAGGTTGGCCGTCCCCGAGGGGAAGACGCAGACGTTCACCCGGTGGCGGCGCAGGGCGTAGAGGAGCGACGCCACGGTGCCGTCGCCGCCCGACACCACCACGAGGTCGAAGTCGTCGGCGTCCGCCACGGCCTCGTCGGCGTCCCAGTGGGCCGCGAGCGATCGGAACTCGCAGCGGTCCCCTCCGTGGAGGAGGCTCCGCTCGAACAGGTACACGGCGTCCGAGCCGAACCCCGACGCCCCGTTGTGCACTATCAGGGTCCTCATGGGTCCCCCTCTTGCCGTGGGGCCGCACTCGCCGCGGCCTCGCCCGTCGGTCTAGTATAGGGTTCGGCCCCGTCCCGGGGCCGTGCAGCAGCCCACGCCCCGCCGGTCCCTGAGCGGGACCGGTCAGAAGGAACCCCACATTGTTCATAGACAGCGCCACCGAGCTCGCCGCGTTCTGCGAGAGAGCCGCGTCCTCACCCATGCTCGCCCTCGACACCGAGTTCCTGCGGGAGCGCACCTTCCGCCCGCAGCCGTGCGTCCTCCAGGTGGGCACCCACGACGAGCAGGCGGCCGTGGACGTCATCGCGCTCACGGGGGAGGCGCTCGAGCCCCTGCGCGACCTCCTGTTCGACCGCGCCCGGGTCAAGGTGCTGCACGCCTGCGGCCAGGACCTCGAGATATTCCAGATCCTGTTCGGCGACATCCCCGAGCCGATCTTCGACACCCAGGTGGCGGCCGCGTTCGTGGGGCACCGCCTGCAGATGGGCTACGGCGCCCTCGTGGAGTCGGTGTGCGGCGTGCACCTGCCCAAGACGGAGAGCCTGACCGACTGGACGCGGCGCCCCCTGGACCCGGAGCAGGTGTCCTACGCCGAGGACGACGTGCGCTACCTGCCCGCCGTCTACGACGACCTCGTGTCCGAGCTCGTGCGCCTCGACCGCCTCACCTGGGTGCTCCCCGAGATGGAGGCCCTCGTCGTCAAGGCGCGCTGCGCCAGCGACCCCGAGGACGCATTCCACCACGTGAAGCGCGTGGGCACCCTGAACGGCCGTCAGCTGGCCGTCTGCCGGGAGGTGGCCGCCTGGCGGGAGCGCAAGGCGTCCCAGCGCGACGTGCCGCGCAAGTGGCTGCTCTCCGACGAGGTCGTGATCGAGGTGTCAAAGCGCATGCCCCGCACCCAGGAGCGCCTGCGCCGCGTGAGGGGCACGGCGCAGCTCAAGGAGAAGGACGGTGACGCCATCGTCCTGGCCGTGCGCCGCGGCCTGTCGTGCCCGCAGGACCGCTGGCCCAAGGTCACGCACCGCCCCCGGCCCACCCAGGAGTCGGAGAGCGTGGTCGACCTCATGAACGCCCTGGTGCGCCTCGTGGCCGAGCGCGAGTCGATCGCCCCCCAGCTCGTGTCCGGGCGCGACGACCTGCTGGCGTTCCTCGACGACCCCGCGTCGTCCAGGCTGGGGGAGGGGTGGCGCCGCGACCTCATGGGCGGCCTGCTGGCCGACCTCCTCGCGGGGCGGGCCGGCCTCACCGTGAAGGACGGCCATGTGGAGCTCCTCTGATCCCCCTCGGGTTGTATAGAACAGGTGTTCGGTAACGCCGGCTGGGCTATACTTGGGAGACCGTCGGGGCCGGATGGTCCGGCCCCCGTACCCGAGGAGTGATGACGCATGCCCCTGTACTACCCCATGGGGTTCGACTCCGGCTACCTGCTCCTGGTGGTCGTCTCCCTGGTCCTGGGCTTCGCCACCCAGCACTACATCGACAGCACTTACAAGCGCTGGAGCAAGGTGCCCGTGCCGGGCGGCCGCTCCGGCGCCTCCATCGCCCGCTCCATGCTCGAGGCCGACGGCGTGGACGGCGTCGGCATCGAGGTCGTCCCCGGCGAGCTCACGGACCACTTCGACCCCCGCGACAACTCCCTGCACCTGTCCCAGGCCAACCTCTCGGGGGCCTCGGTCGCGTCCGCCGCGGTGGCCTGCCACGAGGCGGGGCACGCCGTGCAGTACGACAAGGGCTACGTGCCCGGGCGCATCCGCACGGCCCTGGTCCCCATCGTCAACTTCGCGAGCAACGTCTGGATGATCGTGCTCATCGTCGGCATCTCCATGTCGTTCGCCGGCCTCATCGACCTCGCCATCATCCTGTTCGCCGCCTCCGTGCTCTTCCAGCTCGTCACGCTCCCCGTGGAGTTCGACGCCTCGAGGCGCGCCCTCGTGTACCTGAGGACGGCCGGGTTCGACGGCGAGGTCGTCGCGGGCGCCCGCAAGGTGCTCACCGCCGCTGCCCTCACCTACGTGGCCGCGGCCCTCGTGTCGTGCCTGCAGCTGCTCTACCTGCTCGGTGTCAGCAGCAGGAGGGACTGAGGTGGCGGTCCGCCCCCTCTCGGTGTCGGCGGCGGTGGGGCTCGCCAAGCGCACCGTCGAGGACATCCCCCAGATACAGGTCATCGGCGAGGTCAGCGGCTTCCGAGGCCCCAACGCCCGCAGCGGCCACTGCTACTTCTCCGTCAAGGACGAGTCGGCCGCCATGGACGTCATCGTGTGGCGCGGCGTCTACCAAGGCTCCGGCGTGCAGCTGCGCGACGGCCTCGAGGTGACCATGAGCGGGTCGTTCCAGGTGTACGAGCGCTCGGGACGCCTGAGCTTCGTGGCCCGGCGCCTCTCCCTGGCGGGGGAGGGCCTCCTGCGCCAGCGGGTGGCCGAGCTCGCCCGTCGCCTCGAGGCCGAGGGCCTCATGGACCCCGCGCGCAAACGCCCCGTGCCGGCCTTCTGCGAGCGCGTGTGCGTGGTGACGTCGCTCTCCGGCGCCGTCGTCGACGACGTCAAGCGCACGCTGGGCCGCCGAAACCCCCTCGTGCGCATAGAGGTCGTGGGCTGCTCCGTGCAGGGCCCCGAGGCCCCGGCCACCATCGTGGAGGGCCTGCGGGTGGCCGCCGCGGCCGCGCCCGACGCCGTGCTGCTCGTGCGAGGCGGCGGCTCCTTCGAGGACCTCATGGCCTTCAACGACGAGTCGGTGGCCCGCGCCGTGGCCGCATGCCCGGTCCCGGTGGTCACGGGCATCGGCCACGAGCCCGACCACTCCATCGCGGACGCCGTGGCGGACCGTCGCTGCTCCACCCCCACGGCCGCCGCCGAGTCCGTGGCGCCCGACACCGCCTCGCTCACGGCCGCCCTGGACCGTTGGGGCCAGCGGCTCGCCTCCTCCTTCTCCCACCGCATGGAGGGGGAGCCCCGGGCGCTCGACGCCCTCGCCGGCCGCATGGGGCAGGCCCTGGGGGCGCGCCTCTCGCTCGAGGCCGCCCGTGTGGAGGCCCTCGCCGCCCGGCCGGTGCTCTCGGGCCCCGAGGCCGTGGTGGACGCCCGCCGCGCCACGGTGGAGCTCATGGCGGACGACCTCGCGGGGGCCATGGAGGGGCTCCTCAGGACCCGGGGGGCATCCCTCGACGCCCAGGGCTCGCGCCTCGGGAGGGCCGCCTCGGCGGTCACCGCGCCCTCCCTGTCGGCGCTGGAGTCCTTGTCCGGCCGGCTCGGCCGTGCGGCCCCGTCCGTGACGCGCCGCGGCGAGGAGGCCGTGAGGCGCATGGCGGCCTCCCTCGAGGCCCTCTCGCCCCTCAAGGTCATCGCCCGCGGCTATGCCATCGTGCGCGGCCCCGACGGCACGGTGGCGAGCTCCGTCGCCTCCCTCTCGCCGGGCGATCGCGTGGACGTCGCGGTGTCCGACGGCACGTTCACGGCCACGGTCGCGGCATGCGCGCCCGGCGCACCCGTTCCCACCACCCGGTAACCCCAGCGGAAGGAGCCACCCATGGCAGAACCCACCCCGGTGGACCAGCTCACGTTCAAGCAGGCGTCCGTCGAGCTCGAGCAGATCGTCTCGTCGCTCGAGCGCGGCGACCTCGAGCTCGAGGAGGCCCTCGGCGCCTACGCGCGCGGCGTCGAGCTCCTCACGAGCCTCCGCGGCCGCCTCGCGAGCGCGCAGCAGCAGGTCTCCGTGCTCTTCGACGCCGCCCAGCCCGCGCAGGCACCCGCCGGCACCCAGCCCGCGCCGGCCCCGGAGGCCGCGTCCCGGCCCCCTTACGGCGCCGACGGCCCGCTCTTCTAGCCCGGCCGCCGCGACCCCGCCCACACACCCAGAGGAGGAACCCCCATGGAGGACTGCGTCTTCTGCAAGATCGCCGCGGGAGAGATCCCGGCCGAGAAGGTGTACGAGGACGACCTCGTGTGCGCCTTCAAGGACCTCTCGCCCCAGGCCCCGGTGCACGTGCTCGTGATCCCCAAGGCCCACTACGGCTCCGTGACCGACGGCGTGCCGGCGGAGACCCTCAAGGCCATGTTCGACGCCGTGGCCGAGGTGGCCCGCACCACCGGCGTGGACGCCACCGGCTTCCGCTGCATCGCCAACACCGGCGCGGACGCCGGCCAGACGGTGCCCCACGCCCACATCCACGTCCTCGGCGGCGCCCCGCTGGGCGAGGCCCTCGTCGTCTGCGAGGGGGACCGATGACCCGCGAGGAGACGGTGGCCCGCGCCCTGGAGCTCCACACGAAGGGCTACAACTGCGCCCAGGCCGTGGCCTGCGCACTGGCCCAGGCGCTCGACGGCGCCGTCGACCTCGACGAGGCCGGGCTGTTCGCCGCCTGCGAGGGCCTCGGCCTCGGAATGGGCGACATGGGCGGCACGTGCGGCGCCATCTCGGGCGCCTGCGTGGTCTCCGGCCTCGTGGGCTCCACACGCCGCCTCGACGCCCCCGACTCCAAGGCGGCCACCTATGCCGTGGGCCGCGACCTCCTCGGCCGCTACCGCGACGCGGTGGGGTCGGTCACGTGCGCCCAGATCAAGGGCCGCACCGGCGGCCCCGTGCTGATGGCCTGCCACGACTGCGTGGGCACGGGCGCCGGCGTTGCCTACGACGTGCTGGTGGGCGAGGGCTGAACCTGTCTCCCCAGGGCGGTCAAGCGTGTAAACTGGTATGCCGCCGGCCGTAGGGGCCGGCTCGACGTGTGAGGGCCCCCGGGGCCCCGAAGGAGGAAGCCCATGAACGTACTGGTCATCAATGCCGGCAGCTCTTCCCTCAAGTACCAGCTGCTCGACGTGGACACCGGCGAGGTCTTCGCCAAGGGAAACTGCGAGCGCATCGGCATTGACGGGTCGTTCATCGGCCACCAGGAGCGCGGCGGCGAGAAGGAGAAGCTCGTCGTGGAGCTCCCCGACCACAAGACCGCCGTCAAGCACGTGTTCGAGATCATCGACGGCCTCGGCCTGCCGGTGGACGGCATCGGGCACCGCGTGGTGCAGGGCGGCTGGTACTTCCCCGAGTCCGCCGTGGTGGACGACGAGGTGCTCGCCAAGGTCCGCGAGGTCGCCCCGCTGGCGCCGCTCCACAACTATGCCGAGGCCGACGTCGTGGAGATCTGCCGCGAGCTGTACCCCTCCCTCGGCAACGTGATCGTGCCCGACACCGCGTTCCACTACAACATGCCCGAGCGCGCCTGGCGCTACGCCCTGCCGCGCGACGTGGTGGACCGCCTCCATGTCCGCAAGTACGGCGCCCACGGCACCTCCCACCGCTTCATCTGGCGTGCCGTGCAGGAGTTCACGGACGGCGCCTGCCACAAGCTCGTGTCGTGCCACCTCGGCTCCGGCGCCTCCCTCTGCGCCGTCGAGGACGGCCGCTCCGTCGAGACCACCATGGGCCTCACGCCCCTCGACGGTCTCATCATGGGCACCCGCTGCGGCACCCTCGACCCCGCCACGGTCTTCTACCTGCAGCGCGAGGGCGGCTACACCGTCGACGAGGTCGACACCATGATGAACAAGCAGTCGGGCCTGCTCGCCCTGTCCGACATCTCCAGCGACTCCCGCGACATCGAGGAGGCCGCCGCCAAGGGTGACGAGAAGGCCGAGGTCGCGCTCGACATGTTCGCCTACCGCGCGGCCCAGCTCATCCTCGAGATGGCAGAGGCCATGGAGGGCTTCGACACCATCGCCTTCTCCGCGGGCATCGGCGAGAACTCCGACGACGCGCGCGCCCGCATCTGCGCCAAGCTCGCGTGGATGGGCGTCAAGCTCGACGACGCCAAGAACGCCGTGCGCAGCGACGAGGTCCGCGAGATCTCTGCGGCCGACTCCGCCATCCGCGTCCTCGTGGTGCCCACGAACGAGGAGCTCATGATCGCCCTCGACGTCCAGGAGAAGCTCGCGTAGCGCACCGAGCCACACCGTCCTGAACGGGAGGGGCGCCCGCGGCCGGTCGGCCGTGGGCGCCCCTCCCGTCTCGGGTGCCGCCTCCCGTCCCGAGCCTCGCCGCCTACTTGGTGTCGACGCAGCGGAAGCTCCAGTCACGGGTGTCGTGGTGGAGGACCGTGTACTCGAACAGCCTGCCGTCGGACAGGAAGCTCACCTGGTCGATCTCGAGGACGGGTACCTCGGAGGGCAGGGAGAGCCAGATGCGCTCGTTGAGGTTCGGCATCACCGCGCGGATGGAGCGGTGGGTGGAGGAGACCGTGAGGCCGAGGCCCACCTCCACGTGGCGGTAGATGGACTGGGCGGCCTGCTGCTTGGTGAGGTTGGGGACGGTCTTGACGGGGATCCAGGTGTAGGCCACGGCACCGCGGCTGCCGTCGATGGAGCGGACGCGCTCGATGTGGTAGACGGGCGTTCCCTCGGGCACGCGGAGCCGCTCGGCGACGACGCCCTCGGCGCCGCACACCTCGAAGGTGAGGATCTGGGTGTCGACGGAGGCGCCGAGCTCCCTCGCGCTCTCGGAGTAGCCCTGCACGAGCTGGTCGAGCGGCGCGGAGTCCTCGGGGTCGACGTCCTTGACGTAGGTGCCCGACCCCCTGCGCTTGATCACGAGGCCGCGGTCGTAGAGCACGTCCATGGCCTTGCGCACGGTGATGCGGCTCACATCGTACGTCTCGCACAGCTCGTCGCACGAGGGGAGGCGCCGCTGGGGCTTGAACTCGCCGCTCCGGATCTTGGACTCGATGTCGTCGGCCACAAACAGGTATTTGAGCGGCATGTCCCTCCTCGACGGGAAACGTGGTGGATAGTTCCAATCATAGCCCTCATGTGAGGGCGGTCCGTGGCCTTTCCGGATTGAGTTCAGGGAGAGGGCCCGTCGAGCGTAGAGTGGAGGGGCCCGCACACCTCGCAGACCCGATAGGAGAGCCATGGCCGACCTCATCTTCCTCGACCCCATCTTCCACGAGAAAATCTGGGGAGGGAGGCGCCTGGCCACCGAGTTCGGCTACGACATCCCCGACGGCCCCATCGGCGAGTGCTGGGCCATCAGCGCGCACCCCCACGGGGACTGCGTCGTGGTGGGCGGCGAGTACGACGGCATGCACCTCTCCGAGGTCTGGGACGAGCACCGCGAGGCCTTCGGCTCCATGGAGGGCGACCGCTTCCCGCTGCTCATCAAGATCCTCGACGCCGAGGGCGACCTCTCCGTCCAGATCCACCCCGACGATGCCTACGCCGCCGAGCACGAGAACGGCAGCCTCGGCAAGCGCGAGTGCTGGTACGTCCTCGACTGCGAGCCCGACGCCACCATCATCGTGGGCCAGAACGCCAAGGACCCCGAGGAGTTCCGCGCCATGGTGGACGCCGGCCGCTGGGACGAGCTCCTCAACGAGCTGCCCATCCACAAGGGAGACTTCTTCCAGATCGACCCCGGCACGGTGCACGCCATCAAGCACGGCACCATGATCCTCGAGACCCAGCAGTCGAGCGACGTCACCTACCGCCTCTACGACTACGACCGCGTCACCGAGGACGGCACCAAGCGCGAGCTCCACATCGACAAGTCCTGCGACGTCGTGGACTACGACGTGGTGGCCCCCGCCTCCGGCGAGGTGGACGTCGTGGCGGACGACCGCGGCGTGGCCGTGCTCGAGAGCAACGAGGACTACACCGTGGAGACCGTGGACGTGGACGGCTCCCTCGAGCTCGCCAACGACGCCCCGTTTCTCTGCGTGTCGGTCATCGACGGCGGGGGCACGGCCAACGGGCACGCCGTCAAGGCCGGCTCCAACTTCATCGTGCCCTCCACGGTGCCCGCGCTCTCCCTCGAGGGCTCCATGCGCCTCGTGGTGAGCCGCCCGTAGGGGAGGGGCGACCGTCTTACGAGAGCCCGTACGGGGAGGGCGCCCGCGGTCGTCGGCCGCGGGCGCCCTCCCCCTAACGAGCCCTCCCCGATGCCTAGAACGGCCGCATGGTGAAGGTGCGCTCGAAGGTCTCGCCGGGGGCGAGCAGGGTCACGCCGCGCTTCCCCTCCATGGCGTCGCCCTCGTCGGTGCCCGTGGCCGTGCCCGTCCAGGGCTCCACGGCCACGAAGGGGGCGTCGCCGGCGGCCGACCAGATGCCGCAGTACTCGAAGCCGGGGAAGTCCACCTCGACGCCGTGGCCCGACACGGTGCCCTCCAGGCGCACGGTGCGGCCGGGGACGTCCTGGAGCACGATGGCGTCGCGGTCGAACAGCCGGTGGGAGAGGGGCAGCACGGACTCGCCGTCGACGACGGCCACGCGGTCGGACCAGTCGATGAGGCGGTCGTGGATGACCGGCGTCTCGTAGGTCCAAGGCTCGGCGAACTCGAGCACCCAGTCCTCGAACGCCTCGCCGGAACCCGGCTCCAGCGGCACGTTGAAGGCGGGGTGGCCGCCCAGCTGGAAGGGCATGGGGACGTCGCCCGGGTTCACCACCGTGAACGTCTGGGCCAGCGCGCCGTCCTCGAGGGCGTAGGTCATGGAGAGGGAGAAGGCGTAGGGCCACTGCTCGCGTGTGCCCTCGTCGTCGGTGAGGCGGAGCGTGACGGAGGCGGGGCGCACGTCCACGACCTCGTGCTCGCGGGTGCGGGCTATGCCGTGCTGCGCCATGGTCGCGGGCCCCTCCGCGGTGGTGCAGCGGTCGTCGCGGAGCGCGCCCACGATGGGGAACAGCACCGGGGCGCGGCGGGGCCACCAGCGCCCGTCGCCCTGCCAGAGGTACTCGCGGCCGTCGAGGGTGAGCGACAGGAGCTGCGCCCCCTCGGAGTCGACGGCCGCCCTGAGGTTGTCTCTTGCGATGACGGCGGTTGCGCCCACGGCACGCTCCTCTCGTAAAACGGCGCCCCCGGTGGGCGCCCCGTTCCCGTCCTACCACGGGCGCCGGTCGTGAGACAATGGCTTTCAGCCATTCCCCAAGAAAGGAAAGCCATGGCAGACCTCAGAATCGCGACCATCGGCACGTCCATGATCACCGGCCAGTTCCTGGAGGCCGTGGGGCTCGTCGACGGCGTCACCTTCGTGGGCGCCTACTCCCGCTCCCTCGAGAAGGCCCGTGCGTGGTCGCGCGACCACGGGGCGGAGAGGGCCTGGGACAGCCTCGACGCCCTCGCGGGAGACGACTCCGTGGACGCCGTCTACATCGCGAGCCCCAACCTGCTCCATGCCGAGCAGGCGCTCAAGATGATCGGGGGCGGAAAGCACGTCCTCGTGGAGAAGCCCTTCGCCACCACCCAGGCCGAGGCCGGGCGCGTGTTCGAGGCCGCCAGGGAGAAGGGCGTCGTGGCCATGGAGGCCATGCGCCTCGTGCACGACCCCGCCTGGCGCGTCGTGGCCGAGAACCTCCACCGCCTCGGCACCCTGCGCCGGGCCAGCTTCCCCTACGGCAAGTACTCCAGCCGCTACGACAAGGTGCTCGCCGGCGAGCAGACCAACATCTTCGACCCCTCCCTCGCCACGGGCGCCCTCATGGACATCGGCATCTACCCGCTCAACGCCCTCGTGCTCATGCTCGGGGAGCCGGACGACCTCATGTGCTTCGCCGACACCGTGGACGTCACGGGCGACGGCGGCATCATCGACCTCTGCGGCACCGTGCTCCTCGACTACCCCGGCGCCGTGGCCACGGTGTCGTACTCCAAGGTCACCGACGACCGCCTGCCGGCCCAGATCGAGGGCGAGAAGGGCACCATGATCGTCGACGGCGTGCCCCAGCCGCGTCGCGTCGAGATCTTCCTCGGCGACGGCTCGAGCGAGGTGCTCCCGCTCCCCGAGCGGAAGAACCGGACCGACCACGAGGTGGGCAACATGGAGTACGAGGTCGCGGACTTCGCGGCCGCCTGCCGCGGCGAGCTCTCCCTCGACCGCCTCAACGAGAACACCCTTGCCGTCATCGGCATCATGGACACCGTGCGCATGCGCGAGGGCATCGTCTTCCCCCACGACGCCCGCTGAGCCCAGACCGAAGAGAGAAGGTACCCGACCCATGCCCAAGAAGCGCTTCCGGGCGGCCGCCATGGCCGCCGTCCTCGCCCTGTGCGCCGCCTGCGCCCTCGCCGCCTGCGGCTCCGCAGACACCGCCGCACCCGCCGACGACGCGGGGAAGGCACCCGTCACCGTCCGCGTGGCGTCCATGAAGGGCCCCACCTCCATCGGCCTCCTCGACCTCATGGCCAAGACCGACGCCGGCGACGCCCCCGTGCCCTGCTCCTTCGACGTCGTGGGCACCGCGGACGAGGTGGTCCAGAAGGTCGTGGCCGGCGACGTGGACGTCGCCCTCGTGCCCGCCAACGTGGCGGCCGTGCTCTACCAGAAGACCGACGGCGAGGTGCAGGCCGTCGACATCAACACGCTCTCGGTGCTCGAGTGCGTCACGGCCGACGCCGGCGTCACCGACGTCGCGTCGCTCGCCGGGCGCACGGTCTACCTCACGGGCAAGGGCACCACGCCCCAGTACGTGATGGAGTACCTGCTCTCCAAGGCCGGTGTGGCGGGCCAGGTGGCCCTCGAGTACAAGAGCGAGGCCGCCGAGGTGGTCGGCGCCCTCGCGGCCGACCCCACGGCCGTGGCCGTGCTGCCCCAGCCCTACGCCACCGCGGCCCTCTCCAAGGTCCCCGGCGCCCGCACCGCCTTCGGCCTGGGCGACGCCTGGAAGGCCGTGGCGCCCGAGGGCTCCGAGCTCGTGACGGGCGTCACCGTGGTGCGGGCGGGGTTCCTCGCCGAACACCCCGACGAGGTCCGCTCCTTCGTCGACGCCCAGCGCGCGTCCGTCGAGGCCGTGAAGGCGGACCCCGCGGCCGCCGCGAAGGTGGCCGTCGAGAAGGGGGTCATCGACAACGAGGCCCTCGCCACGAAGGCCATCCCGCACTGCGGGCTCGCCTGCGTCACCGGGCAGGAGATGCAGGACGCCCTGTCCGGCTACCTCTCCGTGCTCTTCGACGCGGACCCCGCCTCCGTCGGCGGCGGCATGCCCGAGGACGACTTCTACTGGCTCGACTAGATGGCGCGCCCGTCGTCCACCCACGGCGGCCTCCCGGCGCCCGCGCACGGCCCCGGCGCCGCGCGGCGGGCCCGGGCGGCCGCCGTTCTCTGCTGGCTCGCCCTGTGGCAGCTCGCGGCGTGGGCCGTGGGCCGGCCGCTCCTGCTCAGCGGTCCCGTCGACGCCGCCGCCTCCCTCGTGTCGCTCGCGTCGACCGGGGCCTACTGGGCCTCCGTGGGCCTCTCTGCGCTCCACGTCGCCCTGGGCTTCCTGGGGTCCGCCGCCCTCGGCTGCCTTTTGGGGTCCGCGGCCTCGCTCCACCCCGGGGTGCGCGTCGCCCTCGAGCCGCCCATGCTGGCCCTCAAGGCCGTCCCCGTGGCATGCCTCGTGGTGATACTCCTGCTCTGGGTGGGCTCCGCCGGCGTCGGCATGGCGTGCGTGGCCATGGTCGTGCTCCCGGCCTACTACTTCTCGTCCCTCGAGGGCCTCGCCGCCCGCGACCGCTCCGCCGAGCGCGCCCTCGCCGCCATGGGCGTGCGCCGCGGGCCGAGGCTCCTGGCCTGCATCTGGCCCGCCCTCCAGCCCTATCTCGCGGCGACCTCGCGCGTGGCGGTGGGCATGGCGTGGAAGGCCGGTGTCGCGGCCGAGCTCATCGCCCTGTCCGGCACCACCCTGGGCGCCCAGGTCTACCAGGCCAAGCTCCTTCTCGACACCCCGGCGCTCATGGCGTGGACCGTCACGGTCGTGGCCTGTGCCGCGGCGTCCGAGCGCCTCGTCACGGCCCTCGTGGCGGCGTCGGTGCCCTGGGGCAGGAGGGCCGCCGTCGCGCTGGCCCTCTCGGGGCGGCGCGCCGACCGCGGCGCGGAGGACGGCGGCGCGCGGCTGTGGGCGCGCGGGCTCGAGGTCTCCCACGGCGGCGCTCCCGTGGCGGCCCCCGTCACCCTCGAGGCCGTCCCCGGCGCCCCCGTCGCCGTGGTCGGGCCGTCCGGCGCCGGCAAGTCGAGCCTCGTGGAGGCATGGTGCGGGTGGCTGCGGCCGTCGGCGGGGGAGTGGGGGCCGGGCTCGCCACTCGGCGTCCTCACCCAGGGGACGGACCTCGTGGACGGCCTCACGGCCGAGGAGAACGTCGCGCTCGTGTGCGGCGACGCGGCGGCCGCCCGGTCCGCGCTCGAGCCGCTCCTGCCCGAGGGCTGCCTCGGGCGGCCGGTCGAGGGGCTCTCCGGCGGCCAGCGCCGGCGCGTGGCCCTCGCCCGCGCCCTGGCGGCCCCCATGGGCCCGCTGCTCCTCGACGAGCCCTTCTCCGGGCTGGACGCCGACACCCGGGACTCTGTCGCCGGCGCGGTGCGCGCCGCCTCCCGCACGCGCGCCCTCGTCTGTCTCGTGCACGGCCCCGAGGAGGCCGCCCTTCTCGGCGCCCGGGCCGTGGCGCTCTCGCCGGTGCCCGGCGCCTAGGCCCCCATGAGGAGCCGTGGTCGGTGCGGCCCCTCCCATCCCGCGAGGCAGCGCTCCCGCACGGCCGCGAGCCGCGCCGGGTCCGAGAGGGACCTCGCCCGCACGGGGCACACGCCGATGCAGGCCATGCAGCCGTCGCAGCGGGCGGTGTCGGTGAGGTAGGGCTCGTCGGCGGGGATGCAGCCGGCCGGGCACGCGCCCGCGCAGGCGCCGCACCCCACGCAGGCCGCCGGGTCGCACTCGGCGACGAACCCGAGCTCCAGGCGCTCGCGTGGGCACGAGGCGGGCGGAAGCGGCGGGGGCGCGAGGTCGAAGAGCCCCCCGGCGTCGCGGAGCGCGGCGACGACGGCGGCGCCGAACGAGCGGTAGGCGTCGAGGTCGGCCTCCGTGGGCCGGCCCGCACCCAGCGCGGGGACCATGACGTGGCGCAGCGGCGCGAGAACGGCCGCCACGGGGACGAGCCCGAGGTCCGGTGCGAGCCCCGCGAGGTCGTGGAGCCCGTGGCCCGGGTCGCGGTCGCCGTAGGCGCACACGAGGACGCAGGGGGAGAACGCCGTGTGGACGCGCGCGAGCCGCTCCCGGCCCAGCGCCGGCACGGCGCCGCCGGCCACCGGCGCCCCCAGCACCACGAGGGTGCCCGGGTCCACGGGCTCGGGCCGCGTGCCCCGTGCGAGGTCGCGGTCGTCTCTGGGGAGCGCCGTGCCCTCGGCGACGGCACGGCATGCCGCGGCGGTTGACCCGCACGGGCTGTAGGCGGCGACGGTCACGGACGGCGGCTCCACGGCGCCTCCCTCCCGGGGCAGCGCCCCGTCCCAAGATTTAACATCCCAACTATGGCGCCCCTCGGTCCCATGGGGCAAGATAGATTCGTTCAGGCTGCGTAGAGCCGGCTCCCTAGCACGTAAAACGAGCCGCCAGCGTACCGTTTCGTTCGCGTTGTTTTCCCGCGCCCCCATCGTCGCGATCTGCGCCCCGGTACCGGCGCCCGGTCCCGGGGCCGCCGTGCACACCAAGGAGGTTCCATGTTCGACGAGCGACTTTCCGCCTACGGCATCCGCGTCCAGGAGGAGGACGTCCACTGGGACCTCTCCGTGACCCAGCTGGTGGAGGAGGCCCTGGTCCGCAAGGAGGGCGAGCTCGCCTCCACGGGCTCCCTCGTCGTGCGCACGGGCGACCGCTGCGGCCGCTCGCCCAAGGACCGCTTCATCGTGGACACCGAGGCCCAGCGCTCCGTCATCTGCTGGGGCGACGTCAACCGCCCCATCTCCGAGGAGCACTACCGCCGCATCAAGCGCGGCATCTGCGAGCGACTGAGCGAGCGCGACCCGTTCGTCATCCGAGGCCTGGCAGGTGCCCGGCGCCCCCACAGCCGCAAGTTCATGGTGGTGGCCGAGGAGGCGCACCAGGCGCTCTTCGTCAAGCAGATGCTCGTGCGCCCCAACCGCTTCGAGCTCTGGCGCTACGGGGACCCGGACTTCGTGGTCCTGGCGTGCCCCAGCTTCAAGTGCGACCCCAAGGTGCACGGCACCAACTCCGAGGTGGCCGTCGTCATCAACTTCGAGGAGCGCGTGGTGCTCGTGGCCGGCACCGGCTACTCGGGTGAGATCAAGAAGGCCGTCTTCTCGGTCATGAACTACCTGCTGCCGGTGGAGGACGACGTCCTCACCATGCACTGCTCGGCCAACGTGGACCCCGCCACCAACTCCAGCGCCGTGTTCTTCGGCCTCTCGGGCACCGGCAAGACCACCCTCTCGGCCGACCCGCGCCGCCAGCTCATCGGCGACGACGAGCATGCGTGGTGCCGCGAGGGCGTCTTCAACATCGAGGGCGGCTGCTACGCCAAGACCATCGGCCTCACCCGCAACCGCGAGCCCGAGATCTGGGACGCCATCCGGTTCGGCACGCTCTGCGAGAACGTCGTGCTGAACCCCCTCACGCGCAAGCCCGACTACATGGACGACACCGTCACCGAGAACACCCGTGTGTCCTACCCCGTGGAATACGTCAAGAACGCCCTGCTCACCGGCGTCGACGGCATCCCCGACGTCGTGATCTTCCTCACCGCCGACGCCTTCGGCGTGCTGCCGCCGGTCTCCCGGCTCACCCCCGAGGGGGCCAAGTACCACTTCCTGACCGGCTTCACCTCCAAGGTGGCCGGCACGGAGGAGGGCATCGAGGAGCCCCAGCCCACGTTCTCCTCCATGTTCGGCGAGCCGTTCATGCCGCTGGCGCCCGAGGTCTACGCACGCAAGCTCGGCGAGAAGATCGGCCGCCACAAGGTGCGCTGCTACCTCATCAACACCGGGTGGACGGGCGGCCCCTACGGCACGGGCCACCGCATCGACCTCGGTGCCACCCGGGCCATCGTCGACGCCGTGCTCGACGGCTCCATCGAGGACGCCACCTTCGTGCACAACGACCTGTTCAACCTCGACGTCCCCCGGTCGTGCCCCGGCGTCGAGCCGCGCATCCTGGACCCCCGCAGCACCTGGGTCGACGGCTGCGCCTACGACCGGTGCGCCCTCGAGCTGGCTATCATGTTCAAGGAGAACTTCGACCGCCGGTTCCCCGACATGGCCGACATCGCCGAGGCCGGCGGCCCCCACATTCCCGAGGCCTGACGGCCGCCCGGCCGGGGCCCTGCGAGAAAGGCTTCGCCATGGAGTACACCGACCTCGTCCGCGCCCGTTACTCGTGCCGTGCCTTCGACGGCGACAGGCCCGTCGAGCCCGAGAAGCTCGACGCCGTCGTGGAGGCCGGCCGCCTGGCCCCCACGGCCGTGAACCGGCAGCCGTTCCACGTGTGGCGCCTCGCCTCCGGGGCCGCCCGTGACGCCTTGGCCCGGACCTGCCGGTTCACCTTCGACGCGCCCGAGTTCCTGCTCGTGGGCGCCAAGGCCGAGGAGGCGTGGACCCGTAAGTTCGACTCCGCCAACTTCGCCTGCGTGGATGCCTCCATCGCCGCCACGCAGATGATGCTCGCAGCCGCCGACCTCGGCCTCGGCAGCACGTGGGTCGCCTGCTTCGACGCCCCGGCGCTCCAGGAGGCCCTGCCCGAGACGGCGGGTTACGACCTCGTGGCCGTGTTCCCCATCGGCTACCCCGCGCCCGACGCCGCCCCGGCCGAGCAGCACGGCCGCCGCAAGCCCGTCGGCGAGCTCTACTCGGAGCTCTAGGTGGCGCTTGCCTGCCGCCCCGCCACGGAGGCCGACGTCCCCGCCTGCCTGGACGTCTACGCCGCCGCGCGGCGGTTCATGGCCGCGTCGGGGAACCCCGGGCAGTGGGGCCCGTCGTGGCCCCCGGCCGCGCTCGTGGCGGAGGACGTCTCGGCGGGGCGCCTCTGGGTGGCGGAGGAGGGCGGCCGCGTCTGCGGGTGCTTCGCCGTCTGCCCGGGCGAGGAGCCCTCGTACGCCTCCATCGACGGTGCGTGGCTCGACGGGTCGCCCTACGTCACGCTGCACCGCGTGGCGTCCGACGGCACGGCCCGCGGGGTGCTCGCCGCCGCCGTGGCGCAGGCCCGCTCCGAGAACCCCCATGTGCGCATCGACACCCACCGGGACAACGCCCCCATGCTCCGTGCCGTCGCCTCCCAGGGCTTCTCGCCCTGCGGCACGGTCACCGTCCACGACGGCACGGAGCGCCTTGCCTTCGAGCTGGTCTGAACGGTGCCGGTCGTGCCGGCATGGGGAAGGGCCGGGCGCCGCCCTCCCATGGGGAGACGGCGCCCGGCCCTCGGCGTGCGGGTGCGGCGTTGCCCTGCGGCCCTACTCGGCGGAGGCGAGCTGGGCCTGGACGGCGGTGATGGCCACCACGGCCACGATGTCGGTGGCCGAGCAGCCGCGCGAGAGGTCGTTGACCGGCTTCGCGATGCCCTGGAGCAGCGGGCCGTAGGCCTCGGCCTTGGCAAGGCGCTGCACGAGCTTGTAGCCGATGTTGCCGGCGTCGAGGTTGGGGAAGATCAGGACGTCGGCGTTGCCCGCCACCTCGGAGGTGGGGGCCTTCAGGGCGCCCACGGTCTCGTCGAGGGCGGCGTCGGTCTGGAGCTCGCCGTCGCAGCGGAGCTCGGGGTCCTTGGCGTGCACGAGGGCCGTGGCCTCGGCCACCTTGTCCACGTACTCGGAGTTGGCCGACCCGTGGCTGGAGTAGGAGAGCATGGCCACGTGGGGCTCGGTGCCCATGAGCTGCTTCCAGGAGCGGGCGCTCGCGATGGCGATCTCGGACAGGGCCTCGGCGTCGGGGTACTCGTTGAGGCCGATGTCGGAGAAGACGAAGGTGCCGTGGTCGCCGTACTCGCAGTCGGGCACGCACATGACCATGAAGCCCGAGACGAGCTTGGTGCCCGGGGCGGTCTTGAGGATCTGGAGCGCGGGGCGCAGCGTGTTGGCCGTGGAGTGGCAGGCGCCCGAGACGAGCCCGTCGGCGTCGCCCATCTTGACCATCATGGTGCCGAAGTACGTGGCGTCGTCCACGAGCTCGCGGGCCTGCTCGATGGTCATGCCCTTCTTGGCGCGGAGGCGGCGGAGCTCCTGGGCGTAGGCCTCGTGCTTGGGGGAGGTGCGGGGGTCGACCATGCGCGCGCCCTCCACGGGCTCGGGCTCCTCGCCGTTGTGGAGGATGACGAGGTCCGCGAGGCCCTCGTCCACGATCTGGCGGGCGGCCTCGATGGTTCTGGGGTCCTCGCCCTCCGGGAGCACGATGGTCTTGCGGTCGCCGGCCGCCTGTGCCTTCATACGTGCCAAAAAGTCGCTCATGGAAACGCTTCCTCTCTCTGGTGGGCCCCGCGGCCGAGCGCCGGCCTTCCATGCGGGCATATCGTGGCGGCCCGTGCCGCTCGCGACCATTATAGGTACGCGTGCTACCATTTCTGGCGGAATACGTGGCTTCGCGCCCCCTTGCGGCCCAGCGGCCCGGGGACGCTTCCGTGCCGTGACAGAAGGGTTCGATCCATGAGCATACGTACCGGGCTCCCGGAGGGTTTCCGCGCCGAGGACTACGACATGGTGGTCGTCGGCGCCGGCTATGCCGGGGCGGTCTGCGCCCGCCGGCTCGCCGAGGGCTGCGGCTTCAAGGTGTGCGTCCTCGAACGCCGCGACCACATCGCGGGCAACGCCTACGACGCCTACGACGATGCGGGCATCCTCGTGCATGTGTACGGCCCGCACATCTACCACACCTTCTCCGAGCGCGTCGACCAGTTCCTCTCCCGCTTCACCGGCTGGACGGACTACCAGCACCGCGTGCTGGCCGACATCCACGGCACCCTCATGCCCGTCCCGTTCAACCACGCCAGCCTCAAGCTCGCGTTCGGCGAGGAGCGCGGCGAGGAGCTCTACCGCAAGCTCGTGGCCACCTTCGGCGAGAACAAGAAGGTGCCCATCATGCAGCTCCGGGAGAAGAACGATCCCGACCTGCAGGAGGTCGCGGACTACGTCTACGAGAACGTCTTCCTCTACTACACCATGAAGCAGTGGGGCAAGACGCCCGACGAGATCGACCCGTCCATCACCGGCCGCGTGCCGGTGTTCATCGGCGACGACGACCGCTACTTCCCGGCGGCACCCTACCAGGGCATGCCCGAGCAGGGGTACACCCGCATGTTCGAGCGCATGCTCGACCACGACCTCATCGACGTCTTCCTCGAGGTCGACGCCCGCGACATCCTTACCGTGGACGACGAGCACGTCACCGTCCAGGGCAAGCCCTACGGCGGCGAGGTCGTCTACACCGGCCCGCTCGACGAGCTGTTCGGCTGCGACCTCGGCGACCTGCCCTACCGCAGCCTCGACATGCGGTTCGAGACCCTGGACATGAACCAGTTCCAGCCCGTGGGCACCGTGAACTACACCACGAGCGAGGACTTCACCCGCATCACCGAGTTCAAGATCATGACCGGCCAGGTCAAGGAGGGCGTCACCACCATCATGCGCGAGTACCCGCAGCCCTACGAGCGCGGCCGCGGCATGACGCCCTACTACGCCATCATCGAGCCCCAGAACGAGGAGCTGTACCGCCGTTACCGCGACCGTGTGGACCATCTCACCAACTTCCACCCGGTCGGCCGCCTCGCCGAGTACCGCTACTACGACATGGACGGCGTCACCGCCTCCGCCCTGGCGCTCTCCGACGAGATCATGGCAGCCCACGCCTGACGGGGCGTCACGACCCGTTCGGACCCCGACAGATGAGGACGCACCCACCGATGAGCACCAAGACGCTTTCCGTAGGCATTCCCTGCTACAACTCGGCCGAGTACATGGACCACGCGATCTCCTCGATCCTCGAGGGCGCCCGCTTCTCCGACGACATCCAGGTCATCATCGTCGACGACGGCTCCACCAAGGACGACACCTTCGCCAAGGCCAAGGCATGGGAGGCCCGCTACCCCGACCTCGTGAAGGCCATCCACCAGGAGAACGGCGGCCACGGCATCGCCGTTCTCACCGCGCTCGAGGCCGCCGACGGCGTCTACTTCAAGGTGTGCGACTCCGACGACTGGTACGACGGCGAGGCCCTGGACTCCCTGCTGAAGACCCTCCGCAGCTTCATCGACTACGACGTCCGCGTGGACCTCGTCGTCACCAACTACGTCTACGAGCACGTGGAGGACGGCAAGCAGAACGTCATCGACTACCGGTTCGCCCTGCGCCGCAACAAGGTCCTCACCTGGGACAAGATCGGGCACTTCGGCTACGACCAGAACCTGCTCATGCACGCCCTGTGCTACCGCACGGACGTCCTGCGCGACGGCGGCATCCCCATGCCGGCGCACACGTTCTACGTCGACAACATCTACGCCTACGTGCCGCTGCCCCGCTGCAAGACGCTCTACTACCTGGACGTCGACCTCTACCGCTACTTCATCGGCCGCGACGACCAGTCGGTCAACGAGAAGGTCATGGCCGGCCGCATCGACCAGCAGCTGCGCGTCACCCGCATCATGATGGACGCCTACCACCTCTACGACGACGTCGAGAGCACCAAGCTGCGCACGTACATGCTCGACTACATGAACCTCATGATGGCCGTGTGCTCCATCTTCGCGCGCCTGTCCGACGTCCCCAACGCGCGCCTCAACTGCAACGCCCTCTGGGAGTACTTCAAGCAGTACGACAAGCGCATGTACAACTACTGCCGCAAGGGCCTCATCGGTATCGGCGCCAACCTCCCCACCAAGATGGGGGAGAAGACCTCGATCGGCCTGTACCGCATCATCCAGAAGGTGGTCAAGTTCAACTAGGCCCCGCCTCCCGCACCGAAGGACGGCCGTCCCCGCATAGGGCGGGGGCGGCCGTTTTTTCGGGCGCCGCGCTTACGGGAGGGGGCGTGCCGGCCGGGACCGCCCCGCCCTGCGGGCGGGGACGTGGGCCGCGGGCTAGCCTTCCATGGAGGGGCGCACGAAGCGCTCGAGGACCTCCGGCATGCAGCCGTCGTCGCAGCTGGACTCCAGGACGACGCAGCGGTCGGGCAGCAGGGGGCGCGCCAGCTCGCTCACGTTGGACACCACGAGGGGCAGGCCGGCGACCTCGAGCATCGAGAGGTCGTTCACCGAGTCGCCCACGGCCACGGTCTCCTCCATGGGCACGCCCAGCGTGCGGGCGATCTCGGCGAGGCCGGAGCCCTTGCCCACACCCGCGGGGTTGAACTCCACATAGCGGTCGCTCGAGAACACGGGCTCCACCTTTCCGGCGAGGTCGCCGAGCGCCCCCTGGGCCGCGTCCAGCATGCGGTGGAGCTCGTCGAGGTCGGTGTCCTCGAACAGGATCTTGTAGACCGGCTCGTCGAGCCCGCCGGCCTCCTCCCACGTGGCGGGCACGACCTCCATGCGGCCGTCGAGGAACTCGCGCTCGCCGTCGTTGAGGTTCATGGCCAGGGTGCGGTCGCCCAGGTACATGTGGCCGCAGAGGCCGTTCTCGAGGCCGAAGGCCCGCAGGCGCTCCACGACCTCCCCGTCGAGCGGGTGGGCCGCCACGACGGTGCCGTCGTTGGCGCAGACGTAGCCGCCGTTGAGGGAGATGGTGAAGGCGTCCGGGTCGCCCTTGGTGCCCACCTCCTCGAGGGTGCCCTGCACGCTGAAGTAGGGGCGGCCGGTGGCCACCACGAAGCTCACGCCGAGGTCGCCCATGGCGGCCACGGCGTCGAGGTTCGACCGGGTGGGTCTCTTGTCGTGGCCGAGGAAGGTCTCGTCCATGTCGCTCGCGACGATGCGGTACATAAGGTCCTTTCATTCTTGACGGATTCCGCACCCATTCTAAGCCCCGGGGCGCCTGCCGCCCCGCAGCGCTAGACTGGTCACAGAACGCTTTCAACAAAAAGGGGGATTCCCATGGAGAAGACCTGTGCCGTGCTCCTGGCCGACGGGTTCGAGACCGTCGAGGCCCTGGGGCCGCTCGACTGCCTCGACCGCGGCGGCGTGAGGGTGACCCGCGTCGGCTGCCCCGGCGCCGTCGCGACCTCGTCCAACGGCGTGCCGGTGACCTGCGACGCCACCCTGGCGGAGACGGACCTTCCCGCCTTCGACCTCGTGGTCGTGCCCGGCGGCTCCGTGGGTGTGGACAACCTCCGCTCCCTCGACGCCGTCTCCCGCGAGCTGCGCCGCCGCATGGGGGAGGGGGGCCTCCTCGGGTGCATCTGCGCCGCACCCATGCTCCTCGCCGAGAACGGGCTGCTCGACGGCCGAACCGCCACCTGCTACCCCGGATGCGAGACCGACTTCCCGGCCGGCGTGCGCCCCGCCGAGAACGGCGTCTACCGCGACGGCAACCTCGTGACGGCGAGCGGCCCCGGCTTCGCGCTGCCCTTCGGCCTCGCCCTCGTGGCCGCCCTCGTGGGCGACGACGCCCGCGATTCCGTGGCCTCCGCCATGCTGCTGGGTTAGCGCCGTGATCCTCGCATCGGCGTCGCCGCGACGCATCGAGCTCATGCACCGCGCCGGGTTCTGCCCCCGGGTCATGCCGGCCGACATCGACGAGACCCGCCGTCCCGGGGAGTCGCCGCTCGGGCTCGTCACCCGCCTCGCGCGCTCCAAGGCCCTCGCCCTCGTGGGCGAGGCCGAGGTGAACGAGCTCGTCGTCGGTGCCGACACCATCGTGTGGATGGGCGACGAGGCCCTCGGCAAGCCCTCGTCGCCCGCGGAGGCCGAGGCCATGCTCGCGGGGCTCTCCGGACGCACGCACCATGTCTCGACGGGCTGCGCCATGGCCCTGCGCCGGGCCGACGGCACCGTGGCGGACGAGACGTTCGCCTGCACCACCGACGTCCGCTTCTTCGACCTGGAACCGGCCGAGATCGCGTCCTACGTGGCGAGCGGCGAGCCTGCCGACAAGGCCGGCGCCTACGCCATCCAGGGCCTCGGCGGACAGCTCGTGCGCGACATATCCGGCAACTACGACAACGTGGTGGGGCTCCCCGTGGCCGAGCTCGCACGGAGGATGCGCTCGTTCCTCCGTCGCGTGGGCAACGGGGACGCGACCGCCTAGGTGACACGGGACGAGGGGAGGGGCGCCGTGAGGCTCCCGGGATTCGAGGACGTGTACGTCGGGCACAGGACGGACCCCGCGGCGGGCACCGGCGTGACCGTGGTGGTGGCGCCCGGGGGCGCCGTGGGCGCCGTGGACGTGGCGGGCGGCGCGCCGGCCACCCGGGAGACCGACCTGCTGCGGCCCGAGGAGACCGTGGACCGCGTCCACGCCGTTGTGCTCTCCGGCGGCTCCGCCTACGGCCTCGCCGCCGCCACCGGGGTCATGGAGGAGCTCGAGCGGAGGGGGATCGGCCTCGACCTCGGGGTCTGCCGCGTGCCCATCGTGTGCGGCGCGTGCCTGTTCGACCTCGCCGTGGGCGACCCCGCCGTGCGCCCGGACGCCGCCATGGGGGCCTCCGCGTGCGCCGAGGCGCTCGACGGCCCCGGGGAGGCCGGGCTCGCCCAGGGCAACGTGGGCGCCGGCACCGGCTGCACCGTCGGCAAGTTCCTAGGCCCCGACCTCGCCATGAAGGGCGGGCTCGGCTGGGCCACGGCGTCCGCCGGCCCCCTCACCGTCACGGCCGTCGCCGCCGTGAACGCGGTGGGCTCCGTGGTGGACCCCGCGACCGGCGAGCCCGTGGCGGGCGCCCGGGTCGCCTCCGACTCAGACGTGCAGGTGGCGGACCCCCTGGCCGCCCTCTGCGCGGGGGCCCGGATGCCGCTCTCCGTGCTCGGGCGCACCAACACCACCGTCTCCTGCGTGGTGACCGACGCCCGGCTCACCAAGGCCCAGGCGACCAAGGTGGCCCAGATGTGCTCCGACGGCTACGCCCGCGCCATCGTGCCCTCCCACACCACCAACGACGGCGACGCGGTGTTCGTGCTGTCCGCAGGGGACGTCGAGGTCCCCGTGGACCTCGTGGGCGTCCTCGGCCAGCGTGTGCTCGCCGAGGCGGTGGCGAGCGGCTGCCGCTCGGCACGCACGGCCTACGGGTTCCCCGGGGCCGCGGGCTGAGGCCGGGGCGGTTCCTCGGCCGCCTCCGGCCCGCACGACGCGGTCACATGGGAAGGAGCCGGACGGGTGTCGCACCCGTCCGGCCCCTTGCGCATCCTGTCGGCCCCTCTGCCGTCGCCCGCTCGGCGGGCGTCCTAGCCGCGCGGCCTCAGCAACGTGACCGTCTCCACGTGGAAGGTCTGGGGGAAGAGGTCCACGGGCCGCACCGAGACGGGCTCGAGGCGCCCGGCCTCCTCGAACCGGGCGAGGTCGCGCGCCAGGGTCGCCGGGTCGCACGACACGTAGGCGACGGCCCTGGCGTCCAGGGCCGAGAGCTTCTCCACGACGTCGGCGGCGAGGCCCGCCCGGGGCGGGTCGACCACCACGACGTCGGCCCCCTCGTCGGGGAACTCCCGGCCCGCGTCGCCGCCCACGGGGTCGGCGTTGTCGATGCCGACCCGTTCGAGGTTGCGGCGCAGGTCACCCACGGCCGGTCCGTAGGACTCCACGGCGTCCACCCAGCCGGCACGCCTCGCCAGGGGCAGCGTGAACGTGCCGCCGCCGGCGTAGAGGTCCATGGCGTCGTCGTCCCGGGTGGGGGCGAGACCCTCCATGACCAGCTGGACGAGCCGCTCGGCCCCGAGCGTGTTCACCTGGAAGAACGACGGCGCGCTCACGCGCATGACCTCGTCGAGGACGCGCTCCGACCACCAGCCGTTGCCGGCCAGGCGCTCGGTTCCCGCGAGCCTGCGGGCCTTGAGCGGCCCCTTGGTCATGACGCGCACGATGGAGCCCGCGCCGGTGGCGTCGCCGATCACCTTGGCCGCCTGGGCCCGGGGGAAGGGGCTCGGCTCGGTCCAGAGCGCCACCTCCACGTCGCCGGTGCGCCGCGACGCGCGGATGCCCACGCGCTCGACGTCCAGGTCGTGGGAGTTGGCGAGGTAGGAGAGCGAGCCCGACACCGCCTTGACGAGCCTCTCGTGGTCGGCGTCCAGAAGCAGGCAGCGGTCGACCTTGACCACACCGGAGCCGCCGGCGACGTGCATGCCCACGACGCGGCGGCCGCGGCGCCGCTCCACCGCGAGCTCCACCTTGTTGCGGTAGCCCCACGGCGCCCCGGGCGCGTCGACGGGGGCCACGAGGGCCTCGGCGCGCTCCGTGCCCAGGCGCCCGATGCGCGCGAGCGACTGCACGACGTTGTCGCGCTTGGCCGCGAGCTGGGCCGTGTAGTCCATGGGGGCCCACGGGCACCCGCCGCAGACCGACGCCCAGGGGCAGCGTGGCTCCACGCGGTCGGGCGAGGGCTCGAGGACCTCGGTCACCCGGGCCTTGAGGAAGCTGCGCTCCTCGCGGACGACCTCGGCCTCCACGACGTCCCCGGTCACCGCGCCCGAGACGAACACCGCCCGTCCGTCCTCGGCGTGGGCGACGGCGTCGGGCCCGTAGGCCATGGACTCTATCTCGAGGCGCATCTACCGCCCCTCCCTGCGGCGCCGCTCGCGCCGCCTCTGCTCCCGCTCGTTCCTCCGGTCGGCCTTGGCCTGTGCGGCCCGGGCGGCCTCCGGGCCCATCACCAGCGTGCGGAGGCCCAGCCCGATGAGGGAGAGGGCCGTGGCCACGCGCCCCGGCGGCCGGCGCACGATGGTGGTGGGGGAGCCCCCGTCGTCTGTGTCCTCCACCGTGGCCTCCGCCGGCACCTCGTCCGACGTTGCCGGGGCCTCCACGGTCCGCGCGTCCGCCGTCCCGTCGGGGGC
>ERZ808035.628-NODE-628-length-27930-cov-4.404552_pt1 | contig 27930 bp, 10 predicted proteins | sample MGYA00380189_ERZ808035 | MGnify/ENA primary metagenome ERZ808035 (study PRJEB31490, sample SAMN06133407) | mouse gut metagenome | isolation source: M5_1 | host: mice | place: China: Chengdu | collected 2015-05 ...
CCTCCTCGTCGCTCTGGCCCGGCGCCAGCTCGGCGCTCGGCGGCTTCACGAACACGTTGACGGGGATGGGCAGCGCCGCGCCCTCCTCGGCGGCGCGGCGCACCCGCCCCTCGACGGATGCGGCCAGGGCCGCGACCTCGGCGCGGGCGGCGGCCAGGCGTGCGGCCAGCTCGTCGCGCTCGCCGCGGAGGCGGTCGGCGCCGCCGTCGACGGGACGGCCGAACCCCTCCAGGAGGCGGTCGAGGTCGCGCTCGGCCTGGGTGGGCTCGGGCGCCTCCTCCGCGGTCGCGAGGTCGTCGGGCACCTTGACCTCGAGGGGCGCTGCGGTGCGGGCGCGGAGGGCGGGAAGTGCCGTCGCCGACAGGGGCCGCGGCAGGACCGGGACGTCCCCCTCCCCGCTCCCGGCGGCCAGCAGGCTCCGGATGTCGACGCTCCCCATGGCTCCCCTCCCCGCATAGAAATCAAAAGGTTCTTGGAATGCAACCGTTTTCATACCATTGTAAGGCGCATGGCCCCGCGGCCGGCGCGGCACCGTGGAAGCCGCGAATGCCACACGGCACGGGCGGCCGCCGGCGCCGGGAAAAAAGGACCCCCGGGCAGGCCGGGGGTCCTCGCAGGCGCGGACAAGGGCGGGGTCACGCCCCGGTGCGGCGACGGCGCAGGACCGCCGCCGTGGCCGCCAGGGCCCCCGCGACCATGGCGGCGAGCCCCGTCATGGGGCCGGTGTCGCCGGTGACGGGCACGACGGCCCTCACGAGGCCGCGCGCGGGCACGGGCAACGGCCTGAGCGTTCCTCCGCCGGTGGTGGGCAGGGTCGCCTCGGCCGGGAGCACGGGGGCCGCGACGTCGTCGGGGTAGGCGGCCGGCGTGGGCTCGAGCACGCGGGAGTGCGGGAAGTCGGACGACCGGGCGGGCTCGCCGGGCTCGGGTCGGGGCTCGAGGCCGAAGATGGTCTCGGTGGTGGAGTCGGACGGGTTCACGTAGGAGACCACGGCGTGGTTGCCGATGTCGGCGCCCTCGGCGCCCTCGCCCACCCGGGCCGAGAAGCGCAGGACCAGCGTCTCGCCGCCCTTGAGGTAGCCGCCGTAGACGGACAGGGAGTGGGTCAGCGGGTCGTAGACGGAGTCGGGGACCTCCTTCTCGGCGCCGCCGGGCAGCACCATGGCCAGGGAGCCCGACACCACCTCGAGGCCCTCGGGCAGCTCGTCGGAGACCACCACGTCGTAGAGGCACGTGGAGGGGGCGCCCGTGTTGGCCACGGAGATCTCGTAGGAGAGGAGGTCGCCCACGTGCACCTGGCCGTCCTCGTGGGGCGTGGTGTTGGTGGACGTCTTGGTCACCTCGACGTCCTCGGGGTCGGGGTTCTGCGGCGCCACGGGGCCGGAGGTACCCCCCTTCTCCTCGCTCCTGGGTACGGACGACGTGAAGAGCGAGTAACCGAGGGTCAAGGGTCCGCTCATGGCGCCGGAGTCCGCGGTGCCCTCGCGGGAGTAGTCAGCCGTGAAGCGGTAGCTGGCCGGCTCGGACAGGTCGACGGCCTCGTCGGGGCCCAGCTGCGCCCAGTTGCCCTCGGCATCCTGACGCATGAGCGCGAACCGGTCGCGCTGCACGCCGGCGGGCAGCCTGAGGCCGCGGCCCTGGGCAAGGGCGAGGGCGCGCTCGAAGAGCTCCTGCTGGGAGAGGCTCCCCTCCCCCACCTTCTCGGAAACGGCGGCGGAGGCCCTGAACGACTGCTCCTCGGGGAGGAACTCGGGGCCGCCCTCGGGACCGGGCTTGGGCCTGTCCTCGTCGGGGCTGCCCTCGTCCCAGACGATATGGGTGAGCGTCGCGTGCACGGTGCTCCCGTTAGCCCCGGTGAAGGTGGCCGTGAGCGTGCTCGTGCCGGTCTCGGTGAGGGCCGTCGCCTCGGCACCGGTGGCGGCGCGGGAGAGCGTCACGCCGTGGGCGGCCTGGAGGTCGAGGGCGTCGGGGTCGGCAGACAGGTCGTAGCCGTCGGCGGAGGCAAGGGCGCGCAGCGTGTCGAGGAGCTGGGCGCGCGTGGCCACGGTGTCTGCCGCGGGGGTGTCGTCTGCGGCCACGACCTTCCTCACCCGCACGGTGTAGAAGAGCTCCAGGTCGGCCGGCTCCTCGGGGCCGCGCTCGTCGTCCACCGGGTCCGCCGGCGGGTTCTCGTCGCCGAAGGGCCCGGGGGTGCCGTCGGGGATCACCACGTCCTTGGGGCCGTCGGGGACGGTGGGGTCGTCGGGGTCGGTGGGCTCGGGGTCCCTGACCGTGTCGCTCGGCAGGGTGCCGAAGGCGCGGGCCACGTTGACGAGGTCCTGCGGGTCGTCGTAGTCGAGGCGGTGCGCCGTGACCTTGCAGCGGAAGGTCACCGTGGCCGTCTGGCCGCCGTAGAGGTGGCCTGCGGCGATGTAGATCCTGCGGCTCGCGGCGTTGTAGTCGGCCTTGAAGTCGTCCTTGCCGGCCTTGGTGCCGTCGCCGCACACGACCTCGATGGACCCGGGCACGTACTCGATGCCTGCCGGGAGCTCGTCGGCCACCACGGAGCCGTAGTAGGCGGATCCGGCCTTGGTGTTGGCCACGGTGACGGTGTAGAGCAGCTCGTCACCCACCTGCACGATCTCGGTGTTGGCGCGCCTGTCGGCGCCCTCGGTGACGTTGGCCCAGGTCTTGGAGACCTCGATGTCGCCGGCCGAGGTGTCGGGGTCGGAGGGCACCACCACGAGGTCGTGGTCGTCGCGGTCGTCGGGGTCCGCCGGGTCCTCGTGGGGGATGGGGATGGTGATCACCACCTCGATGCGCTCAGGGTCCTTGGCAGGGTCGGTGGGGTCGTGACGCTCGACGGTCACCGGGATGTCGACCTCGGTGGCCTCCGGGTCCTCCTCCAGTTTCTTCCTGATCTGCTCCTCGACCTCCTTGGCGATGTCCTCGGGGGTCTTGGGGGTGTCGGGCTCCTTCCTGTCGCCGAACCCGACGATACGGTCGCCGGGCAGGACGGGCCTGGGCTTGTCGGGGTCGGGCCTCACGGGGGCGTCCGTGTCGTCCGGGTCGGCCGGGCGGGGCTCCTTGGCGTCGTCGAGCGGCGAACCGGGGGTGACGTCGGTCACCGGCACGCCGGGAACGACGGGGTCGGATGACGGGTCGTCGGGGTTGGAGGGCTCGGGGTCCTCGAGGGTGCCGCCGAGGACGTCCTCCGCCCTCTTCTTGGGATCGTCGGGTGCGGAGGGGTCGGGCAGCGTGGGGTCGGCGGTCGTGGAGACCTCGTCCACGGGGTTTCCGTCCTTGTCGAGGCGGGTGTCCCACTCGAACTGGTCCTTGTTCACGCCGTAGATGCCGTCGGCGGTGGAGCGGCTGCCGAGGTCGGGGCTCCCGTTGGAGATGAGGGAGGGCCGCACCTCGACGTCCATCTTGAGGCGGTAGGTCTGGCCGCCGTAGAGCGCGGGCAGCGTGTCGACGGTGACCACGCCGTCCTCGATTTTGCCTCTGACGGTGTCGGTGAGGTCGGTCTCGTTGCCGTCGGGGTCGATGGCCACGAGCCGCCTGAACACGGTGTCGTTGGGCACGGAGACCGTGATCACCGGGTCGATGCAGGCGGAGTCGGGCGTGGTGTTGGCGACGTCCACGACGGTGCGCAGGACGTCGCCCGGCCGCACGGTGCCGTCCTCGCGGGAGGTGTCGTAGGTGTTCTGGTCGATGGCCAGCACGGGTTTCTTGGCGAGGTCGGGGAAGACGTAGACGTCGAACGACCGCGTGGCGCCGGAGAAGGCGCCGGTGCCCTTGAGGGTGGCGGTGATGGTGGCCCTGCCTGCGGAGACGACCCTGGCCTTGGCGCCCACGCCGTAGTCGGTCCTGTTCTCCACATAGGCGCGGTCGGAGGTGTGGGCGTTGGGCTCGATGGCTATGACGGACGGGTTGGAGCTCGTGAACTCGATGTCGCCGATGGAGTTGGTGAGCACGTAGAGCGGGAACCAGTCGTCGCGGGTTGCCGTGACGTCGCCGTCGTCGTCGGTCTCGTCGCGGAAGTCCTTGACCTCGAGGTCGTCGCGGAGGCCGCGGCGCTCCTCGGCGTCGCCGACCTTGACGGCGTAGTCGCGCTCGTGGGCCTCGTCGACCCTGACCTTGGCGTCGTTGGCGGCCTGCTGGCCGTCCGGCAGGCCCTCGCCGTTGGGCACGTAGCCGGTGCCCCGCTCGTTGAAGAGGCGGAAGTCCGGGGTGGCGAGGTCGATCTCCACCGTGGCCTCGCCGGTGTCGGACTCGTAGTAGTTCACGTAGGCCGAGTCGTTGTGGGCCGGGGTGAACGGCGCCGAGAAGACCCTGCGGAGCGCGGCGAACACCTGGGCGGCAGGGTCGTCGCCCTCGGACCCGGCCTCGTCGCCCTCGTCGCGGGGCGCGGCGTCCTCGCCGGCGCTCGTGTACTCCACCGACACGGTGTGCTCGTTGCCCTCGCCGCTCCTGTCCTCGAGCCCGAAGGCCTCCAGCTGGGAGCGTGTGAGGTTGAAGTAGGTCATGGAGTGCTCGCGGCCGTCGGCGTCGGTGCGCACCCACTGGGTGGTGTCGGACGCGTCGTCCATGGCGGTGCGGGTGAGCTCGATCACGCCGCCGTGGGCGGCGCCCACCTTGCGGCCGTCGATGAAGAGCTGGAGGCGTCCGGTGGGCGCCTTGCACTTGACCGAGCTCATGGTGCCGGAGCCGTCGGGCAGCACGTCGCTGGCGACGTCGACGGGCACCACGAGGTGGTTGTTGGTGGCGGCGTTGAAGTTGCCGGCGTTGTCGTCCTGGGCCCAGGTGGGTGCGTCGTAGGTCTTCCGCCGCTCGTTGCCGTCGGCGTCGGTGTAGGAGAGGGTGACGCCCTGCTCCACCTCGGTCGTGGTGGCCGAGCACACCGGGCGGATGACGGCGCGGCCCGTGGCGCTGTGGCCCCAGTAGGTCTGGGAGAACGCCGTGTTCTGCTTGTACTGCTCGGAGCGGACCTCGATGTCGTAGAGGCCGGCGTCGGAGGGGGTCGCCGTGCCGGTGACGGCGGCGGAGAGGGCCGCGCCGTCCTCGTCCACCTGCTGGAAGTTGTACTTGAGGGTCTTGTTGTCGTCGAGCCGGCCGCCGGCCGGGTTGCCGACGGGGATGGGGCTCGCCTCGACGTCGACGGGCGCGAGGGGCTCGCCGTCGTAGTACTTGCTCCAGTTCCGCTCCACGAACCCGGTGTCGAGCGTGAAGCGCTCCCACTCCTTGGCGATCGTGTCGCCGCCGCTGGACGAGCCCGCCGGGAGCGTGGTGTTGGAGGACAGGAGCGTGTCGCCCACGTAGTACCGGAAGTTGGCGTCGATCTGGTGGTCAGCGTTGGTACCGGTGGGGAGCCACAGGTAGAGCCTGCCCTCGAGGAAGGAGGCGGGCGCGCCGTACGGGGGCGTGGTGGGGAACTTGTCGAGCAGGAGCTCCCACGACTCGATGGCGGCGTCGAGGTCGGGGGTGACGCCCGCCGCGTCGGCCATGGACTGGATCTTGGGCGCCACGTTCACGGTCATCATGGAGACCTTGGTCGTGCGGGCGAGGTCTCCGTAGGCGAGGCCGTCGTTGTCGTTGCCCTGGAACTTGAACCTGCCGTTCTTGGTCCCGCAGAAGACCGAGCCGCCCGTGATGATGACGTAGCCGCCCTGCCCGCCGATGTCGAGGAAGCCGTCCTGCTGGGCGTCGTCGGCCTCGGGCAGCAGGGTGCCGCCGGTGACGAGGATGGTCCTGCCGGTGTTGGTGCCGCCGCAGCCCTGGCCGAAGGCGTTGCTGTGGGTCCAGCCCTTGGAGCGGACGAAGCCGCCGTTGATGGTGATGTCGCCGGCGATGGTGGAGTTGGCGTGGCGGGACAGCAACGCGTCGCGGAGCGGGTAGGTGCGCTTGTCGTCGCGGGACATGCCCCCGTTGTAGGTGCAGCCCCCGCCGATGCCCGCCCCGTGGTAGGAGCCGAGGGCGACGACGGTGCCCCCGTTGAAGACCGTGGTGGTGCCGCCGCCGGCATGGCCGCCGCCGATGCCGCAGCCGGCGCCGTTGGTGCCCGGGTCGTTGGCCTGGGCGGTGATGTCCCCGCCGTTGAAGGTCATGATGCCGGAGTTCTCGAGGGGGCCGCCGCCGATGGCGGCGGAGCGGATGCCGCCCCGGACGAGGAGCGACCCCGCTGAACGGCTGTCGAGGTTGGAGAGGCTCGAGACGAGGTCGCTGCCCCTGCCCGTGGAGGTGACCGTCTCGCCGTCCCGGTTCACGTACGTGACGCCGGCGGGGATGATGCCGTGCTCGGGGGTGATGGGGTTTCCGGCCGTATCGACGTTGCGCACGCCGTCGTCGATGGTGAGGACCGACCCCTCGCCGCAGCGGAGGCCGGGGTACTCGGTATTGAAAGCAGGGTCGCCCGTCACGACCGAGGAGAAGGAGGAGGCCGACAGGGTGTTGGCCGTACCGTCGGCGAGCGTCAGGTGGACCGTGGTGGGGTCCGCCACGTCGGAGCCGTCCACCTCCACGGTGTCATAGGTGTTCTGGGTGCTGTTGGTGACGATGTCCATGGGGAAATGGGCGTCGATGTTGACGCCGGCGAACGTGATGTCGGCCTTGACGCCGGGGGCCACCCGGATGCCCGTGGCCACCGCGGTGCCCGTGCCGGCGGTGTTGCGGACGGTGTAGGTGCCGTCACGCTTGATGACGAGCATCGAGAGGTTCTCGCTCGGGGTGCCGTAGATGCGGATGGAGCGGCCGTCCTGCGTGCCCGCCTCGTTGGTCCCTCGGCCGATGCGGGGGTATGCCACCGACTCCAGCGCGTAGTCGACGCCCGCCGTGCCGCCGGAGACCGTGAGCCCGCCGTAGTCGGTCTCGCCGCCGGCGCGGGTGGCGGGTGCGGCGGCCGCGCGGGCCCCGGGGGCCTCGGCCGCGGGCTGGGCCGCGGCAGGCTGCTCCTGGGTGCCGGCCGGCACCTGCCCGGAGGCGGGGTCGGCGCCCTCCTCGGCGCCCGCGGCGTCGTCAGGGGTGCCTTCGTCGACCTGGGCTTGGTCGGGACCGACCGCAGGGGTCTCCCCCACCGTGACGACCGGGTCCCCCGACCCGACGAGCTCGTCGGCCAGGACCCGCGCCGTGGCGCCCGGCGCGAAGGACTGGGTCGCGAGCAGGAAAGCGAGCGCGACGGCGAAGATGCGTCTCTTGAGTGTCGGTGCGTTCATGGCCCCGCCTCTCCGGTGGACGGTGGGGCGGCGTGGCAACCGCCCCTCATGCAGAGATGTCTCTGAATATACGCTGATAGAGGACACTATTGTGTCTCATTAACCCTCTTTTTCAAGGAAACGTTTACCGTGGTAGAGGCCTATTTCTTCACAGTGTTTCATACATATTTTCTTAATCTCATCGACATCCGTGCTCAGTCGGGGAAAAGGCAACCTGATTACCAGCTGAAACGACGGGCGGACAAGGGCCTCGTGACCCGCAACCGGCGCCCCTGTCCCACCACCCGGACACTTTTGTCCCACCATCAGCACCTGTATCTTTGCCACTTCACCCGGGCTCTCCCGCTGTCACATCGGTCGAGCATCTTGGGCGCCACGCCGCCGGCGGAGTGCCTGGCCATGCCACAGGCCCCTCCGGCATGGTTCTCTCGTCCGAAAGGCGCCGGAACCCATGCCGGAGGCCGTTGCGGCATGGATCTCTCGGCGCCAGGGGGCAGAAACCCATGCCGAGACCGACTCCGGCATGGACGGGCGCCATAAAGGGAGAAACAGGCGAAGTGACGGATGGGCCTAGAGCCCCTGTCACGCTGCCACGCAGAAGCCCGGGCGACCGCCCGCAGGGGCTTCCACGGGCGCCGGCGCTCGTGCGACGGCGAAGGTGCCCGACCATTGGGACGGCGAAGGTGTCCGACCAAGGTGACGGCGTGACGGCGGTGGGACAGAAGTGTCCGACCATTGGGACAAAAGTGTCCGGGTGATGGGACAGGCAAGAGGAGGGCCGGCGCCCCTGGTGCGGGGTGCCGGCCCTCCTCGGTCGGACGGTGACGGTGCGTCAGCGGCGTCGGCGCACCCAGGCGGTCGCGGCCGCCGAGACCGCGGCCATGAGGCCCAGCGCCGGGGCCAGGGTGGCGGCGTCGCCGGTCACGGGGACCACCCCCCTGCCGCCGGTGGCGGGCAGCACGCGGCTCCTCACACCCTCGCGTGCGGTGACGTTGGCGGAGGGGTACACGGCCTCCCCGCTGTCGACCGCAAGGCCGCCGGCCGACGCCTCGGACAGGAACGCCTCCCAGCCTGCGGGCGGGTCGAACCGGGTGCACGGCACGAGCGGCGTGCGGTCGCCGTCGGGCAGGTGCGAGGGCAGGGTGCCGAAGGCGCGGGCCACGTTGCCCACGTCGGCGCCCACGGCCTCGGCGGTGACGGTCGCCTCGAAGGTGAGGGTGGCGGAGCGGCCGCCGGCCACGTCGCCGACAACGACGGAGAGGCGCCTGGTCGCCGCGTCGTAGACGCCGCGGCAGGCCACGGTGCGGCCGTCGGCGGTGACGAGGTGCACGGTGGACTCGTCGACCGAGAGACCCGCCGGCACGGTGTCCTCGACCACTGCGTCGTAGACGACCGACCCGGGCGTCCCGTTGGAGAGGGTCAGGGTGTAGAGCACCCGGTCGCCCACGTAGGTGTCGCCGCCGGGGGTGGTGAGGTTGCGGGCCGTCTTGGAGATGGTGACGGCGCCGTCCTCGGGGTCGACGACCTCGCTCACGGGGATCTCATGGGTGGCGGGCAGGGTCGCCAGGCCCTCGGTGGCGAGGAAAGCCGCGAGGGTGCCGGAGGGGACGAACGCCCCGGAGACCTCGGGCGCGTCCGAGTCGAGGTCGTAGCGGCTCGGCAGCATGCCGTGGCCCCACGCGTTGTCGACGATGGTCCTGCCGGCGGCCGAGGGGCCCACCACGGCGTCGAAGGTCAGGCGCACCGAGGTGCCTGCGGGCATGTGACCCGAGCGCACGCCGATGGTCCGGGTGCCGTCGACGTAGGCCCCGTCGTCCACGGCGTAACGGAGGTAGCCGCCGTCGACGGGCTCGGGCTCGGCCGCCAGGGCCATGGGCATCGCGGCGCGGGAGCGCAGCGACATGGGCGATGCCGTGTCGGGCACCTCGATGAAGATCGAGCCGGGCACGACGGTGAGGCCGTCGGGCACCACGTTGCGCAGGACGGTGTCGTAGAGGGCCGTGTGGTCCTGGGTGTTGGTGAACGTGGCGGTGTAGCGGATGGTGTCGCCCACCATGGTGCGGGAGATCTCGCGGGTCAGGTTCTCGCCGGTGAGGGCCATGGCCAGGCCCTCGTCGGCCGGGTCCGCCGGCATGACGCCGCCGGAGGGGCCGGGGGTCACCGGGTCGCTCGGCTTGGGCGTGGGCGTGTCGCCGCCGGGGTAGCCGTCCCAGTCGAAGCCGTCCCACGGGTCGTAGCCGGGGTCGTCCGGGTCGGTGCCGGCCGGGGGCTCAGGCACGAACGGGTCGCCGGGCTTGGGCCTCGAGGGCTTGCCGCCGGGGTTGTCGGGATCCGGGTCGTCGGGGTCCGGGTTATCCGGATCGGGATTGTCCGGATCGGGGTTGTCCGGGTCGGGGTCGTCCGGGTTGTCGGGATCGTCCGGATCCGGGCTGGGGTCGGGGTGCTCCTCCTTCCAGCGGTCGGACGGCGTCTGGCCGAATGCGTAGGCCACGTTGGCGCCCTCGGTGCCCTGGGCGTCCGGCGTCACCGTGCACCGGAACGTGAGGGACACGGACTCCCCGCCGTACAGGTCGTCGGTGTAGAGGGCGACGGTGCGCGTCTCCTCCACGTAGGCGCCGTCCGCCACGTCGACGGTCGTGCCGTCCACACCGGTGAGCCTGAGGGTGCCGGGGACGAACTCCAGGCCCTCGGGCAGGGTGTCGCGGACGACCGGGGAGTACCAGGCGGTGTCGACGCCCTTGTTGGACAGGGTGATGGTGTAGGCGATGACGTCGCCCACCATGGCGCGCTTGGCGTCGGGGTGCGTGAGGTTCTCGGCCGCCTTGCCCACGGAGATGTCGGGCTCGGCGTCCGGGTCGTCCGGGTCGGGACCCACCTGCGGGTCCTTGGGGATGATCGGCAGCGGCGGGATGGTGCCGGGGTCCTTGGGGTTGGGGTCGTAGGCGGGGTTGTCAGGGTTGTTGGGGTCGGTCGGGTCGTCGGTGTTGTCCGGGTCGGCCTCGGGGTCGTCGCCCACCACGAGGATGTCGTCGGGCTTGGCGGGGTCCAGCGGCGTCGGCGCCTTGGGGGTCTCGCCGGGGTCCGGGTTCTCCTTGACGCCCCACGTGCCGCCACCGCCGGGCCCGGGCTCGATGTCCTTGGGGTCGCCCTCGTCCTTGGGGCGGTCGGCCGTGCCGGAGGCCAGGCGCGCCGTGAAGCGCATGGTCACGGACTGGCCGCCGTAGACGGTGCCCACGGAGCCGGTGACCTTGCCCAGGCCCTCGTCGAAGGTGTACTGGCCCTCCTCGTCGCCCTGCTCCATGGCGAGGTCGCCCCAGGCGAAGCCGTCCCAGGAGAACCCGGCCCTCGCGGCGGCGGCGTAGAACTCGTCGGTGCCGAGACGGGTGGAGACGTCGGGCGTGGCGTAGTTGTCGGTGACGCTCACGCTGCCCTCCACCAGCTCCAGGCGCGGGTCCATGACGTCGAGGAGCGTGGCGGTCTGCCAGGCGGAGCCGGCCTTGAGGTTCATGCCGGTGACCAGGTACTCGATCTCGTCGCCGGGACGCGCGGGCTCGCCGGGGTGGGTGAGGTTGCGGGTCACGAGACGGATCTGCACCTGTGGCTTGATGGACTCGTCGGGAACCACGTGGACGTCCAGGATCACCTTGGTGCCCGTATAGAGGGCGTTGGGTGCCTGCTCCATCACGATGCGGGTGGTGCCGCAGCTGTTGACCTGGAGGTTGACCCTGCCGTTCTCGTCGAGCACGCTGCCGTTGTCGCCGGCCACGAGCTGGGCCACGGCGCCGTTGGCGGTGGAGCAGGACATGGGCATGGAGGAGGTGGACTCGAAGGTCAGGCCGAGGGTCTTGTCCTTGTAGTCGCTGTAGCGCAGCGTCACGGCCTTGTGGATTACCTTGGTGCCGTTGTCGGAGGGGTCGTCGGGGCCCGGGGTGGGGTCGTCCGGGTCGTCGGGGTCGGGCTCGGGATCATCGATGTCGACGCCGGGGTCCTCGGGTTTGATGTCCGTGGTGGGTGGCACGGGCACGATGAAGGTGTCGTCCTCCTTGGCGTTGTCGGGGTTCTTGTCCACGCCCTGGATGTAGTTCTTGTCGGCCACGTACTCCACGTTCACCTTGTGCTCGCCGCCCTTGGAGGCGTCCTCGAGGGCTTTGAGCAGCGCGTCGTTCTTGGTGGGGTCGAAGTAGTAGGTCACCTGGGTGGCATGGCGCGTCTCGGTGCCGCCGGTGGTGGAGGTCACGGCGAGGTCGGGGTTGGCGATGGTGGACCCGGCCGAGGCCTCGACCGCCTCCTTGGTGAGCGCGATGGGGTCACCCACCTTCTGGCCGTCGATGGACACCTGGAAGGAGCCGGTGGGGGCGGCGCAGGTGAGGGCCGTGGTGTTGGCGCTTCGGATGTTGAACTGCAGCTTGAGGCGGTTGCCTGCCAGGCCGGCGTCGGCGTTCTCCTGGGTGATGGGGGTCCAGGTGCCGTCGACTGCCAGGTTGCCCCACTCGGGCGCCGCGTCCATGGTGAGCACGGCGGGGACCGGGTTGATCGTGGCAACGCCCTTGGCCTGGTGGCCCCAGTAGCTTGCAGCGTAGTTGGGATCCTTGGCGTACTGGTAGGACGTCATGGTCACCTGGAACCGGCCGGTGTCGGCAGGAAGGGTTGCCGCGCCCTCCTCGGACTCGCTGCCGGTGGGCACCCACTCGCCCTCGGCGTTCTGGGCGAGCATCTGGTACTTGAACTTCACCTCGTCGGGCTGGTCGAGCAGCTCCTTGACCGTGCTGCCGCCCACCTCGCGCTCGATCTCGATGGGATGGGCCGCATCCACCGTGAGTGCGGGGAAGGGCAGGCCGTCGTAGTCCTTCTCAAGCGTCTTGGCATAGCCGGCCGGGAAGTCGAACTCGATGTAGCGCTTGACCGTCTGGGTGGTGTCGCTGGTGGAGGGCTTGGCGATGAAGAGGGGGTCGATGGTCTTGACGGTCCCGTCGTCCTGACGGACCGACATCTCGATGCGGACCTCCTTCTCGGCGTCGGGCTGCGCCACCCACTCGGGGAGCCAGAGGTAGAGCTTGCCGTTCTCGAACTGCGTGGGGGCACCGTAGTTGGCGTCCTTGCCGCCGATGAAGAGCTTGAAGCTCTCGAGCTTCTCGTTCGTCAGCCTCTCCGAGGAGGTCGAGAGGTCCACTGTGAGCATGAAGACCTTGTCGGCGTCGGGCAGGGAGCCGCCGAGGGCGGTGACGTCGCTCCAGGTGGCCACACCCTGGGTGTTGAAGGCCGTGCCGCCCACACCGGTGAACTTGCCCTTGCTCTCGACGTAGACGGAACCGCCGGTGACGATGGTGTAGCCGCCGGTGCCTCCGATGTCGAACTTGCCGGTGTAGGAGGAGGGATGGAGGGTGCCGCCGGTGATGCGGATGATGCACTGGTTGGCGTTGGTGCCGCAGGCGCCGCCGAAGGCGTTGCCGTGCTCGTAGCCCTGGGACTTGAGGTAGCCGGCGTTGATGTAGATGTTGCCGCATGCGTTGTTGGGGGTCCCGCCGGTGGTGCCCGTCTGGGCGGAGCCGGCGGCGGTGGTCCAGCCGGCGCCCACGCCTGCGCCGTGATAGGAGCCGTAGGCGTCCACCGTGGCGCCGTCGAACCACATGTTGGTGGCTCCGCCGTGCGCCCCGGCACCGATGCCCGTGCCGGAACTCCAGTTCTGGTTGGCGTTGGGCCCCCCGTTGGCGGTATGGCCGCCGGCGGAGTAGGCGGTGATGATGCCGCCGTCGAAGTGCATGTTGCCCGCGTTCTCGGAGGCGCCGGAGCCGATGGCGGCCGAAGCGGCGCCGCCCTTGACGACGAGGGTGCCGGGGTTGGGGCTGGCAAGCCGGGTGACCGGGTCCCCCTTGGCGACAGGGGTGCCGTTGTCCAGGGTGGCCGCGGTATCGACCACGCCGTTGAGCACCTCCACATGGGTGGGGCCGCTCCAGTTGGCCACCGAGTCGTCGATGTAGAGGGTCGACCCGGCACCGCAGTGGATGCCGGCGCAGCTGACCGAGGACGGCGAGCTCACCGTGAGGTTGTTCGTGGTGCCGTCGGCCAGGAAGAGCCTGAGCGTGGTGCCGCCGCCCATGAGGTTGATGGGCGAGCTGCTGGTGTTGGACGTGATGGTGACGCCTGCCAGGGTGATGTCGGCCGAGGTGCCCTGCTGGATCTGCACCGTGCCGTTGGTGAGGGTGCCCGTGAAGGTGAGGGGCGTCGACGTCTTCACCACCACCGTGGTGCCGCTCACGGTGTAGTCGGTGCCGACGGTGCCGCCGGAGATGACCATGCCGCCGCCCACCGTGGTGTCGGCCGCACGGGCCACCGTGGCGCCCGCGAGCGTGCGCACCGCGAGGGCGCGGGGCTCGATGGCGCGGGGCTCGATGGCCGGGTCGGCCGCCGAGCCGTCATCGGCAACGTCTCGCGCGTCGCCGGCACCCTCGGTCGCGGCCCCGGCCTCCGGGTCGTCGTCAGGCTCGGGGGCGGGCTCCTCGCGGTCGACCTCCCCCTCGTCGGGGACGGTGCCGGCAGGCAGGGCCTCGACCGCCGGCGCCTCCCCCGCCACCTCTTCGGCTATCGCCCGCAGGCTCGCGCTGGGGACCAGCATCTGCAAGACCAGCAGGAGCGAGAGCACGAATGCAAATGCGCGTTTCTTGGGACCTGTTGCATTCATCTCGGGACCTCCGTGGAACGTGTGCGGCGACGCGCACGCAGACTTCCGGGTTTATAGAGTATTTCTGAATATACTCTGTTGTCCCGTGTTTTCAAGTCATCCTCAGTAAGTGGAATGAGAGAAAGAAACCAACAGGTAGGTAACTCGTTACCTTTTACACGCTATACGGTTGTATATAATGATAATACATCGATATTATTCGATTATAAAAACTCCCTTTACTTGGACCCACGAGGAGGGGGCGGTTCCCGACTTTCAGGAACCGCCCCCAAATCCCACATAGATAAGCGCAGGCCGGGTCTCCCCGCCCCTTTTCACGCGCCGCTCACGCCAGCGCGGCGGCCACCTCCCGGGCGCAGGCCAGGCCGTCGGCCATGGCGCTCACCACGAGGGAGGCGCCGGAGCGGCAGTCGCCGGTCACGAAGACCGGCACGTCGCAGCCGGACACGGCGTCGTGGCCGCCCTCCCCCACCATCGGCAGCGGGCGGTCGTCGCGCGTCTCCACGGAGAAGGCCTCGAGGACCGCCGGCGCCGGGCCGGTGAAGCCCATGGCGATGAGCACGAGCTGGGCCGGGACCTCCTCCTCTGAGCCCTCGACGGGCGCGGGCGCCCCGCCCGACCAGTCCAGGTGCCTGAAGCGCAGCGCGGACACCGAGCCGTCGCCACCGTCCACGAGGGCCCGGGTGTCGGCCCCCCAGGTGCGGGGGTCGTCGCCCTCCACGGCCTCGGCCTCCACCTGGCCGTAATCCACCTTGAGCTCCTGGGGCCACTCGGGCCACGGGTTGCCTGGAAGGCGCGTCTCGGGCGGCCGCGGCATGAACTCCAACTGCCGGACCGAGCGGGCGCCCTGGCGCAGGGCCGTGGCCACGCAGTCCGTGCCGGTGTCGCCGCCGCCGATGACCACGACGTCGAGGCCCGCGGCCGAGACGGACGGGTCGACGGCCGCGGGGTCGCCGTCGGCGGCCTCGACGGCCTTGGTGCTGGCCGTGAGGTAGTCCACGGCCATGACCACGCCGTCCAGGTCGGACCCCGGCACCGCGAGGCGCCGGGCGGCGCCGGCGCCGCAGGCCAGCACCACGGCGTCGCAGGACGAGGCGATCCGCGCCGCCACGGCCGGGTCGGAGGCGTCGGAGCCCGTCTCGAACGTCACGCCCTGGCCCGCGAGCCAGTCCGCACGGCGGCGCACCACGGCCTTGTCCAGCTTCATGGCCGGGATGCCGTACATGAGGAGGCCGCCGGGGGCGTCCGAGCGCTCGTGCACGGTGACGTCGGCCCCCAGTCGGCAGAGCTCCCAGGCGACGCTGAGGCCGGCCGGGCCCGAGCCCACCACGGCCACCGAGCGCCCGGCGAGGGGTCGGGGCCGCTCGGGGTCGAACGCCGCCGGGCCGCCGTCGGCCCACTCGTGGTCCGAGATGGCGAGCTCGTCGTCCTTGATGGTCGTCGCCCCGCGGTCGCGGCCCAGGTTGCAGGCCGCCTCGCAGAGTGCGGGGCACACGCGGCCCGTGAACTCGGGCATCGGGTTGGTGATGCGCATGCGGGAGGCCGCCTCGCCCCAGAGCCCGCGCCACACGAGGTCGTTCCACTCGGGGATGAGGTTGTGGAGCGGGCAGCCGCTCACGCGGGCGTGCCCGAACGAGCGCCCGGTCTGACAGAACGCCACGCCGCAGTCCATGCAGCGGCTCGCCTGGAGGCGCTGGCGCTCGTCGGGCAGCGGCACGGCGATGGGGCGGTAGTCGCCCAGGCGCTCCTCGACGGGGCGCTCGCCGTGGGTGCAACGGTCTATCTCGAGAAAGCCACCGACCTTGCCCATGGCCTACCTCCCCATCCTCATGGCGTCGAACGCCTGCTGCTCGGCCTCGGCCCTGGTTGCGCCCGCCGCGAGCGCGGATTCCACCATGGCGGTCACCCGCGCGTACTCGCGCGGCAGCACCTTCCTGAACCTTCCGGACACCGGGCCGAAGCGGTAGAGCAGCTTGATGCCCAGGGGGCTGCCGGTGCGCTCCACGTGCTCCTCGATGAGGGCGCGCACCCGCTCGAGGTCGTCCCCGTCGCAGGGCAGCACGTCGACGAGGTCCTTGTTCACGCGCGACTCCAGTGTGCCCAGCTCGTCGAAGACGTAGGCCACGCCTCCGCTCATGCCCGCGGCGAAGTTGGGCCCCACCTCGCCCAGGATGAGGGCGACGCCGCCGGTCATGTACTCGCAGCCGCAGGTGCCCACGCCCTCCGCCACCACCGTGGCGCCCGAGTTGCGCACGGCGAAGCGCTGGCCGGCGAGGCCGTTGACGAACCCGCGGCCGGCCGTGGCGCCGTAGAAGGCAACGTTGCCGATGGCGGTGTTCTCGTTGAACTTGTACGTGGCCCCCTCGCCCGGGTGCACCGAGACGATGCCGCCGGAGAGGCCCTTGCCCACATAGTCGTTGGCGTCGCCCGAGATGTCGAGCGAGACGCCCGCCGGCAGGAACGCGCCGAACGACTGGCCGCCGGAACCCTGGCACCGGATGCGGATGGTGTCGTCGGGCAGCCCCTCGGGGTGCTGGGCCGTCACCGCGGCACCGAGCATGGTGCCCACGCAGCGGTTGACGTTGGCGAGGTCGGCCGTGAACTCGATGGGCAGCAGGTGCTCGCGGGCGCTGGCCGTGTACGGGATGAAGAGCGTGGCGTCGAGGGTCCTCTCGAGCGCCATGTCGAAGCGCATCTCCTCGAGGAACCGCGTGCCCGAGGCCCCCGGGACCGAGGTGCCGTAGAGGTTGGCGCCCGAGGCGAGCAGGGCGGAGAGGTCGAGGGTGCGGGCCTTCCACGGGCCCTCCCCCGCCTTCTGGCGCAGGCGCTCCGGGTGTCCCACCATCTCGTCGACGGTGCGGAAGCCCAGGGCCGCCATCTCGCGGCGGAGGTCCTCGGCCATGAAGGTCATGAAGTTGACCACGTCGTCGGGCGTGGCGGTGAACTGGCGTCGCAGGCACGCGTTCTGGGTGCAGATCCCGGCCGGGCAGGTGTCCTGCTGGCAGTCGCGCTGCATGAGGCAGCCCATGGCCACGAGGGGCATGGTGGCGAACCCGAACTCCTCGGCGCCCAGCAGGGCGGCCACGGCCACGTCGCGGCCGCTCATGAGCTTGCCGTCCGCCTCCATGACCACGCGGGAGCGCAGGCCGTTCTGGAGCAGCGTCTGCTGGGCCTCGGCGAGGCCCAGCTCCAGGGGCAGGCCGGCGTGGTAGATGGAGTCGCGGGGCGCGGCGCCGGTGCCCCCGTTGGAGCCGGAGATGAGGATCTTATCGGCGCCGCCCTTGGCCACGCCGGTGGCGATGGTGCCCACACCGGCCTCGGCCACGAGCTTCACCGACACGCGGGCGCCGGGGCTGGCGTTTTTGAGGTCGTAGATGAGCTCTGCGAGGTCCTCGATGGAGTAGATGTCGTGGTGCGGCGGCGGGCTGATGAGGCCCACTCCGGGGGTGGAGCGGCGCACCTCGGCGATCCAGGGGTAGACCTTCTTGCCCGGCAGGTGGCCGCCCTCGCCGGGCTTGGCCCCCTGGGCCATCTTGATCTGAATCTCGGTGGCGCTGCTGAGGTAACGGCTCGTGACGCCGAAGCGGCCCGAGGCCACCTGCTTGATGGCGCTCTTCGCGGAGTCGCCCGGCCTCCAGCCGGCGATGGAGCCGGGGGCCAGGGGCGCCTCGCGGGCCGGGTCCTCGCCGCCCTCGCCGGTGTTGGAGCGGCCGCCCAGCCGGTTCATGGCCACTGCCAGGCACTCGTGGGCCTCCTTGGAGATCGACCCGTAGCTCATGGCGCCGGTGTTGAAGCGGCGGACGATGGAGGAGGCGGGCTCCACCTCGTCGAGCGGCACGGGCCCGGAGGGCAGCGGCACGCACTCGAGGAGGTCGCGCAGCATCATGGGGCGGCCGGGGCGGTGCACGTGGGCGACGTAGGCGTCCCAGAGGTCGGCGTCGTTCTCACGGCAGGCGCGCTGCAGGAGGTAGACGGTCTGTGGGTCGATGAGGTGCTCCTCGCCCTTCCAGACGCCGTTGTCGGGGCGCCACTTGGTGGCGCCGGAGCTGGGAAGCTGGTCGGGGGCCGGCGAGAGGGCCAGGGCGTCGGCCTCGGCGCGGCGCTCCTCGAGCTCGCGCTGGATGTCGGCGAAGCCTAGGCCGCCCACGCGCGACGGCACGCCGGCGAAGCAGCGGTCCACGACCTCCTCGGCGAGGCCCACGGCCTCGAAGATCTGGGCGGCGTGGTAGCCCTGCATGGTGGAGATGCCCATCTTGGACATGATGGAGACGATGCCCGAGGTGACGGCGCGGTCGTAGTTGGCCAGGGCCTCGCCGAGGCCCACGGTGACCGCGCCGGACGCGACGGCGCAGGCCAGGGCGTCGTGGGCGCCGCGGGGGTGCACGCCGGACGCCGAGAAGCCCACGAGGGCCGCGAAGTCGTGGGCGCAGACGGCGTCGCCGGTGTCCACGACGATGTCGGCCTCCATGCGCAGGCCGCGGGCCATGAGGCGGTCGTGGACGGCGCCGAGGGAGAGCAGCGACGGCACGGGGACCAGCGCGGGGTCGCAGTCGTCGGTGAGCACCACGACGTTGGTGCCGGCGGCAACGGCCTGCTCGACCTCGTCGCAGAGGGCGTCCAGCGAGGCCTCGAGGGCGTCGGGGCCGGCGGCCGGGTCGAAGGCGCACACGAAGGTGCGGGCGTGGAAGCCGGTGCGGTCGAGGGCGGCGATGCGCCTGAAGGCGTCGTCGGACAGGATGGGGCCGTCGAGGGCCACGAGGCGGCAGTTGTCGCGGGCGTCCTCGAGGATGTTGCCGTGGTTGCCGAGGTAGAGCACGCTGCTCGTGACCATGGACTCGCGCAGGGCGTCGATGGGCGGGTTGGTCACCTGGGCGAACAGCTGGTAGAAGTAGTCGAAGAACGGCCGGGGCCTCGCCGAGAGACAGGCGAGCGGCGTGTCGAAGCCCATGGAGGCCAGGGGCACGGAGCCCTTCTCGGCCATGGGGCGCAGCGCCTCGGCCACGTCGTCCCACGAGTGGCCGAGCGCGGCCATGGACCAGGCGTAGGGGCGCCCGCCGAAGGGCTCGCGGCCGGGGTCGCCCGGGTCGTCGAGGTCCGCCACGGCGAGTGTCTCCTCGGCGATCCAGTCGGCGAAGGGCTTGGTGCTGGCGAGGTCGCGGCGGAGCTCGTCGTTCCAGACGATGCGGCCCTCCGCCGGGTCGACCTTGAGCATCTCGCCGGGACCGAGCGACCCGGCCACGAGGATGTCCGCCGGGTCGACGTCCAGGGTGCCCACCTCGCTGGAGAGCAGCAGGCGGTCGTCGTGGGTCACGTAGTAGCGGGCCGGGCGCAGGCCGTTGCGGTCGAGGGAGGCGCCGAGGGTGCGGCCGTCGGTGTAGGCGATGGCCGCCGGGCCGTCCCAGGGCTCCATGAGCATGGACTGGTAGCGGTCGAAGGCGCGGCGCTCGCGGTCGAGGTGGTCGTTGTGGTCCCAGGGCTCGGGCATGAGCAGGGAGGCCGCGCGGCTCATGGAGCGGCCGTTCATGACGAGGAACTCGAGCACGTTGTCGAGGATGGCGGAGTCCGAGCCCTCCCGGTTGATGACCGGCAGGACCTTCTCGAGCTCGGGGCCCAGCACCGGCGAGTAGAACTCGGGCTCGCGGGCTCGCAGGGCGCAGACGTTGCCCTTGAGGGTGTTGATCTCGCCGTTGTGGATGATGTAGCGGTTGGGGTGCGCGCGCTCCCAGCTGGGCGTGGTGTTGGTGGAGTAGCGGGAGTGCACGAGGCAGAGGGCGCTCTCCACGGCGGCGTCGTTGAGGTCGAGGAAGAAGCGGCGCATCTGGGTGGCGAGCAGCATGCCCTTGTAGACTACCGTGCGCGCGCTCATGGAGCACACGTAGAAGATGCGGCCGTCCAGGGCGCTCGAGGCCTCGGCGGACTTCTCGATGGTGCGGCGGCACACGTAGAGGGCGCGCTCGAAGTCGTCGCCGGCGGCCACGGTGTCCGGGCGGCCGATGAAGGCCTGCCAGATGGAGGGCATGGTGTCGCGGGCCGCCTCGCCGAGGTCGTGGGGGTCCACGGGGACCTCGCGCCAGAACAGCAGCGGCAGGCCGGCGGCCGCGCAGCCCTCCTCGAAGGTGCGGCGGGCGGCGGTCACGCCGAACTCGTCCTGGGGCAGGAAGAGCATGGCCACGCCGTAGTCGCCCTCGTCGGGGAGCAGGCAGCCCTCCTTCTGCGCCTCCTTGCGGAAGAACCGGTGGGGCACCTGCAGCAGGATGCCGGCTCCGTCGCCGGTGGTGCGCTCGAGGCCCACGCCGCCGCGGTGCTCGAGGTTGACGAGGACCGAGAGGGCGTCGTCGACCATCTGGTGGCTGCGCTTGCCCTTGATGTGGGCGAGGGCGCCGATGCCGCAGGCGTCGTGCTCGAACTCGGGGCGCCAGAGGGTGGGGCCGGGTTGCGGTTGGGTCATGCTCGCTCCCTAGGGGCCGGGGACTTGTCCGGGTCTCTCGTACCCTACGCCGGCAGTGTGTGGCCCCTGTTTCGTGTCACCAGGGCTTACGAGATGGAAAAGGTGGCGTAACAGAGGGGCGGGGCGCCGCGGGACGCAGGGGGCGCCGGGCGTCGACCGTGCCGCGGCGGCCCCCGGCGCAGGTCCGCCGGGGGCCGCCCCGTCGGTTCAACGGTGAAATGAACGAAGGGACAGGTGGGCCGGGCGCCGCCGTCACGTGCGGCCGCCCCCCCTACCGGGCCGCCAGCGCCGTGAGGAACGTCACGAGCCCCAGCACGATGCCTGGGGAGTTGGCCACCACGAGGGGCCAGTCGCGGTCGCGGCGCGAGAACCCGTAGAGCGCCCAGAGCGAGCATGCCACGAAGGCCACGAACGGCTGCACGGGCGAGCCCGGGCGGCCGTCCAGGTTGTTGGCGATCTGCGGTATGTACGACACGTACATGAGCACGGCGAGCACCGTGGCCACCGACCCGAGGACGCGCACCCAGGCCCGCTCCGGCTCCGGGGCGGCCCCGTCCGCGGCGCCTGCCCCCTCGCGCACCGGGCGCTCCTCCCGATCCCCCATGGCTTCCCTCCCGACGCCGTCGGACCATATCGAGGGACAGTCTAGCGCCGGGCCGCGCCTAGCGGACGGCTATCTCGCGGATCGTCACGCCCGATCCCTGTTCCAGGTGGGTGCGCGGGCTGCCGCATGCGGGGCACGTGCGACCGTGGGCCACGGTGCCGTAGCGGGCGCCGCAGTCCTCGCAGAGCGTCACGGCGGGCTCCTCCTCCATGACGAGCTCGCAGTCGCGGAGCAGGTCCTCGCGGTCGGCGCACCAGCGCCAGGCGTCGGAGAGGAGCCGCGGGACCACGCCCGAGACCTCCCCGAGCTCCACGGTGACCGAGGCCACGGACGTCGCCCCGTTGGCCAGGGCGACGTCTCTCACCTCGTCGGCGATGTAGAACACGATGCCCAGCTCGTGCACCGCGCCTACACCTCCCGCCTGATCTTGCGCACGGCGATCTTGGCGGCGCGCTTGAGGGCGTAGGGCCCGATGGCCTTGAGCTTGTCCTCGGAGCGCACCATGCGGCTGGCCTCGGGGTGGTCGCGCACCAGATGGATGGCGTCGAACTCGCAGCGGGTGGTGCAGAGGCCGCAGCCGATGCACTGGTTGGGGTCCACCCAGCTCGCGCCGCAGAAGAGGCACCTCGCGGTCTCGGCGCGCACCTGCTCCTCGGTGAGCGTCCCCGCGTACTCGCGGAAGGGGCCGCCCGAACCCGCCCGCCTGGCGGGGCGCTGGCGCGAGGAGGTGTCGTAGCTGGGCAGCACGGCGTCGTCCTTGTCGAGCTCCACGTAGAACCGGGGGTTGCGGCCCACGGTGAGGCTGGAGCCGGGATGCACGTAGCGGTGGATGGAGACGGCCGCCTCGTGGCCCTGGGCGATGGCGTCGATGGCGAAGCGCGGGCCGGTGACCACGTCGCCGCCGCAGAAGACGTCGGGCTCCGCCGTCTGGTAGGTCACGGGGTCCACCACCGGCGATCCGCCGCGCCCGAGCTCCACGGCGCTGCCCTCGAGGAGCGCGCCCCACTCCACGGCCTGGCCGATGGAGAGGACCAGGGTGTCGCAGGGGACCTCCTCGGTGTCGGACTCGTCGTAGACAGGCGAGAAGCGGCCCTCGTCGTCGGTCACCCGCACGCAGCGCTTGAACACCACCGAGGCCACCGAGCCGTCGGCACCGACGCGCACCTCGGCCGGGCCCCACCCGCAGGAGAGCGTGACGCCGTCCTCGACGGCCTCCTCGACCTCCTCGTCGCTGGCGGGCATCTCGCCGCGCCGCTCCAGGCAGCGCATCTCCACGGAGGCGGCGCCGGCGCGGGCGGCCGTGCGGGCCACGTCCACGGCCACGTTGCCGCCGCCCACCACGACCGTGCGGCCGAGGGAGGCGCCGTCGAGCCCGCCCTCGGCGGCCCTGTGCAGGAAGTCCACGGCCGACGAGACGCGGTCGGCGTCCTCGCCGGGGATGCCCGCGGAGCGGGAGCCCTGGCAGCCGACGGCCAGGTAGAAGGCGTCGTAGCCCTGCTCGCGGAGCTCGTCGAGCGTCACCTCGGAGCCCACGTCGACGCCGAGCCTGAACTCCACACCCATCTGCGCCATGACGTCGATCTCGGCGTCGATGACGTCCTGCTCGAGCTTGAAGGAGGGGATGCCGTAGGAGAGCATGCCGCCGGGCCGCGGGTTGCGGTCGAAGACCGTGGGGGCGTAGCCCTTCTCGGCCAGGTAGTAGGCGCACGAGAGCCCCGCCGGGCCGGCGCCCACGATGGCGACCTTCTGGGGGAAGCCGCCGCGGTTGGAGGGCGCCACCCTCGGCGGCACGTAGCGCGTGGCCGGGTCGAGGTCGGCGGCGGCCACGAACTTCTTGACCTCGTCGATGGCCACGGCCTCGTCGACGCGGCCGCGGGTGCAGGCGTCCTCGCAGCGGCGGTTGCAGATGCGGCCGCACACGGCGGGCAGGGGGTTCTCGCGCTTGATGAGGGCCAGGGCGTCGCGGTAGCGGCCCTGGGCGGCGAGCTTGAGGTACCCCTGCACGGCCACGTGGGCCGGGCACGCCGTCTTGCAGGGGGCCGTGCCGGAGTCGTAGGTCTCGCGCCGGTTGTCGTCGCGGTAGTTCGGGCTCCAGCGATCGGGGCCCCAGGGCGTGGCGTCGGGCAGCTCGCGCACGGGGTAGTCCGGCACCGCACCGCCGGCCTTGGCGGAGCAGAGCTTCTGCCCGAGGGACACGGCGCCGGCCGGGCACACCTCGACGCAGCGGCCGCAGGCCACGCACGACTCGCGGTCCACCTCGGCGGTGTAGGCGGAGCGGCTCATGTTGGGGGTGTTGAACAGCTGGCTCGTGCGCAGGGCGTTGCAGATGTTCACGTTGCAGTTGCAGATGGCGAAGATCTTGTGCTCGCCGTCGATGTTGGTGATCTGGTGCACGAAGCCGTTCTCCTCGGCGCGGGCCAGGATGGCGAGCACCTCGTCGCGGTCGATGTAGCGGCCGCGCTGGGTGTCCACGAGGTAGTCGGCCATGTCGCCCACGCCGATGCACCAGTCCTCCGGGTCGTCGGCCGACCCCTCCCCCAGCTTCTCGCGGCTCATGCGGCAGCTGCAGGGGCTCGCGGCGTACTTGCCGTCGTACCTGTCGAGCCAGTGGCCGATGTGCTCCACGGAGGCCGACTCGTTCTCCATGGGGATGGCACGCTCCACGGGGATGACGTGCATGCCGATGCCCGCGCCGCCCGGCGGCACCATGGCCGTGACCCGCTCCAGGGGGAGCTGGGTCATGCGCTCGAACATCTTGGCCACCTCGGGATGCTCGTCGATCTGGGACCGGCGCATGTTGAAGAACTCGGCCGAGCCCGGCACGAAGGGGGGCAGCACGTAGCGGAGCTCGCCCGCGGGGTTGCGGCCGTCCTCGTTCTCGCGGTTCCACTCGATGAGGCCCACGTAGCCCATGTCACGGAGGAGCGGCTCGAGCTCGGCGGGGTCCATGGAGCAGAGCCGTGCCAGCTGGGCGAGCGTCTTGGGCTTGCGCACGCCCATCTTGAGGGCGACCTCGGCCATGGGGTCGGTGATGCAGGAGGCCAGGCCGTAGTACTCGGGGTCCGCCGGGGTGACCTTGTGGCCGATGCGGTCCGTGATCATCTGGGCGAGGTCCAGCACCGGCTTGCGGACGGGGACGGAGGGGTCCGACGCCTCGGGGGGCACGTAGTCGCCCTCGACCGTGAGGCCGGCGGCCCGGCGCAGGTCCATGGCCTCGTCCGCGGCACGGCGGTCTGCGCTAGGCATGGGAGCCCCCCTTCCAGGCGGCCACGGCCCCCTCGAGCCAGGCCACCCAGGCGTCCACGCCCTCGCCGGTCTTGGCAGACAGGCAGATGACGTCGGCCTCGGGGTTCCTCAGGCGCACGTTCTCGCGGAAGCGGTCGATGTCGAAGTCGAAGAGCCCGCAGGTGTCGGTCTTGTTGACCACCACGACGTCCACGACCTCGAACATGAGGGGGTACTTGAGGGGCTTGTCGTCGCCCTCGGGCACGGAGACCAGGGCGGCCGCGGCCGAGGCGCCGGTGTCGAACTCCGCCGGGCACACGAGGTTCCCCACGTTCTCGAGGATGGCGAGGTCGAGCGGGGCGGTGCCCTGCTCGGCGGCCGCGGCCTCGAGCTCGGCGAGGCCCTGGGAGGTCATGGTCGCGTCGAGGTGGCACATGCCGCCGGTGTGGAGCTGCACGGCCGTGACACCGGCCGCGGCCATGGTCACGGCGTCCACGTCGGAGTCGATGTCGGCCTCCATGACGCCCATGGACAGGCGGTCGCGGAGGCGCTCCGCCGTGCGCGTGAGCAGGGTGGTCTTGCCCGACCCGGGGCTGCTCATGACGTTGAGCAGGAACGTGCCGCGCTCGCGCAGGTCGCGGCGCAGGTCGTCGGCCCTGCGGTCGTTGGCCGCGAAGGCCGACTCCTTCACCTCGATGACGCGCACCGTCCGCGCGTCGGCAGCCTTGGGCTCTCCGGCCATGGGAGGCTCCTCTCCTTCAGGGTTTTTCCCAAGTCTACCGGCTCTGCCGTTGACGCCTTCAGGAAGACCGTCAACAAGACAGAAAAGCCCTGAAGGTGGGGCGCCGTCAGTGGAGGGCGGTGAGGAACGTGATGCAGCCGAGCACGACGCCGGGGACGTTGGCCACGACGATGGGCATGTCGCGGGGCCGCTCGAGCAGGCCGTAGGCGGTCCAGACCACGCAGTTGACCATGGCCACGAGGGGCTGCACCGGCGAACCGTAGTTGCCGGCAAGGTTGTTGGCGATCTGCGGGATGTACGAGACGTACATGAGCACCGAGAGGACCGAGGCTATGCGGCCGAGGACCTTGACGGTGCGGACGCGGCGCGCGTCCTGTTCGGAGGGGGTCGCGGTACGGGTGCCGGCGTCTGCCATGGGCTGCCTCCTTGGGGTCGTGGGCGGGTGCTGGGACTCCGATACCCACGGCCCCGGGAGGGGCGACCGGTTTCCGGGGGACTCTACAGGGTCTTCACCCGCGGCACGGGCAGGGACGGCCGGGCGCGGGACCCGGGCCTAGGCGCCCTCGGGCGGCTCCCCCGTCTCGAGGACGCGCTCCAGGGCGGCCTGGTCGAGCACCGGCACGCCGATGGACTCGGCCTTGGCGAGCTTGGATCCCGCGGCCTCGCCCGCCACGACGTAGCTCGTGCGCTTGGAGACGCTGCCCGACACCTTGGCGCCCAGGGCCTTGAGGGCGGCCCCGGCCTCGTCGCGCGTCATGCCCTGCAGGCTGCCCGTGAGCACGAAGGTGAGGCCCGCCAGGGTCTGGGGGCGCTCCGGGGCCGCGGGGGCGTCGTCGGCCATGGTGACGCCGGCGGCGCCGAGGCGGGCCAGCACCTCGAGGTTCTCGGGGATGGAGAAGAACTCGGCCACGCTGGAGGCCACCACGGGGCCCACGCCGTCCACCTGGGCGAGCTCCTCCTCGGTGGCGGCGCGCAGCAGCTCCACGGAGGGGAAGGCGGCCGCGAGGGCGTCGGCCACCGAGGAGCCCACGTGCACGATGCCCAGGCCGAAGAGCACGCGGGAGAGGGGCCGGGCCTTGGAGGCCTCGATCTGGGCGACGAGCTTCTCGGCTGTGCGCCGGCCCGTGGGGATGGGGTCGCCCACGTCGTGGCCCTTGGCGCGCGTCTTGTAGGAGCGGCCGGTGGGAAGGGAGGCGACCTGGTCGACCGTGAGGGCGTAGATGTCGGCGACGTCGCGCAGGAGGCCGGCCTCCACGAGGCGGCCGATCATCTCGGGGCCCATGCCGTCGATGTCCATGGCTTTGCGCGACTGCCAGTGCTCGAGGCGCTCCAGGGACTGTGCGGGGCAGTCGATGGAGATGCAGCGGTAGGCCACCTCCCCCTCCTCGTGCACCACGGGGCTGCCGCAGGAGGGGCAGGTGGCGGGCATCTCGAAGGGCACGGAGTCGGCCGGTCGCTTGGAGAGGACGGGTCCCACGACGGCGGGGATGACGTCGCCGGCCTTGTGGACCACGACGGTGTCGCCCACGCGCACGTTGCGTCGGCGCACCTCGTCCATATTGTGGAGCGTGGCGCGGGCGATGGTGGAGCCGGCCACGGTCACAGGGTCGAACTCGGCCACGGGGGTGAGGAAGCCTGTGCGGCCCACCTGCACGCGGATCTCGCGGAGGACCGTCTCCTTCTCCTCGGGCGGGAACTTGAACGCGATGGCCCAGCGCGGGGCGCGGGAGGTGAAGCCGAGGGCCTGCTGCTGGGCGAAGGAGTCCACCTTCACGACCACGCCGTCGATGTCGTAGTCGAGGCCGTTGCGGTTGGCGAGGGCCTGGGCGCAGTACTCGTGCACGGCCGCGGCGCTCTCGCAGCGCTCGGCGTGGGGATTGACGGAGAAGCCGCAGGACCGGAGCCAGTCGAGGAACTGGGCCTGGGTGCTCACCTGCACCATGGCGGGGTCGGCCACGGCGTAGATGAACGTGGCGAGGTCGCGCGAAGCCGTGACGCGGGGGTCCTTCTGGCGGAGCGACCCTGCGGCGGCGTTGCGGGGGTTGGCGAAGACCGGCTTGCCGGCGAGGTCGCGCTCCTCGTTGAGGCGGGCGAAGGCGCTCTTCGCCATGTAGACCTCGCCTCGCACCTCCACGGACTCCCCGTCCCCCCCGTGGGGCAGCCCGGCGAGGCCGGCGTCGGCCAGGCGGGCGGGAACGTCGCCGATGGTGCGCACGTTGAGGGTGACGTCCTCGCCCACCGAGCCGTCGCCGCGGGTGGCGGCCCGCACGAACCGGCCGTCGCGGTAGGTGGCCGCCACGCCGAGGCCGTCGATCTTGAGCTCGCAGGTGTAGGCCACGGGTCTCTCGGGCGTGGCGCCCAGGGCCTCGTCGGTGCGGGCGAGCCAGCGGTCGAGCTCCTCGATGGTCATGGCGTCGTCGATGGAGTACATGCGCTGTGCATGGGCGACCGACGCGAACTGCGGGCTCACGTAGCCGCCCACCCGCTGGGTGTAGCTCTCGGGCACCACGAGCTCGGGGTACCGCGCCTCGATGTCCTGCAGCTCGCCGAGCAGACGGTCGAACTCGGCGTCTGAGATCTCGGGGTCGTCGAGGGCGTAGTAACGGTAGGCGTTGTAGTCGAGCTTGGCGCGCAGCGCCTGGGCGCGGTCACGCGCCTCGTCGAGAGCGGGCTTGTCCATGGGGTCCTCCGGAAGCGTCGGTGTCACGCTCGGAGTCTACCCCAGGGCGCCTCCCCGCGCCGCGACCGGCGGGAGGTGACAGTGGTGCCTGGCCCATCTGCCACTTTGCATATTGCGATTTTTCATGTGAGAGGCGGCCGGTGTGGGGCCGGGCCTTTTCGTCTGGATGGGAGGGTGCACCAAGTAGCCACCTGGTGCATGTTGGGTGCGCTTCTCGGGCCGAGAGGTGCACCAAGTAGCTAGTTGGTGCATGTCGAGAGCGCTTTTCGGCTTGGGAAGTGCACCAATTAGCCAGTTGGTGCAGGTCGGGTGCGCTTCTCCGGCCCGAGAAGCGCACCCAGTAGCTACCTGGTGCGCTTTGG
>ERZ808035.629-NODE-629-length-27777-cov-19.856354_pt1 | contig 27777 bp, 26 predicted proteins | sample MGYA00380189_ERZ808035 | MGnify/ENA primary metagenome ERZ808035 (study PRJEB31490, sample SAMN06133407) | mouse gut metagenome | isolation source: M5_1 | host: mice | place: China: Chengdu | collected 2015-05 ...
TCGTCAAGCTATACGCCTAATTTTTAACACTCCATTCGCCCGGATTTAACAAATGCACCGAAATTTCGGCTTGACCCCAAATCAGGATTATTGCACATGGGATGTTGAAGGCTCCGGCCACCTTTGAAACCGTGTTTCTTCAATAAATCCTCATCCAAGGCATCCCCATAATATTCCTGAATTGCCTCTAATCGCCAAGTTATATCATTAGGCGCACTTTCAACCCAGTATTTACTGTCAGATCTTTCTTCAATGCCGGTTACCACGGTCTTGAAAATAATTCTACGTTCCGCTGAACTAAACACATATACAATATCACCAATAGCAAAATTATTTCGCTCTTTTTTCCAACTTATAAAGCCTGTTTCAGCTAAAGAAGCATAATGATTGCATCGTTTCGCATTTGCAAAAACGAGCCAGTGCTTATTGGTATGATTATTAGACGATTTTTTCATTATGCAAATTTAGCTCTTTTTACGGACTCTATCACTATCTATTGTCATCACAATTACAATTAGGAGTGATTTATCAAAAATCACCGCAAAATCACTCCATCCCTCAAATTTTCACCATACAAATTATTTCATTGTTTTAGCCTTGTTTCTCAGCGGGTTAGCACTTGCCATGTGGTTATTTTATGAGAGTGAGAATGGTTAATTTGATAACCGCTAACTCACTATTTTACTTTGCGTTACAATTTCAGAATAACTTCTAAAACTCAAAGTAAAAATGGAAGCACCCCCAATCACCTTCGACCAGCTGCCACATGTGGTAAGCGGTCTCTCCGAAAAACTCGACCGAGTGCTCGACATACTTGAAAAGGTCGGCATCGCCAACCCTGTCAAGAATGCCAAGCCATCACGCAGACTCGTGTATGCGAAAGAGGCTTGCCAGATAATAGGCAAGTCACTTTCGACCCTCTTCCGCGGTATCAAAGCTCCGAATGATCCCATTCCGAGCTACAAGCGCGGCAAACTCCTCTATTTCTATGAGGATGAACTATACGCATGGATAGAAAGCGGTCGCAAACATTCCGTTGCGCCTTCTCTCGCCGAAACAGCGGCTGCCATCACAGCCGGCATGAAACGCCGTCCACGTGGAGGGTATAATTTCTAAGCCTATGGAAAGAGATTATATCCAACCCGGACAATCACTTTCCCAGTGCATGTATTCCCGGACAGATTACAGCGAATCATCAGGGAGCTGCATGACAGCAACGGTTTTCCAGCCGATTACACTGCGGCGTCGATGATGGCTGCAATATCCGTAGCGATCGGCAACTCTCACCGCGTGGAAGTGAAACGCAACTGGCATGAATCGGCAATCCTATATATTGCGTTTGTCGGTCGCCCAGGAGCCTGCAAGTCACACCCGCCGGCATTCGCCATGCAACCACTCGTCAACGCCGATTGGAAAAACAATCTGGACTACCAGAAAAAATATTGTGAGTACCAACAGGCGATAGCCATGAGCCGGAAAGAACGTGCTCATGCCGGGTTCGAGCAATTCCCGAAAGAGCCGAAGCGTCTGCGATACCTTGTATCGGATGTTACGCAGGAAGGGTTGAGCGCCATTCACTCCCATAATCCAAGAGGTTTATGCCTCTGGGTTGATGAATTGTCGGCATGGTTCAAGAACTTCACTCGCTACAACAATGGCTCTGAGGAACAATTCTGGCTGTCGGCGTTCAATGGAAGCACTACCATGTCCGACCGCAAGAACTCGCAGAACTCCATCTTCATCAAGCGTCCGTTCATCTCGGTTGTCGGGACAATTCAGAAACGTCTGCTAACTGAACTTGCCAACGGTGAGAGAACAGCCAATGGGTTCATCGACCGCATACTTTTCGCCATGTCGGAATCATCCGGCAAACCGAAATGGCGGGAAGAAGAAGTAAGCGAAGATCTCGATAAGGCATGGGCATCCATACTTGATGCCATCCTCTCAGTGGAGTGCCGACTCGATGATGACGGTGAGCCGATACCCGTAATTTTGCGGTTCACCTCGGCAGCAAAACAGTTGCTGTATGAATGGCAACACCGAAATGCCGAGATGTGCGACAACGAGATGAACGACACAGTAGTCAGTTTCTTCTGCAAACTTGAAATCTACGTCATCCGTTTCAGCCTGCTTCTGCGAATGTCACGTTGGGCCTGCGATGTCGAACAATCGCCAGCTGAAGAAATCGGCGATGATGATGTGTCTGGAGCAATCGAGTTGGCGGAGTATTTCCGAAGCAATGCAATCAGCGTACTCACTTGCATCAGCGAGGAGAGGCTAAACGAACTGCATCGCACGGTGTATGACCATCTTGCCGAAGAATTTTCAACTGCTGACGGCATCCGTGTGGCCGCACGGTTCGGGATGAAGGATCATACGTTCAAGATGTTTCTCACCCGCAATCTCAACACTCTCTTTCGCCGGGTCCGCCAAGGTCTCTATCGTAAGCAGTCATGTTACTCCGCTAACAATGTTACTCCGCCCGAAAATGAAAGCGTATCAGAGTAACAGAACAATGGCCGACACCGAAACACTCGGCAAACGCATGTGGCCACGCATCCGCGATATGCCCTCACAGCGACATTCCGTGCAATCACAACAAAATCAAAGTCAAACCGAGCGCAAGCTCATAAAAAACTCAAAAAAGTGAAAACGGAAAAATCTAAAAATCCTCAGTCATCCGAAATGACTGGTATGACTGATATGTCTAACAATTCAATTTTCTCTGAATCAATGGAAAATACTACCACTCCCGATGTCCAGCCAATCGCCGGACAGAGCGAAACCGCTCAACCCAAATCTAACCGTCCCACCGCCAAGCAGCGCAAGAGCAACCTCGAAGATTACCGCAAGGCATACTTCGGTCTGATTAAGCTCGGCAAGGACAACAAGCATCAGGTGGCAATCAGCAATGACACGTTTGATCGTGTCGAGCGCATTGCCCGCTTTTTCGGCGGTCCCGGTTACAGCGTAAGCAACTTCGTCGAGCACATCATCAACGAGCACCTCGACAGCAACTCCGCCAACTACGAAAGTTGGTTCACAGTAATCAGTAAATCGTTCTGACCACTGCCCCGAAGCAGTGAAATGGCGAAGCCATCGGCAACGCCGGTATCCGGAAAAGCCTGATAAGGTTTGGAGGATAGCAAGGTAGTGGCAATGTAAACATTCCCGACCTTGCATCCTCCGTTACCGGACGGCTGGAGTCCGTTCCCGATGGTCACAATGCCAAATCTCAAAATTCCGAAAATGACCTTTTCAAAAAGAAAAAAGGCTCCTCCGGGAGCAGTAAAGGAGTCAGACAAGACAGTCGTTGTCAGCGTCAGACTCAAGAATGAACAGTATCAGATCGCGCTTGAAAAATGCCGCAAATCCGGCAGAAAACTGTCCGACTATTGGCGATGCGCCCTGACAAAATCAGAGGTAATACAGATTGCTCAACCCGAAGACATGGCACTTTTGCGCCAGATCGGAAGCATGGCGAACAATCTCAACCAGCTTGCAAAGAAAGCCAACGAAGGAGGTTTCAAGCTGGTGCAATGGTCGCTCGACAAGCTGAGCAAGGAGATAAAATCACTTTACACCAAGCTATCGCATGATTGGAGGCATAACTAAAGGTAGCTGTTTTTCCGGCTGCGTGGAGTATGCACTCGCGCTGAAAGAGAAGAACAAGGAGGCTCGTTTGCTCTATTCAGAGGGTCTGATGACCGACACGCCGAAAGACATTATTGACGGATTCGAGTGTCAGCGACATCTCAACAGTCGCGTCCAGCATTGGTGCGGACACATTTCTCTATCCTATTCGCCGGAGGATTCGGCACGGCTTTCAGATGAAGCCATGGTGAACCTAGCGCTGGAATATATGGAGAAAATGGGCATCAAGGACACCCAGTTTATCATAGCGCGCCATCTGGATAAAGAGCATCCGCACTGCCATATCGTCTATAATCGAGTGGATAATAACGGCAGATGCGTGAGCGACAGTTACGAATATTACCGTAGCAACGCCATCTGCAAGGAACTTAAAAAGAAGTACGGTTTGACCTTCGGCGAGAACAAAGACAAGGTAAAAGTTGACCGACTGAAAGGTCGTTCAAAAACCCGTCAGGAGATTTATCTCGCCGTTCAAGCCGCCAAGCGTAAAGCAAAGGACTGGACTTCTTTTCAGCGCGAACTGGCGCAGAAAGGCATCTCCGTTAGGAAGAAATTCCGAAGAGGGACGACCGATGTCGAAGGACTTTCTTACATCAAGGACGGGCAGAAGTTCAAGGCCTCTCAGGTAGACCGTGATGGCAGATGCTCATACGATACCATCTGCAACGCTCTCGACCGGACCAAGAACCGTCAGGCTCAACCATCGGTATCAGCTCCAACACCGATGCAACAGCAACCGAAACAGACGCCGAGCGCCGCAGCAAAAATCATCGAAGCCGGAGCCGATATTGCCGAAAGTCTCGGCAATGCGGTCGGCGGACTCTTCCAAGTCGCACCTGCCTACGACCAGGATGAGGAGGCTTTCATCCGTGAGATGAATCGCCGAAAAAAGAGAAAAAGAGGCAGAAGTTTGTAAAACTTAACAGAGAAAAAATGAAACAAAATTTTGACAATTCCCCGGAGAATTTTCTCCAAAACATCGCTGACGACCTCAGCACCATCAGCGGCACATGTGCCGAAATCAAGGAGACGCAACTCAACTGTGCTACCACCGACGATCTGGACAATATGGGGACATCCATCACGTCAGCCATCATCGAGAAGGTAGATACGATGCAGTCTTCAATAGAGACCCAGAACACAACAGTGAAAGAAATCGGAGACAATCTGACCACTTCGGTTGATGATTTGAAAACCGAGATTGCGGAAAAGATTGACAACTTCACTGCCAATCCTCCGCTGCAGAAGATTGAAAAGACCATCCGTATCGCTCGTGAATCTTGGCAAGTGTATCTCGCCATGTTCATCTCGGTGTTCACCCTGCTCTTCTTCGGCGCCACTTTCATCTGGCAGGAAGCCCGCATCGAACAGGCTCGAATCTCCGACATCAAGTATCACTACATACTGATGCACGGCGGTGTCAACTCCGAGGGTCTGGACAGCATCCAGAGCTGGTTCCGCGACCCAGAGCGCGTCAAGCAAATCGAATCGGAGGTGAAAGCATACGAAGACCGTGTGCAAGAAACCGCTCGAGCCCTTGATCAGAAGCAACGCCTCGAAGAAAAAAACAACGAACTCAATTCACAAAACACCAACAAAAATTCAAGAAAATGAGAAATGCCAACAACCTCAACCAACTCCTCTCCCGTGTGAAATCCATCTTCAGCCGCAAGGCTACACCGGTAACTACCACAGCTCCCCACGCGGAGCCTCCTACCGACCTTTCGGTCGTAAGCGACCCTCGCCTCAGCGCGGCCTTCGCCGACATCGAGAAGTATCTCGCCGAAAACTACGGCATTCCGGCTACCCAACTGCGCTATAAAGACTACGACAACGGAGCCAGCCTCGACTCCGAAGACGCCACATTTGCCGTTAAGCTCATAATCCTTACAGCCACGGACGGCGCCGCTGGCCTCCCCGACAACGTACTGTTGCTTGGCGGAGTCACCTCCACCAACGATGAAAAATGGCTCGCCGCCGAGCTGAGAAAGTTCACCAACTTCCTCATGCAGCTCTGCTCCAAGCACCGCATCCCGCACCTCGCCCTCGCCTTTTTCAAGGAGCAGCCCGACCATCCCGCCATCGTCCAGTCCGCCGATGTAACCTGCATCCGCCTCTTTTAATCCCAACCCTCCCCGACGCCCCGACAAGACTAACCCTCTTGCCGGGGCGTTTTGCGTCTTCTTTCGTTATGATAAGGTACGAAAATACGAAAATATGAGGTAAAATGCGATAATTAGGGATTATTTTAGTATCTTTGCAGTCAATAATGCTTATCAATGGAAAAATTAAATAGAATTAAAGTAGTATTGGTGGAGAAAGATATTTCTCAGACTGAATTAGCAGAACGCCTTGGTAAAAGCTTCAGTACGGTCAATGCCTATTGTTGCAATAGGCAACAACCATCATTAGAAGTTCTTGCTGAGATTGCTAAAGTATTATCTGTTAGCCTAAAGGATTTAGTTGTCGAAACCTCTGAATAGAAATGCTTTTTTCTAATTAACTACGATGAAGTCCAAAGCAAATATTAAAATTGGCTTGGTTGATGCTGACCTCTTACATGGAGGGACACGTCATCCCAACCTCGTATTGCTTAAACTTGCCGGATACCTTCATGATAATAATATTGATTTCCACCTCATAATTAATAATGATGAAGACATTTCGACTTATGATTATATTTACATCTCAAAAGTGTTTTCATTTTCACCGGATCCTCTTTTTTACATAAAAGCTAAAGGTACACCGGATGAGAATAAGTTTAAAGTTGGAGGAACGGGCGATTATGCAATTAAAAAGGATGTTAATGACTTTAAAGCTGCAAGAACTCGCGACATGCATAAGTTAGAATCAGATTCATTTCTTAACACCCTGAAGAACTTTCGTGGAGGAGACAGAGAATACGGCATTGATATGCGTCGTCAAATGCCTTATTATCATCTCTACGATGAGTATATCGAACGGAAGGTATCTGAAGGCAGAAAACCATCCTATTTTAATGATTATAAATATTACTCTATTGGATTTCTAACAAGAGGCTGTGTCCGTCATTGCCCATTTTGCGTCAATAAACTGGAGAATAAAGTTGTAAAATATTCAGAAATAGAATGGTTTCTTGATAATGAAAGAGATGAAAACGGCAAATTAGTACGTCCTTATATATATTTATGGGATGATAACTTTCTTGCTTCAGAGAGAGAAATATGGGAGCCAATGTTAGACGCACTTATAGCCACTAAAAGGCCCTTCCAATTCCGTCAGGGTCTTGATGAACGGATTCTTGCCGAAAGCGAAGACGGCCCGATTATTGCAGAAAAACTTTCTAAATGTAAGTATCATGGCGATTTTATTTTCGCATTTGATAATTGGAGAGACAAAGAGAAAATTGTCAAAGCGCTTAAGATATGGAAACATTATAACCCAAAAAAGTCCACTAAATTTTATCTGTTTTGTGGATATATGCTTAAAGCGGGGAATGACGAGCAACTCTATAATGACATAAAAATTCTGTTTGACAGGATACATATTCTTATGCAGTATGGTTGTTTTGGATATGTTATGCGACATGCCGACTACGAGAACCATGAGTTAAGCAATATTTATGTCCAAATAGCCAGATGGTGTAATCAGCCTCAGTTTTACAGATACATGTCATTTTGGGAATACTGTTATCGGAATCAGTCATTCTGGGAACAGAATACAAAGCATTTAGATGTTCCCAATCAAATACCATTTGATGAATTCGAGCATAGATATAGAAACGGATACTATCAGCAACCAGGAATGAAACTATGCAAGACGATGCAGACTCTTATGAATTTCTTGGATAGATTCCCTGACCATTATAACGAAATTCTTATAAGGATCAACTATAAGCTAAACAAACTTACGAATCCCGAATTATGGGAGAATAAATCGATATAATGGAATACTTGAATCTTTATCATATTTTATCAACACTTAATCAGTGTTCTGTGGAATCTGTGCAATCGGGTAACGGATTCTCGGAAATAGATTGTTATCTGCATACAGAGCGCCCCGTTACTGACGAGTTAGTAGATAAAATGATTCAAATTAATAATGCTGGAGGTGGTATAATACTTCTTGTCGGAAGCGCTGGCGATGGGAAATCTCACCTTTTGAGTAAGGTTAAAGAACTTGACCAAGAAAATTGGCCACCTGAAGCATTCTATAATGATGCGACAGCAAGCTACTCACCGAGCAAAACTGCTATTGACACACTGAAAAAAGGTCTTATAAATTTCTGCGATAATAATATAAATAGCACTACAAAACGAAAGGTACTGGCTATCAACCTCGGTAAACTAAATGCATTTATCGATGACCCTGCTATTCTCGAGATGTATGGAGAAATCGCAAAGGCTGTGCGGCCTCTTTTTGAGGGAAATGATAAGGCTCCGAATGAAACAGATAGAATAAAAGTCGTGGAGTTTTCGAATAAACAGATATTCGAAATATACCCATCTAAAGATGGATATGATGCGTTAGACTCCTCCTTTATGTCGCAAATTCTTAAAAAGGTTGTGGGAAAAGATAACGGGAATCCATTTTACTGTGCCTATACAAAAGATCTTGATACCTATGAGTACAATCGAAAAAATCCCATTATTCTTAACTTTCAGCTATTGATGTTGCCGGGAGTTAGGAAGTCCATAGTGTTATTTGTTATAGAGGCCATTATCCGTTTCAATTTATCTATTACGCCCAGAGAATATCTCGACTTTATTTATTCTATACTTGTTCCCGCCAACTATTCAGCTTATAATGAAAGAGGCGCATTCTATGAGTCGCTACTACCTTCTCTTCTTTTTAGTGGCGGAAACAATACTATTCTTAAAGCACTCTCAAAATTAGACCCTTTAAAGCATAGCAGTACTAGTCACGATTCTACCTTATCTCTTCTATTCTCATCTAATTCAATTCCTAGAGATTTCCAAGAGCTGTTTTCCACGGCACATATTCCTGATTATATACTTGCTCGTACAAATCAATTTTATGACAACAATGGGCGCGATATTGAACGTACAACGAAATTTGTATTCAGGCTACAGCACCTGTTGAATTATCACTCCGAGAATAATACTTATGATTTATTTATAGATTCCCTTAAAACCATATTTTCTCAGAATGAGGATAAGTACGGGGAGATCTATCAATTAGTTTCTACCGCCATTCCACGACATTACGGCTCATACGTATCTAAACAAGATTGTATTCCTTTGAATATTCAAGGTGAAAAATACAAAATGTTTGCTCGATTAGAAATGTATCCAGAATGTCCCATCGCCCGTTTCAACGAAGATAAAAACAATGAATTTTATCCATACTATAAACTCGTATGGCAAATCCCTTCACATGGAAACGCAGAGTTAATTGTTGATTATTCTTTATTTGAATATTTGCATCAACTCACTTTAGGGAAATTATCTATTACTTATGAAAATGAAAAAAATATTCGTTTTGGGAATTTTGTAAGACATTTGGCCTCGATTAGCGATAAGTCTAAATGGATAACAATCGCCAATTCTAATGGCGAGGATCTCATCATGCGTGAAACCTTTAACCGAATTCAAATACAATGAGAATAAATATAGAAGCTTTTTGGGAACGTTATTATGACAAGAAAAAGAATAAACTTGTCGATAATTGGCAGGAAGGGATTCGTTTATTACCTTTCTCGTCGAACCCATCTTCTGCGGTTGATCGAGGAGCTGGGATTGAAGGACCTACCGGCCTATTTTTTCGTATAAGAGGAAATGAGGCCATATCGGCTATAGAGAATCCACAAGATGCAGTCTATGTTGTAGAGGATTATTTGCTGAATAAAATTCATTTAGACGAAACTCAAACTCAGAGATTCATAGACATTATGAGAGACATTCTTTTCATAAATGGGACATTGAATGTTACTGATACTTCATTCTTGAAATATTTGCCAATCGTTCCAACAGATGAATGTATTCCCGTTAAAACGAGAAAAAAATATAAAGCCGGACAAACTAAGCTGGCAAATCTTTTATGCTCTTTCTGTAATGACGATATAGACTTCTCTGATCAAGATAGCAAGAACTTATTTACCAAAGTGCTAAAAGAAGCTTTAGGCATTTCTGGCTCAGGTTTAGGAGATGGGATAAAAGCTTCGGAAGAATACTACACACTTCCTTACATAAAAGAAACTTTTAATGAAGATTTGAAATGGCTTATGTCTTTAGATTCAAATGTAATCATTAGACATATCCATCTATTTCTCCACTTCTATGTTTGCTTTGAATTACTCCAATGTGTAGCAAAACTTAAGTGTGAAAAACGCAATACGAATGATACTGAACTTTTTTATTTCATTCTGCAATCTGAAAAAGCATCAATTTCACATGATGGAGTTCGATGCTGGAAAGAGAAAATGCCTAAAAAGCTACTTGACAAAATTTTTGGGCACAGTCAAGCATTAGATATCATCAATAGTGTGTTAGGGGGCTCAAGCGAATTAGGAAGAAGCCAAGTGGGCCTCTATAAGGAAGTGCTGGCTCTATTAGAAGAGACCCCATTTGAAGATAATAAAGGAGACTGTGAGAAATTACTTAGTGTATACCAAGAGGAAAAGCGTAAGGTATTTAGCAACCGTACGAGTGAAAGTGGCTCCATTGGAGAGATTGACACTAAAGTTGATTCCTATGATGCTTTCATCCGTAAAATGGAACAACTTTGTGTAGGACTTCAGTCCCCGAGTTATATTTCTCGAATGAGAAAAAAATTTATTGATGTTTTAAGTATGAGGTTACTACAACTCAGACGGGGTAACTACATACTTACGCTTGACAATGAGATGCTATGTTTTTTGATTGCGATGGCCACAAAATGTGAGCGCGTCAAACTAGAAGACATGTATACAAGTTTCAGAAAATATGGTATTGTGTTCAATTTAGGAACTCGTAACGCCATTGAAGCATATCTCTTAAAGTTAAACCTTTTAGATCGGAAAAGTGATTCCGGGGAGGCTCAATATGTCCAAGTCGTTTTATAATTATATAGTAAAAGAACTTATAATCGGATGGTTTAAAAATCACAAGCCATCCAAGGGTAGTCGCTATTATATGGTAATAGAAGACGCATCACGTCGTAATGCCATATTGAACGCTCTGCGTGAATGTTCAGACGAAATTACTATTAATGGTATTTACGAGGGCGCAGATATACAAGAGGAGAGCTATAAGACGCACGCTCTTAAAATATCACCTGATGTCCCTAAGTTGATAATTGGAGATGATTTGAGTGCAAGCGAGGATTACCTCACAACTTTGAGAAACGCCATAGGTCAAAAAGATAAATACGAGAACTATGGTGTACTTTACATCCTCTCAACTAATGTTCTCTCTTCTCTTGCTACGGCAAGTTCTAATCTTGAGAGTACCGGGTATGCTCTTCATGCGTCCCAAATTGTTGCAAAAATTAATAAGGATTTGGGAGATCATATATCTAAAGATTTAGAAAAAATCTACCTAAAGCTTCATCTTGAAACAATCTCAAATATGATTTCAGATGGGGTATCCACTCTATTTGATTTTGAGCCAATCATGAAGGTTCTTGAGGCAGGCTCAATAAAGGGATTATTCAACGACCTCGAAATGTTTGAGGATAAAACCATCTATAGTAATAGTTTCAAGTCTTCAGACAAAGACATGATTGCGCGTGCAAGTCACAACAAAGATTTGTATTCACGCATTGCGACAATAATGAATAATGACGAAGATGATAAGGTCAAAGAACTTGAAAAGTTTTTAGATGAAAAGCTAGCAAAAAAAGTCGGAAGTGCTCGCGAAGATTGGAATAAATTTGATCTTCAGGATTTTATTATTAGTGAGAATCTTAAAACTCAAACGGACAATCTAAGTTTAAAGAATGTCACATTGAGTAGTGTCGATGCAGGAACGGATCTAATATGGAACTATTCTGGAAAATTGGATAAATCATCTAAAAATTATATAGTTATATTTAATCAAACCAATTCCGATTCAGCAGAAGTCTGTTTGTTGTTCAATAAGCCGGTTAAACTTGAAAGTGGGAATTCGGCCTCATGTCGTGTAAAAGGAACAAATGTTTTTGTAATGATTGAAGAGGGAGTCTTTTCTAGTCGTATTGGATACAATGACAATCATCACGACTTTTTCATCATAAAACTTGGGTGTTCTCCGTCTTTCTTTAAAGACATTAAAACCTGTTTTTCTCTAAACAAGAAAGGAGACATCACAATTAAGGTTCCGGATGAAGTTAGTGAACTAAAATTCGGAAATGGCAATGCCGATGGTGAGCTGTCTTTGCAAAATGAATGGATTTGGTCTGATAATGAAACACTTACCATCCCTACAGATGAAAATGAAGAGGAAGATCAATTCTTGTTTTTCGTGAAAATAGGTGACCAAAGCCAAAAGATTATTCTCAAACTTAACTCATCAAAACCGGTACCTCCTTTGAGTCCTGATTCCTTCCCTCAATCATTGATATTACATGGTATTGATGTGGACGGCGAGCCTTTCAAAAAAGTCACGGATGGTGAAACAGAAAGACCCGTTTTTGGATACTGGAGAAAATTTCTCAATTTTGAAAAAACTTTTATTGAGAATAAATGCCATAGATTAATCATCGAACATAATGACCTTACTGAAGAGGATGAGATTAAAGAGGCGGAATTAATTCTTCCAATAGAGGTAAAGAAAGCTCTGTGTGATATTTACGATTATTACACGGAACAGGATACTGTTCCCTCTCTCTGCCCATTAAGTCCAGCACTCATGTCCTTGTATAAAGACTATTGCACCACAGTAATTAATTGTGTATCAAAGATTTCAACCAATAATAGTTTGGGAAAACAATACCATAATCTAACTGTGTTGGGAACGGTGTATGATGGCAATAAATTATATCTTTCTCCATTCCATCCATTGCTTGCGGCATATGTCCTTGAGATGCAAATCCAATCGCAAGGAGAGTTCGCCACATATGCTAAAAAATTGCTAACACCATTTTACCTTGTACCCTATCTCTCCTATAAGAATACCGTAATGCGGCCTTACAGCAACAGCCAGTCTGAGGATATTAAGAATTGGCTTATCTATGAGAATGAAGATAGCGAGCCACAGGAACGAGTGAACGACTTAACAACGAGAATGGTATCCAGCAAGATGGATAGTTTCATCAGGTGTTTTCCTTATCTCTTCCAAGATAAAGAAAGTCCAATCGTAATCAGCGCCATAGGTTTTGCCGATGACTCAAATTTGATTAAAGGACTCGTTGAATTTATCAAAACTCAAATCTCAAGCGGGGTTCAGAGAATTGAATTGCATGAATATGTCCATGATCTCGGTAAAGAGACCTTCTTTGAAAGATTAAACAGGCTTGGTTCAACGGACAGCGTCGAACGGCAACTGAAGACTCTCAAAATCAATCTTGAATCAAAAGGGAACTATACTGGAAAAGATATTATACACCAGTTGTTCACCAGAGTTTCATTCTATAAACACGAATTGTCGAAGAATAACCCATCCATCGGCTATTGTCATATTGCTTTTTACCAGATGGATACAGGTTCATCATATATTACTCCTCCTTCAAATGAAGCTAGGACTGAATTGGCCCTAAATGGTTTGATTTCTACTCCATCCACTCTTAAAAAGAATGGGGCATACCAAATAGGCTTCGGAATAAAGGGAGTTGACGTTAATAATCTTGATGGGTTCATACATCCCATGGCGTTATCATACAACAATTTATACGGGAATGAGAAGAATGATGGAGCAAACATGTATACTGTTCCAACTGCGGTAACCAAAAGATTCGAGTTTAACAATTCTGCATTATTAGCGTCCATATATGAGAATGCGAACTGGGTTACATTCTTGAATCCGGAAGTAGATATTAACTTCTTTTATAAGCAGGATGTATATGTAGTGCATTATACCGACCAATATTCTATTAACGCAAAATACGACAGCATAACAGTTACAAAGCACATTGGTCTGTATGACAATCTACTAAAAAAATCTTATGAAAGTCTCGCACTTTCAGAAGATATGTTTCCTACTTTCAACAAGACTATGAAGAATTACTTCAATTGTTTGAATGGTAGATGGCTATTACGACTTGTCAATCAATCTGAAATAAAAATCCGAGAACGGATGAGCCTTGTAGCCACCAGTGTTGTGATGCAGAAATTGCTACAACGCAATGCTGATATCATATGGATACCAGTTTCGTTAGAGGAGATACTTCGTGTGACCGGAGAAATTGGTCTCAAAATGGATGGGATATTCTCTAAAAAATCTTTAGGAGCTAAGGGAACGATGTCAGATGACCTTCTTATGTTAGGCTTAAATCCGACTGATACATCTTCCCCCATACTATATTTTTATCCAATTGAGGTAAAAGTCTCAAATTCCACATCTCAGGCAGATAAAGGAGGTGCTCAAGTAGCACATACATGGAAACAATTTAAGGAGCATCTGTTTAAGAACGAGGATGCTTTTGAAACCAAAATCCATCGTACATTTTTCGCATCTCAACTATTAACAAATGCCGAAAAATTATATGCCAACGATTTATTATCTGAAGCTGATTACGAACGGATCGAAGCCTGCCGATATGCATTGTTGAACTTGAAATGGAAACATAAGGAAATACTTCCAATCAAAGAACTTGGAGTTGCAGCAGTTGTCTCATTCTTTTCAACGGCATCTCACTCTATCTCGACTAAATTAGTTGAAGGTATTCCAGTATGTGAAATTCATTTTTCTCAAAGCGAATGTCTAGACTGCGTAGCTAATACAGCTGCCTCTGGACTTAAGTTTTTAGCTTCTTCGCCTATAGATGTGAGCGATGAAACAATGGAGGTGATTAATTCCCCAACTGGAATTGTCATACCTTCAAGCAATCAAGAATTTAGTGTCATGGAAGACTTAGAAGATGACGATGATAACCTTTCAGTAACGGCAACATCATCTGCCAGACAAAGACTCGACATCGTACATGTAGAATCAACCAAACTACATACAGAAGGTAGCGTTGTACAATCTTCATTAACTTCAGAGGGGGAATCCTCTTTGGACAATGTTTCATTGGATGAATCAAACGCTTGTGACAGCAAGCAACACATTCCTATGAGAGTTGTTGTTGGCAATATAAAGAACAAATCCCAAGAAGTTATATTCGAACCGAATAACACAGAATCTGTATCCCACCCCAATATGGGTATTATAGGTACGATGGGAACCGGTAAAACACAGTTCGCACGTTCTTTAATTGCTCAATTGGCTAAAGAGGGCGAGAATAATGTTGGCGGTAATCCAGTTGGATTGCTCGTGTTCGACTACAAAGGGGACTATAAAGATAAAGAGTTCCTTAATACTGTCGAAGGCAGCTGCTACAGATCGAATTATCCGTTCAATCCCCTCAAACTAATCGTTAATGAAGATGTTGAAGGACTTAATCTGCCTGCGATAACGGCAGATAAAATTGCGGATTCTTTTGCTAAGGCATATGGCCTCGGATTAAAACAGCAAAGTAATATCAAGCAAGTAATAATATCGACTTACGAAGACTCTGGTATTACTAGGGATGCATCTACATGGGATAAACAATGCCCTACAATGAACGATGTAATCAAGAAGTACTTCGATACTTATGACGCGAATGATAAGGCTTATGCGTTGTTTGACAAATTGAACGACTATACCATCTTTACAGATGATGTCAATCAGTGCGTCTCTATATTTGAATGGCTAAAGGGCGTTCGAGTGATAGATCTCACTTTATATCCTGATGATACAAAGAAAGTTATAGTATCACTTATTCTCGACCTTTTCTATGCCGAAATGCGCCAACTTGGGAGTAGCCGACAAGAAGCTGGTTTCCGCGAATTGAGGGCCATGATATTAGTTGACGAGGCCCATCAATTCCTGAAAAAGGACTTCAATTCATTCAGAAGTATTATCAGTGAAGGCCGAATGTTTGGTGTAGGTATGATTTTATCGACTCAAAATATTAGTGACTTCAAAACCTCAAAAGAGGATTATTCCCAATTTGTCCTTAGCTGGATAATACATCATGTGAATTCCATCAGCAGGTCTGAACTGACCACAATATTCGGTGCCACAGATTCGCATCTGAATCAATATATGGACTTTATTAGCAAAGCCCAGAAGTTCGAGAGTGTTTGCAAAATTGGCCCTCAGGTGTATGGAATAAAGGATCTCCCCTATTTCCAACTCATCCAAGATGATCCGAGATTTAAGAACGCATAAACAGCAAATATAGTCATAATCATATGAATATAGTCAATCTAAATAATCTGCGCAATGCGGTACAGTCATCTCATGTGAATTTCTTGTTTGGTTCAGGATGTTCACGCCCATATTTGGGAACACTTGGAAATATTGAAAAATGGCTTACAGAATTAGTGAATCTTCCAGAAGATAGTCATTTATTGCATTATCAAGAGTTAATTGAGGCTTCCTTGCTTTCAGCGTATATTAAATGCGCAATGTCTCCTTGTATTGAATCAGATAGGCTTAGAAATACTAATTACAACATCACGTTTGGGTGTTATAGAGAGTTTTATACAATATGGAATTCTATTTTAGCATCGCGGGCTAATACTCTTATAGGGAAGAAAATAAATATTTTTACTACTAATATTGACCTATTCAATGAAGAAGCGATTGCTAAAGCAGAAGTTGAGTTTAACGATGGTTTTAAAGGACGAAATAATCCGATTTTTAGGGAGGAAGTCTTTTCAAATGTACTTTCTAAGTTAAGTCCCCTTTTCGTGAGTTCTTCCGAAATTCCTACATTTAATCTACTTAAAATACATGGTTCCATAAACTGGAAGGATGCCAACGGTACTGATATTATATATGATGCTAATTGTGAAACCTTAAAAAAGGTTTTGGATAGGTTTGAATCTATCAAGGACATAGTCCTTACAATTCCTGATGAAAATAAATCTTTATCAGACCTATGGAGCGAAGAAGAAATTAAGAAATTTGATAAAGATAAAAAAGCTACTGAAGTCAAAGAGTTCTTATATGAGTATGACAAGCTCGTCATGATTAATCCTAAAAAGACGAAATTCATGAAGAGTGTAATAGATCATCACTTTTATGAGCTAATGAGAATCTATTCAAACTGTCTTGAATCTCAGAATACTCTTTTATTTGTATCTGGATTCTCTTTCGCAGATGAGCACATGGCTAATCTGACTGTGAGGTGTGCAAATAACAATCCCACGTTAACCATTATAATATTCGCGTATGATGACAAAGCAGCCAAAGATATTCATGATGGCCTACATAAAGTTGGTACCTCTCGGCATGACAATATCATTGTAGTTACTCCTAAAGAATTTCTCAATCAACAAGAAGAAAACTATAAGGAGTGGACTCTGCGACAGACAGATCATAAACTGGAATGCTTTGATATGGCTACTATCAATAAATATGTTTACCACCAGCTTAGACGGATGATATGAAAGAGTCTGTGCGCATTGATATTGACAAACGCTCAATCTTCAGAGTCGGTGAAGTATACTCTGTATCCGGCAGAGAAATATCCATCAAAGTAGATGTGAACAAAAACAGTTCACATCTTATGTATTGTGGTCAACTCATCAAAAATGTTTCAGTTGGAGGTTATCTTAAAATATTAAAGGGTTTTGATGTCCTTGTCGTTAAAGTTGAAAGCGAGTATTTAAAAGAGAATACCAACCTTTCTCAGAAAGTCCATACTTTAGGTGAAGAGAACTTTAGGATTCTCATTGCAAAATTGATTGGATATTTCGATGGCGCGATATATCGGAAAGGAGTTAAAGAGTTACCTCTCATTGGAAACGAGTGTGTGCTGTTGGATAATGAAAGTTTCTCAACTATACATAAATTCGCCAAAGATGACGAGGATTGTATTGAGATTGGATATTTAATGGCTGACCAGAATGTTCCCATTTCAATTAGTGTGGACAAGCTATTTGCAAGTCATATTGGTATTTTTGGTAATACGGGTAGTGGCAAGAGTCATACTCTCGCGAGTCTATATCAAACACTCTTTGATAAATATGGTAAAAATAAGAGGTTTAATGAAAACGCAAAGTTCGTTTTGTTTGATTTTAATGGTGAGTACTCTGGCAAAGAAGTCATAACATCATCTAAACAGGTGTATAACCTATCAACCCTAAAGGGAGATGGGGAAGATAAAATTCCGCTTCATAAAATTGATTTATTGAGGCCTGAATTATTTTCAATATTATGTAGCGCATCTGAGAAAACTCAACAACCGTTCATAAGAAGAGCGCTCTATCTTTATGAAAGGGTTCAAAAGAAAGAATCACCTGTGAATTACATTCGTGGCATATTGCAAGATCAGGTAAGTAATACGTTGGTGCTATCTGACAGAGTCAAGTCTAAACTTTTGTTTGATTACTTTGAACAGATTCTTCCTCATGATAAGGATGAACTTGACTTAGACATACCTCTTCAAAGGGAGTTAGATTGGCATGGGAAGCAAAATTGTTACTATCGGATAGAGAAAGGTAAAAATTTATATATCAATGGAGAAAACTCTGATAATATTAAAACGACAGACTTATATCATGCTGCCGGTAAATATACTATCCCAGAAGATTTCCTTGATTCAATAGTTGATACTTTATATATACAACTTATTAATGATGTGCTTTCTAATCGTGCCCAAAATGATCACATAGCGCCTGTAATAAATAAGTTGAAAAGTTTTATTAAAGATTTCAACAAAACCTTGAATATCTCCGATAAGGATTTTTGGCAAAATAAGAATATTGTAGTCATCAATTTAAATCATTGCAATATTCTCGTCAAGAAAATGATTCCTATGCTTGTATCTTATCAGCTATATGAAGATAAGAAAAAGACAGCTAATGAATCCAACTCTCTGAATATAATTATCGATGAGGCACATAATATATTATCATTTGAGTCTCTTAGAGAAAATGAATCATTCAAAGACTTTCGGCTCGAAACCTTTGAAGAAATAATTAAGGAGGGGCGCAAGTTTGGTGTATTTCTTACTTTGTCAAGCCAACGTCCGTCTGACATATCAGGCACAATCGTTTCTCAATTGCACAATTATTTGATTCATCGGTTGGTGAATAACAAAGACATCGAGATGATTGAGAAAGCGGTCTCCTATTTGGATAAGGTGTCAGCCGAACAACTTCCCATTTTACCAGTGGGCGCATGTGTATTATCAGGACTTATTGCTGACCTCCCAATTATTATGCAGGTAAAAGAATTACCTCATAATGTACAACCCAAGAGTCAGACTATAAAGTTAACAGATCACTGGAAGGACGAGGAAATACCTGATATAATAGAACATTATCTTGAAGATAGTGAAATAGATGATGAATACTTATGAAAAAAGAGAAAATAGATAAGTTGAAACAAGAATTTTCTCTCAAGAATCCTAATTTTAATATTATAGGATTACTTGGGACTGGGAATCATGGGATTGCCTTTGCTCTACCTGAAGAGAAAGTATTGAAATTAACCTCTGATCCACAAGAGGTGTTTGTATGCAACGCTCTCCAAGGTCGCCATTGTAAATATCTATGTAATATTGAATCTATGGATGACTTTTACTCCGTCAGTGAGGAGCGAATGTACGCATGGATTATTATGGAACAACTATATAAATCATCAGAACAAAAATGGGTTGATGATGCTTTTAACGACTTTAGACATGCATGGTTTACTCTTTTTACAGATAACCCAATCAGCATTTATCTAACTTGGAGCGATCTATGGTCAATATACAAGAATAAAGAAACCGCTAAAATCAATCGTTGCATAATGCAGTGTAAAGATTATCTATCGCATATCAATGATGATGATGACACGTTCATAAAACTCTCAGTCCAACAAATAGCCACTCGTATTCATAACGTATCTATTTTCTTTGATTTCATAGAAAAGGCATATGATGAATTGTTTAGTATATGTCCCGAAGGTCGTATTGACTTGAATGACGGTAACTTCATGTTTGATAAAGAGGGCAATTTAAAAGTCCTCGATATGCAAACATTTATGTAAAATTTATGCCAAATTGTATATTTGACTATGACGATGACGCTTGAAATCATAAGTGATACGGTTGAATTTTATAAAAACAATGGATACGGTTCTTGACATGCAAATAGAGAATATTCTGAGGGCATATCAGACTTCAGGAATCAAGGAACCGCTGGACTATCAGAAGTTTTTTCCCTTATTCCATTGTAATCCATTACAGTCATTGAGAGTTCTACAATTACCGAAATCGACACTCAACTTCTTTTCGTTGAGTGTATTGTCAAAGAAAATTCCTCAAGAAACTCCAATAACAATGAAAACGGTTTTGACATAGTTATGGCTACTGAACAAAAATATAATACCATCAAGGAGTACCTGGATCATATGATTGCAGGCAAGGAGACTTCGTGCGTGGAGTTCAAATATGGCAAGGGGGGATTCCCTCATAAGGAATTCTGGCCTACGTATTCCTTGTTCGCCAACACGGATGGCGGAGTAATCATTATCGGGGTCAAGGAAAAGAACGGGAACTTCTATCCCGAGGGGCTGTCGGCGGAAACCATCGAGCAATACGAAAAAATCTTCTGGGACAGCATTAACGATCCCAATCAGGTGAGCCGCAAACTGATGACCAATAAGGATATCATTAAGGATGATTATAATGGCAATTATTTCCTTATATTCTTTGTTCCCCGTGCCTCAAGAGAGGAACGTCCTGTCTATGTGGGTCAGAATCCTATGAGATCCACATACCGCCGCAATGCAAGCGGCGATTACCTCTGCAAGGAGTGGGAAGTGGCGATAATGCTTGCCGAGCAGCGTCCCAAGTTAGCTATGGACGCCGAAATTCTGGAAGGATATTCTATTGACGATATCGACAAGGAATCGCTTCGCGGCTTCCGACAGCTGTTTATGAATCTTAAACCGACACACCCATGGACTGAGGATGATGATCTCACTTTGCTCAAACACATGAAGGCATACGGCAAGGACCGCGTATCGGGGAAGGAAGGCCTTACTCTTGCAGGGCTACTGATGTTTGGAAAGTATGACGCCATAACCGATGCCATGCCTCAGTTTATGATTGACTACAGAGAGTATACGCTCGGCAGCGAGCGCTGGAGCGACAGGATATACAGCGATGGCACATGGGAGTCGAACCTTTACCAGGCTTACCGAAAAATCCTGCCAAGGGTACAGTCGTTCCTGCCTGTTCCATTTAAGCTTGAAGGCAATGAACGAGTGGAGGAAACGAAGGCTCACAAAGCTCTCAGAGAAGCTTTTGTAAACCTATGCGTTCACGCTTCATATCAGAGCGATTCAAAACTGCTTATACTGAAATATCCCGATAGGATTGTATTCTCAAATCCGGGAATCATGCTCGTTTCCAAGGAACAATACTTTTCCGGCGGCGAAAGTATATGCCGGAATCCGGCTTTGCAGACCATGTTCTCGATGATTGGTGCTGTAGAGAAAGCGGGAAGTGGGGCTGACACCATTGTTAAAGGATGGGACGACGCCAAATTTGGAACGCCTGTAATATCCGAGAAATCAGAACCTAATAAGGTAGAACTTACTCTCCCCATCATTTCTGATGAAGACAGTAATGCTAAACGCGATGGAACAAGTAATGGAGACAGTAAAGAAGACGGTAATGGAGACAGCTTAGGGCTTAAGGAGATTAGAGAACTGATTGCTAATCGGAGAAAAGTATCTTATGAAGACTCCAGCAGAATAATCTGCAAGCTATGTCATGACTGGATTGGAGCAAGAGAACTTGCCAATTTACTAGGCTTTAGCGTCTCCCACATAAAGAGCAAGATATTACCCCGTATGATTGCTGACGGCCTTTTGGAGCCTTATGACAAGGAATCACCCAGAAGCCCTGAGCAGAAGTATCGTGCTGTGTCAAAATAACGCTATCTGGATAATCAATCATGGATAACAATCTTGACATACAGATTGAGAAGGCTCTGAAGGATTATCGGGCTTCAGGAGTCGAGGATCAGGTGGACTATCAGAAGTTCTACCTGTATTCCATTGTGACCCATTCCACGGCGATTGAGGGTTCTACCGTCACCGAAGTTGAAAATCAACTTCTTTTCGATGAGGGTATTGCCGCAAAGGGCCGTTCGTTGACTGAGCAGATGATGAACGTAGATTTGAAAGACGCTTATCTGTATGCTTTCAAGATAGCCACTGGGAATCCGACATATACACCCCAGTTATTGCAACAACTGTCAGCCCTCGTGATGCGGCGAACCGGAAGCGAATACTCCACTATTGCCGGACATTTTGATTCATCGAAGGGTGATTTCCGCCTCTGTAACGTTAGTGCTGGTATTGGCGGAAGAAGTTATCTTGCATATAATAAGGTCCAACGTGCGGTGGATGATTTTTGCAGATGGCTCAATGAAGAAATTGCCAAAGTAGACAAGACTAATATCGCAGCATGTTACCGTCTGAGTTTTGAAGCCCACTTCCGGCTGGTAACCATTCATCCGTGGGTTGACGGCAATGGACGAACAACCCGACTGGTGATGAATATGATTCAACGGCAATTAGGACTTGTTCCTTCCATCGTCAGAAAAGAAGACAAGGGCGAATATATTCAGTCACTCGTTGACAGCCGAGAGAATGACGATTCTTCAATAGTACAGGATGTTATGCTCCGTCACCATATCGCCAATCTCAATCGCCGAGTCTCACAGTATCAAGATAATGACACTGTAAATACTTCATGTGACATTGTATATGACACTGTAAAGGAACTAAAGGGATCTCTGCAAAAGGTTTATCTGACTATTAAAAACAATCCTGAAATTACACATTCTGAAATAATGGAGACATTTCATATTTCAGAATCCACTGCCAAAAGAGCAACCAGAGACCTCAAAAAACTTGGCTACATTGCGAGAGAGGGCTCAGACAAAACCGGTCGATGGGTTATTCTGAAATAACACCTGTCGTCAAGTAACATTATCGGCATAGTAACACAGGACAATGATTATGGAAATGTTCGGAGGTACAAAGTATAATTCTATGTGGGATGGATCAACATGGTTCATTCTTGGGCTCGTAGCCGTATGTTGCGTTGTGCCTTGTTTCTTGGATGACGGGATATGGCCGACGATTATTTGCCTTGTGATGTTGGCTTTTGTCTTGGTGACTTTCCAAAGTATCTATTACCGCGTTGACAGGGATAAACTTGTGGTATATACTTTCTTTATCCCCACAGCCTACCCGATTGATAAGATTAAAGAAATTAAACCGACAAAGAGCGTATTATCATCTCCGGCGACCTCGTTGACCCACCGCCTGGCAATCACTTTCACAGACCGGAAGATTCTGAAAAGCACTATTCCTCTTATCATCTCACCAGTGCGTCAGGAAGAGTTTATCCGACAGCTACTTTCCGTCAATCCCGAAATCAAGCATTAGACACGGAGAATTTGACAAATCGCCGCAATTATTCATCTCTCAACATATCATATAATAAATATTTTTACTATCTTTGCAGCATCAAAAGATAGATTGAGCATGGCAAAGAACACTATGGGGACTAAGTTACCCCGAAAACTGGAGCAGAAAATGGCTCTTATGGGTGAGCAGATTAAACTTGCCCGACTGCGTCGTAACCTCTCGATTGCGCAGGTTGCGGAGCGTGCTACCTGTTCGCCTCTCACTGTGAATCGCATCGAGAAAGGTTCTCCGACGGTTTCAATAGGAATCTATGCACGTGTTCTGTATGCTCTGCAACTTGACGACGATCTCCTTTTGATTGCCAAAGAAGATACTCTCGGAAGAAACCTACAGGATTTGAGTCTCAAACACCGCAATCGCGCATCTAAAAAGGAATAAGTCATGAAGAAACTATTCGTTTATGCCGACTTTGATTGGCTCGATACGCCTCCGTTGATTGGCGAGCTTTCTTGTGACTCGGTGCGCGGCAGCGAGACTTACGGATTTTCGTATGATAAGGAATGGCTTGCCAAATATGGAGATGTTTTTCTTAGTGAAGATTTGCAGAACTATACCGGCATACAATACACCCGACCGGAACGCGATATATTTGCGTGTTTCTCTGATGCTCTCCCCGACCGCTGGGGCCGCACATTGCTGAATCGTCGGGAGCAAATTGCCGCTACCGATGAAAATAGGGCCGTGCGCAGATTGACTTCTTTCGACTACCTTATGGGCATTGATGACGCTTCGCGCATGGGTGGTTTTCGATTTGCAGAATCTCTCGGAGAAATGTTCATCAACTGCGAGGAAAGCCTTCGTGTGCCACCATTAGCCAATGTCAGAGAACTGATGCGGGCTGCTCAGGAGATTGAGCTTAGTGAGGAAAAGCGCCTTTTGCCGTCGAAGAAATGGCTGGCACAACTGCTGCATCCGGGCACATCTCTCGGCGGTGCCAGACCGAAAGCGTCTGTCATCGATGAGAACGGCAGCCTGACGGTTGCCAAATTCCCTTCGCGCAAAGATGATTATGACGTTGCCCAATGGGAACATTTCTGTCATGTAATGGGACGCAAGGCCGGACTAAACGTTGCCGAGACTCGGACAATCGACGGCGAAGACTATCACATTCTTCTCTCAAAGCGCTTCGACAGAAACAGCGATGGCAGACGAATACATTTCGCTTCCGCGTTAACTCTACTTGGACTGACCGACGGCGACAACGCCTCAACCGGTTATGGCTACACTGATATTGTAGATTTCATAGTTCAGCATGGCAGTAATGTCGAACAAAACTTAGAGGAACTATATCGCCGCGTGGCATTCTACATCATTGTAGGCAACTCCGATGACCATTTCCGCAATCATGGATTCCTATTAACGCGCAAAGGGTGGGAACTCTCCCCGGCATACGACATCAACCCGACCCTCGCCGATAATCAGAGCTTACTTATCAACCGCACCACAAGCGAATCTGACCTCAATATACTATTGGCATCCGCCGGAGATTATATGCTTTCAGCGGAGAAAGCCAAGAGTATTATCGATGGAGTAAAAACAGCCATGAAATCGTGGCGCACAGAAGCCCGCAGACTCGGACTTCCCCAGCGCGACATAGACATGTTCGCGCCCCGATTTAATAAATGGATTGAATAGCCAGTTTTATAAAGAATCACTGGTTTTGTACGCGCATCTGTATGTCGGCAAGTAATTAGTTGGTTATCAATGACTTATATTGATAGTAATTGACTGATACTGACCGATAAAACTTAACTCCTACAAGAACGCCTAATGCTGATAACTGTCAGTGTTAGGCGTTTTTATGCTCCATTTTGTACGGATTTTGTACGACAGCGACTCATTTCACCCCAAGCGTCAGCAAGGTGGTGGAGGTTTGCGGACGTAGACGGACGTCAACGGACGCGCACGAACAAATTAAGGCGAAATTAACACCAACGAAATGAGTAGCAACATTATAATTGAAAGAATCTGCGAGTGGTGCGGCAACCGTTTTATGGCTCAGACAACGGTTACCCGGTTCTGCTCAAAAAGATGTTCCGAACACTCCTATAAGGAGCGTATGAGACAAAAGAAAATGGCTTTCTCCAATCAGGAGATCAGTTATTGTAATCCAGACCGTAAAAGTCGGGATAAGGATTTCTTGACACCGACGGAAACGGCCCAATATCTCGGTGTCTGCCGAACATATATTTATGACAGCATCAATCGAGGTAAAATCAAAGTTACGAGAATCGGAAGAAAGACTCTCATCAGTAAAGCCGAGATTCAGGCCATGTTTGATTTTCTTACACCGAAAGAAACAGTGCAGAAAGAGGCCGCTGAGAAAAAGCCCAAATCAATCTCTGATTTCTATACCCGTGCCGACATTCTGGGAGAAGTATGGCGTAAAGGATTCGTGGATATATAAGGTCGTTGCCGAAAACAATGTTCCGAAGACCATTCTTCGAGGCAAGGCTTATTTCAGCAAAAGCCATATCGACCGACTTTTCTCGGCGAGAAAAGAGAATCCGGAAATTACTGAGTGGTATTCGGTAGAGGATATTCAATCCAAATATGGCATGACTCTCTCGGCGATTTACTCGCTGGTCTCCAAAATCGGTATTCCGAAGCGCAAGGAGGGGCCGAAAGTATATTACTCCAAATATCATTTCGATGTGGCTAAAGGTGCCAAGTCAGCCGAGGATGTGGAGTTTGTCTCAGTGCCCGAAGCCATGGAAAAATACTCGCTGACACGCAATCAGCTGTATCACTACGTCAAGACATACAAGATAACCAAGCTCCGTTGCGGCAAGTATGTCAAGCTGAACGCCAAAGAGTTAGCGGCATTGTTCAATCCTGAGATTCAGTAATAATCCGGTGATTTTTGCCACCGGGCAACCACCATTTACCTTTGTACCTTATAATTCTAAAACAGCATAATATGGAATCAGCAACCATCACCAAAGTAACTCTCCGTCATGAGAAACTGCGTAGCGGCAAACTGTCACTCTATCTCGACTACTACCCTCCAATCTGGAATCCGCACATCAAGAAGATGTCGCGGCGCGAGTTCCTCGGCCTCTATCTCATCGGCAAACCGAAAGACAAGTTCGAGCTTGATTACAACGAGGAAATCATGCTCAAAGCTCGTGGCATCCGTGCAACCCGTGAGTTGGCAATCATCAACGAGGAGTTCGGTTTCCTTGACCGCACCAAGAAACAGGCAGACTTCCTTGAATATTTCAAGAGCAAAACCAAAGAGAAATACCAGAAATGGGAAATCGTGTATAAGCACTTCAAAGACTTCTGTAATGGCAGATGCCTCATGAAAGACGTGACCATCGGGCTGTGCAACGACTTCCGCACCTACATTCTCAAAATCCGTGTCAAGCAGTCCGGAAATATCATATCACGTAACTCTGCCGCCGGATATTGGTCAACCTTCCGCGCCCTGCTGAAACTGGCATATAAGGAAGGCTGGCTCCGCGAGAATGTCAACGACTATCTTGACCGCATCGACTGGGAGGAGCCTAAAATCAACTATCTCGAAATCGAGGAAGTGAAACGTCTCGCCGCCACTCCCTGCAAAGTAGATGTGCTGAAACGAGCATCGTTGTTCGCATGCATGACCGGGCTTCGTATCAGCGACATTCTACAACTTCGTTGGGAGAACATCGAAGTGTCACCTGACGGCGGCTACTGTATGCGCATCCGCACCCAGAAGACCAAGACGCAGGCCACACTGCCGTTGAGCGACGAAGCCTTGTCGTATTGCGGCGAACCCGGCCGCGGAATGGTATTCAAGGGATTGAGCCGAGCGCATACACGCGAGCCATTCAAGAAATGGCTCAAAGACGCCGGAATCAAGAAGAAAATTACTTTCCACGGACTCCGCCACACCTACGCTACACTTCTGATAACCAACGGTACTGACATCTACACCGTCAGCAAGATGCTTACGCACAAAAACGTGGCCACGACTCAGATATACGCCGAAGTCGTGAATCAGAAGAAGCGCGACGCTGCCAACTCAATCTCACTTAAATGACTCACAAATAATTTTGTCAAAGCAAACTTTTTAGTTAACTTTGCAGTTAGATAATGAAGATATGGAAAATAGGACCGTAAAATTCTATAAGAACTATTTTCTGGACTTCTTCAAGTCCCAGCCGACATCTGTGCAAAAGAAGATCACACAGATACTGGTGTGGATATCAACCATCGACAGACTTCCTGTATCAATCTTCAAGACTATAAAAACGATACAAGGTCTTTTTGAAATCAGGATAGAGTCGGGAGGCAACATTTTCAGAGTCTTCTGTTGCTTCGATGAAGGAGAGCTGGTAATCCTTTTCAACGGATTCCAGAAAAAGACTCAGAAAACTCCTTCCAACGAGATTGAGAAGGCGACCAAACTGATGAAGGAATATTTTAACGAAAAGAATAATGGAAACAAATAAAGACGAACGAATTATGACTTGCACGACTTTGGATGAACTGCTTGATGTGCAGTACGGAAAAGTCGGCACACCGGAACGTGATGAGTTTGATAAGG
>ERZ808035.630-NODE-630-length-27660-cov-16.028206_pt1 | contig 27660 bp, 19 predicted proteins | sample MGYA00380189_ERZ808035 | MGnify/ENA primary metagenome ERZ808035 (study PRJEB31490, sample SAMN06133407) | mouse gut metagenome | isolation source: M5_1 | host: mice | place: China: Chengdu | collected 2015-05 ...
AAGAGGCCAGATATCCAGGTATTGTAATCTTGTGATGTTCAACATAAGGCTGAAATACAATCAATGGAAAGATCTCCCGTAGTGCAGGCATATATGCAGAAGCACGCACTGCAAACGCGGGTGGAACTACAAGTACATTTCACCAACGGCATATCCAACTGGCTTTCCTCCAAAGGAAAAATAATGATGGGCTGGAATAAAAGTACGGGCAGCAAATTACACGAATACTAATCTTTTACTGATACTGCTATCCAGAATGAGAGGCTGGCAAAAAATACGATTATACATTACTGGAAAGGAGATTATTTTTTGATTAAAGAGGCTATTGAGAATGGGTATGATATAGTAAATGCTTATCACGCATATATTTTGATTACGACTATAAAAAATTCTTTTAGAGCAAGCATACCATTTCAATCCTGTACCCGAAGGGGTTGACAGTAGAACGGCGTACTCAGATATTAGGTGTCAGTTGTTAAATATGGAGAGAATTTATTCCAATATCGAAAAATATTAATAAATCCTGTTTGCTAGAGTAGCATAATCGAAAAGAGATACTATTAAATCGGACACCCTCTTTCAATTTTCTATGCTTATTGAGCAACTGTTTTGGGAAGGTATTGCAACAGCGTTGCAATATTAATGATAAGCTATCTTAACCTCATAGCAATAATAGTGTAATAGCAATAATTGATTTTTGTACCCAAAATATTAGATATTCAAAAAATAAACTATTTCTAAACAGGTATGAAAAGATTGTTTATTGGCGCAGTATTCGCGTTGGGAGCTTCGTGGCAACTCCAAGCACAAGTGCGTAATGAAATTGTAATCCCACAAGTGGGCGAGTATCAAACCTTGAAATGCGACTTCCACATCCATACGGTTTATTCTGATGGATTGGTATGGCCCACTGTACGTGTAGATGAAGCCTATCGTGAGGGTTTGGATTGCATTGCTCTGACCGAACATCTGGAGTATCGCCCACACAAAGATATCAAAGCTGGGCATGGCCGCTCATGGGAAGTAGCTCAAAAAAGCACCAAGGCCAATGATATCCTGCTGATTCGTGGTAGCGAGATAACCCGTCCCATGGCTCCCGGGCACTTCAATGCTATCTTTGTGGAGCAATGCGACTCGTTGGCACAAACCGGGTGGCGCGAATCTTTCAAACAAGCCAAAGCACAAAACTCCTTCTTTTTTTGGAATCATCCAGGATGGGACCGCCAGCAACCTGACACCACTCTTTGGTGGCCCGAACACACCGAATTGCTGGATAAGGGCTGTATGCAAGGTATTGAGGTGGCTAATGGAAAGGCTTACTATCCTGAAGCTCATCGCTGGTGCATAGAAAAGAAGCTTACTATGATTGGCAATAGCGATATACACCAACCCATTCAAACTGACATTGATTTTGCTCGCGGCGAGCATCGCACCATGACCTTGGTATTAGCCAAAGAGCGTAGCCTGCAGGGCATACGCGAAGCCCTAGAAAACCGTCGTACCATCGTTTGGATAAATCGTCTTTTGATAGGCGATGAAGCCTATCTACGCGAAATTTTCAATAAGAGTGTGGAGATTGTAAATATCAACCGCAAAACCAAGTATTGTGATATCACTGTGCAAAACCACTCTGATCTGACCTTCGAGCTCAAGAAAACCACCCATAAAAAGGAATTGGAATATTTCCGCGAATACACCATTGACCCACAAAGCCGTCATGACATCCGCATCTACTACCCAGAAGGTACCTCAAAAGGACAGATCAACTTCGAGGTGAGCAACCTCTTGATAGCTCCTGCCCAAGGCTTGCAGTGCAGTTATGCATTCTAAACAGATGAAGTGGCCTGAATCCAGACAAGCCCTTTACAACAAATTCCATTATATATGAATTTCCTTTCTAAGTGTTTATTGCTTGGGATAGTGTGTTTACTCATACTATCTTTGTCTGCATGTAGCAGCGATAGCAATGGCAGTGATACCTTGGCAGATGATCCCAATCTGCAAATAATCCTTCCTGACAATGTAGATGTAATGGCAGGTGGCGAGTTTAGATTCCGGTTATCGGGTGATGGGACTCTGCAAACTTCTGATCGCATCATCCTTGAATCTGCCGAAGGAATCTCTTATGTATGTTCCCCTTGTATATCACTACCGAGAGCTTCGGTGTGGTACTTGCCCTTCTTCTTTCAAAAGCTGAGAAGTGATGCCGGCACCTTAGAACGAACCGACTTTAAGTTGACTAAGGTGGAAGGACAGGATAACTTCAATCTGTTTGTGTTGGGTGATATGCACTTGGCCAACCGTACCAACGATGACGATCAGTTTCTGGACTTCTGCAAAGACTTGAATGCCATGCGTCAATCCATGACGGACCAACGTACGTATGCCCTCACCTTAGGGGATATGACTTGGGATTTATATTGGTATAAAAACCATTATGCCTTGCCCGAATATCTCAGTACCATGAATGCTCAATTCAAAAATCTGCAGGTGTTTTACACTATAGGCAATCATGACAACGATTATAAAACTACAAGTGATGCTGAAGCTGAGGGAATCTACCGCAGTCTGATAGCTCCTACTTACTATTCTTTTAATATCGGGAAAGTACACTTCGTCGTGTTGGACAATATCGATTGCGATGCTTATGATGGTACTACCGACCGCAACTACAAGAAAAGCCTCAGTGCCCAGCAACTGACTTGGCTCGAAAAAGACTTGAAGTATGTGGCGATAAATACTCCCTTCATCATGGCTATGCATGCACAAGTATATTATCCACAAGCCAATGGTTCATACAAGATCGACCACGATGCGGTGAGCAGCAACCAACTCTTCAGTCTGCTCAAGGGGGGGCAGGTGCATTTTGTAACGGGGCACACCCACTTTAGCTTCAACGTAACTCCCGAAGCTGACATCACGAATGGAGAAGAATTTTATGAGCACAATAGCGGTGCTGTATGCGGTTCATGGTGGTGGTCGGGCTATCTCACCCCTAGTATTCTCATCAGCCCCGACGGTACACCGGGTGGCTATGGCATTTGGGCAGTGAATCGGAAGCAGATAAGCTATCAATATAAAGCTATCGGACGAGATATCAGCCATCAGTTCCGTACTTATGATCTCGATCAAGTGCACTTCTCGAATGCTGATGTGCCTTTGATGACAAGTGCGAGCAGTATGGTACAGGACAAGTTTGCCGAATACACCAGCGCTTATCCTGTCAGTACCAGCAACGAGGTGCTTATCAATATCTGGAACTGGAATCCCCGCTGGACTTTCACGGTGACTGATGCCAATGGGAAAAAGTTGGACTACACTGAGATATGGGTCTACGCCCCCTTGCACATAGCTGCCCTCAGCGTAAAGCGTTTTAATGCGGCCGCTTTGCAAAGTATCCCCAGTTTCGTGACCGAGAAGTTTACCCATTTCTTTAAGGTGAAAACCGACGACGCCAAGATTGATCTTCGCATACAAGTGACCGATGAGTTCGGACATACCTACACCCAGGAGATGGGGCGCCCGCAAGTCTTCAGTATCGATGTCTATCAGAATTAAATCATTATCTTTATAAACATGAAAATGAAAGTAAAACAACTCCTGCTGTTGCTTCTCGTCTTGAGCAGTGTATGTACACTAAAAGCACAGCAACAAAACGTTACGGGCCGAGTGTTCGAAGCCAACGACGAACCGTTGGCAGGTGTTACCGTCATGATAGATGGTACCACCCGTGGTACCATCACCGATGCTGATGGTAAGTTCACGCTGATGATTGATGGCAACCAGGCCGATATCAATCTATCGTATGTGGGATACCTCACAAAGAAAATAAAGGTTAGAGCCGGACAGGCAAGCCTGGTAATCTACATGCAAGAAGATGCCATCCTGCTTGATGAAGCGGTTGTGATAGGCTACGGTACACAGAAGAAAGTGAACCTGACTGGTGCTGTAGCCACTATTGATAACAAGTCTCTTGAGAACCGTGTGGCACACTCTGTCAGCAACATGCTCCAAGGAGCGGTGGCGGGTCTTAATGTGAGTACCTCTTCGGGGGTACCGGGCAGTTCGGCTAGCATCAATGTGCGTGGTATGACCAGCATCAACGGTGCCTCTCCTTTGGTGCTGATTGATGGAGCCGTAGGCGATATCAACCGAGTGAATCCGAATGATGTAGAAAGTGTATCGGTCATCAAGGATGCCTCGGCCGCTGCTGTATATGGAGCTCGTGCTGCCTTTGGCGTTATCTTGGTAACTACCAAAAACGGCAGTGAGAAGCAAGGCAAAGCGACCGTACGCTATAGCGGACGCATAGGTTGGGAAGCGCCCACTACTTCGACCGATTACGAAAACACTGGCTACTGGTCGGTTTATGCTGTAAATACTTTTCTCAAGGCCAGTTCGGGTAATAATTACGTGAACTACAATGACTATGACATGCAGCAGTTGCTGGCTCGTGTGAATGATAAGACCGAACACCCTGACCGTCCCTGGGTGGTGACCGAAGAACGCAATGGACGTAAACTGTGGTTTTACTATGGTAACTACGATTGGTGGCACATGATGTACAGCGACAACCGTCCGGTACAGCAACACAATGTGTCTCTGAGCGGAGGAAACAAGGATGTGAAATACTTCTTATCAGGGTCATACGACTATCAAAAGGGTATGCTGAAAGAGAACCCCGATGTATTCCGTAAGTATAGCCTGCGCTCTAAGTTGGACTTCCGCATCAACAAGTGGGCTACGATGACCAATAACACCTCTTTCTATGCTTCTCAATACACCTTTCAGGGCGACGGCAGCGTAGAAAACACCATCGCTTACAACAATGCACATGCTTTGGCTTGTTTCCCCATGAAGAATCCCGACGGCTCGTGGCTCTACAAAACACCCCTTATTGCCAACGGATACGGCGTGGGTAATGGCAGACATATTTTAGTAGGCGAAGGATCGCACCGCAACGTTCAACGTAATAGTGACTTTTCGAACACCACCAGCTTGGTCATCACCCCTGTCAAGCAGCTTAAACTGACAGCCGATTTTACTTACCGTCAATACCAAGTGCGCAATACTAGCCGTTCAAACAATCTCTGGTATCGCGAATATCCCGATGCTGAGCTTGCCTCGTATGCTACAGGTGCCGGTGCCAACCGTTTGGATGAAGCGGTGAATACCTCCCAATACTACTCGGCTAATGCCTTTGCCAATTACGAAGACACCTTTGCCGACAAGCATCACCTCAGTGCCACTGCTGGTTTCAACTACGAAACCTGGCGTAGCAAGAATGTATCGGGTTATGGTGAGAACTTGCTTTCAATCGACCTTGACGACTTGAATCTGGTAGGACAGAACCCGGCCGGCGAAGTCATCACAGGTGTGGCTGGCGGGCAAAACCAATACGCTCTGGCTGGTGTATTTGCCCGTATCAACTACGACTACAAAGGCCGTTATCTGGCCGAAGTAAGTGGACGATACGATGGTACTTCACGCTTTGCCTCGGATAGCCGCTGGGGTGTATTCCCTTCCGGATCTGTGGGTTGGCGCATCTCCGAAGAAGAGTTCTTTTCGCCTCTACGCTCGGTGGTAGATAACTTGAAATTGCGTGGCTCGTTTGGCAGCTTGGGAAATCAGAATGTATCTTCCTACTATACTTTCATGCGCTTGGTCTCTGTCAACAATTTCGCAAGCTATTCTTTTGGAGAGGGTAGTGCTATGGCCAAATACTCTTCACTTGGTGCACCTATCGCCAGCGGCCTCACTTGGGAAACCTCGCAACAATGGGATTTGGGTGCCGACATCACCCTCTTCAATAATCGTCTGGATATCACCGTAGATGGCTATGTGCGCAATACCCTCAATATGCTGACCGATGGCATACAGCTTCCTGCCGTATATGGTGCCACTGTACCTCAAATGAATACAGCCGACCTCCGCACCAAGGGCTATGAACTCTCTGCTACCTGGCACGACCAGTTTATGCTTGGCAAACGTCCCTTGGAGTACAGCATCGGTTTCAACCTGAGCGACTACCGCAGCCACATCACCAAGTACGACAATAAAGACAAGACTTTTGCAAAAAAATACTACGAAGGTATGCGTTTGGGTGAAATCTGGGGGTTTGAAATCAACAGTCTCTTCCAAAGCAACGAAGAGGCAGCCGCTTATGCCGAAAAAGTAGATTTGAGCTACGTAAGCAAGGGCCTGACAGGTGGATGGCAAGCAGGCGATGTGAAGTTTGTTGACCTCAATGGTGATGGGAAGATTGGCATTGGTGCCAATACCGTTGACAATCCTGGCGACCGCAGGGTGCTGGGTAACTCACTGGCCAGCCTGCAATATGGTATCAAGGGGAACATACGCTGGAATGGCATCGATGCCAGCGTATTCTTCCAAGGTACAGGTAACCATTATTGGTATCCCGATACCGAAAACATGACATTCTGGGGTCCCTTCTCTCGCCCTTATTGTACTTATCTGCCCGATGATATCATGGATCGTGTATGGAGCGAAGACAATAGAGGTGCCTACTTCACACGTCCTATGGCCTACTCGGCTTATAGCGGTCCGCTCAGCAAGGTAAACAACCGCTATCTGCAAAACCTGCGCTACTTGCGTTTCAAGAATCTCACCATAGGCTACACCATCCCCGAAAGCCTGACACGCCGTGCAGGTATCGACCAAGTACGCTTCTACTTTTCAGGCGAGAACCTCTGCTACTGGTCGCCTTTGAAAAAGAACAGTAAATACATCGATCCCGAAGCCGCCTTCGGTCGTAGTGGACGTTACAACAATGCCTACTATCCTTGGGCTAAGATCTATATGTTTGGCGTGGATGTAACGTTCTAAATCTTGATATACAATATTTTCAAAAAAAGAATAATAACCCATGAAACGATATACTTTATTGGTAGCAGCCGCCTCGATGCTCGCTCTTAGTGCCTGCAACGACCTGCTTGACTTAGAACCGCTCGATAAAATCACCCAGAGTAACTACTTCAAGACCGAAAGTGACCTTCAGCTTTTTACCAATCCCTTCTACAACAATCTGCTTGATAAGGCACCCTACGATGACCAAAGCGACCTCTATGTACAGCAAACCCTCTCCGATGTGATGATTGGTGGCAATAAACGCCTCGTACCCGCCAGTGGTGGAGGATGGGACTGGACCGACCTTCGCCGTATGAATACTCTGCTGGCCAATGCCGACCAATGCACTGATGCCGATGCGGCCCTGCATTACAAGGCCCTCACTCGTTTTTTCCGTGCCTTCTTCTATTTTGAAAAGGTAAAGCGATTTGGCGATGTACCCTGGTATGATACTGAACTGGGTTCGTCCGATACTGCCCTTTACAATCCACGTGATTCGCGCGAGCTGGTGATGACTAAGATGATAGAAGATGTTGACTTTGCCATCAAGAACCTGCCTGATGAGAAAGAGGAGAAGAGCGCTCCCTATCGCGTTACGCGATGGGCGGCCATGGCCCTCAAAGCCCAATTCTGCCTTTATGAAGGAACATATCGCAAGTATCAAGGCCTGACCCTTGAAGGTCACGATTATACCTACTATTTAGAGCAGAGCGTAGCGGCTGCCAAAGAATTGATGGAAACGGGGCCCTACAAACTGTATGACAACAACAAGCCCGAGAGCGACTACCTGAATCTCTTTTGTGCCGAAGATGCCAACCCAGACGAGTATATCCTGGCCATCAAGTTCAGCTATGACCTCAAGATATACCACAATGCTACCGCCCATGCCCTGATGTCAACCCAAGGCCGTCCCGGACTTACCCGCAAGTTTGTCAACACCTACTTGATGGAAGACGGTACCGCCTTTACCGACCAAATAGGCTGGCAAACCATGTCTTTCATCGATGAGATGAAGAACCGCGACCCACGCTTGGCGCAAACCATCCGTACCCAAGGATACAAACGTATCGGTACCACCACTGTATTGGCTCCCGATTTGATGACTAGCGTAACCGGTTACCAACCCATCAAATACGTGCAAGACCCTAAAGCAGCTGGCGGACAGGTGGACCGTGCCGATTTCTCTACCTGCGACCTGCCCGTATATCGTTTTGCCGAAGTGCTGCTCAACTATGCTGAGGCTAAAGCCGAATTGGGTACCTTGACACAAGCCGATCTGGACGCCAGCATCAACCTGCTGCGCGACCGTGCAGGTATGCCCGACCTCAACTTAGCTTATGCCAATGCCCACCCCGACCGCTACTTGTCTTCGGCGGAAACGGGTTACCCTAACGTAACAGGCAGCAATAAAGGTGTCATCTTGGAAATCCGCCGCGAACGTGCCATCGAGCTCACTGAAGAAGGTTTCCGTTTCGACGATCTCGTACGCTGGAAAGCAGGCTATTGCATCGACCAGCCTATTACAGGCATGTACTTCGAAGGACCTGGCAGCTACGATCTCACTGGCGATGGCCAAGCCGATGTCGTGCTTTATGCCAAAGGCACAGCTAAGCCCAGCACCAAAGCAACTCAGGTTTATGAAATCGGCAAGGAACTCTTCTTGACCGAGGATACCCACGGCTATATCGACTACCACCACAACATAAACCGTACTCCCTTCAACGAAGACCGCGACTACCTCTATCCCATTCCCACGGATGAGCGCTCGCTCAACCATAACCTGACACAAAACCCAGGTTGGGCAGATGGTTTGGATTTCCAATATAATAAAAATAGTAAACTTTAGCATATCAAGTTATGAATATTCAATCAAAAGCATACACTTTTATTTCCCTTTGCCTGATGCTGTTAGTAGGGGCAAACACGCTGGTTAGTTGTAGCGACGAAGATGCTCCCACGGCCAAGGCTGTATTGGCCAGTGCCAACCTGCTACATTTTGATGACACCAGCGCCAGCGAGAAACTTACCACCGTATATAATGACGCTACATGGACGGTTGATGCCCCCGATTGGGTACATGTGGAGCCTGTCACTGGCAGTGGCACTACCGATGTGACTATCAGTGTAGATGATACCTGCGCGATGGTACACTCGACAATCCTCGTAAAGCTTCTGTCGTGTTTCATGGTTCTACCATAGCCAGCCGTGCCGAAGTGGTGATTAACCAAGACGGCGATAAATACCGCGATTGTACCAACTATACTGTGCCCCAGCTGAATGCGCTGGCTGATGAAACTGTGGTATTGGTATCCAAAGCCATTGTGATGACAACTGCCAAGGATGGCTTCATCGCTGCTGATGTTACAAACAATGGCAGCTATGTGTGGATGCAAAGCACCACTCCTGTAAGTGCAGGTAATGAGGTAGCTATCAAAGGAATCAAATTGACGGATGTCCAGCAGCTGAGTTATGTAGCTTGCGATGAAGTAACCATCAAAACACCGGGCACTCTCCCCGTCACTCCGCATGCTACAGATATCACCCGATAGATTGACATCTATAAAGCCAGCACGCGCACTTATATCAGTGCTACCGGTGTACTTAATGGAAACAGCCTCAGCATTGATGCTGCTTCCTATACTCTGAGCTTGATCAGTATTCCTGCCCATATCGACCTGGCATCGCTCAACGGTCATAAACTAAAGGCTGAAGGATATTATGCAGGTGCTGCCGTCCCTGTCATAAAGCTGATGTTGAATCAAGTAACCGACCTGGGGTGGATGAAGTAATATACTATAGCGAAGACTTTGAGTGGTTGGGTCTATGGGTGGAACAGAGTGGCGCCGGTAGCTAGGTGGACGACGGAAAACGGGTATTCCTGCGGCAACCGCTCCTCAAATCTACAACGAGACCAACCTGATTGACGGCCAACGCGCCATTGATGCACTGGAAGCTCGAGGCTATAGTTTCGAACTTACTCCCACGGCTGCCGGACAGGTTTATCTGCAAAAGAATTATCTAAAGTTTGGCAAGACAAGCTACCAAGGTGGCATCAATCTGCCGGCTTTGAAAGAGGTGCCCCAGGGAACAAAAGGAACACTGACCTTTGATTGGGCTCCCATGGTAGGCGGAACGCACAAATTCGACCCCGTGTCAGTAACCGTAATCGTAACGAATGGCGATGAAGCCATGGCCTACGGTCCCTTTACCCACTCGTTCGTAGATGTGGAAAGCGAGCTAGAATGGCTGTATGTAGAAATCAAAGACATCGATATCAATGACCATACGCGCATCAACATTAAAGGTGAATCAACCAGCAAATATCCCCGTTGGTTCCTCAACAATTTGAAGTTAGTGAAGGCTCGGTAAGACTTGCTTATCCGATACCACACAGCCCCACTTTTCTGATGATGAGAAGTGGGACTTTTTAGTATACACATCATCTTCCATTATTAAAATAAAATGTTACCTCTATCGTTATAAAAAAGTCAGTGTTAGAGTGGCAAACTAACAGTAACCTTGATAAGATTTCAAATCGTGCTGCTACACGATTTGAATATAAAGAATAATTCAATCTCTTCTCCACGGATGTCTAATATCTAAAGATAAGGACATCCATTTTTATTTGGAGATTAATCCCCCTTTTTGTGAATTAACGGAACTTGTTGACAACGCTCCGTATGGCGGAGAGCTGCGTATCTATTTCAACACCATGTTCAATAAACTTATCACAAATGACAATGATAACGACTTCAAGACCATCCGCTTTCATGGAGACGTCCTCGTAGCTCTTGTCGACAGTCACAACGGTTCCGGTTATCACATCACACTGCCATTGGACATTACTCTTCCATTCAGTCGCGACAACCTCTTTGTCGATTCCTAAGTACATTATTCGTATACCAATGAAATCTGCGGAATGTGCAACGTCTGGTACAGTTCCACTAAATGGCAGACGAGGATGAAACCGCTCAAAGACTTTATCTGGAAAAGTTCCATGATAGGACATCAAGAAAAGAAGCTCTCTATGAAAAGGCTTTCCGCGAAGGGGGATGTACGTTCGGTGACATGAACTACAGACGTCACCGAGATACATTCTATATCAATACTTTCCTGTGTGGAAACAAATGCCCCATTGCGGAACATTCTGGATTGACTGAGAACAAATTATTTTATTAAGGGAATAAAGAGGGAAGGTTAACCTTCCCTCTTGTATGAGATTTATTCCCAACCTGGATTTTGTTTTAGAAGAGAACCATGGCTTGCAGACAATGTAATCTGACTTGTTGGGATAGGATAGTACAGACGCTTGTCGTTTCCTGTCCATTTACGGCCGGCTTCGTTCAAACTTTTACCAGAATACATGCGGATATAAGTTTTACCATTATATTCGATTAAATCACGGGCTGTTGATCCTTCAAATACTTCAGGTTGGTATAAAGCTTTTACTTTATCTGTAACACGCATGCCTAGATATGTTTTAGGATTTTCGAATAGTTTCATCGCATTCCAACGCATGATATCATCATAACGGAGACCTTCCAAAGCCAACTCGATACGACGTTCACGGCGAATTTCATATAACAACGGAGTTATAGAATACCCATAATCAACCGGATTCAGATCGGCTACTGGAGATACTGTTAAATGTTTCATCTCAACACGGTCGCGCAATTTATTAATCGTCTCATCCAAAACAGCCTGTGTGCATTCACCTAATTCACATTTGGCTTCAGCGTAGATCAGCAGGATTTCTGCATAACGGAAAACAAACCAGTCGTAAGAAGAGGTTTTCACTGCATCTTGTTGGCTCTGGCTTGCTGACACCAGTTTGATTGGTGAGTATCCTGTGGCAGTCCCGCTTAATCCCGGAGCTGAATGGATATTGGTTCCTGGTTCTTCAGACGGACTAAATTCCTTTTTATCATCAATACCGGAATTTACTACACGCATGCCATTGCTTTTGACCGTATATGGACGATATTTACTGTCTATAATCTGATACATACGAGGATCGCGGTTTGCCATTTCATCATCCAGTGTTTCATCTCCCTTGTATTCACTACTGTTTGCAATAGGTAAACCATCCTTGCAAAGGAATGATTCTGCAAAATCTTTAGAAAGGCCGCTCCCTCCACTACGAGCAAGATTATGAGTCAATACGTCTGCTTCGAAAACACGTGCTAAAATACATTCTCTATTAGTCGTTAAATCCTCTTGTGTAAACTGGTTTGCATAATACAAGGGATAATCGGCAAAAGCAGACTGGTTTGCTCCGGCATCCGAGCCTTGTACGATATCGTAAAGACCACTATCCATCACTTCTTTGGCAAGAGTCGCCGCTTTTTGTAATAATTCCTGAGATGTAGGTGATGTCGAAACATTATGATACTTTTTATATGTTCCATAATGTAGGCAAACACGGGCTAAAAATGTACGAGCGGCATCTTTATGTAAAGCTCCTACCTCCGCTGCACTTTTTTCCGGTAACCATTTAATTGCAAATTCCAGATCTTCGATAATTTTTCCTAGTACAAAGTCACGATCGTCACGTGCTTTATACAATTCGTCAATATCGGCATCTGTCAAATCCTTTTCATACCAAGGAACATCTCCAAATATCTTTATTTTATCGAAATAATCGAAAGCCCGGAAAAAGCGAATTACGGCAACAACCGGATTTACTTCAGATTCTGTCGCATTTACCCGTTGATAACGAGTCATAAAATAGTTTAGATCACGAATATTGTTCCAATACCATTTTGAATCAAAATTTGCTTCAGAAGGTATAACCCATTCGTTGAACAGCCATTGGTCAGGAGAAGCGACCAAGCGATCGTCACTTCTTTCATCAAGAGCATTTAAACCATCCAAATTTTCACTTCCATCTGACCTTAAACCTTTTCCCGTCAGGTTCATATAAAAGCCTTTGGCATAATTTTCCAAATCGCTAACTGTATTCCAGTAGTTATTATCGGTAATGCTGTCTTTTGGATCGAGGTCTGTCACGTCACAAGCCGTAAATCCTCCTAACAATCCAAGGCTTAATCCTAATAAGATATGTTTAGCTTTCATTCTCTTCTTTCGTTTTTTACAGTGTTAAATTTAATCCAATTGCAACTTTTCGATTAATCGGGTATGTCAATCCTCCCAATGTTTCAGGATCGAAGGCATCGTTCAGAGGAGTGATAGTGAGGAGATTTTCTCCTGTCACATATAATCTCAAACGAGAAATGCCCCACTTTGTCGTTAGATTCTTCGGAATTGTGTAACCTACCGTCAAATTCTTCAAACGCCCGTAAGCTGCACTTTGCAAATAACGGTCACTTGTTACCCTGTTACCGCCATTTTGCCATCCTGGTCTTGGGAAATAAGCATCTGTATTTGTTTCTGTCCAATAATCAAGGGCCGGAGTATATGGAACATCCCATTGGCTGGTGAATCCCCAGAACTGAGCGCCACTCAACATATAGTCACGTTTTCCTGTTCCTTGCCAAAACATCTCGAAATCGAAGTTTTTATAATCAAATCCAACGGTAATACCAAATTGATAACGAGGTGTTTTATTACCTATGATGCTCTTATCACCCGGGTTATAGATTGTTTCCTCCCCTTTTGTGATTTTACCATCACCATCTAAGTCTTCGTATTTTACATCACCCGCACCCCATTTTCCAGCATAAAGTTCGCTTTGGTCTATTGTTGCAGCTTCATCGTCTGATTGGAAAAGGCTATTTGAATGATATCCCCAAATCTCACCAATCTTTTGTCCTACATAATATTTACCATCATCATCACTTTGTGAATAGAAACCTGCGTCATTTCCGGCATATTTGGTGATAGTCGCTTGATAGTTAGACAAAACACCTTTTATCCAATAAGAAAATCCATTTTCTAATCGATCATTCCATCCTAAAGAAAGTTCCCAGCCTATGGTCTTCATGTCAGCAGAGTTACTTTTAGGAATACTGGCGCCCAATGTTGCCGGTAAAGTTGCTCCGGCTATCAACATGTCTTTTGTATTTCTACGATACCAGTCAAATGTTCCGGTCAATCGATTATTCAAAAATGAAGCATCAAAACCGAAGTCCATTTGAGTGACTGTTTCCCAAGTAAAATCAGAGGAGACAAGCCCCGGTGCTTTTACAATAATAGGTTTGGATCCGTTGATCAAATAATTGTAGGAGGAATTTGTCCCATATGTTGCTAAATATGGGAAATTACCTAGATTATCCATTACCTGATTTCCCAATGAGCCATAAGAACCACGGATTTTCATATCATTCCACCAACCTTTTAACGGTTGCCAGAAATTTTCTTCTGAGATACGCCATGCTGCGGAAACAGATGGGAAGAAAGCATAACGATGATCTTTTGCAAACTTGGATGAACCGTCATAACGGCCGTTAACTTCGAGTAGATAACGTTGTTTGTAATTGTAATTGAAGCGGAAGAAGAAACCATTAATTGCCCAATATGTATCTTCTGAAGACATGCTTTGTTCACCTGTCGCCAAATCCAAGTCTGGAATATCTTCAACAATCAGATTGGTACGTTTCGCATTATATTTTTTGTTGGATTTCTTTTCTTGGTTATAACCGACCATAATCTTAAAGTTATGCGTCTTTTCTAAAAATGATTTAGAATATTCTGCAAATGCATTGAATGCATAGTAGTAATCTTCATTTGTAGTATAATTTGCATAACTTGGCTTTGTCCAACCATAAAGAGCTTCTGTTCCAGCTACAGCCGTATAATCTGTAAATGTCCGTTGAACCTCTGATGCATTCTTGCTATAAATATTATATGTATAATCAGCATTGATAATCAATCCTTCCAAAGGAGTGATTTTTACAGCACCTGTTAACCATAAATCGTTGATTTTATATTTGGTATATCCGCCTAAATCTCCTACAGCAGCGGGATTTGTGTTCCCGTTTTGACCTGAATAGTTATTAATACCTTCATCTTTATAGATATAATCACCTGAAGTTTGGATACCTAAGTTAGAATCATTGATGGCTGCTGCACCAGGACTATAAACGAGTCTTCCTGTATGGCCAAAACGTGCAGGCATTAACGGGCTTAAGTCATTTTTCAACATACCTCCATAGGCATCGATTCCAGCTGTAGAGTTGGTAATGGGGTGATCCTCTGTGGAATAATTGTCTGCGATTTTGGCACTGACCTGCAACCACTTTGTCAGTTGTGAAGAAATATTCAATGTCGCATTAAATTTCTTGTAATTATCATCAGCTGTTTTTAAAATACCATTCTGGTCAGCAAATCCGACAGAGCCGTAATAAGTCGTTTTTGAGTCTCCACCACTAATATTTACATTGTATTGTTGAGAGAAACTTGTTTTGTACAATTCATTAAACCAATCAGTGTTGCCACAATAAATCCATCGACTTTGATTTTGCGACTGGTCGAAATATTCTGGATACTTATAAGAGCCATCCATATATTTCTTTACATAATCTAATTGTCCCGGAGTGATCAGGGAACTCATTCCGCTATTGGCCGCAGCAATATCTCTCATTTCTAGATACTCCAAAGAGTTGATATTGTGCATCCTTAATGCAGGGCTCTGCCAATAACCACTTGCTGATACGGAAATCTGAGGTTTTTGTTCACTTTTACCTTTCTTTGTTGTAATTAAAATAACGCCATAGGCAGCGCGGGCACCGTAGATAGCAGCAGATGCGGCATCCTTTAAAACAGAAATAGATGCGATGTCCTCTGGATTAACAAGGTTGGCGTCCATTTGAACATTATCAACTAACACTAAAGGGCTACCACCGTTAATCGAGTTGTTACCACGAATATTAAAGTCAGAGCTACTACCAGGAGCGCCACCTTTACTCAGTGTGACGTTTAAGTTTGGAACAACTCCTTGTAATCCTTGTCCAACATTTGTTATAGGACGATTTTCTAGTACATCACCGGCAACAGCTGCCACAGCACCTGTCAAATTCTCTTTTTTCTGTGTACCGTAACCTACTACTACTACTACTTCTTGTAGTGCTTGGGTATCTTCCTTTAATGTTACAGGGATTGACGGTTGTCCTGTATAGGCTATTTCCTGTGTCGCGTATCCAATGTAAGAAATTTGAATAACATCTCCTTTCTTCACGTTATTTAATGAGAAATCTCCATCAACACCGGTGATAACGCCGTTGGTTGTGCCTTTTACTACTACGGATGCCCCAACAATGATTTCTCCTGTGGCATCCTTGACGATACCCCTGCAGGTACCACTTTGCTGTGTAATTTTCACCTCGGTAACATCTAGATGAACAACCGCATGTACCGCTCCGTTAGAGGCACCCGCAAGAAGTAACATCACGCCAATTGATTTTAAATGTTTTGACATAAAGAGTAATATTTGATTAATTTGATTAACTGATTATCTCGTGTTGCCTGAATCGTATGATACGAAAGTCCTTACTTATTTAAGAATGCAAATTTAGAAGTTACTTATTGTTTTATATTACTCTTTTAGCTCTATTATTTATCTTTTCTATTCATATTATTATTTGGCAAATGTGAAAATCAAATTTTGTGATGCGATTTTGAATATGGAACAATTTTAGTAGCAGATCAAAGCGGCCGAGAGTCTTGGGTCAAATACTCAGTTTTTGCTACCAAGAGAAGAATTTGCTGCAATAAACAATTTTGCATCTAATACTATCGGGTTGTTTTTTAGTGAAGATAAAAAAAATGATTCTCAAATAAATGTAAAAATGCATATGTTTGTTTTTTAATATTTTGTTTAGTATGCCTTTTAGATGTTTTTAACATTTGTTGTTTTTATATTTAATTTTAAATTTAAAATATTTTTCTCCTCCTTTATCTGTCTTATTCAAAACTACCTCAAATTCTTCAATACGCTTATCTATATATTCAAGATACCTGCCTGTCTTTTCTCCGTATCCTTAGCTTCTGGAAACATAATGATAATCGTCTTAATGTTATAATTCAGCACTATAAATATAATACTTTATATTGCTATGTTCCTTTTTCCAGAGAGAGAGATTTATACCTATATCGAACTCACATTATTCATGCAATAATATCCGCATGACGGTCGTGACCGTTTACTTTATACGCTTCCTGAAAGTAGAATCTCTGTCCTGGATGTGATTCCCCTGTACGTAATAAAGTAAATTCTACAAATCTATGTGGCGACGCCAGTTGCACTCCCTGTGTCCAGCTACCAGCCTGCGAATGTTCAGGAGTATGTACTTATTCACTTGCCTATGCCATCAACATCGCCTAATGCTAATTCCATACCACTGACTGATTTTCACTATATAAATGACGGAGATTATTGTGTCTGCTCCTGTAAAGAACAGATGAAAAGAACAGGGAAGTGGAGGAATTGTCCCAATTTATAGATCAAAAGTATATAAAATATCGGCTTGTGTCAATTTTTCAATAAGAAAAAGTGTACTCAAAATTAAAATGGTAGAGTAATAGGCAGAATGTAAATATCAAAATGTAATAAATGAAAATAACGCTAGGGTTATGGTAAATAAGAACTACTACAAACTAATACAATAAATTATAGAGCATCAATTTGGGATTTAAAAATATCAATAGGGATTTGTATATACCTTGACAAAAGGGTAAAGCCAATATATTGAGTGAAATTTACCTCTTTATGGCCATATATAACCTGGTACAAAGCATCACTATAATAGGGATGGATGAATTTAAAAGAAGCCTAAGGCTTTTTTTGCCGGCATATATATTCTTATTGTTGATAAATGTCCGGTACAACATCAGTAAGCCCCGCATTCATTCACCCTTGAAACCAAACGAGACTAGGCAATTGCTATCGGTATTGTTCTTTTAATCGGTTCGTTAATTTCGGCACTCTATTTCGAGTCAAAGCTGAACCATAAACGTATCGACAATGATCTGGAAACTTACAGGAAAGCGGCACGCAAACAAGCATTATTGCCGAACAATCGCGTTTAAAAAAACGGCAAAAGAACAGGAGAACAAAATCCAATCTATCAGAGACAAGCAGAAACAGTCAAAGGATAACCCGGACAAAAAATCAAAACCATAAGTCGATGGCAAGTACCAAGGTGAAATACCGTTCCTCGATTATCGCAGGCAAGGAAGGGACACTCTATTATCAGATCATCCACAACCCTGTAAGTTCCTCAATTGAACACGGATTACCACCTAGAAACGAATGAACCCTGTTGCCTTCTGACGACAAATAAGCGGATAGTTGGGGGTATCAAGTGCTTGGAATACATTATAATCCGTTGGAAACATGCAAATATTCCTTTAATATATTGGAAATTCCGCTAAAAAGATGTATATTTGTCCCGTTGTAGTTCCTTGAAGGTCGGAAGACCCATAGGATTAAAAGGGAATCCGGTGTGAATCCGGAACAGTACCTGCTGCTGTAAGTTCCAACAAAGAGTTGCCACAACCTGCCACTGGTCACAGGACTGGGAAGGCGTGACAAACTGGGATAAGTCAGAAGACCTGCTACAAACGCGATGAGATAACCGCCACGGGTATTTGGCGTTTTGTTCAATGTACAGCATGATAGGCTGTGGGCTTCCGGCTTTAAGGCTGACTCCCCGAAATTGATACAGGCACTGCATCCGTTTGATACGATTACCCATCGCAGCAGACGGATTTTTTGTATATATGTTTCATTAAAATAATTGAATATGAGAAACTTTTACAAAATTATGGCAATGGCGATTGTAGCAGTTGCCGCCGCAGTGCTCACGGGATGTTCATCCGACGATGATTTCCTTTCACCGTATGAAGAGAGTGCGATTAAAACCCGCGCTACGAATGTGACCAATGCGATTATCAATTTTGATAACGCACCGGCAGATGTGATGACATCCGACCAGTATGGAAACAATCTCTACACAGCTACCGCAGCTGAAAATCAGGTAACGACCGGCTACCTCACCCAAATCGGTGAATCCGGCACGTATATCCAATTCCCGATCAACTATCTTCCACAAGAATGGGAACCTAAGCAACCTTGGAGATATGAATATTGGAATGGCGGTTTTGCCATTTCTAACTATTATAACATAACACAAAGCGACTATCAAAATCAATGCAGTGTTTATGACAATAATGGTGGTCATAGCGGTAAGAATTTCGCCGTTGCTTTCGGTTATAGCGACTCGTTCAATGATGCTATAGGAAGTTACGACAAATGTGCCAAAATATATCTTACAAATAAAGAGGGATATAGAGTCGAAACTCCTAATCAACCTGTAACGGGAGTGGCAATGACCGGTAAATTCAATAGTTTATGGGTATGTAACACTACTTATGCCTACTTGGTTATGGAAAATGGCAATCCCTTTACAACCGAAGGAAAATCCCTCAAAGACCAGGGAGGTTGGTTCAAAGTCGTTTTTATTGGCTTCGACGAAAATGATATTAAGACAGGGCAGGTAGATTATTACTTAGCTAATTTTGACTCGACTCAACCTACAACTTTGAATGGAATTTTAAATGGTTGGCACCAAGTTACCCTTGGTGACAAATTGGGTGAAAGCGTGTCCAAAGTAGTCATTAACTTCGAAGGAAGCGATTCGGGAGCATACGGTCTGAATACTCCGGCCTATGTTGCCATAGACGGTATAGATGTAACTGTAAACTAACATGAATCGGGGCAAATGCTTTTTAACGATAAATAAAAGCGTTTGCCTCTTTATTCATATCCCTGTTGGAGATTGAAACGGGACACTTTCTTCAAGGGATTGTTAGTGATTAAAATCATCACCATGAAGAAATATTTGCTTTTATTTTCATTAGCGGTATTTTTATTTTCCTGTAACATAGACGAGGAAATATCGCAAAATGTGACTGTACCTCCTGTCATCGAGTTGGACAGCGAGGATGGTATTTACGTTGTAAAGATAGGGAAAGAGGTCGTTATTGCTCCCACCTATCAAAACGTCGATTATGCCGTTTACTCATGGAAATGTAACGGTCGCATTATTTCCGACGAACCACAACTGAAATACATGTTTGACGAATGCGGCTCGTATTATGTAACCCTGCGGGTAGATACGAGAGACGCCAGCGCGGAAGAAGAGATACGCGTGGATGTCAATGAACTTGCGCCGCCCGTCATTTCATTGGTAACGCCCGTAATGGGATTCAAGGTGCTGGCAGGACGTGAATACATCCTTACTCCTGACATTCAAAATGCAGAAGGAGCTGCTTACTTATGGACACTTGACGGTAAAGAGGTCGGTACGGAAAATACCTATACGTTCAAGCAGGATGAACTGGGAACTTATGAAGTGGCTTTAACTGCCACGAATGAAGACGGCCAATCAAGCAAAACTATTTCCATCGAAGTCGTCGAGAAACTTCCGGATCAAGTTACCATTCCACCCTCTTTGTATTTTACCGAAGATGCTACCAAATATGTAGAATTGGGTCGTACTCTATTTATTCGTCCCTATGTGTTGGTAAATGCCACCCCCTCCTATCAATGGAGCTTGGACGGACGGGAAATAGATGGGGCTAACTCTCTGATTTACGCCTTCAAACCGGAAAAAATAGGCACTTATACTCTTACCTTCACCATGAAATATAGCACGCAGGAGTCAATGGCTGCGATTACCCGCAATATTTCGGCTTCTGATGTAAACGAAGTTAATGTTGATCTTCAGGTTAAGTGCTGTGAAGCATCCGCAAAACGAGTATTTGCCACCGGAAATTCCGTTTACAGCAATAAAGTATATGAATTCGTACCTGCCCCCGGACAATTCGTAAACGAAACAAATACGGCAGGATTCACAGGTGAAAAGACACACGAAGCCGCCTGTGCTTATGCTCAAAAACGTCTTGAAAACGAATTATATGTATCACTCGGCGGTTGGGGCGGTCATATTGTAGTCGGCTTCGACCACAGCATTGAAAACAAAGGAGGGTATGATTTCTCCATCAAGGGGAACGCTTTCGATTCATCAAATGAGCCGGGTATCGTCTGGGTCATGCAGGATGTCAATGGAGACGGATTACCCAACGATGAGTGGTATGAATTGAAAGGCTCGGAATATGGGAAGCCCGAAACCATTCAGGATTATGCTGTGACCTATTTCCGCCCGGCAGGGTATTCCAATACACCTTGGCAGGATAACAAAGGTAACAGCGGAATGATTGATCGTCTCGGCAGTTACCATCCACAGGAATTTTATTATCCATTGTGGATTGAAGCGGATTCCTACACCCTATACGGCACATGCTTGAAGGCGCGTACGGAACAAAGCCCAACAACGGGGCATTGGTCCAATAATGCTTTTGGTTGGGGATACGCCGATAATATCGGGGATGACATGCCCGACAAAACCAATCCCAGTGCTGCTGCGATTGGAAACTATTTTAAGATTTCCGATGCGGTCAATATTGACGGAACCTCGGCGAATTTGACCCATATCGACTTCATCAAGGTGCAGACCGGAGTCAATGTAAAAGCCGGTTGGTTAGGGGAAAATTCCACGGAAGTTTTCAAGTTCTGTGACGAAAACAACAATAACGTCAAATAAATTCCATTATGAAAAAAATACATTATCTCATCCTACTCTGTTTCACGGCACTCTGTTTTATTGCGTGCAATGATGACGAGCCTGAATTCAGCGGAATAGAAGGCAAGGACCGTTTCATTTCCGATTTTGTCCTGACCGTAGCTGGCACAACCTATCAGGGAATGATCGCCGGGGATACAATTACCATTGAAATTCCCTACAATACCAGTTTGAAAGGAGCCACCGCAGCATATACTCTTAGCGAGGGAGCCTCCATCAATCCCGATCCATCGACCATACAGAATTGGGCGAATGAATGGAAATTTGTTGTTACCTCCAAAATGCAGGAGAGCAAAGTGTATTCCTATACTTACCGATATACCGACATCGGGCAGAGCGGCAGCATAGTTCTCGCCACACAGGCCGAGGTGGATAATTTTGCCAAGACCGGAATAAACAAAATAGACGGGAACCTGACTATCGGAACGGCTGACGGGGAGGAAATCACAAATCTGGAAGGGCTCGCCAATTTGAAACAGATTAGTAACGCCCTCGTCATCAATCCTTCCTACAAGGGAGCCGACTTATCGGGACTGGACAATCTGGAACATCTCGGCAGTTTCAAATTAGGTTCGACGCTTTCGACCAGCAAAAATACGACGTTAAAGACGGTCGGGCTACCCTCCTTACTTGGGGTAGTCGGTGATTTTGTCATTAATAGTTCCGTCGTTGAAAAAGTCTCCATTCCCAAAGTTGGAAGTATTGGAGAAGAGATGTACATAGTATCCGACGCTTTGCGTGATTTAGATGCAAATGCAGTAGAATTAGTTGGTTCTTCTTTAATTCTTAAAGGGACCACAGATGTTGGGGAAAAAATAACAGGAAAGGCTATGACCGAAGCGATTGTTTTTTCATCTCTTAAACAAGTAGGGAATGGACTTGCATTTCAATATTTCCCCAAGCTGCAAGGTATTTACCTACCGGCATTGGAGAATGCAGGGACGGTCTCATTCACCAATTTGGAGTTGATTGGAAGTATTGCAATAACGGAATTACGCTCCGTGGGAGACTTCACCATTGACGATTGCAACAATTTGTCAACCGTATCACTTCCCGTTCTTGCAACAAGCGGAAAACTGTATATAGAAGCACAGGTTAATAATCTTAATATAACTTCTCTAAAAAGTGTAAACGGCGAAATGTATTTGGGGGCGGTTAATATAAAAGAACTGGATGTGTCCTCCATTGATTTCAATGGGAACACATTGAGTTTGTACGCTTGTGATTTTTTACACAAAATTACAGGTCCAGAAACTTTTAATGGCAGTTTCTATTTTAATTGGAGTAAAACGGAAGAATTCACCATCGAAGGAATCTCCGATCTCCAAGGAAGCTTCTATTGCTACGGATACAATAAACTGCAAAACTTCGTGATGCCGTTCTCTACGATAAAGGGCTATGCAACCGTCAATTTAAGTAGTGGAGAGTGTAATATCGAGGCTATTCTGTTTCCCGAGTTGCAGGAAGTCGGAGGAGAATTAACCTTTGACAAGAATTATAATGTAGGAAAAATAGAATTTCCCTTATTAAAAAGAGTTGCGGGTACTGTTGTCGTAAATAGCAATCAAATTACCAACGGTGTTCTTTTCAGTGAACTGGAAAGCATTGGTTCAAATACTGCGGATGCAACTACCGAATTTAAAATTCTTGCGGGAGATATAGTGTGTCCTAAGTTAAAAACAATTTCAGGCAGTTTGAAAATCACAACGGGAAATTCAACGGTAAGCGAGAGTATATCATATCCGAATTTGGAAACGATATCAGATAATTTGGAAATGACAAGCACTTCGATAAACAGGAAAACGAGGACCATAGATTTACCAACCCTTAAGTCAATTAAGCAAATTGAGATTAAAAATTGGACAATGGTAAAGGACTTTTCCACCTTTAAATATCTGTTCGAGAACAACATTCTTACGGAAGCATCTCAATGGACTGTAACAAAATGCGGCTACAACCCCACCTTCCAGGATATGAAAGAAGGTCGGTACACGCCTGCCGAATAGCAATAAGGGACGAATGATTTTAAACGATCCTCGGTATGGAAGCCGTAAGGTGCACATACCAGGGATTCACAATAATAATAACGATATGACCTGTCACAAATTGAAATACCTGCTGTGGAGCTTAGTTGCGTCGCTGTTTCTGTCTTCCTGCATGGAATGGGACTACGGCGATGCAATGGAGGAGTTCAATGCCTCCGGAGCCGGACTGTTCATCACTAACGAAGGGAATTTCCAGTACGGCAACGCCACCCTCAGCTACTACGACCCCGCCACCAAAACGGTACAAAACGAAGTGTTTTTCCGCGCCAACGGCATGAAGCTCGGCGACGTGGCGCAATCGATGAGCATCCACGACAACAAGGGCTGGGTGGTGGTGAACAACTCCCACGTCATCTTCGCCATCGACCTGAACACTTTCAAGGAGGTGGGACGCATCGAGAATCTTACCTCGCCGCGCTACATCCATTTCCTGAGCGACGAGAAAGCCTACGTCACCCAATTGTGGGACAACCGCATCTTCATCATCAATCCGAAGAAATACGAAATAACCGGTTACATTCAGGTGCCGGACATGACGATGGAGAGCGGCTCGACCGAGCAGATGGTGCAGTATGGTAAATACGTCTATTGCAACTGCTGGTCGTACCAGAACCGCATCATCAAAATCGACACCGAGGCCGACAGGGTTGTTGATGAACTGAAAGTCGGCATCCAGCCCACATCGCTGGTCATGGACTGCAATAATAAGATATGGACGGTTACCGACGGCGGCTACGAGGGTAGCCCCTACGGCTATGAAGCCCCGTCGCTCTACTGCATCGACGCCGAGACGTTCACCGTGGAGAAGCAGTTCAAGTTCAAATTAGGCGACTGGCCCTCGGAAGTGCAGCTTAACGGCGAGCGTAACAAGCTCTACTGGATCAACAAGGACATCTGGAGCATGGACGTGACGGCCAGCCGCGTGCCGGTGCGTCCGTTCCTCGAATACAGCGGCACGATTTACTACGGGCTAACAGTGAATCCTGCCAACGGGGAGGTGTATATAGCGGACGCCATCGACTACCAGCAGCAGGGCATGATCTACCGCTACTCGCCAGAAGGTAAATTCCTCGACCGATTCTACGTGGGAATCATTCCCGGCGCATTTTGCTGGAAATAATAATATAAAACAAAAAAAATGACTTCTATTAAATTTCTGATTGTCGGGATGCTGTTTGTTTGTCCGTCCGTGTTGTTGCCGCAGGATATCACACGGAATGTCCACCGAATAGACGAGGTGGTAGTGTGGGGTAAACGTCCTATGAAAGACATCGGTGTGCAGAAAACCAAATTCGACTCACTCGCTTTGAAAGAAAACATAGCTTTGTCGATGGCGGATATCCTGACATTCAATTCATCCGTATTCGTGAAAAGTTACGGACGTGCCACACTTTCTACAGTGGCGTTCCGGGGAACATCGCCCAGTCACACACAGGTGACATGGAATGGAATGCGCATCAACAACCCGATGCTTGGTATGACTGACTTTTCCTCAATACCGTCCTACTTCATTGACGAGGCGTCGCTGTTACACGGCACATCATCAGTAAACGAAACGGGGGGGGGGCTTGGCGGTCTTGTCAAACTCGGCACAACATCCCATGTTGCCGATGGTTTCAATGCCCAATACGTTCAGGGGGGCGGTTCGTTCCGTACCTTCGACGAATTTGCCCGCTTCACATACGGAAATGACCGGTGGCATGTCTCCACCCGTGCTGTTTACTCTTCATCACCCAATGATTACAAATATACTAACCACGACAAGAAAATCAACATCTATGACGATGAAAAAAACATTATCGGGCAGTACCACCCCAAAGAGCGCAACCGTTCCGGTTCGTTCAAGGATCTCCACCTGCTTCAGGAGGTGTATTACAATACCCTGAAAAGCGACCGTTTCGGCCTGAATGCATGGTATATCAACTCCAACCGCGAGCTGCCGATGCTCACCTCCGATTACGGCAACGTGACCGACTTCGAAAACCGCCAGAGGGAACAGACTTTCCGGGGAGTATTCTCATGGGACCATACCATGGAGGAATGGAAGCTTGGAGTGAAAGGAGGCTATATCCACACGTGGATGGCTTATGACTATCGCCGTGAAGTCGCACCGAGTAATTGGGCATCCATGACCCGCTCCCGCAGCAGAGTAAACACATTTTACGGACAAACCGAAGGAGAATACGCTCCAAACAAGAAATGGTTCTTCTCCTCGAACGTGTCCGTGTACCAGCATCTCGTACGAAGCGAGGACAAGAATATCATCCTTCAGGACGGAAACAAAGCCATAGTCGGGTACGACAAGGGGCGTATCGAGTTTTCCGGTTCGGTATCCGCCAAATGGCAGCCGGTCGAACCGATAGGTTTATCCGTCGTGATACGGAAAGAGATGTCAGGTGACAAATGGGCTCCCCTCATTCCTGCATTTTTCATCGACGGGTTGCTTTCCCATAAGGGGAATATAATGATAAAGACTTCGGTTTCGCGTAACTATCGTTTCCCTACCTTAAATGATCTTTACTTTTTACCCGGTGGGAATCCCAATCTGAAAAACGAGCACGGTTTCAGTTATGATGCGGGCGTGAGTTTCGATGTTGGCAAGGAAAAAGTCTACAAACTGAACGGCAGTGCCACGTGGTTCAATTCCTACATCGAAGATTGGATCATCTGGCTACCGACAACCAAGGGCTTCTTCTCGCCACGAAACGTGAAGAAAGTACATGCTTATGGTGTCGAGGTAAAAGCCAATCTTGCCGTACAGCCGGCAAAGGACTGGCTTATCGACCTCAGCGGATCCTACTCGTGGACCCCCTCCATAAACGAGGGCGAAAAGATGTCCCCTGCCGACCAGTCGGTAGGAAAACAATTGCCATACGTCCCGAAGCATTCCTCATCTCTGACCGGACGCCTTTCATGGGGTACATGGGCATTTCTCTACAAGTGGGCGTTCTACTCGGAGCGTTTCACCATGTCGAGCAACGACTACACACTGACGGGACATCTACCCCGGTATTTCATGAGTAACATCTCTTTTGAGAAGAAGCTGTTGTTCAAACCAGTGGACGTTCAGTTGAAATTTGCCGTCAATAATCTCCTCAACGAGGATTATCTCTCGGTACTATCCCGCCCAATGCCAGGCATCAATTTTGAGTTGTTCATCGGTATCACCCCAATATCTTGGAAAAATAAGAAATAGTGTCACACATATTATAATCATATGAAAGCGCTAAATAAATTGCCCCTGCTATTGTTGCGTGCGCTAGTATGGACAAGCTGTAACAATAGGAGTGCCCGTCGGACGGGTTTCACTCAACCGGTTTACACTCCGGAATATGCTTCCGGTTTCAACATCCAAGATACCGATGGAAAGGAAAATGTATTGATCACCGTCACGAATCCGTGACAGGGAGCGGACAGCGTTACCGCGCAGCTATTTATCGCCCGAGACGGCGAACCCCTTCCCGAAGGATTCGAGAGACAAGTCTGACGAGCGAAACCAAACGCATTGTCAGTATGTCCTCACCCCATACCGCCATGATCGATGCTGTTGGAGAGGTCGATCGTATGGCCGGTGTACCGCGGGCATCGAGTACATCTCTAACCCCGATGTTTAGGCGCATCGCGCCAGTATCGGCGGCATCGGTTACTAAGGAAACATCAACTATGAGTTGCTGCTCTCGCTCGACCCGGACCTCGTACTGCTCTACAGCGTGAAGGGAACGAACTCAATGGAGGATAAATTGAAAGAGCTGGACATCCCGTTCCTGTATGTCACCGACTACCTCGAAGAGCCGCCGCTGGGCAAAGCCGAATGGCCGGTGGCACTCTCGGAAGTCGTTGAAAAGTGTGCGGAAGGGGAAAAGGGATTTGCACAAATCTCCGTTCGCTACAATGCCTTGAAACAGCGGGTAGCGAACAATCCCTCCGATGCCCCGTCGGTGATGCTCAACATACCCTACGGTGATTCGTGGTTCATACAGAGATGTGGTCCGGTTGATTGCCGATGCCGGAGGCGATTACATCTACAAGAAGAACACCGGCAATACCTCGACCCCCATCGACATGAAAGAAGCCTACCTGCTCGCTTAGACCGCCGACATGTGGCTGAATGTCGGCATGGCGAACACGCTTGACGAACTGAAAGC
>ERZ808035.634-NODE-634-length-27519-cov-4.352161_pt1 | contig 27519 bp, 18 predicted proteins | sample MGYA00380189_ERZ808035 | MGnify/ENA primary metagenome ERZ808035 (study PRJEB31490, sample SAMN06133407) | mouse gut metagenome | isolation source: M5_1 | host: mice | place: China: Chengdu | collected 2015-05 ...
CGTGCCCAGGAGCTGGTCCTTGAGGTGCCGCACCTGGCTCTCCTCGCTCACGGAGTGGGGCATGAAGCCGGCGGCCGGGCCCTGGCCCGTGGGCGCGGCGGCCACGGCCCCGTCGAAGACGCGCGAGAGGACGTCGCCGGCGAGCCCGCGCTCGAAGGACCCATGGGCCTGGAGCTCGCGACCGGTGCGCTCGAGCACGCCGTGGGCGAAGCTGCCGCGGTCGAGGCCCGAGAAGTCCGCGTCCAGGCGGTCGGCCGGCACGGCGCGCTCGAGGAACCAGCGGCGGGGGCAGCCGAGGTAGGTCTCGAGGTCGGTGGCCGAGACCACAGGGGTGTCGCCCGCCACGTCGGAGCGCATGACGGCGAGGTGCGCCGCACGCTCGGACAGCGTCCCCACCTCCAGCGGGGGGACGAAGCCCGAGGGCTCGGGCTCGCGGCCCTGGGGCGACAGGTTCTTGGAGACGCGCTCCTCGCCCAGGGACACGGTCTCCGGACGCTCGCGGTAGCAGGACAGGAGCTCGGCGGAGAGCGGCGACGGGTGCGTGGCCTCGGCCGAGGCGTCGCGCAGGGAGCGCTCCACGGCCAGCCCGTGGGTGGGCGCGCCCCAGACGTGCCATGCGCGGGCGCGGGCGACGGCGTCGGGGGCGGCGGGACGGGCGAGGCCGAGCAGGCCGAGGAGCCCGTGGAGCGCGTCGTGGGGCGCCGAGATGGGGTCCTCGGCCGCCGTCTGGCCGCAGAGCAGCACGTCGTCCACGGAGCCCGGGGGCGTGGAGGCGGCGCGGGCGGGATCGAGGATCTCGACCGTGCAGCGCTGGGCCTCCCCGTAGCGGCCGCGCTCGGGCGAGCGGGCGACGCCCATGCGCGAGAGGACCGACGCGAGCACCGTGAGGCGGGCGTGGGGGTCCAGGCCGTCGCCGAACAGCCCGTCCACCGCGGCGCAGGCGTCCTCGACGGCGCAGAGGGCCTGGTGGGCCTCGCGGTCGCGGGCGGCCTGGGCGTTGGGCCGCAGGGCGCGCGCGGCCCCGGCCCAGTCGCCGGCGGCCACGAGCTCCACGGTGCGTGCGAGGGGCTCGCTCTGGGTGGCCACGCGGGCGACGTCGGAGAGCACCGTGGCAGGCGAGAGGGCACGGTTCTGGCGCCAGGCGGCGTCCAGGGAGAACACGATGTCGCGGGGCAGCCCCGAGACCTCGGAGAGCAGGAAGTCCGTCACGGCGCGGGGAGGCCACCAGCCGCGGTCGGCCTCGACGGAGGCGGAGAGGACCTCCTCGGCCGCCGCCGCGGCGTCAGGGGCCCCCTCGGCCGCCCGGTCGAGACGCCACCGGGGCACGGCGGCGGCGATGGCGGAGAGCTGCTCCACGAAGGCGAGGAACTGGCGGGTGGCGCGGAGCCCGGACGCCGGCTCCACCCACGAGGCGCGCACGGCGATGCCGCGGTTGGAGGCCTTGGGCGACACGGTGCGCCAGGCCTCCCGGGGGTCGCGGGTGACGAGGAGCACGCGCTCGGCCCCGGCCTCGGCCAGGCGGGCGAGCTCGCGGGCCACGAGCTCGGGCTCGGCCTCGGGGCCGGCCGCCTCCAGCAGGCGCACGGACCCGGTGGGCTCCACGGCGCCGCCCCCGCCGAACACGGAGCCGAGCAGGGCCTGGAGCTCCGGCGAGCGGGGCGGTGCGGGGACCGGGACCCGGGCCTGCAGCTCCCTGACGGGTGCGCCGGCCGCCTCGGCCTCGGAGACGACGGCGGCCTCGCAGGCCCGGGCGGCGTCCCCGGCGGCGCCGGGATGGGCGGAGGTGGCCCAAGCGAGGCCCACCCGCGCGGCCAGGCGCCCGAAGAGCCGCGCCTGGGAGGCGTCGAGGTCCTCCCAGCCGGCGGCCACGAGGGCGCAGCGGGCCTCGCCGGGATGCGCCGCCAAGGCGCCGGGGAGCTCCTCGAAGACCCGGGAGCGGGTGGAGAGGCCGCGGGCCACGAGGGCGTCGGCCAGGGCGAGGGCCATGGTGCAGGCGTCGCGCTGCTGAGGCGAGATCGCGCCGCCGGCTGCAGCCACGGCGGCCGGGAGCTGGGCCGAGAAGGTGCCCGCCAGGGTGGAGACGACGTCCACGTAGCCGGGGTAGACGCCGGCGGACTCGGGACGACCGTCCATGAGCGCGTTGCCGCCGAGGACCTTCCAGGCCGTGGCCGTGACGTCGGCCCCGTGGGCGAGGGCGGTCCCGTCCCCCAGGCGCCCCCAGAGGGCGTCGGCCCAGGGCACGGGACAGGTGACGTCCACGCCCACGCCGATGCCGCCACGCGCCAGGGAGCGGCGGGCGTCCAGCGCGGCACGCATGGAGGGGACGAACACGGTCACCGGCCTGCGCTCGGCAAGTGCCTCCGTGACGGCCGTCATGGCCGCGGGCCCGAGGACGAGCCCCTCCGTGTCGCGGACGACGGTCAAAGCCATGGCGGCCCCCTTCGCATCGGTGGACGACGATAAAGACGTCAAACCACCCTACCACGGCCGGCCACGGCCCGGATGCCGCCATGGGGCAGCCCGGGGACCGCGCAGGGGCGGCCCCCGGCACCCGCCCGCTGCCCCGTGTCCGCACCCTCTCGCCCCCCTCACCCGTGGCCGCCTCTCGCCCCCTCTCCCACCTGAACGCGGTTGAGGGCGGCTCCCGAGGACGCCGACGGCAAGAATCCGCCCCTGACCGCGTTCAGGGAGGGCATAACCGCCCTCGGACGCGTTCAGGTGCGGGGGAGGTCGTCCTCAGACGCATTCAGGTGGGAGAAGGGGCGGATGCGGCCGCCGGCTGGGGCCGGGGCCCGGACGGAACGGCGCCGGCCCGGCGCAGGTCGCCCGGATGCCGCGACATAGCAGAACAGGCCACCGGGCTGCCCCGATGGCCTGCGACTTTGCTGGTCGGGTTGACTGGATTCGAACCAGCGACTTCTGCGTCCCGAACGCAGCGCTCTACCAAGCTGAGCCACAACCCGTTGCAGTTGTGCAGTGTAGCACGTTTCTCCCAGGACGGTAAAGCCCTCCTCGGCAGCCGTCTCACCTAGCCGTGCCAGGTGTCCGAGACGATCGCCGGGCCGCCACCGCGGGTGGACGTGCCGTAGGCCCACCACCCCTGCCGGGCGGCGTCGGTGGCCGCGTCCTCAGCGGCGGCACGGGAGGTGCAGAACCCGAAGACGCAGCTCCCCGACCCCGACACCTGGCTCGCCAGCACGCCCGGCCGGGCGGCGAGCCAGGTGGCGACGGCCTCCTCGGCCGGCATGAGCCGCCGGGCGACAGGATCCAGGTTGTTGGCGACGGCCAGGGGCACGGCGCGGGCGTCGCCCCCCTCGAGGGCCGAGAGGAGCGGCGCCGGGTCGGCGGCGGGCACCGGGCTGCGGTCGAACTCCCGGTAGGCCTCGGCCGTGTCGACGCCGGGGCCCAGGGGGCGCACGAGCACCACGGGCAGCTCCACCGGCGCGAAGGTGCGCTCCAGCACGTCGCCGGCGCCGCCCATGAGGGCCGGGGCGCCGTAGAGGAAGAACGGGACGTCGGCGCCCACCGCACGGGCCGCCCCCACCACCTCGGGGCCGACGGGGTCGAGGTCCCAGAGCCGCGCCAGGGCCACGAGCGTGGCCGCGGCGTCGGACGACCCGCCGCCGAGGCCCGCCTGGGACGGGATGCGCTTGTCGACGACGATGCGCACGTCGGGCACGCGGTCGATCGATTCCGAGAGGACGAGCGCCGCCCGGGCGGCGAGGTTGTCCCGGGGCGCGCAGCGCACGGACGGCACGCACACGACCTCCAGGGTGCTCGCCGGCTGGAGGGTGACGGTGTCCACGAGGTCCACCGCGCTCATGACGGTGCGCACGGCGTGGAGCCCGCGGGGCGTTCGCTCCGTTGACACGCCCAGGTAGAGGTTGACCTTGGCGGGCGTGGTGACGACGATCTGGGGCAGGGCCACGGCGGCTCCTCTCGACTGCGCACGGAAAAGGGGCGCGGACCCGCCGGCCCGCGCCCCTGAAATCTGGCCGACGGGCGGCGCCCCTAGGCCTCCTCGACGAAGTCGAAGATGGGCTCGCCGCTCTCGGTGTCGAACAGCTCCACCGAGCCGGTGAGGACGTCGACGTACTGGTAGCTCTGGCGCGCGATGCGGCCGCGGCGCTCCTCGACCTCCACCATGAAGAGGGAGGGGTGGGCCGAGACGAGGGTGCCGGTGCGCTCGACGATGCGCGAGCGGCCCATGTTGGCGCGGACCCGGATGCGGCTCCCGGTGAGCGATGCCAGCTCCTCGTGGATCTGATCGACGCGGTTGACGGACGGGATCTCGTTCTCCATGCCTGTTACTCCAAACGCCGGCTCTGGGACGCCGCTCACCGGATAGGTGGCGCCGAGACAGAATCCAGCCAATGTTGAATGTGCAGTGACCTATACTATCTGGTTTTGCTTTTGGGAGGAAGGGCCCTCACACAGAGCGTACAGTCGTGCGAAACGGGCACGTACCCCCGGAACGCCTCGAGAAAGGAAGCCCATGAACGTCCAGCGCCTGGACCGGGTGCGCCAGAACCTGCGCGACCTCGGCCTCACCCAGACCGTGGTCACCGACCCGGTCTCCATCGCCTACCTCACCGGCTACGACAACGACCCGATGGAGCGCTTCGAGGCCCTCTACCTGGCCGTGGACTCCGAGCCCGTGCTCTTCGTCAACCGCCTGTTCCCCGACCCCGGCGACTGCGTGCCCAACGTGGTCACGCTCTACGACACCGACGACCCCGTGGTGTCCCTCGCCCAGGTCACCATCGCCGAGGCGCCCCTCGGCGTCGACCGCACCATGGAGGCCCGCTGGCTCCTGCCCCTCATGGAGGCCGGCGCCGCTTCGTCGTACCGCCTGGCCTCCTCGGCCGTGGACGACGCCCGCGCCCACAAGGACGCCGACGAGCGCGAGGCCATGGCCGCCGTCTCGGCCATCAACGACCGTGCCATGGGCTGGCTGAAGTCCCAGCTCAAGGCCGGTGTGACCGAGCGGCAGATCGCCGGGGCCCTCGAGGGCGAGTACCGCCGCCTCGGCGCCGACGGCAACTCCTTCGACCCCATCGTCTCCTTCGGCGCCAACGCCGCCGACCCGCACCACGAGCCCGACGACACCGTCCTGGAACCCGGCATGGTGGCGCTCTTCGACGTGGGCTGCCGCCTGGACGGCTACTGCGCCGACATGACCCGCACGTTCTTCTTCGGCGCCGAGCCGGACGAGGAGTTCCGCCGCGTCTACGAGGCCGTGGAGGCCGCCAACGCCGCCGCCGAGCAGGTCGCGGCCCCGGGCGTGAGCTTCTCCGACATCGACCGCGCCGCCCGCGACGTCATCGGCCGCGCCGGCTACGGCGAGTACTTCACGCACCGCACCGGCCACTCCATCGGCCTGGAGGTCCACGAGCCCGGCGACGTCTCCTCGGCCCACACGGCGCCCGTGGAGCCCGGCATGTGCTTCTCGGTGGAGCCCGGCATCTACCTGCCCGGGAGGTTCGGCGTGCGCATCGAGGACCTCGTGTGCGTGACCGAGAACGGCTCGCAGGTGCTCAACCACTACCCCAAGGGCCTGGAGGTCGTGGGCGCCTAACCCGGCCGCAGGCACGCCAGCACGGAAGGAGGGGCCCCGCGACCCGGTCGCGGGGCCCCTCCCCGTGTGCGTCCATGCGGCGCGGCCCCGTTCGTCCCGGCAGGAAGGCGCTGCGCCCCGGCACTCCCCGGGGACGGCCGCACCGCCGCAGGACCCATGGTGAACGGGGCGCCCTGTAGCCTGAAGTCACAGGGCGCCCCATGAGGCAAAGCGTGAGCCTGTCTCCCCTACTGCTCCGGGCAGAGCGAGAGCGCGGCGTCGTCGGCCACGACCACGCAGTTGGTGTGCAGCTGCAGGATGGAGGCCGGGCACTGCGGCGTCACGGCGCCGAAGACCATGTCGTGCACGGCCTGGGCCTTGTCCTCGCCGGTGGCGGCCACCACGATCATGCGGGCGTTCATGATGGTCTGCACGCCCATGGTGTAGGCCTGGCGCGGGACGTCCTTGGGGTCGTCGAAGAGGCGGGAGTTGGCCTCGATGGTGGACTCGGTGAGGTCGACGCACTGGGTGCCCTTGGAGAAGGCGTCCGCCGGCTCGTTGAAGCCGATGTGGCCGTTGCGGCCGATGCCCAGGAGCTGGAGGTCCACGTAGCCGGCGTCCTTGACCATCTTGTCGTAGGAGGAGCAGGCCTCCTCGATGTCGGGGTTGGAGCCGTCGGGCACGTGGGTGTTGGCCTTGTCGATGTCGATGTGGTCGAAGAACTGGGTGTTCATGAAGTAGCGGTAGCTCTGGGGGTCGTCGCCCGTGAGGCCGCGGTACTCGTCAAGGTTGTAGGTGGAGACCTCGGCGAAGTCCACGTCGCCCTTGTGGTACCAGTCGATGAGCTGCTTGTAGGCACCGATGGGGGTGGTGCCGGTGGCGAGGCCGAGCACCGAGTCGGGCTTGAGGATGACCTGGGCCGAGATGATGTTGGCCACCTTGCGGCTCATGTCGTCGTAATCCTTCACGCGGATGAGTTTCATCGCCGCGCTCTCCTTTCCCTTGGCCGAGACGGCCTGGCTCTGCGGATGAACCGATTCTACACGCCGGCGGCACAGGCCGGCCGGTCCACGCCCGACCGGCCGCCGCCGGTCGCCGGGCGCGCGGTGCACATACCAGCTCGGCTTCAGCGCCGCGACGTCAGCGGGCGTCCGCGAGCCGGGCCGCGAGCGCCTCGAGCGCGTGGAAGCGGTGGGAGATACGGTTCTTCTCGTCGGCCGTGAGCTGGGCCATGGTGCGTCCAGGGGTCTCCTCGGGCAGGAACAGCGGGTCGTAGCCGAAGCCGTTCTCCCCCACCTGCGCACGCCCGATGGCGCCCTCGCAGTCGCCCTCGCCGGCCAGCCAGGAGCCGTCGGGCTCCACGAGGGCCACGGCAGAGTGGAAGCGGGCCGTCCGGGCGCCGTCGGGGACGTCTGCCATGGCGGCCTCGAGCTTGGCGTTGTTGGCGGCATCGTCGCCGTGGGCGCCGGCCCAGCGCGCCGAGAAGATCCCGGGCTCGCCGTCCAGGGCGTCCACCACGAGGCCGGAGTCGTCGGCCACGGCGGCAAGCCCCGTCGCCTCGGCGGCCGCCCGGGCCTTGATGAGGGCGTTGGCGAGGAACGTGTCGCCGTCCTCCTCGGGGTCCTCCCAGCCGGGGAGGTCGAGATCGCCCACGGCCACGAAGCGTGCCCCCGGCATCGCGGGGGCCAGGATGGCCTCGATCTCGGCCACCTTGTGCGCGTTGCCCGTGGCAACCACCACGGTCCTTCCCTCGTTCACGGGTCCTCCCATCGTCCGCGCGCCACGACGGCGCGCCGTTCTCGCGATCTCGTCGGATCGGCACGCCACGGCGGCGCGCCGCGTCACCTCCTGAAGCCCGTGACCTCGGTCTGGAGGTCGCAGAGGCGTGCGACGGCCGGCAGCCCGAGGTCGAGCAGGCCGTCCAGCTGCGCCCGGTCGAAGGCGATGCGCTCGCCCGTGCCCTGGAGCTCCACGACGGTGCCGTCGGGGCAGCCCACGAGGTTCATGTCCACCTCGGCGCGGCTGTCCTCGGAGTAGTCGAGGTCGAGGAGGCAGCGGCCGTCCACCACGCCCATGGACACGGCGGCCACCTGTCCGGTGAGGGGCAGGCGCGGGATGCGGCCGGCGCGCACCCACTCGGCGAGCGCGTCGTGGAGGGCCACCCAGGCACCGGTGACCGACGCCGTGCGGGTGCCGCCGTCGGCCTGGATCACGTCGCAGTCCACGGTGACGGTGACCTCGCCCAGGGCCTGCATGTTCACCACGGCGCGGAGGCTTCGGCCGATGAGGCGCTCGATCTCCATGGAGCGGCCCTTGCGGCGCGGCGTCTCGCGGCGGCTCCGGGTGGAGGTGGAGGCCGGCAGCATGGCGTACTCGGCGGTGACCCAACCCTTGTGACTGGACTTGCGCCATCCGGGGACGCCCTCCTCGATGGTGGCGGCGCAGAGCACCCGGGTGTCTCCGAACTCGGCCATGCAGCTGCCGAGGGCGTTCTTCATCACGTTGCGGGTGAGGGTGACGGGGCGAAGGTCGCCGGGCGTGCGGCCGTCGTTGCGGGGAGCGTCGAGGGTCATGGTCCTCCGATCGGGTTGTGCGGGGGTTCGAGCAGCATGCTATCACGGGGGCCGCGGGGCCTCCGGCTCCCGGGTCCGGGGTCACGCTGCCGGGAGGGCTTAGGGGCGCTCCTCGGGGGCCGGTCCTCGGCGAGTTGCGCTCGCCCTTGTCCCACCACCCGGACACTTTTGTCCCAACGGTCGGGCACTTCTGTCCCAACTTCAGCGGTTGAACCTCCGTCACTTTGGTCGGGCCCTTTCGCTGTCCCAATGGTCGGGCACCTCTGCCGTCACACCCATCCCCGGGGCGGCGGGTACCCGCAGGACTTTTTGCGGGCACCGAGAGAGACGGAAATCGCCCGTAGAACCTTCTGCGGGTACTTCCAGAGGCGAAAACCGCCCGTAGAACCTTCTGCGGGTAGCGGGGCGGCCGAGAATCACCCGTAAAACGTTCTGCGGGTAGCGGGACATGCGGCCGCCACCCCGTCGTCGTCACTCTAGCCGGGCTCGTTTGCTGTCACTTTGGTCGGGCACTTCTACTGCCACACCCCCTACCGCACCACGGTGGTGCGTTTTCCGAGGAGCCGCGCCACCGTGGTGCGCTTTTCGAACGATTCGACGGGTTTGTCGTACCACCGTGGTGCGCTGGGACCGGAATCGTGCCACCGTGGCGCGTGACGGCGGCACCTGGCCCACCCATGACTTCGCCTGTTTCTCGGTTTATGAATCTCAGGCATGCCGGAAGGGCCTCCGGCATGGGTTTTGGTCGGCCGCTCCCGAGAAACCCATGCCACAGGGGTCTTCGGCATGGGTTCCGGCTCCTCGCGATCGGCAAATCCATGCCGCAAGGGCCTTCGGCATGGCCTGGCGCCCCGCCCGGCCATGTGACAGCAAAGTTGGGACAAAAGTGCCCGACCATTGGGACAAAAGTGTCCGGGTGGTGGGACGGCCGGGCCGAGGGGGACGCCCTACCGCGGCCAGCCGTCGGGCGCCAGTGCCTCGAGGTCGGCCACGTCCACGTGCTCCACGGCCTCCAGCTTGCGTCCGAAGACGTACTCCCCGGCCACGCAGAACTGCCCGAGCTCGGGCGACGTGGTGGCGAAGTGGTAGCGCGCCTGGTGGTCCGCCGGGGCCAGCTCGCCGGCCCGTCTCAGGTACTGGCGCACCTCCCGGGCGGTCTCCTCCGCCGAGCTCACGATGGTGACGCCGTCGCCCAGCACCCGCTGGTAGACCTGCTTGAGCAGGGGGAAGTGCGTGCAGCCGAGGATGACGGCGTCGATGCCGTGGCCCATGAGGGGCGCGAGGTCCTCGGCGGCCACGGCCAGGACCTCCTCGGTGTCGAGGTAGTCCTTGTCGCCCATCCAGTCGCGGCCCATGGCGTGGGGCGAGGCCACGGCCCGCTCCACGATCTCCACGGAGCGCGGGCTCGGCGCCTGCCACACCTGCACGCCGGCGTCCAGCGCGTGGATGGCGCGCCGGTACTGCCCGGAGTCGCAGGTGCCCTTGGTGGCCAGCACACCCACGCGGCGTGTGTGGGTGGCCTGCACCACGGCGCGGGCGCCGGGGACGATGACGCCGAGCACCGGGATGTCGAGCATGCGCTGGGCAACGGAGAGGCCGGCGGCAGTGGCGGTGTTGCAGGCCACCACGAGGAGCTTGACGTCGCGGGCGTCGAACCAGCGGGCCAGCTGCGCCACGAAGCCGCGCACCTCGTCCTGCGGGCGCTCGCCGTAAGGGCAGCGCTCCGTGTCGCCGAAGTACCGGATGGACTCGCTCGGGAGCTCCGACGCGATGGCGCGCGCCACCGTGAGGCCACCCAGGCCCGAGTCGAACACACCGATGGGGCGCGTGTCTCCCATGGCTCTCCTCCATACACGAAAGGGCCGGCCCTGAGGCCGGCCCGCGGAATCCCTGGTGGGCGATGAGGGGTTCGAACCCCCGGCCTTGTGCGTGTAAAGCACCTGCGCTACCGCTGCGCCAATCGCCCATGCGCGCCACCGGCACAGCCGGGCGTCGCGGGCCCTGAGTATACATGGGGGCTGTGGGCACCCCGTGGTGGCGGCGACCGACAGGGACGGCCCCTCCCCTCGCCCTGCCATACTGTGCCCCATGGACACCATCACCCTCGGGGGGCTCGTCTCCCTCCTCAACCAGCACCGCCTCGACGCCACCCTGGAGGGCGACCCCTCCGTGGCCGTGGCCGGTGCCGCCTGTGACTCGCGCCAGGTGACCCCGGGCAACATCTTCATCTGCAAGGGCGCGGCCTTCAGGCCCGCGTTCCTCTCGGCCGCCCTCGAGGCCGGGGCCGCGGCCTACCTCTGCACGCCGGACGCGGCCGGGGAACTCTCCGCCGTGGCGCCGGGGGTGCCCCGCATCCTGTGCGCCGACATCCGCCCCGCCATGGCGCGGGTCTCCAAGGCCGCCTGGGGCGACCCCGACCGCGACCTGCAGATCGTGGGCATCACCGGCACCAAGGGGAAGTCCACCACGGCCTACCTGCTGCAGACGCTCCTCGACGCCGTGGGGCCCGAGCCCTGCGCCATCTTCGGCACCCACGCCATCTTCGACGGCACGGGCACCTTCGAGAGCGCCAACACCACCCCCGAGCCGCCCGACCTCTGGCGCCACCTGGCCAACGCCCGCCGCTCCGGCCTCAGGCGCGTGGTCATGGAGGTGTCCAGCCAGGCGCTCAAGTACGACCGCGTGCTGGGCCTCTCGCTCTCGGCGGCGTGCTTCCTCAACATCGGCAACGACCACGTCTCGCCGGTGGAGCATCCCAGCTTCGAGGACTACCTGGCCGCCAAGCTGCGCATCTTCGAGCTGGCCGACCGCTGCGTCGTGAACCTCTCGGGCGCCCATGCCGAGGAGGTCCTCGCGGCCGCCCGCGCCCGCGGCGCCGAGGTGACCACCTTCTCGCTCTCCGACCCCGCCGCCGACGTCCACGCGACCGCCGTGGCCCCCGCCGCCCACGGCATGGACTTCACCTGCCGCACACCCGGGTGGACCCGCGACGTCTACCTGAGCCTCCTCGGCGAGCACAACGTCGAGGACGCCCTCGCGGCCGTGGCGTGCGCCCAGGCGGTCGGCGTGGACGACCCGGCGGCGCTCGACGCCCTGGCGGACGCCCGCGTGCCCGGCCGCATGGAGGTGCGCCCCACGGCCGACGGCTCCATCGTCACCATCGTCGACTACGCCCACAACGACATCTCCTACCGGCGGTTCTTCGACACCGTGGACGAGTTCTTCCCGGGTGCCTACAAGGTGGCGTTCTTCGGCGTGTCCGGCGGCAAGGCCCTCGACCGCTACCGCGACCTGCCCGCCATCGGCTCCCGCCGCGCCGACTTCGTGATCCTCACCTCCGACGACCCCGGGCCCGAGGACCCGGCCGAGCCCTGCCACAGGATCTCCGCCAACCTGGCCCCGGGCACGGACTTCGCCGAGGAACCCGACCGCGAGGCCGCCTGCGAGCTGGCCTTCGCCCGCGCCCGCGCCCACGTGGCCGAGCAGGGCGGCCTCGTCGTGGTGTGCGCCCTGGGAAAGGGCGCCGAGACCGAGATGCGCGTCGGCGACGATGACGTCCCCTACGAGCCCGACGGCGAGCACCTGGCCCGGCTCGTGGCCGCCTACGACGCCGAGCAGGGCGCCGCGTCGGGCGATTGAGGGGCGAGGACCCCGGGACACCGTGCGCCCGCACGCAAGACGGGCCCCGACCTCGCCGGTCGGGGCCCGTCGTCGTCTCATGCCGCGGTGGCGCCCGCTAGTCCCGTTTGGGGAACAGCATCCAGGTGAACAGCATCCCGATCAGGCACGCCACCACGAGGGCCAGCGGCACCAGGAACGCCGGGTCTCCCAGGACAGGGACGACCTGCCGGCCCCTGCCGCCGGTCTCGGGCAGCGCGCCGGACGGCGCGTCGGGGCCGCCGGTGTCCGGGAGCACCGGGTCCCTGCCGTCCACCGGGGTCTTCACCACGACCTCGTTGGACCCCGCGGGTTCGGTGCGGTCGCCCTCCTCGTCGACGCGCGTGACGGTGGCCGCGTTCACCCACGCCGTGGGCTCCTCGACCGCGGGCACCGTTGCCTCGAACGTCACGGAGCGGGACTCGCCCCCCTCCAGCGTGCCGAGCTCCCAGGTGAGCACGCCGTCCTTGCAGGAGCCCTCGTCGGAGGCCGATCCGTCCACGTAGGCGAGGCCCTCGGGCACCTCGTCGGTCACGACCACGCCGTGGGCCGGCCCCTCGCCGGAGTTGGTCACCGTGAGGCGGTAGGTCACCACGTCGCCGGAACCCACGTCGAGGGTCTCGCGGGTGAGCCCCCCGTCACCCACGGCCTGGTCCTTGACGATCGCCAGCGCGGGCTTCGCGGGGCGGCTGCCGCGCACGTTGACGAAGTCCGCCCGCACGGTCCCCTCGGCCACGACCGTGCGCCTCGCGGCACCGGACTCCGGGTAGGAGTGGAAGCCGTCCTCGTTGGCCTCGAGCTCGGTGACCGTGGCCACGGTGCCCGCGGGCAGGCCGAGGACGCGGATCTCGTCGCCGTGGTGGAGCGGCAGCACGTCGCCGCTCCTCACCTCGCCGCTGCGGTCGCGCCCGTAGTAGCGGAAGGAGCCCGCGAGCTCGTCGCCCCGGGCGTCGCGGAGCTCGACCTTGAAGCTGTAGTTCCTGAGGTAGTCGGCCTCGCCGAGGGTCTCGCCCTTGCCGGCGTCCACGGTCTTGGAGATCGCGAGCTCGCCGGTGGCGGGCCTGGTCTCGTCGGGGTCGGTGACCACGACGGTGTTGATGAGCGAGAAGAGCCCCGTGATGTCCATGTCGCCGAGGTCGTCTCGCTCGGCGGTGGAGTAGAACGGGTCGTCGGGGTCGTCGTGCTCGTGCAGGTTCTGCTGCACGCGGGCGCGCGCGAACCCGGTGTCGGTGACGAAGAACGGCTCGTAGTTCCTGCCGCCGTCCTCGTCGGAGAGGCCGTAGTCCACGACGGCGTTCATGCCGTAGTGCAGGTTGATGGAGCGGCGCACCGTGGCGTCGCCGGTGCTGGGCAGCGCGACGTCCTGCCAGCCGTCGATGGCGAAGGTGCCGGAGGGCTGGCTCTGGGCGAAGGCCGTGATGTCGCGCAGGGTGATGTTGACGTCGCCCTCGCTCGCGTACTTGACCATGGTCTGGGCGAGCTTGCCCACCCCGGCCATGACCTTGACGCCGTCGCCCTCCGTGCCGGCGTCGGCATAGATGGAGTAGACGCCGGCCTTGACCTCGACGATCTCGTCGTTGAGCTCGCAGCCCCCGGGGGCCTCGACCTCGCGCAGGTAGAAGCTCTCGGCCTCGCCGTCCAGGCGGGTGTCGGGCCAGACCATGTCGGCGTAGCCGCCCTGGGCGCTCCCGGGATGGTCGGCATGGCCCTCGTGGGGCTCGAAGACCAGCAGGCCGGCCGTGCCCTCCACCGTGGCGGTGCGGCCGGAGGCCAGCGCGCGCGAGACGTCGTTGGCCTCGGCGTCCTCACGGGAGCCGTAGAGGGCGAACAGGGCGCCGTCGCGGGCCGCGCCGGTCTGGTCGACCTTCACCACACGGAGCTCGCGCTGCTCGTTCGGGATGTAGATGCGCGAGCGGAAGTCGCGGATGAACTGCCGGATGTCCAGGGAGCTGTAGCCGCGCTGCCGGTAGTCGTCGGGGGCGGGGTCGATGGCAGCGACCAGCGCGTCCAGGTTGGCGGTGGACCCCCCGCCGTCGGCCTCGATGGCCGCGGCGGCCTTGGCGCCCAGGGCCGCGTAGCGTTGCTCGGAGGTCATGGCGTTGACCTCGGCACGGGTCACGCCGAGGGCGTTGGCCAGGGCGTCGGGCCTGATGATAGCGTAGAAGTTGCGCATGTCGCCGGTGTCGGGGTTCTGGAGCAGGTAGCGGTCGGCGCGGCCGGGCAGGTTCTCCAGGAGGGCCTGCAGGCGCTGGGTCTCCTCGTCCCACGTGAAGTACCAGCCGGTGGCGTGGGTGCCGTCCCGGTCGGCGTTGTGCACCGCGGCCATCTGGCGCAGGGCGCCCTCGAGGGTGACCTCGCGGGCCAGGCGCTTGAACTCGTCGTAGCCCACGCGCTCGGCGGGGTACTCCACGGCCTTGAAGCCGCTGAGGTTGTCGCCGTAGAGGGGCAGCCACTGCACGTCGCCCGAGGGCTTGGTCTCCTTGAGCATGGGCACGGCCACCACGAGGCCGTCGGCCTGCTCGTCCACGGGCACGGGGTCGGAGCCGGGAATCTGGGTCACGATGCCGCCGTCCTCGCCGATCTGGCCGTAGTAGACCTCGGCGTTGTTGCCCGTGACGCGGCTGATGAAGCTGGCATAGGCGCCGGTCTGGTAGCGGTTGTTGACCACGAGCATCGTGAACTGGGGCTCGAAGCGCAGGAGCAGGTCCTGGGGCGTGGACTTGTAGCCCGCCGGGGCCTTCGTCTCGCGCAGGATGTAGAGCAGGCCCTCGCCGCTGCCCTCGTCGTAGCGGTCGGAGAAGTTGAACGGCTCCGCCTGCTCGGCCGCGGCGCGGGCGGAGGGGTCCTCGAACCGCGCGACGCCGTCGGCGTCGGTCACGAGGTGGGTCAGGGGCGAGCCTTGGGCCTCGACGTCGTCGAGGGAGAAGGAGGAGGTGTTGTCCACGGTGGGGACGGTGCCGTCCTTGGGCCGGGCGGCGTAGAGGTCGAACTCGGCCCCCTCGAGGGGGTTGCCGTACTGGTCGACCTTGTAGATCTGCTGGTAGAGGGCCGGCTGAAGGTTGAAGCGCAGGGCGATGGACGAGTCGTAGTTGCCGCGCTCGAGGTAGAACATCTTGAGGGTGTGGCTCGTGTTGGAGGCGAAGGTGTCGCCGTTCCAGCGCACTGCGTCGCCGCGGCCGGCGGCCTCGAACATGGCCTTGACGGTGGTCGTGTCGGTGGCGAGCTCGGAGGGGTTGTCTGGGATGCCGTGGGTGTCGAAGGCCGGCCCCATGCACACCTCGCCGGTGGCGAAGTCGATGGTGCCGTAGAGCTCGGAGTGGATGCCGCCGAGGTCGAGCACGAGGACGTCGTCGATGAAGACCCAGACGTCGTCGTCACCGGCGAACTCGAAGGTCATGTCGCTCGCTCCCACCTTGCCGTCGACGGGCTGGCGGAACGTGGTCTCGACGGTCATACCCAGGTGGTGGTCCACCGGCTCGGCGTTGCCCTGGTTGTTGGCGTTGAGGGCGTTCTGGAGCGAGCCGTCGGCGCCCAGGCTGAACGCGTGCTCGGCGCTGTTGAACGGGAAGAAGTTGCCCACGGAGTCCGTGCCGTCGGTGCGGAGGCCCGCCGGGGCGTCGTAGAGCGTGAAGCGACCCGCGCTGCCCTCGGTGGCGTCAGGCGTGAACTCGGCGAAGTTCTCGCGCATGTCGTAGTAGTAGTAGCCCTGCTCGTCCATCTGGAAGAGCCCGGTGACGTTCTCGAAGGACTCCTTGCCGGGACAGCCCTGCGCCGGGTCGGGGTCGAAGAGGTACCGGAGCGAGCGGATGTCCTCGGTAAGGTTGTAGCCCTCGTCATCCTTGAACCTCACCACGGTGCTGCCCTCGAGGGCCGTCTTCGTGGCGGCGGTGCTCGGGTTGGCGTTGTTGTTGAGACTCGAGAAGCCCACGCTCCCGGCCCCGTTGGCCACGGAGAGGGCCTGGGCCTGGGTCACGCGGTCGATGTTGCGCGCCCAGACCGGCTGGAAGAGGCCGGGGTTGGCGGTGTTCGTGAGGTTGGCGGCGAAGAGCGGGCCGGCGTTGCCGTAGAACGACTGGTTCCTCACCCACGTGGTGTCCCCCGTGGCGGTGCTGTAGGCCTCGGTGTTGACGTCGAGGCCGGTCCCGGGGTCGTCGCTCACCACGGGGAATCCCTCGTCGGAGAGCGTGCGCTCCACGATGCCCTGCATGCCGGCGTTCTCCCGGGCGATCTCGCCGTAGCTCTCCACGAGGCCCTGGTTCCAGTAGCCGAGGTGGCGCATGCCGTCGCCGAAGGTGAGCAGGTGGCCGTAGTTGATGCTGCCCTCGTTCCCGAGCCACGTCTGGTAGTTGACGAGCGGCGTGGCGTTGCCGGTGGTGCCCAGGGTGTCGGTGCCCGCGGTGAGGCCGGTGCCGGTCACCCCCGCGTCGTAGTTGAAGAGGTTGACCGTGGTGTTGTCGGGGTCGAGGCCCGGGACCACGTGGGCGGCCAGCTGGTCGGCCGTGACCTCGGCCCGTGCCGGTACGGCGGGGACGAGGGAGAGGACCATGGAGATGACCACCATGGCGAGCACGGCGACCCGGAGGGGCCGGGAAGCGGTTCTTTTGAGCATCGTTTCGCCTCCAGTGACGGACGGACTTCCTGAGCATCTTTTATTCTCTCTTTCAGATTGTAATAAAGCAACGGAAAATTAGGGCCATTTTCTTGGACTGGATGCGACGAAAGGCCCCATGGGCTGCACGGATGCCCCTCCGGCGCGGAATGCGTTCATTCATATAATTAGCCAGGGGCAAAAACCCACCGTGGACCCGGGGTGACATCGTGTGGCAGCGCCTTCGGCCCGAGACATGAGAGAGGGCCGCCGAAGCGGCCCCCGCCCTGCCCCCATGCGGCATGAGCGGCGGCTCGCTAGCGTCCGCCGGCCTCCGGCCGCTCGCCGGCCGGGTCGGGCGCCACGGTCACCCAGGTGAGGACCGCGCCCGCGGCCACGAGGGCGGCGAAGACGGAGAAGGCGAGCTGGAAGCCGGCCATGAACCATTCCGGGTGATCGGCCGAGAAGCTCGTCTGGGGCACGCCCGCCGCGACCCCCATCCCTCCGTACAGCAGGGCCGACCCGAACGTGACGCCGAGCGCCATGCCCAGGGTCCTGAAAAGCGCGGCGATGGAGCTCGCGAACCCCAGCTGGCCGTCGTCCACGCTCCCCATGACGAGGGAGTTGTTGGGGGCCTGGAAGAGGCCCACGCCCACGCTGGCGAGGCCGAGCACGCACACCACGAGCCAGAGCGGCGTCTCCAGCCCGAGGGACGCCACGGCGGCCAGGCCCGCTGCGTAGACCGTGAGGCCTACGGCAGTGGGGCGCCCGCAGCCCACACGGTCGGAGAGGGCGCCGGCCACGGGCCCGAGGATGCCCGAGACCACCGGCATGACCATGATGGCCACACCCGCCGCCGCGGCGTCGAGCCCGCGGGCGTCCTGCAGGTAGAACGGCACGATGTACTCGCTCATCCCCACGGCGAGGAAGCTCGCGAACATGGTGGCCAGGTTCACGTCGAACGCCGGGTTGCGGAAGCTGTCCAGGCAGATCAGGGGGTCGGCGCACCGCCGCTCGCGCAGGACGAAGGCGCAGAGCAGGGCCGCGCCGCAGGCGAGAAGCGCCGCGGTGGCCGGCGACGGGTGCGTGGTCACGAACGTGAGGCCGGAGGTGAGGGTGAGCACGGCCGCGGCCACGAGGACGGCGCCCGGCGTGTCGAAGGGACGTCCCGAGGGCGCGGGGGCGTCGTCGGGCAGCGTGGCGCGGCCCAGCGCCAGGCAGAGCACGCCGAACGGCACGCTCATGGGAAAGACCCAGTGCCAACCGGCCGTGGTGACCACGAACCCTCCCACCGTGGGGCCGCACATGAGGCCCAGCGAGACGGCCGTGGCCACGACGCCGAGGGCGCGGCCGCGCTCGTCGGACGGGAACGCCTCGGTCACGATGCCCATGTTGGTGGCGAGGGCGAACCCGGCGCCCACGGCCTGCACGGCGCGGGCGGCAATGAGAGGGAGGAGCCCCTGGGCCAGGCCGCACAGGAGCGAGCCGACCGAGAACACGAGTACCCCCGCCTCGAAGAACCGGACCTTGCCCAGGCGGTCGCCCAGGGCCCCCACCACGGGCATGACGGCGCACATGACGAAGAGGTACGCCGTGGACACCAGCTGAACGCCGTCCATGGCGACACCCAGGTCCCGCTGGATGGAGGGCATCGCCACGTTGACGGTCGAGGCGTTGAGCGTCGACATGAACGACATGATCGCCACCGTGCCGAGCACGGCCCACCGGCTTCCCCGGTCCTTCCCCATCGGGGCCCCCTTCCACAGGAAAACCCGCCACCACCGACAAGCGATGATGACGGGTTCGCATCCGTTACCCCGGGCCTGCGGCCCGGCCTTGGGACCAGTGTAGAGCGGGTCCCCTTAGAAGTCCACGTCGATGTCGTAGTAGACGCACTTGAGGAGCTTCTCCATCTCCTCCTGCGTGGGGGTGCGGGGGTTGGAGCCGGTGCAGGCGTCGCCGATGGCGAGCTCCGCCACCTGCGGGAGCTTCTCCAGGAACTCGGCCTCGTCGATGATGGAGGTCTCGGCCGGCAGGCCGCCCTCGCCGTAGTACTTGATGGCCTGCGGGATGTTGAGCTCGTCGTTCATGTGGCGCAGCTCGGCCACGAGGGAGGCCACGAGCTCCTCGGTGGTGTCGCCGGACAGGTGCAGCCTGCGGGCGATGTCGGCGTAGCGCTCGGCAGCGCGCGGGTCGCGGGCGTTGTACTGGATCACGCGGGGCAGGTACATGGCGTTGGCGGCACCGTGGATGATGTGGCCGCCGGAGAAGGCGGCGCCGGTCTTGTGGGCCATGGAGTGCACGATGCCGAGGAGGGCGTTGGAGAAGGCCATGCCGGCGAGGCACTGGGCGTCGTGCATCTGGCGACGGGCCTCCTTGTCGCCCTCGTAGGACTTGACGACCCACTCGTGGATGAGCTCGATGGCCCAGATGGCGTCGGCGTCGGTGAAGTTGCAGGCGACGGTGGAGACGTAGGCCTCGATGGCGTGGGTCATGGCGTCCATGCCGGTGTGGGCGCAGAGCTTGGCGGGCATGGTGTAGGCGATCTCCGGGTCGACCACGGCGACGTCGGGCGTGATGTTGAAGTCGGCCAGCGGGTACTTGATGCCCTTGGCGTAGTCGGTGATGACCGAGAAGGCCGTGACCTCGGTGGCGGTGCCGGAGGTGGAGGGGATGGCGCAGAACTTGGCCTTGGTGCGCAGCGTGGGGAAGCTGAACGGGGTGATGAGGTCCTCGAAGGTGGTCTCGGGGTACTCGTAGAAGGCCCACATGGCCTTGGCGGCGTCGATGGGGCTACCGCCGCCGATGGCCACGATCCAGTCGGGCTGGAACTCGGTCATGGCCGCGGCGCCGCGCATGACGGTCTCGACGGAGGGGTCGGGCTCGACGCCCTCGAACAGCATGGTCTCCATGCCGGCCTCCTGCAGGTACTTCTCGGTGCGCTCGAGGAAGCCGCCGCGGCGCATGGAGCCGCCGCCGGTGACGACGATCGCCTTGGTGCCCTTGAGGGTCTTGAGCTGCTCCAGGGCCCCCTCGCCATGGAAGATGTCGCGGGGCAGGGTGAACTGGGCCATAGGTATCCTCTCCAATCGTCGGGGGACGTGCCCCCGGACCGTGGCGGGCGTCTCTCGCCCGCATGACTGCCTGGTGGGGCGCGGCGCGGGCGCCGCGCAACCGGTTGCCATTCTAAACCTTCGCCGGACCGCTTTCAGTCAGCGTGCACCTACCGAAAAGAGGGGTGCACGCCTTCGGGGAAGGCCTATAATAGATAATCCTTTATCAGTCGGCCCCGACCCTCCCCACCGGTGCGGCCCCTAGCGGATGCGCTCCACCGTGACCTGCGAGGCGAGCTCGTCCACGCGGGCGAAGTCGCCGAGGCCGGGGCAGAGGGCCACGTTGGCCCCGGTGGCCATGGCGCGCACGAGGGCCCCCTCCACGTTCGAGCGGTCCTCGTACCAGGCCGAGAGGAACGCGCCCAGGGTGCCGTCGCCCGCGCAGGCCGTCTGGAACGGCACGATCTTGGCGGCGCCGCACTTCCACACGCCCTCGCCGTCGGTGAAGTAGGCACCCTTGCCGCCCATGGTGAGCAGGACGTTCTTGGCACCGGCGGCCACGACCTCGTCGAGGGCGGCCACGGCGCCGGCGTCGTCGGCGACGTCCAGGCCGAAGATCTCCCTCAGCTCGTCGTCGTTGGGCTTGATGAGCAGGGGCCCACGTCCCACGAGGTTCTTGAGGTGCGCGCTGGAGACGTCGAGCACGAACTCGGCGCCGCGCTCCTCGAGGACGTCGATCAGGCGGTCGTAGAACGTGCCGTCCATGAGGGGGGAGAGGGACCCGGAGACCACGAGGCAGGAGAGGTCGGGCAGGCCGCGCACGAGCTCGAGCATCTCGTCCTGCTTCTCCGGGGGCACGGGCGCCCCGGCGCCGGGCATGGTGTACTCCACCTCGCCGGCGCGCACGAGCACGGTGATGCGCGTGGTCCCCTCCACGTAGACGGGCTCCACAGGGCACACCTTGCGGGCCCCCTCCACGATGTAGTCGCCGGTGAAGCCGGCGAAGAAGCCCAGGACGCAGGAGGGCGAGCCGTAGTGCTCGAGCGTGAACGAGACGTTGAGGCCCTTGCCGTTGGGCGAGTAGTCGGCGGCCCCCACACGGTTGACGGCGTCGGGCACGAGGGCGCCGTTGTTGGTGGTGACGTTCATGTCGATGGCCGGGTTGGTGGTGAGCGTGTGGATCACGGGAAGGGCTCCTCTCTATGAAAAGGGCCCGGCACGAGGTTCCATGCCGGGCCCGTCGGTCTATGGGGCTACGTGCGTCGCGTCGCTGCTAGGCAGCGGTGGGGGTGGAGCCGGTGCCCACGCCCTCGGCACGACGCTCACGGTCGTACTGGGACTTCTTGAAGAGCACGAAGAGCATGCCGCCGACCACGGCGCCGATCAGGATGGCGCCGATCCAGGCGATGGGGTTCTCGACCACGGGGAGGACGAGGAAGCCGCCGTGGGGAGCCGGGACGTGCACGCCCAGCATGAGGGTCAGGATGGCCGCGATGGAGCTCGAGAGCATCATGATGGGCATCACGGGCCAGATGTTCTTGGTCATGAAGGGGATGGCGCCCTCGGTGATGTGGGTGCAGCCGAGGATGAAGTTCACCAGGCCGGCGTCGCGGTCCTCCTGGGTGAAGTACTTGCGGCCGACGACGGTGGCGAAGGTGGTCACCAGGGGCGGGGCGATGCAGGCGGCGGACACGGCGGCCATGAAGGCGGTGCCGGAGACGTACTCGGGGGTGCCCACGCCGGCGGCGAGGCCGGTGCCGAGAAGGGCGGTGCCGGTGACGTAGGCGGCCTTGTTCACGGGGCCACCCATGTCAAAGGCGCACATGCAGCCGATGGCGAGGCCGAGGACGATCGGGCTGGCGGTCTGCAGGCCCTGCAGGAAGCCCATCATGCCCTCGTTGATGGAGACCATGGGGCCGGAGATGGCGAGCATCACGAGGCCGGTGATGAGGGTGGAGCACAGGGGGTAGAGGAAGATGGCCTTGAGGCCGTTGAGGTTCTCGGGCAGGTGGGCGAACGCCTTCTTGAGACCCTCGATCACGTAGCCGGCGAGGAAGCCGCCGATGATGCCGCCGAGGAAGCCGAAGCCCACGCCGGAGCCGCCGGCGTCGATGAGGCCGGTCTCGGCGCTGACGGGCAGGCCGGTGATGGCGATCATGCCGGCGACGAAGCCGGGCACGAGGCCGGGACGGCCGGCGATGGACTCGGCGATGTACGCCGACAGCACGGGCACCATGAGGTTCATGGCGATGCCGCCGATGGTCTTCAGCATGGCGGCGAAGCTGTTGTAGTCGGCCGCGGTGGAGTCGAAGCTCGTGATGCCCCAGAGGAACGACACGGCGGTGAGGACGCCGCCGGCGACCACGAACGGCAGCATGTGGGACACGCCGTTCATGAGGTGCTTGTAGATCTCCTGGCCGATGCCGCCCTTCTCGAAGCCGTGGTTCTCCATGGCGAGCTCCTCGTCGGAGGGCACGGAGGCGCCGGCGTTGGCGGGCTTGGCCACGAGGGCGCGGTCGATGAGGCCGGCCGGGTCCTTGATGCCGGCGGTCACGCCGGCCTTGGCCATGGGCTTGGAGGCGAAGCGGTCCTCGTCGACGTTGATGTCGGCCGCGATGACGACCGCCTTGGCGTTGGCGATGTCCTCGGCGGTGATGGCGTTCTTGACGCCCTCCTGGCCGTGGGTCTCCACCTTGATGGTGAGGCCCTTGGCCTTGGCGGCCTGCTCGAGGCCCTCCTTGGCCATGAAGGTGTGGGCGATGCCCGTGGGGCAGCCCGTGCACGCGAGGATGTCGTAGTGCTCAGCCATGCGTACTCCTCTCTTCTTCCTTACCTTGTCTCTCTCGCCGTGGGAGCGGCGCTTCCCGAGTGGTGCGGGGTCAGGCGATGTGGCTCCGCGCCGCCCCTCTCGTTGCGACCATTGAACGGCACCCAAGGGATTCCTTGAAGATTTCTGCAAGGTGAACGGTCGTTTTGGAAGCGTGGACGGTAGTTTTGGCACGAAAAACGAAGGGGTTGACCTTGCTTTGATGGTCATCTGGATCGACGGCCGTCGACGCTCACGGCGCCCCGGTCCTGCCATTTCACAGGTCCTTTTCATCCCTGAATACGCGTCGTCCGGCCGACGGCTATCAATGCGACCCTTGCTATAGTGGTGGTGCTGTGGCATATTTTTAGGATTTTAAGGGGGTGACCATGGCCTTCGACCCGGCACAGGAGGAGTACCGCAGACTGAGCCTGCGCTTCGCGAGGACGCAGAAGATCGGCGACGCCTACGCGGCCACGCGCGCCGCGGCCGCGTTCCGCCGACGCTTCGCCTGGAACCACGACTCCCTTCCCCAGACCGACCAGGACCGCGCCTTCCACCTGGTGGCGCGCGCGTCCGAGCTCGTGGACCGCGAGCTGCCCTTCGCCGAGGACGACGACGTGGCCGGCCTCATCGCCGAGGCCCGCACGCTCCTCGAGGAGGCCGTGTCCCTGGACCCCGAGTGCCACGACGCCCGGCGCATGCTCGCCGCGCAGGAGTGCCCGAGCTTCGAGGACCACTACCGCTTCCTCGTCGACAACGTGGCCGATGTCCGCGAGCGCACCCTGGCGCGCCGCGACGAGGTGCTCGCATCCGGGCGCACCGGCGCGGACATCGAGGCACGGCTCGTGTCGTACCCCCTCTACCGCTGGCTCGCCTCGCTCGCGGCCCGCGCCCTCGTGTGCGGCCGCTACCGCAAGAGCCTGGAGTTCTGCCGGGAGGTCCTGGAGATGGACCCCGCGGACCACGCCGACGCACGCTTCACGGCCTACCTCGCCCTCGCCAAGCTCGAGGACGCCGAGGGCCTCGAGGCCCTGGCGGACCACGCGGCGAGGAACGTCCCCCACCGCCCGGCGCCGGATGCCTGGCTCCTCATCGCGTCCATGGCCCTCGCGGCCCGCCGGGGCGACCGCCAGGAGGCGCACCGCCGCCTCCAGGCGCTCCTCGACGGCTACCCCCACGCCGGCATGGTGCTCTCCTCCCAGAGCGAGCTCCCCGACGGCGTCTTCGCGCGCCTGGCGGTGGAGCCCTACTCCAACGACGAGCTCGTGCTCGCCGTGAGCGAGAGCAGCGTCGTGTTCCAGGAGGGCGTGGACCTCAAGGGCATGGGCGCCCTCGGCTCCTTCGTGGCGGCCGACCCCTCCGTGGTGAGCGCCCGCATCTCCGACGAGATGAGCCTCGGGCGCGCGCAGGACGCCGTGACCGGGTGGAGGGGCTGACCGTGGACTGGCACGGCGAGCTCACCCGGCGTGTGGCCGCCCGCTACCTCCGGGAGCACGGCCCCATGAGCGAGGGGGCGCGACAGGAACTCATGGGGGCCGTGGCGGCAGACGTCGACTCCTTCGTCAGCGACCCCGCCGACCGCGCCTTCGCCCTGGTGGCCCAGGCCCAGGCGGACCTGGCCAAGGCCTCCGCCGACGACGAGTTCCTGAGCGACGACGAGTACATGGCCTCCCGGGCCCGCCGCCTGGCAAGGCTCTGCGCCGCATGCGACGAGGCCCTCTCCATAGACCCCGGCGCGACGGACGCCGCCCTCATCCGCCTGCTCGCCACCGAGGCCGACGCCCTCGAGCACGTCACGGCCCTGCGCGCCCTCGACGAGCGCCTGCGCACGGAGGCCCCGGCCGAGGCGCCGGCGGGCCCCGTGGACGCGTGGGCGGACGTCTTCTGGCGGCCCGCCCTCAGGGTGCGCGCGGCCCTGGCCGTCACGGCGCTCGACGCCGCCAACGTGTCCATGGCGCTGGGGTGCGCGAGGTCGCTCCTCGGCGTCATGCCCGGCGACGAGCTGGGCATGGGCGGCACGGCGGCGCTGGCCCTCGCACGCCTGGAGGACGAGGACGGGTTCAACGAGCTGGACGCCCGCCTGGGGCGCCGCGGCAACGCCTGGACCAACCTCGCCCGCACGCTGCTGCTCTTCAAGCTCGACCGCCTGCCCGCGGCCCGGCGTGCCCTCACGGGGTTCCGCTCCCTCAACGAGGGCGCGGCCTACGCGCTCCTGCGCCCCACCTACGTGGAGACCTACCTCCCGTGCCGCCCGGAGTTCGCCCCGGGCTCCTTCGAGGAGGCCGTGCTGGCCGTCCACGAGGCCGACCCGGTGGTGGTGGACGCCCCCGACTTCGTCAACTGGGCCTCCGAGCAGCCGGGGGTGCTCGACGACGCCGTGGCCTTCGCCCGTTCCAACGGCATGGACTGGTAGCCCTCGGACCGCGGTCGGACGCGGCGATGCTGCTATACTTGGCACTCGCGCGCCGACGTCCCCATCGTCTAGTGGCCGAGGACACCGCCCTTTCAAGGCGGGAACACGGGTTCGAGTCCCGTTGGGGGCACCATCGCAAAAGTTCAGGCCGGGAGCCGTGAGGGGCTGCCGGCCTTTTTTGTCCGCCGCGGCATGACGCCCGCGGGACCCGAGCATGGGAGGGGGCCGCCCGTCGAACCGTGCGTCGTGGCGCGGCGGGCGGCCGTGGGTTCCGGACCCTACGGCCCCAAAGGACCTACTCCACGAAGTAGCGGCCCACGCGGTAGAAGGTCACCGTGCCCGAGGTCTTGTCGTCACCGAACTGCACCACCTCGACGGAGTGCTCGCCGTCGGAGAGCTGGCCGTCGGCGAGGTCCAGCGCGTGCGCGCCGTCCTCCATGGGCTCTGCCAGCACCTGCTCGCCGTCCACGAACACGTAGGTCGTCCTGTCGGCGGGGATGCCCTCGGTGACCACGGACACCTGGGCGTGGAGCTTCTGCGGGTTGACGGCCATGTGCGGGATGCCGCCGTTCTCGGTGGTGCCCTCGTCGCATGAGAAGTAGGCGGTTCCCTCCCCCACGTTCCCGTACTGGTCGCCGCCGAAGGTGGCGGGCTCCGTGGCCGTGGCGTCCTCCGTGGACGAGGCCGCCGCGTCGTCCGCCGGCTGCGCCGCCGGCGCCCCGCCGCAGCCCGCCAGGGCCAGGGTCAGCATTCCCGCCGCGACCAGCTTGCCTACCTTCATCACGAGCCTCCTCGCCCACGCGCCGCCGCGCGGAACCGATGTACCTGTCAGGAGATTACTACCCCATCAGGGCGAGGACGGCGCGCTCGGAGGGCCCCATGTTCTCGCCCAGGAGGAACGGCACCCCGTTGACGTAGGGGCACTCCAGGTGCTGCGGCGCCATCATGGTGGCCACGAGGAAGTCGAAGCCGGCCGAGAGGCGCGGCGCCTCCGCGATCTTGCACTGGTGGATGGTGTAGGTCCCCTCGTAGCCGTGGGAGTCGAGCAGCCGCTCGAGGCGGGCGCGGACGGCTGTGGAGGTGGCGAACCCCGAGCCGCAGGCCAGAAGGATGCGCTTCATGGGTGTGACAGCTTTCATACGGCGGCGGCCCCGGGCGGGGCCGCCGGAAGGTTCATGTTCCCCGGGGAGCCGCCTCGGCCCCCGGATGGTAGGGGCGGTGGGACTCGAACCCACACGCCGTGAAGGCCGAGGTTTTTAAGACCCCTGCGTCTACCGTTCCGCCACGCCCCCGTCCGCAGACAATCCTAGTGCTCCGGGACCCTGAGGTCGGCGAGGGCCGCGGTCTCGGGCAAAAAGCCCACCGGCCCGGGGATGCCGTCGAGCGACCCCTCCACCGCCATGCAGGCGCCCGCGAGGCCGTCGAACTCGCTCACGGTGAGCTCGCGGAACCCGCTCGCCCGCATGAGCTCGCCCACGAGCAGCGTGCCGCCCAGGATCACCGGCGCACGGTGGGGCTGGAGGCCCCTCACCTCGGCGCGCTCGGCCTCCGTCATGGCGGCGAAGCGCTCGCCGAAGGCGTCCACCTCCTCCACCGTGAGGGTGGAGCCCTGGACCAAGGCGCCGTCGTACTCCTCGAGGCCGAGCTTGATGGCCGCGAGCGAGGTCACGGTGCCTCCGGTGGCGATGAGGGTGTCCGGGTGGGGCAGCGCCCCCTCCATCCAAGGCATCTGCGCCTCGAAGGCCATGCGGGTCTCGCAGCAGCAGGCCACCACGTCGTCGCGGGTGGGCGGGTCGTTGCGCGAGAGGAAACGCTCGGTGAGGCGACGGGCGCCGAGGTCGAAGGAGTGGCTCCAGTCGACGACGAGGCCGCCGTCGTCGATGCCGGCGCCGTCGTCGGCGCGGCCGCCGCTCGTGAGCTCGGTGGAGCCGCCGCCGATGTCGGCCACGGCCATGCTGGCGCAGTCGAAGGCCTGCGCCACCCCGCGGAAGGCGAAGGCACCCTCCACCTTGCCGGAGAGCACCTCGGGGGCGAGGCCGCGGGCGCGCAGGGCGTCCAGGAGCACGTCGACGTTGCGGGCGTCGCGGGCGGCCGACGTGAGGAAGCACCCCACCACCTGGCAGCCGTGCTCCCTCAGGAAGCCGATGAACCCGTCAACGGCATCGAGGACGCGGGCGATGGCCCCGTCGTCGATGAGGCCGGTGGCGTCCACACCCTCCCCGAGGTTGCAGATGCGGCTCTCACGGGCGATGGACAGCACCACGCGGTCGCGGATGTCGGCCATGCCCACGCGGGCCGTGACGGTGCCGACGTCGATGACGCCCACACGGCGGAGCTCACTCATGGTTCTGGTCTCCCTTCTGGTAGAGGAAGAGTCGGTCGAGGGCCTGTATGTACCAGGGGTCCTCCCTGGCGAGCACGCTGGCCCTGACGTCGTCGGGGATGGGTACGGCCTCGCCCTCCTGCTCGCCGGGCAGGCCCGAGACCGTGGCGGCCTCCTCGCCCTGCCTCACATAGCCGTGGAGCCTCGCCTCGTCCTCGATGCCCTGCTCGGTGGTGAGGTCGCGGGCGCGCTTCTCGACGGCGGCGTTCTCGGCGTTTATCTCGGCGAGCACGTCCTGGAGGATCTGGTTGTTCCGCTTGGCCATGTAGAGGTCGCGCACCGGCCCGTAGAGGGCCACGACGGCGACGACGGCCACCGCGAGAACGGCGAGGGCGCGCCGGGACGGGCGGGGGAACCGGCGCCTGACCGGCTGGTCGGCCGGGCCGTCCCCGGAGGCGGGGCGGCCGCGGCGGGCCCGGGACGGGGCGTCGGCGTCACGCGGGGCCGAGGTCACGGCCGCCGTGAGCCGCTGGGCCACGGAGCGCG
>ERZ808035.636-NODE-636-length-27415-cov-9.775843_pt1 | contig 27415 bp, 24 predicted proteins | sample MGYA00380189_ERZ808035 | MGnify/ENA primary metagenome ERZ808035 (study PRJEB31490, sample SAMN06133407) | mouse gut metagenome | isolation source: M5_1 | host: mice | place: China: Chengdu | collected 2015-05 ...
CAGCCCCAGACACGCCGGGCCCCGGCGTGTCGTCGTCCCGCCCCCGTGGGGCGGATTCCGAAGGAATACAAATCCCCGTCCCCGCCGGAAGCGGGACCTTAATACCGCCTGTCCAGGCACTCTATGACATCCCCCAGCGCCCCCTCCCGGGCGTCACAGACAATGGCAGCCCCGCAGTCCCGCACGGCGGGGATACAGTTGGCGGGGGCGAAGCCCTGCCGGGCGGCAGTGAGCATGGAGATGTCATTGGCCTCGTCCCCCACGCAGTAGACGTGGTCCATGGAGATATCCAGCCGGGCGGCCAGGCGGCGGACCATGCCGCCCTTGTTGGCGCCTTTGGCGGTCATCTCCAGCAGCGTCCGGCCGGAGAAGATGAGCTCGTAGTCTCCGTCCCAGCGCCGCCCTTTCAAAAAGGAGACGATGGCCTCCAGGGTCGTATGCTCCGCCTCGAAGAGGAGTTTTCCCAGGGGCAGGGGGGCGGAGCGGAGGCTGGGGGCCTCGGTGACGGCCACGCGGGTCAGATGCTCATGCCGGCGGGTGTACTCATTGGGATGGACGGCGTGAATGATGTTGCCGATGTGGTAGGCCTCCACCGCCGCGTCCGGAAATCGGTCCAGGACGGCCTGGCCCCGCTCCAGGGCCGTTTCATCCAGCAGGGCAGTCTCCAGATACTCCCCGGAGGCAAAGTCATACAGCGCCGCGCCGTTGCACACCACGCCGGGGGCGTTCATGGGCACCAGCTCCGCGTATTTGACAAAGGCTGCCAATGCCCGGCCGGTGGAGACGGCAAACCGGCCGCCCTGGGTCATAAAGTACTCCAGTGCGCGGCGGTTCCGCTCCGGCAGAGGCGGCACCGCTGCGCCGGTGCGGAGGGCCTCCTCCGTGTAGATCAGGGTGTTGTCAAAATCGCTGGCCAGCAGTACGCCGGTAAACTTTCCCATGTGATGTGCTCCTCTCCAAAAAAACCGCCGCCCGCACAGCGGACGGCGGGGTATTGCCTGTTGGGTTTACTCGGGCTTGTTGGGGGACGCGCCCCCCTTCCCCCGGCGGCGGCCGTTGCGGTAATAGGGCTTGCGGCGCTTGCCCTCCCCCTCTCCGGGGGAGTCCGCCTTGGCCTGCTGGGGCTTGGAGGGCCGGGGCTTTCCGGCGTTCCCCCCGCCGCTCTGCCGCTCCTCCGCAGGGCGGGGCTGCCCGCCGCTGTGGTTCCGCCGCCCGCCCCGGTGACGTCGGCGGGCGCGGTTTTCGCCGCCCTCCTGTCCGAACTTCTCCCGGGTGGGGGCGTCCTCCAGCTGGTGGTCCATATAGAAGGGGGTGGTGAGGATGGGCATGTCGAAGCGGTCCTCCTCCCGCTCCTCCACATAGCGGGCGGGCCGCTCCGGGATTTCGATCCCCTCCCGGCTGCCCTTGCCGTTGCGGAGCACCTTGATCTCACAGCCGCGATAGGTTTTCAAGGGCTCGTTGGGCCCGGCGGAGTCCAGGCAGACTTTTACGGTCTCCCGCAGCAGGTCCACGCCCTTGACGTTGCCGGGGCCGTCGGGAGTCTGGACGAAGGACTCCGCCTTGGGCATCCGCTTGGCGGCGTCCTCATAGGCGTTCTGCTCGTATTTCAGGCAGCACATCAGCCGCCCGCAGGTGCCGGATATCTTGGCGGGGTTCAGGCTGAGGTTCTGGGTCTTGGCCATTTTGATGGAGACGGGGAGAAAGCCGTCCAAAAACTGGGAGCAGCAGAAGGGCCGCCCGCAGATGCCCAGCCCGCCGATCATCTTGGCCTCGTCCCGCACGCCGATCTGCCGCAGCTCGATGCGGGCCCGGAACACGGAGGCCAGGTCCCGCACCAGCTCCCGGAAGTCCACCCGGCCGTCGGCGGTGAAGTAGAAGATAATCTTGTTCCCGTCAAAGCTGGCGGAGACGTTGACCAGCTTCATCTCCAGGCCGTGGTCGGCGATCTTCCGCTCGCAGATGTCAAAGGCCTCCCGCTCTTTCTTTTTGTTGTACTCCACGGTGCGGCAGTCGCTCTCCGTGGCCATCCGCAGCACGGCGCACAGGGGGCGGACGATGGCGGAGTCCTCTACCTCGTGGTTGCCCTCCGTGCAGGTGGCGAACTCCGGGCCCTGGGCCGTCTCCACAATCACCTGGTCCCCCATGCTCACGGGGATTCCCCTGGGGTCAAAATAATAGTTTTTGCAGCCGCCCCGAAAGCGGACGCTGATTACCTCTGTCAAAAGATGTCCTCCAATTCCACCGCCAGGGCTCCCAGCACATGGGCGGGGCCCACGTTATAGGCGCACTCCCTGCGGTATGTCTGCAACACTTCCATTGTGCGCATAATTTGAGACTTTGTCAAGTTTTTTGCGAGAAAAGACGATGTATCCCGGAGAATTTCCTCCGGCGGCTGCCCGTACAGCAGCAGCAGTGCCGCTGCAAAAACCTCCCGGCACCCGTCCAGCATGGCGGCCAGATCCTCCCGGGTAATCCGCTTTTTCTCCAGCCGCACCGCCAGTTCCGCAGCCGCTCCCCGTTTCCCGGAGCCCACGGCGCGGCACAGAGCCTCGGCCGCCTCGGGCACCGCGCCGCGGTCTGCCCCGCCGCCCTCTGCCGGGGGATGGAGCCTGAGCTCCACGCAGCGGGAGCGGAGGGTCTGCAAAACCGCGGCGGCGTTTTCCGCGCAGAAGAGAAAGGCGGCGTAGGGCGGCCCCTCCTCCACAATTTTCAGCAGTACGTTCTGGTCCTGCTCCGTCAGCACCCCGCAGTCCGGAAAGATATACACCTTCCGCCGCCCCTCGTTGGGGCGGATATAGGCGTCGGCCCGGAGGTTTCGCACCACGTCCACGGCGATGTTTCTGTGGGCCTCGTCCCGGACGGTGGCGACGTCCGGGTGGATGCCGGCGGATACTTTCCGGCAGGCGGGGCAGACGCCGCAGGGCCGCGCCCCCGTCCCCTCACACTCCAGGGCGGCGGCGGCATATTGGGCGGCGCCGGCCAGGTCGCCGGCGCCGGTGAACAACACGGCGTGAGACAGCGTGTCCCGGGCGGCGGCCTCCCGGATGCGGAGGGCGGCGGGGTCGGACGGCTGAAACGGGGCCATGGCGGACACTCCTCTCTGGGCCGGATTGTGGGGCGCGACAAGGGGCGCGGGAAAACGCCGGGCCCGGATGCCGTCTCCGCAGGGCCCTCTGTGCGGATATGTCCCTTTTCTGAACGGATTTTTAATCATTATACTCCCGGGAGCCGCCCATTGCAAGCCCCGCCTCCCCCGGGCGGCACCGGGGCGGCGGAGGGCTCCGAAAAGGGAGAATAGATAAAACGCAAACGTGTGCCAAGGGCATTCATGCGGGAGAATGGATGAAAAAACTTCTGAATTTGAGTGCGGACATCCCCGCTTTTGTGCAAAACCCCCAGAATTCGGGAGGATTATTCCGGTTTTCGCGTGATTTCTTATGATATTTATGAATTGTTTTCCAGAAAATGTCCTATTATAATATTAGAGCCAACTGATTGAGACGATTCTGCGCAGAGCCGTGTACGGACACACGATACCATCTGCCCGGCGGGGCAGAGATAAAAAACGGAGGAATGAAGATGAGCAAAAAGTACTGCTACCTGTTCACCGAGGGCAACGCCAACATGCGGGAGCTCCTGGGCGGCAAGGGCGCCAATCTGGCCGAGATGACCAACATCGGCCTGCCCGTGCCCCAGGGCTTCACCATCACCACCGAGGCCTGCACCCAGTACTATGAGGACGGCCAGAAGATCAACGACGGGATCTTCGCCGAGATCATGGAGTACATCGAGAAGATGGAGGCCATCACCGGCAAGAAGTTCGGCGACATGGAGAACCCTCTGCTGGTCTCCGTCCGCTCCGGCGCCCGGGCCTCCATGCCCGGCATGATGGATACCATCCTGAACCTGGGCCTCAACGAGACCGTGGTGGACGTGCTGGCCAAGAAGTCCGGCAATCCCCGCTGGGCCTGGGACTGCTACCGCCGCTTTATCCAGATGTACTCCGACGTGGTCATGGAAGTCGGCAAGAAGTACTTTGAGCAGCTCATCGACAAGATGAAGGAGGCCCGGGGCGTCAGCCAGGATGTGGAGCTGACTGCCGAGAACCTCAAGGAGCTGGCCGGCCAGTTCAAGGCCGAGTACAAGTCCAAGATCGGTCAGGACTTCCCCACCGACCCCAAGGAGCAGCTGATGGGCGCCGTCAAGGCCGTGTTCCGCTCCTGGGACAACCCCCGGGCCAATGTCTACCGCCGGGACAACGACATCCCCTACTCCTGGGGCACCGCCGTCAACGTGCAATCCATGGCCTTCGGCAACATGGGCGACGACTGCGGCACCGGCGTGGCCTTCACCCGCAACCCCGCCACCGGCGAGAAGAAGCTCTTCGGCGAGTTCCTCACCAACGCCCAGGGCGAGGACGTGGTGGCCGGCGTGCGGACCCCCATGCCCATCGCCGAGATGGCCGAGAAGTTCCCCGAGGCCTTTGCCCAGTTCGAGGGCGTGTGCAAGACCCTGGAGGACCACTACCGGGATATGCAGGACATGGAGTTCACCGTGGAGCACGGCAAGCTCTATATGCTCCAGACCCGCAACGGCAAGCGCACCGCCCAGGCGGCCCTGAAGATCGCCTGCGACCTGGTGGACGAGGGGATGATCGACGAGAAGAAGGCCGTGGCCATGGTGGAGCCCCGGACCCTGGACACCCTGCTCCACCCCCAGTTTGACGCCGCTGCCCTGAAGAAGAGCAAGGTCATGGGCAAGGCCCTGGGCGCCTCCCCCGGCGCCGCCAGCGGCAAGGCCGTCTTCTCCGCCGAGGACGCCAAGGCCTGGGCCGGCCGGGGCGAGAAGGTGATCCTGGTCCGCCTGGAGACCTCCCCCGAGGACATCGAGGGCATGAAGGCCGCCCAGGGCATCCTCACCGTCCGGGGCGGCATGACCTCCCACGCCGCCGTGGTGGCCCGGGGCATGGGCAAGTGCTGCGTCTCCGGCTGCGGCGACATCAAGATGGACGAGGAGAACAAGAGGTTCGAGCTGGCGGGCAAGACCTATTGCGAGGGCGACTGGCTGAGCCTGGACGGGTCCACCGGCAATATCTACGACGGCGCCGTTCCCACCGTGGACGCCACCATCGGCGGCGAGTTCGGCCGCATCATGGGCTGGGCGGACAAGTACCGCCGCCTCCAGGTCCGCACCAACGCCGACACCCCCTATGACGCTAAAAAAGCCCGGGAGCTGGGCGCCCAGGGCATCGGCCTGTGCCGCACCGAGCACATGTTCTTCAACGAGGACCGCATCCCCGCCATCCGGGAGATGATCTGCTCCGACACCGCCGAGCAGCGGGAGAAGGCCCTCAGCAAGCTGGAGCCCATGCAACAGGGCGACTTCGAGGGCATCTACGAGGCCATGGAGGGCTGCCCTGTCACCATCCGCTTCCTGGATCCCCCCCTGCACGAGTTCGTGCCCACCGAGGAGGCTGACATCGAGCTGCTGGCCAAGGACCTGGGCAAGAGCGTGGCGGATATCAAGGCCATTATCGCCGGCCTCCACGAGTTCAACCCCATGATGGGACACCGCGGCTGCCGCCTGGCCGTCACCTATCCGGAGATCGCCGCCATGCAGACCCGGGCCGTCATCAAGGCCGCGCTGAACGTCCAGGCCAAGCACCCCGACTGGACCATGGTGCCTGAGATCATGATCCCCCTGGTGGGCGAGGTCAAGGAGCTGAAGTACGTCAAGGGCGTGGTGGTGGAGACCGCCGACTCCATCATCAAGGCCGCCGGCTCCTCCATGAAATACAAGGTGGGCACCATGATTGAGATCCCCCGCGCGGCCCTCACCGCCGACGAGATCGCCAAGGAGGCCGACTTCTTCTCCTTCGGCACCAACGACCTCACCCAGATGACCTTCGGCTTCAGCCGGGATGACGCCGGCAAGTTCCTGGACGCCTACTACGATCGGAAGATCTACGAGAGCGATCCCTTCGCCAAGCTGGACCAGACCGGCGTGGGCCGTCTGGTGGCCATGGCCGTCAAGCTGGGCCGTCAGACCAACCCGGATCTGCACCTGGGCATCTGCGGCGAGCACGGCGGCGACCCCTCCAGCGTGGAGTTCTGCCACAAGACCGGGCTGGACTACGTGTCCTGCTCCCCCTTCCGGGTGCCCATCGCCCGCCTCGCTGCTGCGCAGGCGGCAATCAAAGAGGGCTGATTTTTAAGAAGCGCCATTTCGGTTATTGTGCTGAGGGGGACGCCGCAGATGCGGCGTCCCCCTCAGTGTCAAAAGGCTGGAAGACAGGTGAGTACAGGACGGGATCATACGGGGAACGCGGGAGGGCGGCAGGCGCCTCATGCCGGATCAGGTTCCCGCACAGCAGGTGTCTGCGCCGAAGGAGGAACCGGTGGGACCGGTGACGGAAATACCGGGAGGCCCGCAGGCCGCGACAGTGCAGAGCGGCAGATTTTCAAACCGCGCGGCAGTTTGAAAATTGAGATATTGGCGGGCTGCGGTGGCGGCTGTGCCGCCGTCCGAAAGGATGGGGCTTTGGCAGCAGGGCAGAGACGGAATCCCCGCCCCGGTCGGGCCGGGGATTTCTTATGTCCGGAAGCGCCGCACTCCCCGGGACGGCAACATATAATGAAATAGTCTATATGATACATCCTGCCCAGGAGGGAATGATATGAGCCAGCGATACCCGTTTCAGCCTATGGCACTTGCCTACGGGCTCAGCTCTCTGAGCCCGTACTGCGACCCGGATACCCTTTACCTGCACCACGGCCAATACTATGCCCGGAAGGTCCGGGAGCTGAACCACCTTGTCTCCAAGCACCGCCTGACCAACCTCAGCCTGGGAGAGCTGCTCACCCAGGATCTCCAGCTGCCCACCGTCCAGTTGGACCGGCTGAAGGGGGCGGCCGGAGCCGTCTACAACCACGAGCTGTATTTTGACAGCATCCAGTCCGTTATGGATACGCCGCCCCTGAACAAGCTGACGGGCGTTTTGATTGGGGTTTACGGCTCCATGAACGCATTTAAGCGGCTGCTGCTAGAGGCCGCCGACAGCCTCCCCGGAGCCGGCTGGGTGTGGCTGGTGGCGGAGCGGAGCGGAGGGCCCCACATCGTCATCACGGATAACAACGAGACGGTGGACCTCCGGTCCGTCCAGCCCATTTTCGTGGCGGATCTCTGGGAACACGCCTACTTCCTGGATGACCAGTTCAACAAGGAGAAGTATCTGGAGGACTGGTTCTCCTTTTTGGACTGGAATAAGGCTGAGGCCCGGTTTGAACAGTCCCGGACAGACGCAGCGTGCTGAAAAAGCGCCAGCCCTGATCTCGACATCAGGACTGGCGTTTTTATATCTTGCCGCAGAGCGCCTGTTTGCTATTTCCCGGTGGGAATAAAGGGGCGGACGGCTCCGGCCACGTCGCGGCCGGACAGCCGCTCTTCTGCACGACCAGTTCCCGGCCAGGGCCGATTTCAAAGGCCCGGATATCCCCGGGAAGCTGGAGGCAAAGGCGATCATGCCCGGGCCGCCCTGGGCGGTATGGCGGTTTTGGAACAGGGCCTCCCCTGCGAACATACGCCCCAGGGCCCTGCCAAGGCCGCCGCCTGCGGTGGTCTCCATCTTCATGTTGGGGCTCATCCAGCTCATGTTGCCCCGTTCAGTGTCCATGGTCTCTCCGGCGTTCGGCCGGCAGATAACCACGGGCAGGGGTTTTCCCTCAATTCGGTACTCCATCGCTCTCCTCCTCCGTTTTTTCTCCGATCTCTGTGTGCTCCTCCTCCGTTTTGCGGAAGAGCCGGTAGAACCGCTCCATAAATTGAAAAGTAAAGCCGCCGGGAAACACGCTGTTGACCGCCAGGGCCATGATGACGCCGATGCCGGTGTCAAAGATGCGGTTCAGGGCATAGGTGACATAGCTGTCCACCGGGGTGCTGAAGAGAATGATGCACAGGACTACGCCGCCGGGCTGGACACCGCCTACCCAGAAGATCTGGCACAGGAGAATCAGCGCCACGGTGCCCACGAAGACCAGCGGCACCAGCAGCAGGGTGTGCCCGCCCTCCGGGTAAAAGATCAGGTAGATGCGAAAGAGGGCCATGCCCAAAAGTCCGCCGATGGCGGTGCCGAACAGCCGGTTTCCGCCGTGGAGCTTGGAATTTTCCAGATCGCTGCCCATGCCGAAGATGGCGCCGATGCAGGCGAAGGCGGGGCTGCGGTTCCAAAAGTAGTAGAGGAGTGCGCAAAAGGCGGCGGCCAGGGCCGTCTTGATATTGCGCATTCCGATTTTAGGGAGTCGGTAAAAGGTGCGGCCCGGCTGGTTCATGGAAATCTCTCCTGACTTGCAGGCTGTTTTTGGAAAAGCCTGCTGTATACCCAATATAGCACAGCCGGCCTCTAATGAAAAGGGAGCTACGCAAAAATTTGCGAAACCCCGTGCAGCACAAAGCACACAAAAGGCCCCGGCAGTCCGCGTGGCAGCGCGGAATACCGGGGCCTTTTTTCATTCACTTGCAGGGCACCGCCCAAGAGCGGCCGCCCTTGGGCAGGCGGGGCCTGAAGCCGGAAACGGGCCGGGGCTCAGGACATTTTGGCCACCAGCCGGTCCAGGCGTTTGGGGTCCACGCTGTCCTCGGCCACCACCTTGACCCGCTTTCCGATCAGGGAGTACAGGCTCAGCAGGGAGCGTGCGTCCAGCATAACCGTATCGGTGCTCAGCCATACCTCGTAGGGCGTGCGGCAGGCCAGGTCGTTGATCTTTTCCACCTGCTCCCGGTTTTCTATCATAAGTTCTTTAACCATCGGTTGTTCCTCCTTTTAAAGCCGTGCGGTTGGGCCATGGCGGGAAGCCGACGGAACACGCCGCCAGACGCTTCGGGCCCGGCCCGGTCTCCCATTGGAGATTGACCATATTCTAGCAGGGAAGGGCGGAGGAGTCAACAAAAGTTTTGTACAAAACAGCTAAAGTAATCGATTTAATATTGTGCATGTTCACAAGACCGCTGGGGCCGCCCGGCGATCAATTCCGGGCGGAGAGCTTTTTCAGCTGCTCCTGAAACTCAGGGGGCAGACCGCATTGGAGGCGGATCGGCTCTCCGGTGCGGGGGTGGAGAAATTGCAGCCCCACGGCGTGGAGGCACTGCCCCTGAAGGCCCGGGACGGGTTTTCTGGCTCCGTATACCGTGTCGCCCAGGATGGGGTGGCCGATGTAGGCCATGTGGACCCGGATCTGGTGGGTGCGTCCGGTTTCAAGATGGCAGCGGAGGTGGGTAAAGCCGGGGAACCGCGCCAGGACCGTCCAGTGCGTAACGGCACGGCGGCCGCCGGAGACCACCGCCATGCGCTTGCGGTCCGCCGGATGGCGGCCGATGGGGGCGTCCACCGTACCGCTGTCCTCCCGCAGGGCTCCGGTGACAATGCACTCATAGACCCGGGCAAGGGTGTGGTCCTGAAGCTGGGCGGCCAGGCCCCGGTGGGCGAGGTCGTTTTTTGCGGCGATGATCAGGCCGGAGGTATCCCGGTCAATGCGGTGGACAATTCCGGGGCGCAGCGCCCCGCCCACGCCGGAGAGAGAGCTTCCGCAGTGAAACAGCAGGGCATTGACCAAGGTGCCGTCCGGATGGCCCGGCGCCGGATGGACGACCAGGCCCTTGGGCTTATTGACCACAATGACGTCGCTGTCCTCGTACACCACGTCCAGGGGAATGTCCTGGGGGATCAGCTCCAGAGGAGCCGGTTCCGGCAGGGTGACTTCCACCGTCTCCGTGCCGGTGAGCTGGAAGCTCTTGGAGAGGGGCTTTCCGCCGGAGAGCACCCGGCCCTCCTCCAGCAGGCGGGCGGCGGCAGAGCGGGTCAGGCCCTCCACGGCTTCCGCCAGCCAGACGTCCGCCCGCCGGCCCGCATGGGCTTCACCGGGGCGAAGTGTCAGCGTCTCCATGGGCCCCTCCTGCCTTGTCGTATTTCTCATAGAACCACAGGTAGTACACGGCGGCCAGGACGACGCCGCAGACCACGCAGATATCGGCCACATTGAACACGGGATAGGACGGCCAGAACTGGAAGTGAAGCATATCCACCACATAGCCCAGCCGAATCCGGTCAACGATGTTGCCCAGGCCGCCGGCGAGGATCAGACAGCCGGCCAGCACCCCCAGGGGATGACGGACAATCCGGCGGGCCAGCAGAAACAGCACTGCCAGCAGAATGAGAGAGGTAAGCCCTACCAGCAGCCAGCGCCGGCCGGAGAAGCTGGACCAGGCTGCGCCGTAGTTATGGACTCGGGTCAGCTCCACCAGGCCCGGCAGCAGGGGGATGGCCGGGTCTGCCGTTGTGTACAGATGGGGGGCAGCAAAGTGGGCCGCCGTCCACCATTTTACCCACTGGTCCAGCCCCAGCAGGGCTGCCCCCAGCAGGATGCCAAGCATATAGACCATAGAAAAACGCTCCTTTGACAGTGGTTGGAACTTTTCCCAGTTTACACGGTTTTGAAGGGAAAAGCAACCGAATTTGGCGGTTTCACCGCCGGGATTCTCCGGGAGATATTGACCTGCGGCGGGTTTCCCGATACAATAGGGATTACCGCCGCCGGCTGCCCTCCGGTTTACCGGGCCGGGGAGCGCGGGGGAAATTTCTGCTTGAGCGCCCACGGCGCATGGAGGATGCTATGACACCATTGGACATCGGCGGCCGCCTGCGGAAGCTGCGGAAGGAAAAGCATATGAGCCTCTCCGTCCTGGCGGAAAAGAGCGGCGTCAGTACCGGGCTGATCAGCCAGATTGAACGGGGGCTGGTGGCCCCGTCGGTGGTGAGCCTGTACCACATCGCCCAGGCGCTGGAGACGGATATCAGCTATTTCTTCACCACCACCACGCCGCACTATGCCGTCCAGCGGAAGGGGTCCCACCGGATTATCATCACCAACAGCGGGCTGAACCAGCACAAGATGTTGAATCCGGACTGGACAGACCGGGGGCTGGATCTGCTGCACCTCTATTTGAAGGGCGGGCAGACCTATGACCGGGAGTGCATCTCCCACCGGGGGGAGGAGTGCTGCTATGTGCTCTCCGGCGTACTGACGGTGCTGCTTGACGACGAGGAGATTACCCTGTACCCCGGGGACAGCCTGTATTTTTCCAGTACGCACCCGCATCTGTACCTCAACTGCGGGGAGGAGGACTGCGAGTCCATCTGGGCGATTGCGCCGAAGTTTTTTTGAGGACGGAGGAGCTGGGGCGGTTCGGAGCCTGACGCATGTGCGGCCTGGCATAGCCTCTCGAACCCGGTTAAATCCCCTGCGCTGTCCGGAACAGGGAGATGGTCGAAAAGCAGCTGCTGCGGCCGGAGTTCAATCTGCACGGAGGAAAATAGGGGACGCCCGCTGTGAGATCCAGGTGAAACGATTCTGGACAAAAATGACCGGGCGTTCCTTTGGCTGGAACGCCCGGCTGGTATAGGACGGCTTTTACTTTTTGTATCCACACTTGGGGCAGACACCGTTTTCATTCAGCGCAATACCGCACAGGGGGCAGCGGTCAATTGTTTTCTTGAGTTCGTACTCCTGGCTGGCGGCGTTTACGCCGCTGGTGAAGGTCAGCTTGGCTATGTTGAGCTTGTCTTTCAGCAGATCATAGACGATTTTAATCATGCCCTCCACCGTCATCGTCTCCTTGGTGACTACAAGGCGGCAGTCGGGGTATGCGGTGGCCAGCTCCGTTTGGAAGGCAGCGCCCTTCATCCTGTTCTGAGGCGCCCCATCCTTGATGCCCTGCTCCTCATAGACCTTGAGGATGGCAGGCAGCAGGGGGTCGTCCTGGCGCAGGATCAGGGCATGGTCAAAGTTCTTCAAAACATCCCAGGCAGTCTTTTGGATTTCGTTGCAGGGGAATACCATGTTCACGCCGGGTTCCACGGAATCCTCAACTTCGATGGTCAGGACGCCGGTGTGGCCATGCAGATACTGGGCCTCGCCCTTGAAGCCGTAAAAGCGGTGGGCGTACTGCAAATCCAGAGTTGTGATGCTTCTCATAAAAACAGCCTCCTTTTTATTTTAATAATTCTCCGCGTGGACCTCGAAGTACGCCTGGGGATGGGCACAGACCGGGCAGACCTCCGGAGCTTTCGTCCCCACCACGATGTGTCCGCAGTTACGGCATTCCCACACTTTGACCTCGCTCTTGGCAAAGACCTCCGCCGCCTCTACGTTTTTCAGCAGCGCCCGGTAACGCTCCTCATGGTGCTTTTCAATCGCCGCCACCATGCGGAACTTCGCCGCCAGCTCCGGGAATCCCTCCTCCTCGGCGGTCTTGGCAAAGCCGTCGTACATATCCGTCCACTCATAGTTCTCGCCCTCGGCGGCCGCGCCCAGGTTCTCGGTGGTGGAGCCGATGCCCTCCAGTTCCTTGAACCACATCTTGGCGTGTTCCTTTTCGTTGTCGGCGGTTTTGAGGAACAGGGCGGCGATCTGCTCAAAGCCCTCCTTCTTGGCTTTGGAGGCGAAGTATGTATACTTGTTCCTCGCCTGGGACTCTCCGGCAAAAGCGGCCTCCAGATTCTTTTCCGTCTGCGTACCTGTGTACTTTCCCATGGTAATTTCCTCCTGTTTTATTAAAGAATTAGAAACGAGCGGCTCCCGTGCAGGGGTTGCTCAGATGCTGATTTTCTCAAAGTCGGACGAAGGGTGCTTGCAGAGCGGACAGATAAAATCCGCCGGGAGCGCCTCTCCCTCATAAATATAGCCGCATACCGTGCAGCGCCATGCGGTTTTGCCGGAGGCCGACTGACGGGCCGGCTTCGGTTTGATATGGGATTGGTAATAGGTATATATGGCCGACGGATTCCCATGACGCGCGTTTTGTATTCTGTCAGCCGGGACAGCGCCTTTTCCGCGGTTTCCCGCCGGGAACCGGCAATCGCCACATTTGCGCCGTTCTCCAGATATCTTTTTGCAGTGGCGAAGCCAATTCCCCGCGTGCCGCCGGTGACGACGGCTGTTTTTCCCTCCAGCATAAGGGTCTCCTGTCTGAAGTCTATATCTGGTTTTTCTCCTGCTTCCGGCAGTCGGGGCACAGGTAAAAGACCTTCAGATCATACGAGAGAAAGTCCTCGCCCAATTGCCTGCGCAGGGAGGCGGTCAGATCGTCAAACGAAATATCTGCCAATTTGCCGCATCTCTGGCAGACCAAGTGATCGTGCTTCGTAACACGGTCATATCTGTCCGGCATATTTTCCACAGCTACTTTGTGAATCAGCCCGGCTTTCCATAGCCTGTTCACATTGTTATATACCGTGGCCAGAACAATCCCGGGGTATTTGTCCTTCATTTCCGCATATATCTGTTCCACTGTCAGATGGTTCATGGAGCCGGTAATGATATGATAGATTTCACGTTCATATTTTGTCATATTGTTACCACTCCCCCTGGAATTTACAATTTAAAATAATTCTAAAATATTTTTATTGATTCTAACAAATGTTTCCCTATTTGTCAAGAACTATTTACGGAAGCGGCAGCGGAGGTATTGTATGGGGGTGCGATGAGTGTGCGCCCAGGCCTTGTTTGAAAATTGGCGGAATGCCGGATTGCGGCAGATTTTTTTGCCGGGCGAGGCGATTTCCCGCAGGAATCCTGACGGATTTCAAGGGAAATCAACGCAGCCCTGGCGAAAGGAGATAAGACGGCGTTTTGCCATTTTTCAAACAAGGCCTAAGGTGGCACCGCTCAGTACTGATAGCGTTTCCGATATTTCACGAACATCCACGCGGACAGGGCCAGAGCCATAAGCTCCGCCGCTGGCGTAGCCAGCCAGATACCGTTTATCCCCAAAATCGCGGGCAGGATCAGCATGGTAATCAGCATGAAGACAAAGGAACGAGAGAAAGCGAGGATTGCGGAGACGATGCCGTTGGATAACGCGGTGAACATCCCGCTGGCAAAGATATTAAAGCCGATGAAGAACAGCGCCAGGGTGCAGATTCGGTTTCCGGCGACAGCCAGATCATACACCGGATTATCCGGCCGGGCGAAAATGGACACCAGGGGTTTTGTCGCGGCAAAGGACGCCGCCGCTGTCACAAGGGAAATGATGGCAATTACTTTCAAACTGGCGGAAACCAGTTTTTTTAGCTTTTCACAGTTCTTTTCACCGTAGTAGTAGCTGAGCATGGGGGCGACGCCGTAGGAATACCCCGTGTAGAGGGAACTTGCGAACATCAGGACATACATGATGATGGTTACGGCGGCAACGCCGTCTTCACCCACATAACGGAGCATCGTCCAGTTGAACATCATCGTAATGATGCCTGTGACCAGCGCAGTCGCCATTTCAGAGCATCCGTTTGTCGCCGCGCTTGCGAGAACCTTGAAGCGGAAAGCGGGCTTTGTGAAGTGCAGAAGGCTCTTTTTGCGGCTGAACACAAACAGGCCGACAACGGCGGTCACAGAGTAGCCCAGGCCCGTGGCGATGGCCGCACCGCTGATCCCCATATCCAGCAGGCCGATAAATACATAGTCAAGCACAATGTTCAGAACACCGCCCGACACGGAACAGGCCAGGGATAGGGTTGCCTTTTCAGAAGCGATCATATAGAGGGTGAAATTGTTCATCAGCAGGATCGGGATGGTAAAGACAAGATAGCGGCTGAGGTAGGAAGTACAGTAGTTGGCGACCTCCGGGGACAATCCCATGCTCCCGAAGATGGTTTCCATCAGGGAGTAGCCGAGTATCGTCATGACCAGACCAACAACCACGTTCACCAAAATCAGGAACGTAAAATCCTCCTTGGCCTCTTTTGGCTTTTGCTCTCCCATCTTTTTCATGATGACCGCACTCCCGCCGGTTGCCAGCATGGTGGAAATGGCTGTCACCGCTTGAATCACCGGGGCCGTCAGATTGATGGCGGACAGCGCGCTCGTACCAATCAGGTTTGACACGAACAGGCCGTCAACCATCGTGTAAAAGGACATAAAGACAGACATTGCAATGGTAGGGACCGCGAATTTGAGGATGTTCCGCAAAGTGACCGGCTTGTCGTACGCATTTTGATTCTCCATCATCATTCTCCTAATTTACTTGTTTTTCTCCGGTATATGTGCTATGATAATCCGTACAGTAACTGTACGGTCAAGGGGTATTTTAAAAAATGGAGAAAAAAAGTAAACTGCTCACAATCGGTCAATTTGCGGCCCTGCATGGCATCAACAAGAAAACTCTGATGTGGTACGATGAAATTGGCCTTTTTCATCCATCATTTATCCATCCCGAAAATGGATACAGATATTACAGTTATTATCAGAGCGCCATTCTGGAAACGATCCTGCTGCTGCGGGAGTTAGATGTGCCGATTGAAGAAATTCGGGTATTTATGAAAAACCGTTCCGCCGCCAGCATGAAGCGGCTTTTGCAGGAGAAAATTGATGATTTAGACCGTAATATGGCACATCTGAGGGCGATTCGGAAAACGCTGTCCTACCACTGCCAGAATATGAGGACATTATTGACGATGGACTTATCGGAAATCAGCATTGTACAAAAGAAGGAGCGCAGTTTCGTTACCGTAGACATCAATCAGGACACTACGTTTGATAAGCAGGTGGAGATGATTACCGCTGAAACGAAAAAATATCAGCTTCGCCGTCTGCATGATGCCTCCTATGGGACGATGATCGCAGTAGACAGTCTGCGAAAAGGGGATTTTGAGGACTATTCCAAACTTTTTATTGAAATTCCATTTCCCATAAAGAAAGATGGATTGCACATACAACCTGCCGGGGATTATGTACGGGCATTTTATAGGGACGCAACAGAAAGCCCGGTGCTGTGCTACCAAAGGATATTTGATTATGTGGAAGAATACGGCTTTGCGCTATCGGGGTTCTCCTATGAGGTGATTATCAATGAAAATGTGATTGACCGAGTGGAAGATGCTCTTGTACAAATTGAGATACCTGTAAAACCTAAATAAATTGTTTTACCGCAACAGCAAAAAGCGCTGATAAGAATCAATCAGGAGGCCGCCCCTTAGGGTGCCCCCCTGTACGGCTACCCACCCCCGCAAACGCTCATACCGCCCTTTTGTCAAACAAACGAAATTACCCGTTACGGTGCGGCTGCAAATAGCCGCACCGTAACGGGTAAAAACTTATGAGAGCACTTGAGAATAATCGAAGATCAGGCAGATCGGTCTCAGATTCATTCCCACTCGACAAATCCTATTATATGGGACTGTATTTTCTGTGTTTTCACGGGTGAAATATTCGCAAAATTGTTAATGTTTCACTCGTTATTTTTGGCCGCTCAATTTTTTAGTATCAAAATAGTATCACAAAAGGCAGAGAATTGCAACGATATTTCCCAATTTCCTCCGTACTGCTCTGTAGGGAATATATACTATGGCGTCCAATAATGTCTGCTTGAGTCCCCTAAAATCCACAGAAGTCTCAATTAACTATTGCAATCCCAAGGGTAATTATGTTATGCTTGACAAAATGGAGGGATTATGTTATGAGTGACGAAATTTATACAGTTGCACAGACGGCACAATATCTTAAGGTCTGTGAGAAGACTGTCCGTAGGCTTATTTCCTCTAATAAGCTCGTAGCCTCACGAATTGGGGGACGATCCCTTCGCATAAAGAAAGAAGATATAGATGCATATCTGGCTGAACATACAAACACAGAGAAAGGAGTTGCTATCAATGAGTGAAGAGCTGATTCAGCGTAATTTGGTAGAAACCCCTGAGAAAATGGGCGATTGGAATTTTTACAATATTGGCGCAACTACACTTAAAGCGCTTAAAAACGCAAAAATCATTCCGAATCGCGATTATGATGCATATGAAGGAAAGAAACCCGATGCGCTTATAATAAAGAAACCTATTGTAATTGCAGCTATAGAATACAAGACACCCGCTCAACTGCGGACACAGAAACAAATTGCATCTGCAATCGCGCAAGAATTAGGAACTGCTCAAGCACTTGAGGCAAGAGTGTATATTGTCACAGATGGCAAGAAAACTTTCTGGATTAATCCTCTTACAGGGAATGAGATACTTCAAGAGGATGGTGGAAAGATTGCCCTTAATTTTGATAAAAACAGCACAGACTGTATTACATTAATTAATAAAATCAGAGCTTCTATTAGCGATACAAATGACTGCCTTAAAGTCACTGCACCTGTTGATCCACTACCTCTGGCGGAAAAAGTATGGCAGGATTTGTGGGCAGTTTCGGGAGCAACACCAGAAAATTGTTTGTATACTTTTGTTGAAATATTTATATTTAAATATTTAAGTGACCTCGGTATCTTGCGTAGTTCATTTTCCTTTTATTCTCTTTTGTCTAAATATACTACAGATACGGAAGAAGATGTGCTGAACATATACGCACATACAATTCGCCCGCACATAAAAGAAAAATTGTTTCCGCGTAATCCAATTGATAAAACGACTATTATTAACGGTACAATTTTTGTCTCGAAAGATGATAGGGCCGTTTCTGGCTATGCTACTGTTTTTCACCGCATTTTAAAACGTTTTAATGATTTCGGCGTTCTTGATAATATAGATTATGACTTTAAAAGCAAACTCTTTGAAACGTTCTTGAAAGAATCTATTAGCAAAAAGAACTGGGGCCAATACTTTACACCCCTTAAAGTTGTACGGGCAATCGTTGATATGGCAGATGCTGAGCCTGGAATGAAAGTTTGCGATCCTGCCTGTGGCGTTGGAAAATTCCTTTTAGAACTCATTTTAAATGATCTCGACAGATTTTATAAGATAGAGTCTGCTGCTGACGGAAGCGAAACACTCGTTCCACAAATTACACTCTCAGGCTTTGATAAGGGCTTTGACAAAGATGAACAAAAAACTATTATACTTGCCAAAGCAAATATGCTCATTTATATGTCTGGGATGATTAAAGAGCATCCTGGTATAACGAAAGAATTTGCCCAAGTATTTAATAATACTTTCTTGCTTCAAACAAACTCGATCCTTGGTACATTAGCCAAACCGATTAAGGATGAATACGATCTTATTCTTACAAACCCACCATATGTTATGAGCGGTAGTAGCAATTTAAAGGAGGAAATTGCTAAGGATGATGCGCTAAAAAAACATTATTCTATTAATGCCATGGGCATCGAAGGGTTATTTATGGAATGGATTGTTCGTGCGCTCAAACCAGGTGGGAAAGCTTTCGTTGTTGTTCCGGATGGCATTATGAATCGAAGCAATGACAAAAAACTAAGAGAGTTCATTTTAGACCAATGTATTATTGATGCTGTCATTTCTCTTCCCGTAAATACATTTTTTACAACAAATAAAAAAACTTATATATTAGCCATGTCAAAGAAAACTTTAGTCAAAGTTGATGGGGTTGATACGCTTGAGCGACAAAAGACACCAGTATTTACCTATCTATGTTCGGAAATCGGGGAAAGCCGTGACGTTTATCGTTTTAATATAGGACAAAATGATCTTGAAACTGCATCAGACCTCTTTAATATGTTTAAGGGCGCAAAGACTAAATTTAAAACCGGTGACAAGCGTTGCAAAGTCGTTAATATTGATGAGTTTTATACAAGCTCGCATTGGTCAGTTGACCGTTGGTGGACAAGAGATGAACGAATTGAACTTGGTATAGAGGAGGAAGAGTGCGCAGTTGATATAAACACGTATATTTCAATGATCAATGATACAAGCCAATTGCTTACAGAATCAATTGAGCCGCTTCAAGAACTCATTAAAAAGCAGCTTGCAAGTTCTAATAGAAAGCAAGTGGCTTTGTCTGACACGGATTTATTCACACTGTCATTAGGTAAGCGGGTGCTAAAAAAAGACTATATAACGAGCAAAGGAGACATTCCTGTTTTCAGCGCTAATGTTTTTGAACCGTTTGTTTATACAGACCGATCCAATATTACAAAATTTGATAAGGATTTTGTGTTATGGGGAATTGACGGTGTATTTACATTTAATGTGATGAAAAAAGGGCAGCCATTTGCATCAACAGATCATTGTGGAACCATCAAAATACTAAACGAAGAGATAGACCCATATTACCTTGCCTATATGATGGAAGAGACACGGCATAAATATGGATTTGATCGCGGATTGAGAGCATCATTAACTAATATGAAACGGTTCAAAATTGATATACCAATTAGAGCCGATGGAACATTTGACATTGACGTTCAAAAAAGTATTGCAGAGTCTCTCTTGTGTTTACGGCAAACACGTACAATGATACAAGAAACAATGAGACGATTGATCGAGCAGAAGATTGAGGTCTAAAATTAGAACGATGGCTGTGAAGAAGTACATTCCCACAGCCATCGTTCCTATAAGTTGCTCTTTAGAACATTCCTGTTGTTTGTCACCTTGCCCCCCGGCTGAACTTCCGCTTTGCTTCTCCATTTCTATCGCAATGTATTTTCTGTGACACCGCGCTCCAAGGTGAAGCTGGTGGCCAAGATGCTCAAGGCAATCCACGCCCAGGAGAGCAAAAGAGCCGCTCGGGAGAAAGCCAAAGCTGTGGCGGCGGCGCTTCGCGCCATGAAGCTGAAAGAGGCTGCTAAGAAAGTTGAGGATGGTATTGAGGAGACATTGACTTACTGCGATTTCCCCAGCGAACACTGGACTCGTATCCGCACCAATAATGTCATTGAACGGCTCAACCGGGAGATTCGCCGCCGCACCAGGGTGGTGGGCTGTTTCCCGGATGGCAATTCTGCCCTCATGCTGGTCTGTGCCAGGCTCCGCCACGTTGCTGGCACCCAGTGGGGCAACAAGAAGTACATGAATATGAAGCACTTAGAGGCCGCTTTGGGAGACGCTTCTATTGCCAGCTGACTTCATTCAGGCCAGAGCCTGCAAACTTTTTTGCGCATAACTCTTGACATTACCTTAAAACGAATAGTATCAAATCAGTATCACGAGGCAAAGTGACAGGTCAAAAAGCCTGTATTCATGCGGGTTTGCAACCTTTTGACGGTCATTCCCATTCGATCGTCGCCGGGGGCTTACTCGTAATATCGTACACAATGCGGTTGATGTGGGGCACCTCGTTGACAATCCGCACGCTGACGCGGTCCAGCACCTCGTAGGGGATCCGGGTCCAGTCGGCGGTCATGAAGTCCGTGGTGGTGACGCTGCGCAGGGCCAGGGTGTAGTCATACGTCCGCCCGTCCCCCTGGACGCCCACGGAGCGCATATTGGTCAGCACGGCGAAGTACTGGTCCATGGTGTGCTCCAGGCCGGCTTTGGCGATCTCATCCCGGAAGATGAAGTCCGCCCGGCGCAGGGTGTCCAGTTTCTCGCGGGTGATGTCCCCGATGCAGCGCACCGCCAGGCCCGGGCCCGGGAAGGGCTGGCGGCTCACCAGATACTCCGGCAGGCCCAGCTCCCGGCCCAGGGCCCGCACCTCGTCCTTGAAGAGCAGGCGCAGGGGTTCCACAATCTCCTTGAAGTCCACGCAGTCCGGCAGGCCGCCCACGTTATGGTGGCTCTTGATAACCGCGGCGTCCCCGGCGCCGGACTCAATGACGTCCGGATAGATGGTGCCCTGGGCCAGGTAGTCCACCCGGCCGATCTTTTTGGCCTCCGCCTCAAAGACCCGGATGAACTCCTCGCCGATGATCTTCCGCTTCCGCTCCGGCTCCGTGACGCCGGCCAGCTTTGAGAGGAACAGCGCCTCCGCGTCGGCGCGGACGAAGTTGACGTCCCACTGGGAGAAGGCGGCTTCCACCTCGTCCCCCTCGTTCAGCCGCATGAGGCCGTGGTCCACGAAGACGCAGGTCAGCTGGGGCCCCACGGCCTCCGCCAGCAGGGCCGCCGCCACGGAGGAGTCCACGCCGCCGCTGAGGGCCAGCAGGACCTTTCCGTCCCCGATCTTCTCCCGGAGCCGCCGGATAGCGGTATCCTTGTAGCCGCTCATGGACCAGTCGCCCCGGGCGCGGCAGACCTCGTAGAGGAAGTTGCGGATCATGTCCGTGCCGTGCTGGGTGTGGTTCACCTCCGGGTGGTACTGGACGCCGTAGAAGCCCCGGCTCTCGTCGGCGATGGCCACATTGGGGCAGGCGTCGGAACGGGCGGTGAGGGTGAAGCCCTCCGGCACCTTTTCCATATAGTCGCCGTGGCTCATCCATGTGACCCCCTGGTTGGGCAGGCCCTTAAAGAGGCGGCAGCCGGTGTCGAAATACGTCTCCGTTTTGCCGTACTCCCGGGCGGAGTCCTCTGTGGCGGCCACGACCCTGCCGCCCAGGGTGTGGGCCATGAGCTGGCAGCCGTAGCAGATGCCGAGGATGGGCACGCCCCAGGTGAAGATCTCCGGGTCCACATGGGGGGAGGTCTCCAGATACACGGAGTTGGGCCCGCCGGTGAAGATGATGCCGATGGGATTCATGGCGCGGAGCTGGTTTAGGGGGGTGGTGCAGGGCTTAACCTCGCAGTAGACGCCGCACTCCCGGACACGGCGGGCAATCAGCTGGTTATACTGTCCTCCGAAGTCGAGGATAATGACGGTCTGATGAGACATGGGGGCCTCCTTGCTCCGCGGCGCCGCCGCGGGGGGATTTTTTATTCCTTCGGAATCCGCCCCACGGGGGCGGGGGCGGGGGATGCACCCCCCATTTTCTCTTTTCTCCTCGTGCGGAGAAAAGAGAAAACGGGCCGTGCACGGTCCAAAAGAGAAAAGAGACGTTATGGCAGTTGCGGAAGCTTTACACTTCGATAGAAGGGTGCTCATAAAATCTGATGGTTGGACGAAAGGCCTTTTCTTCTCTTCCCGCGCTTCGCGCCTGGCCGGGCACGTGCGGGACAGACCGCCGTCCTATTGACGGTAGACAAATCGGATTTCTCTAACGGGACCGGCTATGCGCGAAGCGCGGGAAGAGAAGGGCGTCGATTCGTCCACGCATCAAGCCTGCTGAGCACCCTTCAATCGAAGGGGAAGGCTCCCGCAACTTCCAATAGCGTTTTCTTTTCTCTTCCACCGTGCACGGCGCATTCTCTTTTCTCTCAAAAGAGAGAGAAAAGAGAATGGGGGGTGCATCCCCCAGACACGCCGGAACGGCATGTCGCTCGTCCCGCCCCCGCGGGGCGGATTCCGCAAGGAATAAAAAATCCCCTGCCCCGCCCGAAGGGCGATCACCCTACCGCCCCCCGGCGGAAGAGGCCGAAACCTCACTCCCGCCCCACTCCACAGCGGCAAAGCCCGTGCGCTCAAAGCCGGGCAGCTCCTGCTCCGGGAGCTCCACCGGCTCCTCCAGGGGATACCAGGCCATGAACACCCGAAGGAGACTGTCCGGCTCCGGGGTGATGTCCAGACGGGCTTGGGACGTGTAGGCGGCGGATTGGAAGGAGATCAGGTTGTAGGGGTTTCCCTCCATCCGGGGCAGCCAGTAGACGATGAACTCATTGGCCTCCCGGCGGGTGAGGCCCAGCTTCGACAGGGAGTCCTCCAAAAAAGCGGCGGCGTCCGCCCCCGGAACGCAGAAGCCCTGGGAGAAGTCGTAATTCCCGCGGGAGACGCCCTCCCAATAGAGGTAGTTGTAAGTCTGTCCGGATCTGTCTGTCAGCGTGCCGTCGGGAGCGGCGGTGACGACCCAGCCGTCCTTCCCGCAGGCGGGGTAGGCACAGGTCAGCTCACCCTCCAGCTCCAGGCGGACGGTGACGTCCGTATCTTCCTCCGGGTAGAGGCAGATTACCGGCTTTGCAAGCTGGAGGCCGCCGGAGCTGCCCTCGGGCGGTTCCTCCTCCCGGCAGCCGGAGAGCAGGGCACACAGCAGCGCCGCCAGACACAGGAGAACGACGGTATTTCGGCCCATAGAAAATACCTCCTTTATACAGACATAAACAGGGAGGGGGGATTCAATTCCGGGGGCCTGAGGAAATCAATCCTCCCGGAAGACGATGCGGCCGGGTTCGGCGCTCTCGATGATGGCCAGGGACTTGAGATTCACCCCGGCGGCCCGCAAACGGTCGCCGCCGCCCTGGAAGCCCTTTTCCACGGCGCAGCCGATGCCCACCAGAGTGGCCCCGGCCTTCTCCACGATGTCGCAGAGGCCCCGCATGGCCTCGCCGTTGGCCATAAAGTCGTCAATAATCAGGACTTTGTCGTCGGAGGAAATCCACTCCTTGCTCACCAGCAGCGTAACCTTTTTCTTATATGTGTAGGAAAAGATATCGCTTTGATACAGGCCGCCCTCGATGTTGTCGCTTTTGGCTTTTTTGGCGAAAATCATGGGCTTGTGAAAGTGCTGGGCCACGATCGCGGACAGGGCGATGCCGCTGGCCTCGGCGGTGAGGATCACGGTGATTTCGTCCATATTAAAGTGCCGGCCAAATTCCTCCGCGATGTGCACCATCAGCTCTGTGTCAATGCGGTGGTTCAAAAAGCCATCCACCTTGATGATGCTGCCGGGCAGAACCTTGCCCTCCCGGACAATACGGTCTTTCAGCTCCTGCATAAATGGATTCCCCCTTGTATTATTTTGTAAAATTTTGTACTAGTATTATCACGGATTCCCCGGTTTTTTGCAAGTGGTTTTCCGGGCCGCGCGTGAAATCCGTCAAAACGACGAATAAAAATCCGGGCCTGTGGGCAGCGGCTGTCGGTCTTTGACAGAGGGCGGTTCCCGAAAAGGCGCCGGACGGCGGCATATGTGCGGGAAAGGCCGCGCCGTGGATTGCGGCGCGGCCTTTGGGTCATTCGAGAGCCTGGACGACAGGATCCAGCCAGGTGCCCTGGAAGGATTCAATATCCCCGGCGTCCATCAGGGATGCCAGCGCGGGGTCAATGGGCATCTCCGCGAGCAGGGGGAGCCCGTGCCGCGCGGCGGCGGCCCGGGTTTTTCCCTCGCCGAAAATACGCAGCGTTTTGCCGCAGTCCGGGCAGAGGACATAGCTCATATTTTCCACCAGGCCCAGGATGGGGACCTCCATCATCTCCGCCATTTTTACGGCCTTTTCCACCACCATGGAGACCAGTTCCTGGGGTGAGGCCACCACCAGGATGCCGTCCAGCGGAATGGACTGAAATACCGAGAGGGACACGTCGCCGGTGCCGGGAGGCATATCCACAAAGAGGTAATCGCAGTTCCAGAGCACATCCGTCCAGAACTGCTGCACCACGCCGGAGATGACCGGGCCCCGCCAGATGACCGGGTCGGTCTCATTTTGCAGCAGCAGATTGGTGGACATGACCTGGATGCCGGTGCGGGTCTCCATGGGGTAGAGGCCATCCTCGCTGCCCACGGCCTGCCCATGGAGGCCGAAGGCCTTGGGGATGGAGGGGCCGGTGACGTCGGCGTCCAAAACGCCGATTCGATGTCCCCGGCGGCGCATGGCCACCGCCAGCTGGCAGGTGGTCATGGATTTGCCCACGCCGCCCTTGCCGGAGACGACACCGTACACCTTGCCCACATGGGCGGCGGGATGGTGCTCTTTCAACAGGGACTGGGGTTCCTGCCGCTCTCCGCAGCTCTCGCCGCAGGAGGCGCAGTCATGGGTGCATTCGCTCATAATTCCGATATCTCCTTTTTCGCTTGCATGCGTTTCTGCGATTCTATTATTCTATTGTCTTTATGTAGAATATTATATTATACCAGGACGGTTCTATCCGTCAACCGCTGAATGGAGACCCCGCTGTCTCCGGCAAAAAATTCCGCCTCCCGGCTGTGACAGGTAAAGAGGAGGATCTGCCGGTTCTGCGCCTCGGCCCTCAGCCACCGCAGAGCTGCGGCGCAGCGGACATCGTCGAAATTTGCCAGGGCGTCGTCCAGGATGATGGGAACCCCAATATCCCCAGGCAGCACCAGCTCGCAGATTGCCAGGCGCACGGCCAGGTACAGCTGGTCGAGCGCTCCGGCGGACAGCAGCGCCGCGTCCCGGCAGACGGTGTCTCCGGCGGGCTCGGCGGAGAGACGGAAGCTCCGGTCCAGCGCCACGCCGGTGTAACGGCCGCCCGTCAGCTCCTGGAAGATTTCTGCAGCCCGGCGGCCCAGTTCCGGAGAGAACCGGGTTTGCAGTGTGGTATTGGCGCCGGCAAGGGCGTCCATAGCCAGACGGATGGCTTTGTACTCCTCCTCCAGGGACTGAATCTGTCCCCGGAGATGAGCGGCGGCAGAGCGGAGCACCACCGGGTCTCCCAAGGCATGAAGCCGCCCGGTGAGACGGTCCTCCTCGGAGCGGGCGGCGGCCAGGGCTGCCTGATTTGTCTCCAGATCGGCGGAGATCTCGTCCCGGCTCCGGGCGGGAGCGGGGAGGGCTTCCCCGCCGTCCTCCGGGGCGGGGGACTGCCGGGCCAGCAGGCTGTACCGGAGCTGAGCTTCCCGGGCGGCGTTCTCCGCCTCCGCCAACTCCTTCCGGCGGACGGCGCAGGAGCGGAGGGCGGCATCTGCAGCGGGTATATCAAAAGCTGCAGGGGCAAAACGGCGGACCTCCAGCAGGATGCCCTGTTCGTTGGTGGTGAGGGTGTTGTACAGGGTCTCCGCGGCGGCGGACTTGGCGTTCAAGTCCGACTGAGCCGCCTCCTTAGATCGATAGAGGGCGGTGAAGTCCTCCAGCTCCTTTTGCCGCTGCTCCCGGAGCCCGGCGGCCCGGGCCTCCCACTTTTTTTGCTTTAGGACAATAAGCAGACTCAACGCCAAAAGGCACAGGCCGCCCGCCGCGAAGCTGCAGCCGGTGGACAGCCGCAGGTTTTGCCGGGCGAAAAAGACCATGGCGGCCCATAGTCCAGGACCTAAGGCAAGGACCAGCAGCACGCCCCAGAGGGGGAACCGGGGCTTGGGCCCGATGTCCAGGGGCAGCCGGGCCGCCTGCTCCGGCGTGTGGCCGGCAAAGGGGCTGTCGTTCACGGCGCTCTCCGCCCGCAGCACCTGCTTCCGGGCCTCGTCCTGGTCCTCCCGGGCCTTTTTCAGGGACCGGCGCACGGTCTCCAGATTGACGATGGCCCCCCGCAATCGGCCGATGGCGTCGTTCTCCGGCACCCGCTCCTCCTCGATCCGGCGGCGGAGGTCCGCGGCCCGCTCCGCCGTCTCCCGGGCGGCGGCCTCCGCCTGGGAGAGGGCCTGGCGCCGCCGGCCGGCCTCCCAGCGGTCACAGGCGTCCAGCTCCTCCTCCAGGGCGGCCTTCCCGGCCTCCAGGTCCTCCGTCCGGCTCCGGGCGGAGAGCAGCTGGGATTCCAGCGTCTCCAGCTCCGCAAGACGCGCCTCCGTCTCCCGGAGCTCCGTCTCCAGAGCGGGGAGCCGGCCTGTTTTGTTGTGGCGGCGGCGGTTCAATTGCTTTTTTAATGTATCCGAGGCCTCGGAGTAGGAGGTGCCCTCCTCTCCGGAGGTGATTAAGGCGGCAATCCTCCGCTCCAACCCCGCATCCTGGCTGATGGGCAGCCCTGCCTGGCGGATGAAGGCGCTGCGTTCAAACACCTCCCGGCTGACACCCAGCAGAGTCTCGCCGCAGGTTTTGCCCGTCAGCCCGGGAACCGGATCGCCGGTACCGGCATATACCGCCTGAAACTCCCCCATGGGAGAGGTTTGACGGCGGGTGGTGCGGGTCAGCGTCAATTCGCAGCCCCCGGCGCGGCAGTCCAGGCGTCCGGACATGGAGACGCCGGCCCAGGGCGAAAAGCGGTTTTTGTCGGCGATAGAGCCGGCCTTGTCCCGCTCCCGGCTGTTGACGCCGAAGAACATGGCCGCAATAAGGGCGCACCAGGTGGACTTTCCCGCTTCGTTGGGGGCCTGCACAATATTCAGGCCGTCCCGCAGCTCCAGAGATTGGTTCTGGAGCTTGCCGAAGGTTCCGGAGATCCGATGAATCAGCAGAAAAATCACTCCTCACGTATATACATTACAATTATGTGTTATGATAGGACAGGACGCTGTGGAAAGAGTGTCTGGACGCAATATTGGCACCCTGGCCGGCATGCGGTTTCCGAGGGAGCATCTGCGCTGCTGCCAGCCAAAATGCCTGGCTGTTCCGCGGTCAATCCGCATGGCGGCACTGCAGCTATTATAGCACAGAGAACCCGGTTTCCACAAGCCGATTTCTGTTTTGCACAGTGGTAATACCCAAAATACGGGGGTAAAATGGGCAAGATGGAAAAAGAGGGAAAAATTCTGAAAAACGGTTGACAAACCGCCAATGATTTGATATTCTAGCAAAGCTGTTGGGGCCCGGGGGTGGGAAGGCGGCTGCGGAAGGGACGAAGGGAAAAAAGTTCAAGGAAGCAGTTGACAATCCGGCGAAGGGCTGTTATAATAGCAATGTTCCGCTGAAAGCGGCGTGCACCTTGTAAATTAAACAACGTAACGAAAAGAAAGCACCAGAGCCATGGCCGATTGTAGGCCATGACGAAAAAGCGCTGAAGCTTCGGGTTGAGTCAATTACCGGGGCGGAGGCAAGAATGAAGCTATGACAAAT
>ERZ808035.639-NODE-639-length-27292-cov-7.609039_pt1 | contig 27292 bp, 26 predicted proteins | sample MGYA00380189_ERZ808035 | MGnify/ENA primary metagenome ERZ808035 (study PRJEB31490, sample SAMN06133407) | mouse gut metagenome | isolation source: M5_1 | host: mice | place: China: Chengdu | collected 2015-05 ...
TATCGTTCGATACTCTTCTGAAAATCTTCTTTGGAATCTTTTCAGGGTTGCATTACTGTTTATTTGTCAAGGTTCGTATTCTTCTGTGCTGTGCCAGTATGTTACCGACGCAACGGACTTATACTAACACAACCGTTTCGCGCCGTCAACCCCTTTTTTAAAATTTTACAAAACTTTTTTCTTCTGCAAATTTTAAAAACCGGGAAAAAAAAGAAATCTCAATCTCTTAAGATTCTTTTTAAACGGAGAAAGAGGGATTTGAACCCTCGCGCCGCGTAAGCGACCTACACCCTTAGCAGGGGCGCCTCTTCAGCCTCTTGAGTATTTCTCCACAGTCTGAACTATTCCTCTACCAAATATATAGTTCCGCGTCTCCACAACGCAAAGTAATTATACATAAGGTAATTTTGTTTGTCAATGCCTTTTCACGGATTCCTTTTCAAATCCGTCTACAAATTATATTCCCCATTATAATTTACAGTATTCCCTGATTGCCGTTTCATATAAATCCTGTCCTATGGAATCAATCACCACGATCACCGGGAAATTTTCTACTTCAAGCTTACGGATCGCTTCCGTCCCCAGATCATCGTAGGCAATCACTTCCGACGCTTTGATGGAACCTGCAAGAAGCGCACCCGCGCCGCCTACTGCCGCAAAATAAACCGCGCCGTTTCTGACAATCGCCTCTTTCACCTTTTCCGAACGCTTTCCCTTGCCAATCATACCTGTCAATCCCAGATCCAGAAGCGCAGGGGCGTACTTGTCCATCCGGCTTGCCGTGGTCGGTCCTGCGGACCCGATCGGTCTGCTCTCCCTCGCCGGGGAAGGTCCCATATAATAGATGACATTGTCCTTCATTTCCAAAGGCAGCGCCTCACCCTTTTCCAGCGCTTCGTACATTCTCTTATGCGCTGCGTCGCGCGCGGTGTAAATTGTGCCCGTCAGATACACATAATCTCCGGCACGCAGTTCCTTTGCCGTTTCCTTATTGATAGGCGCCGTTATATGCCGCTCCATATTGTCAGCCCTTTCTTTTCTCAATTCTGTTTTCAGCCAAACTTCCAATCCCTGCACACCACTGTCAAAGTTACACCTTTCAAGGGTCAAATGTATATATATTGTGTCTGCAAAACAAGGAAGTACTATATATATAGAAGAAACACATGCTGCCATAACAGCCAGATGCAAAAATCACCCGCAGAAGACCGGCTTCTACAGCACCCGCACCGCATGCCGGTTCACATGACAGCAGATGTTGACCGCCACAGGAAGCCCCGCTATATGCGTGGGATAAGTCTCTATATTAACCGCCAGCGCCGTTGTCGTACCGCCTAGACCCCCCGGTCCGATTCCGGTTTTGTTGATCTGTGAGAGCATTTCCTCCTCCAGCTCCCTGACATAAGGAACCTCCGACCGCTCGTCAACAGACCTCGTCAACGCATGCTTCGCCATCAGCGCACATTTCTCAAAAGTGCCGCCGATTCCGACGCCAACCACCATGGGCGGGCAGGCATTGGGGCCTGCATCCCTGACTGCCGTCAGGATCGCATCCTTCACACCCTCCACACCGTCGGCGGGTTTCAGCATAAACACCCTGCTCATATTTTCGCTGCCAAAGCCCTTCGGCGCCACCGTGATCTTAACCTGATCTCCCGGAACAATTTCACTGTGTATGACCGCCGGCGTATTATCCTTCGTATTTTCACGGATCAGCGGATCGCCCACCACGGACTTGCGCAGATAGCCTCCTGTATAGCCCTGCCGCACGCCTTCATTGACCGCATCAGTGAGACTATCCCCTTCAAAGTGTATATCCTGTCCTATTTCCAGAAATACCACTGTCATTCCCGTATCCTGACAGATCGGAATCATATCCTTCCCGGCAATTTCCAGATTATCCTGCAGCTGCCCCAGGATCTGCTTGCCAAGCGGCGCTTCTTCCGTCTGCGCCGCGCATTTCATCGCCCGTTCCATATCCGCAGAGAGAAAGTGATTCGCTTCGATACACATTTCCTTGATATTCCGGGTAATTTCCTCCGTCGCTATCGTCCGCATGTTTCCTCCGTTTGCCCTATGTTCATATGTTCAACCCGCACCCATTCGCAAAACCGTGCCTACAGCGCTCCCTCAGAGCATCATCTTCCTGTCAGACTTGTGCAGGCACAGTTTGCCCGTCAGAGCCGCCCTGGTTGAACTGTCAATCAACAATCTGCGCCCTGACTTCCTCAAGCTCTTCTGAATCCACTTCCTGCGGTTTCCAGCCGATCTTCTGTCCATCGGCGCTGTAGCGGGGTATCAGATGAAGGTGAAAATGAAATACTGTCTGCCCCGCAAGATCACCGTTATTCTGCACCAGATTAAATCCCTCGCACCCAAGCTTATCGCGCATCTTAATTATCATTCTTTTTGCAAGTTTCATAACCTCACCGGCACTCTCCTCCGGCAGCTCAAAAAGATCAGCATAGTGATCTTTGGGCAAAATCAGCGCGTGACCTCTAGTCGCCGGCCCCTGATCGAGAATAACACGGAATTTTTCGTCCTCATATAAGGTTTTTGCCGGGATTTCTCCATTAGCAATTTTACAAAAAATACAATTGTCCACTTTCATAGCTCCTCCGTTCACAAAACTGTGTTTTCCTTTATTTTTATATAAGGTAAGGTCCTAAGTCTCAGACAGCCCCAAACTGCAGCACCTGGTCAAGCGAGCGCAGCACCTTAAAATCTCCCTTCATCTTCATGTCTCCCGCCATAAAGGAAGTCTGAAAGGTTGTCCTGCCCGAAACAATGTCCGAAAAAGAAGCGCGGTCAAGCTGTATTTCCACATCCACACGCCCGCCTTCCCCATAATGGCAGTCAATGCTCGGCCCGTCTATCACAATCATAAGCGGCGTTTTTTTCTCCTCAATCACTACCTTGAAACCCGCTGCAAATCCCGGCTGCGGCACAAAATGTTTTCGGATCTCATCCACAAATTCCGTAGTGTCTTCCTTCTCGCTGCTGCCCATCATATCCCGGAACAGACTTGCAAGCTCCTGAATATCCGCCTTCTGCCGCTGCACATAAGTATCGTCCGCCACGTACTGGGAAAGCTGTTCCGACTCTTGCGGCGTAAAATTAACGGTTTTTGTAATAGCCACCTTCTGTTTCACCGCCTGATTGCTTGCAGGCAGACAGGGCATTTTCTGGTTAATCGTGCGGTAAAGATTCTCCGCATTTTTCTCAATGATACGGATATAATCCGCATTTTCCTCCAGAAGGGACGTATCCGCAATATAGCCGCAGAGCCCGCTGCAGGGAAGCCCGCCGAGAATCTCCCACGCCGTGGCAAGATTTAGTTTCCCCTCCTGCTCGCCGTAAGTGGTGGACATGACGATTGGGCACATGTAAATCCGGCTTATTTTTTCTTTATCTCCGTAGAGCCAGCATGCGTCCAGAAACAGCTGCATGTAGCCGCCGATCCCGTACCATTCAAGCGTCGTTGCGAGAATTACGCCGTCCGCGTTTTTCAAAGTCTGTGGAAGCGTCGGGATGCTGTTTTTCTGCTCATAAAGATAGAAGACTTCCACCGTCACGCGAAGCTCCTCCAGCACTTCCTTCATCTTCTTTATCACAAACAGCGTGGGATCATCCATAAGGCCTCTCCCGCCATAATAGATATTAATCTGCATAAGCCTCTTTCCTTTCTCACCTATGATTGGAAAACACCTGAATTTTCTTAGACGCTGCAATGACAGCCGCCGCCGTAAAGCCCATCAAAACGCCTCCCACATGCGCCGCGTTGTTCACCCCTGCACTGGTAAAACCACAGTAGAGCGAAAAGGCAATCGCAAAAGCCACCCTGCCTGCGGTCATGGACTCCAGCTTCCCCCGATGTGCCATAACCAGAAACAGCAGCGCGCCCTCCACGCCGAAAACCGCGCCGCTCGCCCCTGCTGAACTGCCATAAGCATTCGTTAAAAGCTCGTATCCCATGGAAAAAATATTCCCCGCAAGGCCGGACAGCACATAAAGCGCCGTATAAGGAAGCGCTCCCAGTTTGCGTTCCACAATCGCCCCCACATAATACAGAACGATCATATTGCTGAAAAGGTGCTCCACATTCCAATGTAAAAACATACTTGTAAACAGGCGGTACCATTCCCCCTGCCAAAGCGCCGTTACACTAAACGCACCCCTATTATATAACAAATCTCCCGTAAATGTACATATCAGAAATATAATTACATTCACCGCTACCAGCGCAGCATTAACCCACGACACCGCCCGCAAGTCTGTCTTCTTTGCCTGTCCGGCGTACGATGCCGCCGCCTTCGCTTCCTCCCGTGCCGCCGAAAACAGGTACTCCTCCAGAATATCTTTCCAGCCGTAAAAATCCGCCACCTGTGTCTCGTGAATCAGCAGACGGTATTCGCGCGAATCAATAACCCAGCAAAAGCTGTCCCCTCCGCAAAGTCTTCTCGCCTTCTCCGTGTCGTCGCACAGGACAAGCGTCATTACATGGACTTCCCTCTCGCCTTTGTCACGGAAAAAAGTCTCTATCTGCTCTTTCAGATGTATATACTGGTCCATCGAAATATAGAGTCCCTGCCTGTAATCTATCACATGAAGCACAGTAATACCCTGCACTTCCCTGCGACAGTAAAAGTTAAACTCAGGCAGATTAGACGGTATCTTACCATAGCCCCGTTCAAAGAACAGATTTTCCAGTCGATTCAGCGTTAAAATATCCATGAGAAAAGAGTATCATTTTCAGTTGGGGATGTCAAACGGCTTCGCAGAGTCCTTGCGCCTCATCCACACCCGCATTTCATTGACGCCCCGGTTTGCCCATGCATAATAAGGAATCAGGGTTATCTCCGTCTCAGTCTCTCCGCCAAGGTCATTCATTTTATGGTACAGCGCGCCCGGCTTGGGGACCTGTCTATATCCGGATGCCTTTATTATACCCACACCGCCTAAAAGTTGTGCATCATATGAATACCGAAAACCTGCCTGCGCATCCAGTTTCAGTAAATGCAGATTTTCGCCATTATCAATACCCTCCGCACAGTAGACAAAAGGTCCTCTCGATACGGCCGCCTTCCCGATATCTGCACGGACTAACGGATTAGCCTCCCAGACTTCGATCTCCATATCAAACTGCAGGGTTATTATATCATCCGTAAACCGTTTCCTAAAATAAATATACCCATCTTTACTTTTCACATCTACACTCTGTCCGTTCCATTCCACAGTATATCTGTTCGCCCAGCCGGGTATGCGAACGGCAAATCCCAGCTCCTCGTCCCCGTTCTGCCTCAGCAAAAAGCGGACCGTCCCTTTGTAGGGGTATTCCGTTTCCTGCCTGACAAACAGGCTTCCTTTCTCCGTTTCAAATTCACTTTCACAGTTCATAAAGAGGACAGAATAAACAGTCGTCTCCTTTTTCAAATAGACATAATGATTCAAAGATGCTAATAAACGTGCCAGATTGGGCGGGCAGCACGCGCATCCAAGCCATTCCGGGCGGACCGCCTTCACATGGCTCTTTCCGGGGTCCTTTCTGGAACTCTCGGGATTTACTTCCAGCGGATTTACATAGAAGAAGTGTTTCCCGTCCAGCGCCATTCCCGCCAGTGCCTTATTATAAAGCGCCCGTTCCATAACGTCCCCATACTCCCCGCGTATCTCATTCCTAAGCATCTGATAGGCAAAAAAGATCAGTCCGACAGAGGCGCACGTTTCACAGTACATAGTATCATTTGGCAGATTATAGTCAAAAGTAAAAGATTCCCCTATCACCGTAGAGCCAATACCGCCCGTAATGTACATCCGTCTGTCAACAATATTTCTCCAGATCTTTCTGCATACATTTAGCAGTTTCTCATCGCCGGACGCCTCCGCAGCGTCAGCCATTGCCGTACACATGTAAACAAGGCGGACCGCGTGACCCTCCGCGGTATCCTGTTCCAATATCGGCTTATGTACCTGATAGTAGGACAACGGGAATTTATCCAACCCCTGTATAAGAGGGGTCTGATTCGGGTCTTCCGCCTTCTGCTTTTCAAAGAAAGCGTTGTCCGCTCCCCTTTCATAAAGGAAAAATCTGCTCAAATTCAAATACCGCTCTTCCCCCGTCAGATGAAACAGCCGCATTAAGCCGATCTCAATCTCCTCGTGTCCGTCATACCCTCTGATTTTTCCTTCTTCTTTGCCAAAATGCCGGTCAATACAATCCGCCAGTTTACACGCCATCCCAACTGCTTTCTCGTTTTCCGTTGCCCCATAGTAAGCCACCGCCGCTTCAAGAAAATGTCCGGCGCAATACAGTTCATGGCTTTCTGACAGACGCTTAAATTTTCTCTCTGGCGCCTCAATCGTAAAATAAGTTCCCAGATAGCCGTCCTCTTCCTGCGCACTGCCTATCAAATCAACAACCTTATCTGCTAGCTCCTTCAGTTCCTGATCCATATCATTTTCCAGTGTGTACGCTGCAGCCTCAAGCCATTTATACACATCGCTGTCCTGAAACACCCACCCATAATGGTTTCCCGCAGACTGCCCCGCGGCAATCTTAAAATTTTCTATGGCATGGCTTTTTTCATTGGGAATGCTGCTGTCATCCCTTTCCCGCTCTATACAGATATCGGCCTCATCATTCAACACCTTCCATTGATAAGGCAGCATCTCATTTTTTACAATAGACTGATATCTCCTCCAAAATGCATCCGTTATTTTTGTTGCCATTATGAAAGCCTCCTTTATGTAAAAAAGGGCGGCGCTCAGTTGAACTGCTCAACCGGCGCCGTCCCAATACCTGTCCTATTTGCTAATCTCCCCCTGTTTCCGGCATACAGCTTATTGACCCATTATCTTATCAATCGTCGCCTGGGCTTCTTCCGCCGCCTGTTCCGGCTCGCTGTCCCCGGTAATCACTTTGTTGAATGCCAGTGAAATCGCATCGGAAATTTCCGGCCACTCCGGCAGCGGCCCTCTTGCCTGTGCATACTGCATCTGGTCTACGAATACCTGATAAACCTCGTCGCCCTCAAACTGTCCTTCCGCAATCGTGGAATCGGAGGAAATATATCCCATCTGCTGCATCATATAAAGGCAGGTATCGCCGCTCACCGCGTATTCAAGGAATTTAATTGCCCCATCTTCATTTCCGCCGGCAATCACTGCGTAATTCTCGCCGCCCAGGCCAGAAACCGGCTGAGCGTCTATCGGAATAGGCGCAACGCCCCAATTCACATCAGGCGCATCCTCTCTCATAGTCGGAATCTGCCATGTGCCGTTAATCATCATCGCAAGGTTGCCCGCTATAAACTGGTGCATCGTATCACCCTGCGTCCAGTTAATCGCTTCTTTGGTCATAGCGCCGGAATCAACCATATCCTTCACAAACTTCAGGGCCTTAATTCCGCCCTCAGAATTAATCTCATAGGATGTTGCTCCAGTTGACCACATCCAGGGCAGGAAGTTGAAAGTACCTTCTTCATTCTGCAGCGCACAGTGCGCAAATCCCGAAACATTATCTGTCGTGCATGCTTTGGCTGTCGCCAGAAGGTCATCCCATGTAGCGGGCACTTCGCAGCCGGCCGTCTCAAGCATGTCCTTATTGTAAAACAGCACCAGATCATTGCTTCCAAAAGGCACGCCATACAGTTTACCGTCCAATGTGCAGGAATTTACCGGGCCGTCGTAATAAGTGCTCACATCAAATCTCCCTGTCAGGTCGGCGAAAATTCCCATTGCCGCATAGGAAGCGTGATCAGGATTATCCAAAATCACCAAGTCAGGCAGTTCTGATGCAGATGCTCCTATGGATAACTGTTTCTTGAAGTCAGCAAAGGGAACATACTTCGCCTCCACGGTAACACCGCTGTTGGAACTGTTGAACTCGTCAATAATATGGTTCAACGCCTCCTGATGCCCTTCCGTCTCCCAATAATACCAGATGGTTACATTGCCCTCCGCGGAAGTTTCTCCCGCTGCGGCCGCAGGCTCGTCAGTTTCCGGCTCCGCCTCGGAGACTGCTGCGCCAGTATCCGCCTGCGGCGCATCTGCTGCGCCCTGCTCAGAACCTGATCCGCATCCAGCAAGTATCATGCCTGTCATGCACACTGTCATAAACATAGACAAAAATCTTTTTTTCTTCATTTTCATATCCTCCAATTCCAATTAATTTGTTGATAAATTTATGATAGCAAGATATGACAATTGGCAATACGCCAAAAACCTTAAAAAAGGGAGAAATTTCTAAGCCTAATCTTCCTCTGACAAAACGCCAAGCGGGATCCTTATTACTATTTCCGTTCCCTTCTTTAACTCACTCTTTACCCATATCTTTTCTTTTGCTTTGCAGTACATATGGATTCTGTTGATTGCATTGCTGATTCCGATATGTGCTTTTTCATCCCCGTCAATGTCATAACCGGCGTTGATCCTGTCCACGGTACCAGCGTCCATGCCCTTTCCGTTATCGCGAATAATCATCTCCAGCTCTCCATCTGCCTCCCGCAAAATAACCTCCAGCAGATACTGCTCCTGTCCTTTCTCAAATCCATGGATTATGGCATTCTCCACAAAAGGCTGAAGAAGCAGCTTATGAATCTTTATATCCATAATTTCTTCCTTCACCTCTATGTGGTATACAAACTTATTCTTAAACCGGTACTGCTGTAAAAACACATACTGCTTCAGCCACTTCACTTCGTCCCGTATGGTTACCCTTTCATTATAATTTGAAATGGCATACCTCAGTATCTGGGCAAGGGAATTGATCGCATTACTGATATCATACTCCTCCTGCTTAATCGCCATCCAGTTAATGGTATCCAGCGTATTATACATAAAATGTGGATTAATCTGTGCCTCCAGCGCTTTAATCTCAGCCGTCCTCTGTTTTTCCATCGCCAGACCGAGCCGCTCGAGGGTTCCATTAAACTGTTCCGCTATGATCCCAATCTCCAGCGGCATCTCCTCTCTCATCTGCACCCGCACAGACAAATCCCCCTCCTCCACCTCTTTCATCTTTACAACGATGTGCTGTACGGAATCCGCCAATTCACCTGTCAGCTTTTTAATCAGGATGCCGTCCATCAGAAACAGGGCGGCGCCTACCGCAATGATTAAACCTACTTTTCTTAAAATCTCCAGGATAAACGGGCTCTGGTCCGTCACCGTAATCACATGTAGGCCGTAGCTTTCGTCATAATACTGGTTTAAGGACATATAAAGCGGCGAATATCCCATAAAATCAGGCATGTTCGTCCCATACCTCTCAGTCAGCTGTTTCACGTCCTCCCCTGTACCGTCAAACAATTCCCCGATCATTTCCCTTTCCGCCGCAGATATAATCCGATTCTTCCCATCCGTCAGGAATGTATCGTGCGCCCCATCCCCGTCCATCTGCAGAATGCCGCTTAAGAGTTCCTCATCCAGACTCAGAATAACAATCCCGTTTTCCTTGTCCAGATCCTTGTAGTCTATGATTCTATGCGCCAGATGAAACAGATAATAATCCTCACCCGCAAACCTCTTTGCATATTCCGTCGGGAAAAAATGCATGCCATTGTCTGTATTCACTTCATCGTAGATCTGCTCCTTCGTGATACTGTAATTTCCCAGCCACGAGCTCTCATAAGTGGCGGGTGTCAATTGATCGTACGTGATTACTTTACCGTCTGTGCTGATGACGGTGATCGCCCTGATATAGTCCTTCGCATTCAGCAGTCCCTGTATATAGCGCCTGATCTGCCCCGTGGTGACCGGTATGTCCTGGCCGCTGTTAATCTTGTCCATATATCCTACCATTCTGTCGTCTGTATATGCCTGGAACAGCAGATCCTCATAAGAATCAATCATAAGTCTGATGTTATCGCTCATCTGCTTTGTATTGACCTGCATAAGGTTATCTGTATTTCTTCTTAGCATCGTAAAAGTATGAAACGACATAAATACGCTGAACAGCACAATCGGTATCGTGAGCGCAATAACAAATATCTGAAAAAGCTTTTTCTGCAGACTGTTTTTCTTCATCATCTTTTTCACTCCAACTGATATTTTCCCCATTACAGGTCCATATTATCTTAAAAGGCATTTACTATCAATATAATGAACAAAAGAGAGGCCCAACTCCCCTCTCTTCTGCCTCCTCTATAAATTTGTAAAGCGGTCGCCTTCTCCTCTCAGGCTTACCACGATCTGCCGGTTTGTCTCCATCTCGCTGTTTACATTCTGTATTTCCCGCACCAGGGAGCCGATGTTCTCCGCGGTATGGTCTATCTCCCCGCTGCTCTCCCCAATTTCGCCCGATATGCTGTCCATGTAGGCGCTCATCTGTATCATCAGGCCGTTCAGCTTATCCGTCTTTGCCACAAAATCTCCCATCTGCTCACTGACATGCAGCGCGTCAACCCGGTAACGCTTTCCGTTCTCGGTGTAGGATTCGTAGTCCGGCAGAACCGTCTCTCTCATAAAGTCGAGCACTGATCCAGAACTGTTTACCAGATCCTGCACCGCCTCAATGACCTCCTCATTTATCTGCTGTATATTGTTGGCTGTTGATCTGGTGGAATCCGCCAGCTTCCTGATTTCATCCGCCACTACCGCAAAACCCTTTCCTGCCGCTCCTGCCCGCGCCGCTTCTATCGAAGCATTAAGCGCCAACAGATTCGTCTTGCTGGAAACGCGCAGTATCTCGTCTGTCAGAACATCTATGTTCTTGACGCTCTGGCTGTTTTCTATGGCGCGCTCAATCGCTTCTGTAATAGAGCCCATGATTGCATCCGTGTTCTTCTTGCTTGCCGTCGAGTTTTCCTCCATTGCCGCGGCCTGCTTTTGCATACTCCCGGCATAGTCGTTCAGCTCTGACGACTTTAAGCTGATTTCCGAAACTTCGTTCTTGATCTCCGCCATACCCGCTGCCATCTGCGTGGAATTGTCATACACCCCCTGCACAGTCGCTGAAATTTTATCCATGGCTTGTGAAATATCTTCCGCGCTGCTTCTGGCAACGCTCACATTACCGGCTACGTTTTCCACCACACCGTCCATTTTATGCGAATTTTCGACAATGCTTTTCATCACACTGTGCAGTGTCTGCAAAAACAGATTGATACCCTCAGTCAGTTTTCCGATCTCATCCCTGCCTTTTACAGACAGGCGCTTTGTCAGATCCCCATTCCCCTGTGCTATTTCATCTATGATGCCGCCCAGCTGCCTCTGCGCCACTACCAGAGGATTGACTATCGCCCTCTGACAGACTACGATAGCCGCCATGAATGTCATGACAATCATAACCGTCACCACCACAATAAGCGCTCTCGCCAGCTCGTACTGTTTCTTCTGGGAAGTGATTGCCTGTTGTATTGACAGCTCGCTCATGCTGCTCATCTCTTCCAACTGCGCAAATATTTTGTCCGATTTCTTTGTCAGGTCCGCATTGCACATCCTGACGGCGCCATCCACATTACCCTCTCTGCTCATCTTTACCGCCATATCATATGTACTGATATAAGTCGGAATCTTACTGCACAGTGAATTATATAATTTCTGCTCCTCCCCCTTGTCCACCAGCCTTTCATATTCGTCCCGCAGGCTTTCTATGTCCTGCCTTGAGGCATTCATCTGTGTCTCGATATCCGCCTTTGTGCTTTCGTCGGACATGCAGTGCTGCAGCAGCAGCTTCTGTAAATTCAGAAAATCCCTGCTCAGCTGGTCTACCATTACAATCTTGTCCAAATAAATATCCGTTACACGCAGACTGCTTTCCTGAACCAGCGATATCTCCTGAAAACCCGAAAGCATTCCCGCGATACTGACAAACGCCAGCACCAGTAACGGAATCAGAATTTTTCCCTTTATGCTCCATATGGTTTTCTTTGGTTGTTTTTTACGAATCCGATTTCTTCTCATTGAGTTCCAGCCCATTATCCCTTCACCGCTCCGCTGGTCATACCGGCAATAATATACTTCTGCATGAAAATAAATATCAGCGAAACCGGTATGATTGTCACAATTGCAAACGCCGTCAGATAGCTCCATCTGGTTCCATACTGTCCCATGAAATTAAATATGCCCGCCGTGATCGGTCTCTTCTGCTGATCCAGAATAAATGTCATTCCATACGCAAGGTCTCCCCATGCATATAAGAAAGAAAAAATTGCACATACGATAATCCCCGGCTTTGCTATCGGCACTAAAATCTGTATAAACGTCTTAAACTTATTACATCCGTCAACCCAGGCAGCTTCCTCCAAATCTTTGGGAATAGAAGCAAAATAGTTTTTCAAAATCAGAATCGAAAACGGGATACCGATTGTTGCATCCGACAAGATGGAAGCCCCCCATGTATTATACAAATGCATGTTTTTAAACATAATAAACATTGGCGTAAGAAGCACCGATACCGGCAGCATCTGCGTCACCAGAAAACAGAGAAGCATACCGTTTCTGCCCTTAAACTTATACCTTGCGATGGCGTAAGATGCGGGCACCGCAAGCAGGACCGCAATTACCATTGCCCCAAGGGAGATAATAAAACTGTTCAGGAAAGATCGGAACATATTAAAATCCCCGGTTTCCACCTGTGCCGCATACGATTTTGTATTCAGGACATGCGGATAGAATGTGGGCGGATTCTGGAAAATCTCCTGTTCCGTTTTCAGGGAAGTAATGAACGTCCAGAAAACAGGGAAAAGTAAGATACACAAAACGCCTACTGACAGGATGCACAACAAAACGTTATTCCTCTTTTTCAATTCTGCGCTCATCATCTTTCCTCCTCTGCCATTGTTATTTTTAAGTAAAAGGAACCTACAGCCAATAATATCACCAAAAGCACATTTGCCACCGCTGATCCCATACTGTAGTTAAACAGCTCAAACGACTGTTTATATGAATAAGTTGACAGCAGATGCGTAGAGTTGACCGGCCCGCCCTGCGTCAGCACATATACAAGGTCGTACACCTTAAAGGTATAAATAAAGCCCAGCACAAGCACGGATTCAATCGTCGAACGCATCAGCGGCAGCGTAATCTTAAAAAAGGTCTGTACCTTTCCCGCGCCGTCTATGGACGCGCTCTCGTATACTTCCTGCGGAATGGTCGTCAATCCTGTGGAGATCAGAATCGTATTAAACGGGATTCCAATCCACACGTTTGCGGCAATGACCACCGACATCGCCGTCTGCGGACTTGTCAGCCAGTCAATATTTTCCCGGATCAGCCCCATACTCCTAAGCAGATAATTAATAATACCGATATCTCCCGCAAACAGCAGCTTGAAGACGAGAGCCGTAACAGTCATGGGAATCATCCACGGTATCATCAGCAAGCCCCTGACCGGCTTTGCAAAGGAAAACTTCTTATTCAAAAACAGCGCCAGCGCAAAACCGATGAGAAACTGGAACACCAGACATACAACGGTAAATTCTATTGTGTTCCATAACGCTTTGCGAAACACATCATCCTGAATCAGTTCTTTATAGTTATCCCAAAAAACAAACAGCCGCTCTCCGTGCGCAAGATTCTTCACCGTAACATTTTGTAAGCTCAAAATGATATTGCTTACAATCGGGTATCCCACAAAAACCAGCATGTAAATAAATGCAGGCAGTGCAAAAAGCAATCCCACGTTGTCATACTTGAAAAACTTTCTGATTTTTTTCACAAAAAAATTCCTCCCTTCCATTTCTCATAAAAATATTTTATCGTTTCAAAATATTTTTAAAATATGAAAAATCTTGAAAAGGGAGGAATGAACAAAAGTCGTTTCTCTTTACCTGTATATCTTTCTGTATTCAGTTGGCAGCTGCCCCGTTGTTTCCTTAAATACTTTGCTGAAGTACTTGGAGTCCGTGTAACCGACTTCCTCGGCTATCTGATACAGCTTCATCTCCGTTCCGCATAACAGTTCTTTGGCTTTGCTTATCCTGTATTTTTTTATATAATTGCTGAAAGAGACCCCAACCTCTTTGTGAAATAAGGTCCCCAAATACTCGGGCGTCATATTCAGCTTTGCCCCGATCTCCTCCAGGGTAATACTCCGATAGTATTCTTTGATAAGGCCTTTCATTTTCTTTACTGTCAGATGTGATATGTTTTCTTCTGAATCCGCCCGGATTGCTGAAAACACCATATTTGTCGCAAAGACAAGCTCCTCTCTGATCTTTGCGTTCATTATCAGATTGAGCACCGCCTGTTGCTCGATCTCTTCTGATTTCAGATACCCCATCTCCTTAGACAGGCCAATGACTGCCCACAGGAACCGCACATAGCATTCCTTTATCTCCTTTGGCAGATATATCTGTCCGTCCTGAAATGATTCGTGGAATTTATCGACCAGTTCCTTCACTTTTTCCGCATTGTAATCATTACACATCAGCAGCCTGACTTTTGTTTCAATGTCCATAGGATATATACAGGCGGCAGTCTGCACGTTCTTTATCTTCGGATAGGAAATTAGTATTTTCCTATTCAGCGATATGTTCCAGTCCATATAAGGATATAAAAGGTCAAAGCCCGCCCGGAGACTCCTGATCTCATTCATTTCAAACCATCCAACCGCCAGTTTTTGCTCCGAATACCCTAAAATCTGCCTCTGCAGCCATCGTTCCAAGTCGTTTGCACTCTGATATCCATACATAATAATGATAATAGAGCTGTGATATTCCGACTCTATAATCGCATAGGAAGTGTCATAATACGATAACGTCTGCTGGAAATATCTCTTATACGTCTCCAGATTCCTCTCGTAATCGCCCCCAATGTATACACACAAAATAACATATGGCTGCTTTTCCTCTATCTGATAATTGTTCCTTAAATACGCAAGAACCTCATCATTGATTTCCAACTGGTTGTTCAGGATTGCCTGCAGGATATGTTCCAGTGTCCCAAGCTGTGAGGGATTCCTCTGCTGCTCTTTCTCAATCTCACGCCTGATATTTTCTATGGCGTTTGAAAATTCATGGACCGAAACCGGCTTCAGCAGATATTCTGTCACACCCAGTTTCATTGCCTGTCTTGCGTATTCAAACTCCGAGTATGCGCTGAGCACAATCGCCTTTATCTTGATTCCCTCAGCCGCCACCTGTTTTAGCATCTCCAGCCCGTCCATATTGGGCATTCTGACATCTGTGATCACAATATCCGGATTCCATTTCCTGATGGCCTCCAGTCCTTCTTCCCCATCCTCCGCGATCCCGGTCAGCTGCAAGTCCTGAAATTTGCCCAGCAGAATTTCCAGCCCTTCCCGAATCCTTATTTCATCTTCAACAATCAAAACTTTCATATCCGCCCAACCCTCTTGTCACCCTTTATACTGCCGCTTCTCATATGGAATATTAATCATACAGTGCTTCCCATGTTTCTGCGCGCATTGCCCTAAAACACATTTCGATCTGTTCCCTGTTGTTCTTTTCTTCCGCCAGGCAGGGCAGTTCATCCACCCCAAAATAGGCAAAGCCTGTCGTTTCAATATTGGGCACAAAACTGCCGCCCGTCACCTCGCACTGCAGGAAAATTTTACACACTTTATAAGCATAAATCGGTAAATTATGCTTTTCCCTGTCCTGAACTGCTATAATACGTTTCACCGTAACGTCCAGACCCGCTTCTTCTTTTACCTCTTTTATCGTATTTTCCATAACAGAAACATTTACATCAACCCAGCCGCCCGGCAGTGCCCATGTGCCGTTATCCTCATGTACAAGCAGTATCCTGTCCTCTTTAAATATGGCCGCCCGTGTATCTATCTTAGGGGTCTGGTATCCCACATCGCTGCAGAATAAATCCTTTACTTTTTCAAGCGGTATCTCTGTCTTACAGCTGAGCATTTCCGCCGAAATCTCTCTGACGCGCTCGTACCTTTCCCGTTCATATTTATCTTTACAGTAAAACAATCCTGCCTGCGCCAGACTCTGCAGTTCGACCGCCCACTGCAGCCATTTTTCATTTTTGTCCATAGCCCCGCCCTTTCTGCTTCCGTTTTTGTACAGTATAACACTTTTTAGAGAGAAGGGGTAACCTCTATTTCCAGCTTATGTTCTTCTTATCCCCAATCCGTTTAGCGGTAGCAATAATCCAGCTTCCCAAACCTTATCTCATCCCCCGGCTCAATCTCCACTGTTTCCTGCGGCTGCATCCGCAGCCCGTTCCTGTAAGTGCCGTTTGTAGAATTCATGTCTGTCAGCTGTATCACATCTCCCACTTTCTCGAATCTGGCATGAATCCGGCTGACGGAATTGTCCGCCAGAACACAGTCCACACAGCCCGCCATCTTTCCCACCGTAAACGGAAATTTGGTGAGTTCAATATGCTTTTTATTCTTTTTATCTAACGCGTACAATTTATGTTCCACTATTTTTGTGCTGTCAAAAAAAACCGTATTTCCGCAAATTTCCTCCTCTTCTGGCGCATCCCTTCTTTGGGGGACAGGTACGTACTGCACCGGCTCCCTCTCCCGGCTCAGCACATGTTCCAGAGAAGCCGGCTCCCCGTTCTGCGCATGTTCCAAAGTAACCGATTCATGTGCAGACAGATATGGATCATTCATCCCTTCCGAAAGTTGTCTCCCTGCTTCTCTTTCTCCCGGCGTTTCTTTTCTCCCCTTTTTCCCGCCGCCTTTCAGCATTCCCGCAAGACCCGCAATCAGGCAGACGCCCAGCAGCGCGCCACATCCCAAAAGCGTCATAATCTCTTCATCAGACAACTCGTACGAACCGTAGAGGTAAATGATCCCGGCAATTCCTAACGCCGAAAATACCGCGACAAATGCAGAAAACGGACTCTTCCTTTTTACGGATGCATTCTTATCTTCTCTCTCCTCCCACGCTGCAAATGCATTTTCCTGCGCATCATGCAAATCTGCATGTGCATACAGCCGCTCTGCCTTTTCGTTTTCAAAATCAGTATTATCAGGCAGCAGAAATATATCCCCCCGCTGCTCACCGGGGTCATTTGCTTTTCTCTCTGTTTTTTCTTCCTGTTCCTCCACTTCCCCGAAAATCTGCAGTGCATCCCACAGCGAAAATCCACTGTCCTCCGCCCTCTCATAAATCTGATAAATACAGTCCGCCAGCCGCTCATCCCTGTTATCCATATGTTCCAGCAGATAGTCCATAAGCGCTTCATACGGTCTATCCTCCACATAATCCGGATAATACAGACCGATATATTTTTTGCGCGACAAATCGTAAAAGACATACTCCGGCGAAAAGACCAGTTTTGTCTCATCCATAAAATAATCTCCGACTTTGCAGTACATATAATAAAACTGCTCAAACAGCTCCTTAATTTGTCCATAAGACATCTGCCTGTCCCGGTACAGACTTTCCATCGTCGTTCGGGAACTGATATCATAATAAAAATAAGTCATGCCGTTTACATGCCGCATGGAGCAGCGCAAAATCTCCTCTATCTTATTGGAAGTAAGCTGTCTGCACTGATAGCTTTTCTCCGGCTGTCTGCTTTTGCATGGTAAAATCATATAACTGTGTTTATAATCCCTGAAAAATTTTGCCTCAAGCATCCGTATCACCTCCTGTTTTCATCCGGGAACATATTTCCCGCCCATCTGCATTTGCGTATCGTCTTTGTGGGATTAATGATCTGCGCTTTTGCCCGTGTACGAATGCGCCAGCCCGCCTTGCCTTGCATAGTAAACATTTGCCGGATCGGCACCTTCACCTGACACTCCCCGGTCACACTCGTCGTATTCCCGTTTTTGTCTACCGTTCCCTGCACCTTTCCCACGCCAAAATATTTTTTGCCGAACTGTTTTTGCATGTTCGCGCTTATGTATGGCACCACCTCTCCTTCGTCCTTCTGAATACTTCCCCGGAAACAGATCGTATAGGCATCCTGAAAGAGTACGCATTTGTCATAAGAATAAAAGGATAGGTAAATCAGGAGAACAAACAGAAATAGTGTCCATGTTATAAGAAAAGAAGCCTCCAGTGTCATATACCCCTTCACTGTTTTTTTCAAAAACATACTGCCACCCCCATTCCCAGAAGCAGAAACGGCACAAAAGGGATTTCCCGATCGCGATTTATTTTTCCAAGCGTCAGCAGTACTATCGCCACTACAGATTCGGTCATCAGTCCGAAAAGCAAAATGAGAAAACAACGGTACACACCCAAAAACAGACCGATCATCAATAGCACCCAGCCGTCGCCATATCCTACCTTCTCCCGTGTTAAAAAACTAAGCAGGAAAAATCCCAAACCTGGTAACAGGGAAAGCGCTGCTACCATAAGGTTTGTCTCCCCCATCGCCCCGCCAGCCCGAAAGCAGGCCGCCGTCAGCATACCCAGCCATACGACCGCCAGCGGAATCTGCCTGTTGAATCCGTCAAACACAGCACAGACCATCAGGAACAGAAACAACACCATTTCTACCCACATTTGGAACACCTCCCTCTCGCGCCGGCCTCTGACAGCGGCACCGTATAAATCGTCCGTTTCAGTCCCGGACAGTCCAGCCGATTATGATAACTGCTGCCATAGCTTGTGATAAATACCTGACTTGCGCCACCGCCTGCCCCGCAGAAACCGCAGTGCACATATTTCGCCCCGGATTCATTGCGCATGTCAGACACGGACTGCGCAGGCACCGCCTCCAGCTTGAGATTCAAATAAGTACAGTTTCTGTCCAGATGATAAACTGTTCCTGTTTTTGTGATATAAACCATAGGGTCCTCTCCCGTCCCGGCGCTCACAGCCCCGGCGGCGTCATACCCTGTCCACGCCCTGCCATAATAGCGCTGTGACATGGAAAATCCGTCAAATCCCATTATCTCCACAAAAGTTCTGACCCGGTAAGATATTTTCAGGTCGATCATGTCCTCCGCTCCCATCACCGAGGAGCCTGCAAAGGACAGTCCTCCCGCACCACCCTTCACACAGGAATTTTCCAGATAAGATCTTCCCACATATTCCACGATCTGCCCCCTCGCGTACCCTTCTGTGGCGATCACGCCGGAAAGTCCATCCGGCAGAATGTCTCCCACCGTATTCTCATAGGCGTATCCCGCAAATGCCAGTTTGTTTCCCACTTGATGCAGGGCGGCGCTGATCCGGCTCTGCGTCCCGATGATATTCACTGCATATAGAATATTGAGCACCGCAAAGAGAAAAAACGGCAGGGCAAACGCAGCCTCCAATGTCATAGATCCTCTTTTGCGGGAGAAGATAAAAGATGCCCCTTTTACCAATCGGAGTCTGAATGAATGAAAGTGACTACCTTGATATGCCTCAAGATATGCCCGGAGAGAATGTGCTGTCGATTTTTTTGTATTTTTACTATGTAACCGTAAAAAGGGCATCTTTTATCACCTCCCACATTAGTAGTATCCATATCTTCTTGTCATTTCATAGGAATAGCCAAAGCAGCTTGTCACTTCCAAATGCGCCTGATAAGCGTCGAAGCAGCCGTCCAGGCGAAACCTCCCGTTACCGGGCGTCCGGCGGATATCCATTTCCATGATGTCCATGGCACGTTCTGTCCGCGTCCCCGTATCCTGCAAAAAGACCATGATCTGTAAATATTCCCTGTAATTTAGCCCGTTCCCCCCGGAATCCTCATTGAGGCTTCCTCTCACATTCTTAAGGCAGTTAATTCCCGTCTTCCAGTCGGCTGTAGTTTTAAAAATAGGCACCCTGCCGCCCCCGAGTAAGGTCTTGACATCCTGCAGGCTCTCCACATAAGCCCACGCAAACAAAATCGTATACTTAACCGGCTCCTCCAACGCGGGCATAAGCATCACTGCTGTAAGCGCTGTCGCCAGAGCCTGCGCCTCTGCCATCTTTGCCCCGTCCGATAGAAGATACATCATATTTGATGCTTCCCGCCAGAGAAGAAGCTTTTTTGCCACTTCCTCAAGATTCTGCCAGTCCGTATCTTTTCCCGCCAATATATATTCCATCTGGTATTTCAGAAGCGATTTATCCATCTCCGCCCCGTAATGACCGCATTTTTCAAAGAGATACGTCTGGAAGACCAATTCATTCGGCGCACCGCCTGCCTCTACTGCCTCCTCGCACAGTCCCGTACCCCTCATCCGGCTGGAACGGTGGGAAATATAATCGCCCAGATCAACCTTTACAGCCGAGACTGCTGACGGATTTTCCAGCACAAGGTTTAGCACTCCGCTGCTCCTTGTCGCGTTGACAGGATCTGCCGGATTGTTAAGCGGCACTTCCTCCATCCCGCCGTCTTCCGTCTCCTTTTCGGGCAGACCGATAGCCTCGATCTCTGACTCATACTGCCCCCGCCACGCATCCATATCTTTCGTGTCAATTCCCGCACCCTGCAGCAAACTGACATTCGCGCTGATCTTGTCCAGAACTGCTCCAAGCGGATAGTCTGCCATATAATCTGTGGCCTGCCGCTTCAATACCGCACCGTTATCATCTGTCGCTATGGAATACTCCAAAATTTCCACCAGCCCCATATCCATGGCCAGAAAATCCCTGCCGTCAAACATACCGCCTTTGTTTCCCGCGCGGCAGTTTTTCTGTGCAAACCCGCGCAGATGCGCTTCCGTGTTCGCGACATCCGGCCTGGAACCCCCGTAAGAGGTATCTACAAACAAAAGGTCATACTGGTTCAAAAGCTCCCTATGGTATTCAGCCAAAACGGAATTCATACCGATATCCGTCACACATTCAAACTTCATGCGGATGGCACTGATCCGTGCCCCCTCTATTACTGTGAATACAAGGGACAGGATCAATGTAAGGGATAACGACAAGAATACCGTTATATAGCCCCGTCTCATTCCATTACCGTGTTGCTGTCTTTGGTAATCTTCTCAAAGACCTTCTCCACCAGTTCGCGAAGCTGTGTCTTAAAGATAATGACCAGACCAATCAACACCACAATAATCAGAATGATTTCCACCGTACCCATGCCTTCCTCTTCCCGCAGAAAACCTCTGAATCCCTTGAGCTGTCTTTCGCTTTTCTTTTTCAACATCATGTCGTCCTCCTTTTATTGTTTATTTCTGTAACTGTCCGGCGCAGAAACCGAAATCCCGTTGGCGCCAAACAGACACTTTTAAGTTAAAGTAAAAGAAAAATAAGCCGGTATCATAATAATCACCATAACCACACAGAGCATCATCATCATTGGTATAAGCAGCTTCGTCCCCGCCTCCTCTCCCAGCTTTTTGGCCTGATTTTTCCTTTCGGCAAAGGCGTTGTCCGCCTCCTGTCTCAATATCCGCAAAAGGTCATTGCTTCCTTTTCTGATGTTCTGTGAAAGCAGGGCAGATAATTTCATATAGGACTGTACCTGACACCGTTTTCCAAAATGCGCGTAAGCATCCGTCTCTGACCTGCCGCTCTGCAATTCATAACAGGTCATTAAAATTTCCTCATAGACATATTTTTCTCTCTCCTCCTTCTGTTTTTTATAGTCCTCTCCCATCTTCAAAAAGGCGTTTCGGACAGTCATCCCTGCACCCATATAGAGCGCCAGCTTATTGACTATCTCGGGATAGTCTAAGAGCAGCTGCCTCTTTCTTGCCTCCAGCTTCTGCTCCAGTTCCCTTGCTTTTCCCCAATAGAGCACCCCCGCCGCAAGCATTACCAGAATCAGGAAATAGCCGCTGCCGTCCTCTATAATCTCGCTCCAGATAACAGGCTGGGTGCCAATCTGATCCGGCAGCTCCATGACTTCCGCACTTCTGCTGCCCTCCTCTCTCTCCCGGAGCAGTTCCTCCATCCGCATCCGCAGCGCCTCTTCGGGTGTGTAAACAGCCGGATTGACCTGTACCGGAATCTGCAGCTCCCGGAACCAGTCTTCGTAGCGAAACTTTGCCGTCAGAGTAACCACTTCACTGCCCGCAAGTTCCTCATTATGTACGGTTCCGTCCGTATTGACCAGAGAATAAGCGCTGCTCTCCCAGCCGATCTGGAATGGGTACCCCTGCAAGTCGGAAACCAGTTTTAAGTCCTTTTGCACGTCTTCCAGACAGGCATTCCCATTGAGAACCGCATCAGGAAGAAGCGCTGCCGCCTCCGCATAGCTTTTTTCCAGTTCGTCTTCCGTAAGCTTGCGCTCCGCCAGAAGGTAGTCAAAGATCTCCTCCTGTACTCCCGGAATCTCCGCTTTCAGCCCCACTTCCACATCCCCCTCCCCGCAGGCATTTCTGGGAAGATACCCTCCGTCAATCAGTCTTGCGGCGCTGTGGGCGCTGAACCAAGCCGCCAGACAGAAAAGATCTCCCACAAATACCACCATAAGCAGCAGCGTATATAGGGAAAGATAATGCTCCTGGACCTGTTTTTCCACCGCAATTCCCGGCTGCAGTGTTTTCAGCTTTTCTCCAAGCTGCCTTGCATGAAACGCCCGTTTCCAATTTCTTCTCCCTCCAGTCATTTTTCTTTGGCGCTCGTGCTGTTTTCGGTAAATTCGCGCCGCCATCCTTTGGAACGGATTTCCGCTTTCCCCCAGGGACAGGAAAAACAAAACCAAATATGCTGCCAAAATAGCAGAATAAATATAAATCATTGCACACCCCTTTCTGCCTCAAACTTCAATATCCACAATTCTTCTGGATACCAGATACGCCGCGCCATAGAAGAGCAGGCATACCGTCATCACCGCCGCACCCACGAAATTGTGATAGAGCACGTCAAAAAATCCGCGTGAAGTAGTCCCGATATAGAAAATAATCAGAAACGGCACCATATTCATAATTTTTTGCTCCATCTTTCTCGCCCCGATCATAAGCTGAATCTCCTTGTCCGTCTCAGCCTTCTGCTCGATCACTCCGGCTGTCTTCTCCAAAATTTCCGTGAGATTGCCGCCGCTTCTTTTTGCTATCAAAAATACATCTGCAAACTGCATGATGTCAGGAAGCCGGCTTCTGACACCCAGATCGTACAACAGCTTTTCCAGAACCATATTGTTGTCCAACCCCCGCAGAATATGTCTCACCTCAAGGCCGATGGGACTGTCCGTGCCGTAAAGCAGTTCCATATCCCGGTATGACTCCCGCATGGCATTTTCAATGGAATATCCGGCTTTGACATTGGCCAGAAGCGCCAGCACCAGATCCTTAAACTGTAAGCTCAGTTCCTGTCTGCGTTTTTTCGCCAGATCCCTTTTCTTTTCTCTTATAAATAGTCCAAACACAGGGAGGAGAAAAATGCAGGCGAGCCAGGACTGATAGAAAAAGTACCCGATTACCGCAACCAGAAGCATACCTTCCAGCAAGGCAAGCGTCCCCTCTTTCAGAGAAAAATGATATTCAGCATAATCCGGCAGCCTGTAGCTTTTCGACATAGGCAAGCTCTCCTTTCTTTTGAAGCGTGCCAAGGATTTTTCCTTTGCCCGTCTCTCCCTCCTCCTCGTAAAGATACAGGGGGCTTAATCGTATTTTTCCGTTTTCAAAGCCGCACACTTCCACAATCTCCAGTATTTTTCTCGTTTTATCCCGCAGCCGCCCCAGATGGACAATGATGTCAATTCCAGAGGCAATCTGCTGCCTGATGGCTTCCAGAGGAATCTCTATCCCCATAAGGATCATATTTTCAAGACGGCTTAGCATGTCACGGGAGCTGTTGGCATGTCCTGTTGACATAGAGCCGTCGTGCCCCGTATTCAGACACTGCATCATGTCGAAGGCTTCCCCGCCGCGCACCTCGCCTACAATTATCCTGTCCGGCCGCATTCTCAAGGATGTCTTAATCAGATCCCTTATGGTAATCTCCCGGCATCCTTCCACATTGGCGTTTCTCGTTTCCATCCGAACAATGTTGCGTATATTTCGGATCTGCAGTTCCGCACTGTCCTCTATTGTTATGATCCGCTCCTCGGCTGGTATATAATTGGACAAAGCATTTAGAAATGTTGTTTTCCCGGAGCCTGTCCCGCCGCTGATAAAGATATTGTATTTTGCCCGCACAAGCCTGCTCAGCCATTCGCATACATCTTCCGTAACAGAACCAAACGATATCAGGTCCTCCATGGTAATGGGCTTATCGGGGAAACGCCTGATTGTGACAATAGGACCGTTTAGCGCAACGGGGTTTAAAACAATATTGACACGGGCGCCGTTCTCCAGTCTGGCGTCCACAATCGGCGACGCTTCATTGACTACCCTGTTACAGTCAGAGACAATTTGCTGGATAACATTCTGCAGCTTATCCACACTGTCAAAGCGAAGCCCGCTCTCCGTAAGCCTGCCGTTTCGCTCAATGAAAATCCTGTCCGGGCCGTTGATCATAATCTCCGTAATCTGCGGATCATCCACCAGTTCCTGCAGCACATCCAGCTTGCGGACCGCATGGAAAAGCTCCTTCCTGAGTCTGCCGCGCTCCAATAAGGAAATCGGATTTTCCCTTCCCTCCCTCACAAGCATTTCATCTATCAGCTCCCGAATCTCCTCATCGCTGCTCTCTCTGGAATAGTCGATGCTTTCCAAAAGCTTTTCCTTTAAAATTTTCCGTCTCTCCTCCACGTTATCCATAAATATCCTCTTTTATAATGGATCTGACATAGCCAGCCAGTTCTCCGTGTGTCATCATGTCCAGACTGTCAGGCAGCTCCTGAAAAATCGGAAAGCGGCATTTTACCGTTTTTTCGGAGATTTCCTCCAGTTCCCCCTGCTGCAGCATTCTTTCGTACTGTCTTAGTTTTGCCTGCGCAAAGGGATCCTCCCTTGTGATGGTGTATATTTTGTGGCAGCTTTTTAGCAGGTCAAACAGGCCGTCTATGCCATCGTCCAAATCCAAAATCATATATTCATATTCACCAATCGCCGCAATATCCCTACACAGTTCCAGCCACTGTTTCCCCGGCACCTCTCTGATTCCAAGTGAATACTGCATAGGCGGTATGTAGTCCAGCCCTCCCGCATTTTGAATGATTGTCGGCAGCCGCAGAGCCAGCTTTTCCCTTGCGCTCTGAAAGTAATACATGACGTCCAGCATATCTGTCTGGTATTCTCGCCTCAAAAGTTCCCCCAAACCCGAATACATCTCAAAATTCAAGTACATCGTCTTATGCTTTTTTGCCAGAAGCTGTCCCAGCGACAGGGCGAAGGAAGTCTGTAAACATCTTTTCACCGGCGAATATATGCCTATCATTTTGGCATTCGTGTCCGTAGACTCCGGGTAAGCCTTCCAACCGCCGCCATCCGCAATTACATTTAACATTTCCCGCACTACCAGCTCCGGGCTCTGGTACTTGCTGATGCACCGCATGTCCTCCCCCGCCGGCTCGCCGCCTTCCTGCGAAATCAATGCCTGTGACGACTCGCCGCTCTCCTGCAGAATAAACATCTGCGTCACCTGTGTTTTGACATATTCTTCTTTGAGCAGCCGCCATGCGCTCTCCGCAATGAGAAGAACTTCTATTTCCTCCCTCCCCGCAAATTTTTCCAGTTCCTCCACCGCCGTAAACAAATGCAGCGTATAGGGAAGCTTTACTTTTTCCAGAAGGTACTCCGCCATACGGAAAGCGTACCCCTCCTCCATGTCACAGATTGCCATTATTTTATGTGTCAAAATAATCCTCCTATTCTGCACACCGCACTGAACAGAATCGGCACCGCAAAGTGGATTTTGTTTTTACAGTAGGTGTGATAATCCCGTTTTAGGTCCTCACCGTAAATTTTCCAATGTCCTGTCCGCCAGACATCATACAAATATGCAAAGAAATACCCAAATCTTTCCCTGCCGTTTCTCTCCGCCGCAAGTTTTGCAAGCGAAAATCCTGCCCCGATCACAAAGGCTCCCGCCAGTATGGTCATAAAATCTCCCGCCGCCTGAAAACTCCCAATCATAACAAATAGCTTTACATCGCCTGCACCAAGTGCGCCTATCATATACAAAGGATACATAAGCAGAAACGCCAGAAGCATAGATGCCAGAATGTCTGATAATTTACGGCCGGTAAAGATGCCTCCCCAAACGCCGATTACAATTCCCAAAAGAATAATGCCGTTTGGAATCCGATCCGTCTTCAGGTCAGACAAAGCGGAAAGCAGCAGTAAAAGAAGTAAAACAGATTGACAGTAAGTCAGTCCAATAGAACCACCTCCATATCTTGAGATACTTATTAAAACTAATTGACTCAACGAAATAATTTGGAAGATCTTCCCGATGCCCTGAAGCGAGAAGCGTGTATTCCACAGAAGGGAATATCACATAGAATTTCTTGAGTTGTGACTTGAATTATAACACAACAGAAAAATTTGTCTATTGTAAACTATTCACAAAATTTTGAAAAAATGAATGCCGTAAAGTACCGCAACCCCAGGAAATCCAAGGATCCCAGATGTCAAAACCGTAAATGGATTGATGCCTACCGCCACCTGCAGCTGTCGCGCAGCCAGCATATAATTAATCGCGTAAATACCCACCGTTCCCATCACCGCGCGCAAAACAAAATTGACGAGCCACTCCACCTTTCTTCCCATTGCACCAATTGCCAGCACTATGAGGCATACCGCCAAAATCGTCACTACTCCACCCAAATTGTCCATAATCTGATCCCCACACAGTCCGTCCCGCCGCCTGCGGGAAACGTTCCTCCTGCCTGTCTCCCTACAACATATGAACAAACTATTCATAATATTACATGAATATTTCTGGAAATTTTTACCTAAACTAGAGTGAGAAGTACTTCTAAAGATGTCCCGCCAGAGGACGGCACGCCAAGAAGTACCAAGTCTCACTCAGGAGAACGCCAAAAGCGGGCATTCTCCGTGCGGTATCCACATAACTTGAAAGGATGGTTCCCCTATGAGAATTATGTTTAGACAAAGTCCCTGCGTACCGGAAGAAAGCGAAATTATCGTGGACAGGCAGAAGATGACGCTGAGAGAGGAACTGCTGCTGGCTAGAAATGCATTGGAAAATGCTTACGCGGGATTTGATAATGCAACGGACCCGGATTTGATTGACTGTTACATCTATGAACTGAACGCTGTTATGAAACGGTATAAGTACCTACTGCAAAAGGCAGCGGAAAATGATCCGCTGCCCGAAAAAGAACTTGCTGAGGCTTACCGCCCGTTAACTTTGTCCTGATAAAATACCATTACCGCGTTTTACAGTCCCCCATTTTACTGCAGCAGCTGCAGTACCTGTGAAGGCCTCTCGTTCGCCTGCGCCAGCATGGAAACCGCCGCCTGGGAGATTACCTGCTCTGTGGTGTATGCCGTCATCTCCTCCGCCATATCCACATCCATGATACGGGAATAGGAAGCCGTCATGTTCTCATCGGTCACCGCCAGGTTGTTGACCGTGTGCTCCAGACGGTTCTGGTATGCGCCGAGTCTGCT
>ERZ808035.647-NODE-647-length-26992-cov-5.319190_pt1 | contig 26992 bp, 28 predicted proteins | sample MGYA00380189_ERZ808035 | MGnify/ENA primary metagenome ERZ808035 (study PRJEB31490, sample SAMN06133407) | mouse gut metagenome | isolation source: M5_1 | host: mice | place: China: Chengdu | collected 2015-05 ...
GCTCTCAAGCATTAGAATACCAAAATCAAATGGCTCTCAAGCGATAAAACGGTGGCTCCGAAGCGTTAGAATATTCAGGTATCCCTGCGGCACGACTATCCCCGGTTCAATAACAGCTTTTCTCCTTGCAAGTTCTACCGCCGTTTCCAACAGCAGAGGCAGATTCTTCGCCCTGCGGATTCTGTAAGGGATTCGCCCCATATTTTCTTCATCCCCTAAAATATGTTCCACTTTTACCCTGATAGGCCAGTCCGGATTAAAACTGGCACCCCTTCCCGTAACATGGTAATGGGGTCTCGCCGGCAGTGGTTCTATATATTTCAGCCTTGGTGAGACCTCGTCACAAAAACCTCTGAAATACCAGTCCAACATGGACTCACGCCTCTTATTACGGTCAAAGAACGCATAGATTGCCTTATACCGTTCCGTATAGAGCCCTGTATGAAAACATGCGCATTCATTCTCTATATGAAAATACTTTGCTGCCTCCTCCTTCTCCTTCGTCGAATTATAATCAATACTTTGCTTACGAAAAATGATATGTATATATCTTTCCAAAATAGGGGTATCCTGATTTTTAGTTTCAATCGATGGTCTTTTAAACTGCCACGGTTCCGGCAGCACCATCCCTTCCAGTTCCTCCAACTGCCCATACCAGTCCGGTATATATGCAAAATCGAATAAATCTGTTTCCATGACTGTGTTCCTTTCCTAAAATCTCTGATTGTATTCCCAATGCAGCCCTTACGAACAATATTCATCACGTAGGAGAACGACACCTGACCGTTTTACCCATAACATAAAATAGGGAAAAGATACTCCTGCAGCTAAAACTGCATTTGTATCTTTTCCCTATATATGGATTTTCTCTATGCAAGTATGGTACAGCCATACCTTCAACGGTGTAAATATCTGCAAATGTCACCTGAATTTTTTTGACCGCATCATTGCTCCTCTATCCATCACAAAATACTCCATTTCCATCGAAAGTATGGTTACGCCGTCCTAAAATAGTACTGCCACGCCATTTTTACATTTGCATGGTATGGCACTATCATACTTTTAGGAGGTGAAACTATGGCTCTTCATCCAAAACAATTCGGTATGGTGTTGAAAAATGCACGAATGGATAAAAAACTTACCCAGGCCGAATTAGCTGAAATACTGGATATTTCTCTGTCATACCTGAAAGACCTTGAGCGTTTTCGGAACAGCCCAAGCTATGAGGTCTTTGAAAAGATCATCCGTTACTTCAACCTGTCAGCAGACACTGTGATCTATCCCAACCAGAATCAGGCTGATGACACATACCAGAAAATAGGACGTCTGCTAACCCGCTGTGACGAAGGACAGCTCAAGGTCGTCCTCGCCACAACAGAGGCACTGCTGTCCGTAAGTGAAAAGCCCTCAGAATCAAAGTAACAGATGAAGGCGGTATCCAGGCGGCGTTTCTGTCACTTTTTCCCTGCATTTTAAAGGCTCATTCCTGCAACAGAATTTTCTGTGCAAAAATGAGCCTTTTTTACCGATTTATCCATTTCATAAATTCTTCTGTGGACAAATCCTGCCGCAATAGCCCCATGCCGCTTAACAGGAGGATGCAGTCCACATATCCCTGGCAGTATGCCTTCTGCCCTTCCAAGGAATTCATATCTTCCAGTTTTGCCATCCAATCCACAAGTAATTGCCGCCGTTCCTGTGGAAGCTGCCGCACCACTGTCTCGCATTTCTCACGGAGTGCTTCCATTTCCTCCTGGGTTTCCCTGTATCCTGGCACCTCTACCGCAGTATCCCTTGTTACATTCTCACAGCGCAACCGGTTCAAAAACTGTCCGACCTGTTCCCATATTTTATTCTGCATATCCATGTCCTCCTTCAAATCTTATTATCATTATTAACATATCCACAGATATTACACCACCTAAAAATCAAGACTGTTATAAAAAAGGGAATGAGCAGTGTTCCCAATATATAAGAACACCACTCATTCCCTTTTCACACTATTTATTTTATAGCCAACCCCTCTCACTGTCTGGATATATTCCGGTTGGCTTGGATCACTCTCTATTTTCTTTCGAAGCCGACGGATATGGGAAGTAATATTGCTGTCATCCTGAAGATACTCCCCATTCCAAACATAATTATAAATCTTTTCTTTAGAAAGCGTTATCCCTTTATGAATTGCCAGCATATACAGAATACGAAATTCGATGTTTGTAAGATTGATTTCCTTGCCCTGCCTTAAAACCTTGTGCTGCTCCGGTATAATGTTCAATTCGCCAATTTGTATTTCACCCAAATTCGCATCCACTTCTCTTTCTATGCTGATATCAGCTTCATTAACAATTTCCAATATTTTATCATATATATTTCTTTCCGATTCATCCAAAGAAAGAACTATCAGTTTTCCCATATCGCTCACCTCCTCTGCCCGATCCTCTGAAATGGAAAATGTCCTGTCGGATATATTGGTTTTACTCAGTTCCGTGCATCCAGCATTTTACGGAATGCAAAGTCTTCACACTCTCTCAGTTCTTGGAATAGCGGAATATATTTTTCAGGATGCCTGAAAGAACGTCCTGCTGCATCTTCAATAAAGCCACCTACAATTTCTTCAATAATCTTCCCACTTTTCTGAAAATGCTGAGCCGCCTCTTCCCAGACTCCAGTTCCAAAGGAATCCTTATATTTCAAAAGTGCCTGTGCTAGTTTATCCCTGGATGCCTTGTGCGGATTGAAAATTCCTGATTTCCGGCCACTGATTTCATAGGGAAGTTCCGGGAGTACACTTCCTGTGTATTCAATAAAGTGGAAATATATTTTCTGCATTTCTTCTTCCGCGAATATATTTGCCCATTCCGAGAACTCCACAATAAATCGGTCAAGTCCTCTCTGCCCCATAAAACTTAAGGGTGAAGATAAATAGGCTTCTGCATTTTTCCCTATCCCCTTTTGCACAATCCGTGTCATATCTTTTTCCGGGGATTTCATATCAATTCCAAAATACGCATTTTTCTTGCTTATCCCTATATAATCTTCTGCCCATGCCAGTTCCAGCTCTGCAATCGGGATGGTCTGTACTTCTGTTTTAGAATTATCATGAACATATACATTTGCTTCGTCATAACCTATCATCAGAACAACATGGCCCGGAATATGCTGCTTATGATAGAACTTGCTCTGATAGGACAAATGGAACATATCCAAGCCAAACAATATGACTGGTATATCCTGATTCAATAATTCCCTAACGTTTTTCCAAGTTGTACGAAAGCATTTTCCTTCATCTGCTATCACTTCATACCCAATGATTCCTTTCCAGAATTCATATTCCCGCTTTCCAATGCTTCCCTGCCCCATAAAAATCATTTTAGGCACTGTTGCTTTCTTCTGGGAAATCATCTGAAAGCCGGCCTTGGAATAGAAAATCAGTTCTTCCGGTATCCGTTTTCCTGTTTTCCACTCATAAACATCACACAGCCCATTCACTGGACATAAATAATCCGCCAACTGATGCGGCAATTCTAATCGCTTCATACGCTTTCCTCCTTTGCTCCGCTTAAGTTTAAACCCTTGCATTGTCCGAGAGTCAAGTAATATCAATCGAGTAGGAGGGAAATTTATTAAAATTTCCCGACCTCTCACACCACCGTGCGTACCGTTCGGTACACGGCGGTTCAATCAACTTAACAAGTGACACACCTTTCAGTGTAGTAATCTAACATTGAGATTAATCCAAGTACGGCTAATCTCTTGTTGTTTATAGCAACATTTACAGCTCCTTTGTTGCAGACATAGGCAATTCTTCTTCCCGTGTATGCAACTCGTCTTGCTGTATTCCTGTCTATTCCGAGCTTTACAAGATTCTTCTCCCGATTTTGTGGAGTTTTCCATTGTTTCCAGATGCACATGCGAAGTCGATAACGGATTCTTGAATCTAACTCCTTACATACTGTTTTCATACTGCCTATCTTGAAGTAGTTAATCCACCCTCTGATGAGCTGGTTGAGTTTCTCCACTTTGTAACTGTTGCTAACACCCCAACTGCGACAAGTGAGTTCTTTCATCCTTTTCTTGAATCTCGCGATTGACTTTGCATGTGGCTTTGCCTTAAATTGATGTGCTCTTGAATCAAAGTAGAATCCAAATCCAAGATATTTCAATCCACTCGGTCTGTCTACTTTGCTCTTGGTCATGTTGACTTTAAGCCCTAGTTTCTCTTCAATAAAACGAGATATGTTTCTCATTACCCGATTTGCAGACATTTCACTTCCGACCATAATGATGCAGTCATCCGCATAACGTACAAAGTTAAGCCCTCTCTTTTCCATTTCCTTATCAAGTTCATTAAGCATGATGTTCGCCAACAATGGCGAGAGATTTCCACCTTGCGGTGTTCCCACAATAGAATCCTCATATTCATCATCTATCATGATTCCGCTGACTAGGTACTTTCTTATGATAGAGATTGTGTCTCCGTCCTTAATTGTTCTACCTATGATAGTCATAAGCTTGTCATGATTTACAGTGTCAAAGAACTTTTCCAAGTCAATGTCTACAATCCAATCATTTCCGTCATTCATCATATCTAACGCTGTTAGGATTGCTTGTTGTGCACATCTATTGGGCCTGAATCCGTAACTATGGTCATGGAATTGTTCCTCATAGATTGGTGTTAACACCTGTGCAATGGCTTGTTGTACAAATCTGTCTGTTACTGTTGGTACTCCCAGGTTTCTGGCACCGCCGTCTGGCTTTGGTATCTCCACTCTTCGTACTGGCTGCGGTTTATACTTTCTTGTCCTCAACTGTTCCTTGATGGTTTCGCCGTTCTTTGCAAGGTGTTCTTTGAGTTCTGTGTACTTCATTCCATCCACTCCCTCTGCACCTTTGTTTCGTACGACTTGCAGATATGCTCTGTTGAGATTATCACCAGATAAAATCTGCTCCATTAGACTACTTGTGTCCATGCGTTCTTTCCTTTCCGTCTCGCTCGATTTGACCATCTTTTACCCGATTGGTTACGGCAGATGTTATCATCTCTGCAATACGAGACATACTCAAACTGATTGATTGTTCGCCCCTTTGCTCCATCTCCATTACAGGGATTTCTTCACTACTATGGGCTCTGCTGACTTCTCACAGTTCGTTGTTACTGGGCTAATGAAGCCTCTGTGAGACCTCCACGCTTAAGGTGCGCGCTCTTTCCCTCCATCTACTCGCCACATTTACTCTGTTCCTACAAGCGGTAACTTTACGGCTTCATCCTTTCCAGCGGACTTACCAAACGGAACCTAGCCTTATATGTGATTTCTGTTCGTCGAGCCAGAGGTTTGCCTACAGCTTCCTTCAGATTTCACCTCACGATGAACACCCTTGCTGTTCAGCTATATACTTCCTTGTTACCTAGGCGTATTCGGGACTTGCACCCGTTAGAGCGCGCCCATGGCGCGCAAACTGAAAAAAAGATGCCGCTAAATTGCAGCATCTTCTTTCATAGCGGTTTTACAGGAAAACACACCTCTGTAACCATATCTTCTACTGATTGTTCCGTTTCCGGGGATACATGGTATATGTTGAAACGTTTCCCATCAAGCCTATAGTGATTATCAGTAATCCACCGTATGATTTCCTCATTTGCCTCTGGCAGCAAGCCATACTGCCCTTTAAACGTAAGTGTTGCTGCTGTTATTTCTTCGATTTTCTTAAATTTCATTGCCTCTGTGTCATCATACCTGCCAACTACCGCCTGCTGTATCTCCACATCTAAATCATATTCTTTGAATCCTTCATCATGGAACACTGCTATATTCAAAGGCGGATTTGCAAATTGTATTTTTTGTGATTCCCTCTCCTTTGCCAGCTTTTTCCAGAGAACAGCTTCGTTCCCTGGAGTTGCTATTCTCCCCCTAATACTAATCACATTATGGACAGGAAATTTTTTGAGCGCCACACTGTACAAAGGAATATCTGAAACATGTCCCAAATTCACTATGGTTGTTTCAATCAGATTCAATTGTTTTTGTAAATTCGCAATTTTCTCCCGCTGTTCCACCGCATGGAGTTCAAGATAATCTTTCAGTTGGTCATTGCTTGTATATTTCGCCAATATTTCCTTGATTAAGGCTAATCCCAACCCCATACTTTTTAACGCCTGTATCTTGTTAGCTATCGGAAGCTGACATTCACTGTAGTATCTATATCCCGTGAAATCATCCACATGCTCAGGAATCAGCAAACCAATCTCATCATAGTGCCGGAGCATATGGATACTGATTTGTGATAAGACTGAAAATTCTCCTATTTTCAACAAAGAAACCACCTCCTGATTTTAAGTGTAAACCCTCGCATAATACGAGAGTCAATCTTTTTCCCTTGGCAGATGACACTATAAATCGTCTTTGTGGTAAAGTCAACCGATAATGCAATTTTGTTCATCTCATAAAATGGGCTCAATGAATTTCTTGATCAGTTCTATTCTATCCCCTGCTTTGGGTACAAAGAGAGCCGCAATAGAAATCACCAGCTTTTTCTTCGTGTTTACATAAATTGTATTGCCGCCATCTCCCATAGCCGCATATCCATCCTCATTTACCCACCACAGATATCCATAGGGCAGATTTTCCTTTTTCCATCGGCTGTGTTCCTCTGTACTATCTTCTATCCATTTTGAAGAAATAATCTGCTTCCCCTCCCACGTACCACCATTTAGATATAATTGCCCGATCTTGGCCATATCCATGGGTGTAAGCGTAAGCCCCCAGCCTGCCGCATGAATTCCCATGGAGTCTGTTACCCATCCGCTAATATCCGTAGACTGGTTAAATGCCATTTGTTCCTCTTTGCTTTCGAATAACAAATTGTTTTCCACTTTAATCCCAAGCGGTTCAAATAAATTTTCTACCGCAAAATCTAATACGGATTGCCCTGTTGCTCTCACTAAAATTCCCGATAAAATGTCCGGCCCAATCAATGGGGCATAACGGAATGTCCCTATCTTGCCACGACCGCCTAATAAATCAAGCGAAAATTTTACCCAGTCACTACTTGTAAAGTATTTTATATAAGGTGCAAAAAATCGATATTTATAAGGTGCTGTCATTGTCAGCATATCTCTTAGTGTAATATTCTGTATTTTTCTCTCTCCCCTTTTCACTTTATATTCCGGGAAGTAATCCAGCACTTTCTCTTCAATATTTTTAATGCATCCTTTATCCAGAGCAATCCCAATCAATATTGAAATAACACTTTTTGTCACAGAATAGACGTGAACACGACTATCCGCTGTACAACCTTTAAAGTATTTTTCATAGGATACAATTCCATCTTTTATTATGACTATACCTGTGGTATTTCCATATTGACTGTTTATTTTCTGCTCCAACTCTTCAATTTTTATCTGATCCATACTTTCCTCCTCTCATGCATTTCACAATATCTGCCTGCCATTCTGGGCTTTTGAAACCCTCTTTTTAACCGGATAATAGACTTCTGTAACAAGTTCACTTTCTTTTGAAACCTCTGCCGGATCTGTTACATATACCTCATACAATGCATTGCTATTTTCATAACCTTCCCTTTTTGCCCACTCTATTTGTTTTGCGTAAACCGAAGAAAGTTGTGAGTAAGAGCCATGCACAACCGTTTTCAAACATAGTCCGGGACAAAAATCCCTTGTTCCAGTCGCATACTCTTTTATCGGGATCGCAAATTCCGTATCTAATCCAAATGGTGTATACTCATCGTCATGAAACAGTACCATTGGCGGAGCAGCCGCTGTTAGTTTCTTCTCTTCCATTTTCCGAAATAGTTTCCCAAAGCAGGTACCATATTCTTCTGAAAATTCATGCTCTAAAACATTCTTCCGTATCGACAGAAGATACATCATCGGTATTTCAACCAACTGCACATCAATGTTTTCCATATATGACATAATGGATTTGCCTTTCCTCAAATTTGATATATCGTTGTCTATTTGATGCAGAGTATCTTCAAACTTCTGTACCTTTACCGCAATCTCCTTTTTCTTTTTATTAAGTGCAGTAAAAAGTACCTCATCCATCAGTTCTTCCGATTCAAAAATTGATTTGATTTCCTCCAAAGAAAAGCAATAATCCTTCAGACGATTGATCAGCAGCATTTTCTCCAATTGGTTGATGGAATAATACCGGTAGCCATTTTCTGGATTAATTTCATCCGGCAGTATTAATCCTATTTCAGCATAATATCTAAGCGTTTTTGTAGATACCTTGCATATGTTTGAAAATTCTCCAATTGTAAGCATATGTGAATCCTCCTTCCAAGCTCAGTATAAACTTTACCCTAAGGGGAAAGTCAACGGCACTTTTAATACCCTGTCCAGCAGTTTGGATAATACAAAGTGCCTCCCTTTTCAAGGTAGTAGCATTTTAGTCGAATAAAAAATGAATTGCAAGCCATATTCCACTGAAAGATAAAATATCTCATGTTCTAAAATATTATCCACTCAACATCCCCTTAACCATTCTATCTCCGCAGCCATATATCTTGTCTCCTCAACTATCCCACTCTAAAAGCAATGAATAAGTTTTCGCATAATACGTCAAACAAAAAATCCGGGGGTTGGAACAATTTTTCCAAACTGTTCCAATCCCCGGAAACTCCTTCCTATTTTCTGTTCTTCTCTGCTATCCTGTTAATTGCGTTTGTATGTAGATATCCCTCTCATTCTTTGAATAAATTGTATAATAGGATTATCTGAATCAGAATAAAAAGTATCACCACTAGAGGCAACTCTTGAATATCCAACAATTTCCATATTAATCCATGTCGCACAGCAACAATTCAAATACTCGGAAGCTTTCTTTGAAATAAAATTTGCTCTTTTATCTCTAGAAAAAAGCCTTCTTAAATATAATTGTGAGAATATATCAATTTCAATATCAGCTAGCATACAATCTCTATTACTATATTGCCTACGCATTGCAATATGCGTTTCATCAAGCTTACGTGAACTCGAATCTAAACCCTTAGCAATAATTTTCCTTAAATGCTGCATTTGCTTCTCCGTCAACTGCTGTTTATTTTCAGATAATGTAATATAACAAACAGGCATTTTAAACCTCCTTCTAAAGCTTAATTTCATATAAAACTCCAGTTTGACGATAATGAGCCATAGTTTTTACCATTTTCCCACCAAACTTATCCACAATGTGTTTTGATATGGCATTATCACTACGTATCACACCATATATGGTTTCTATCCCTTCGTCTTTACATCTTCCAAACAAGTATTTTAAAAGTTTTGTACCTATACCTTTTTGAGCATAATTCTTTCCAAGAAAAATCACATACTCTAACTGAGATCTCTGTTCATCAAGAACCTGCAATCCCATTTGTCCAGCAAGATGACCATCTATAAAAATGGCATGAACACCAAAACCATATTTTTTATAATGATTAATACGAAATTGAAGCAATGTTTTATAATACTCTTCAGACATTTCTTGTCTTTCCCAGGCAAAGTTCTCATCACCACGCCCTAATTCAATAAATTCATTTAAATCATAAATATTGAATTCCCTTCCAAAAATATTATCAACATTCCATCCATCAGCTTTAAGAACGTTTTTCGCATAATTTAATTCCTGATTATATTGTTCTTTAGTAAAAAAACACGGATAATGATTGCTCTGGAATTTCACCATTTTGATTTTATGTTCTTTCAAACTATAAAAAGGTACTGTAGAAATATCTCTTAAACTTATTGGCCATTTTTCAGACCAAGCCACACCATTCCAAGCATAATTCATTGCTAATGCAAACTGATTTTTTTTAGGATGCACCGTGCATCTAATAGACTCAGGAAAAAATTTGCATAACAAATCAGTCCACCTTAACATAAGATTAGTAGAAGCATACTTAACTGCTGCTGCCTCCGCAACATCATGATACCAATCCCAGGTTTCCAACAAATCTTTTTTTATATCATTTCGATTACCTTTAATAATCTCCCACGCATCAATATTATTAAATTCTTTCAATAATTTTCGGGAATTCATATTCCATTTCATACCTTGAACTAGAGTCTGAAAAAAATCTTCTTTCTTAAAAGCATTACAAATTACTGTTTCGATATGCTCAATAATTTTGCTAATTTCTCCATTTTCATCTGCTCGTTCAATAAGATCTTTTAAATCTATAATCGAAACATCACCCTGAATATTTAGCTTATTCCTAAAGTCATGTAATCTCCATTGATACATTTCGACTTCTTGAGAATCCACACAAAAAATATCTTGGTATAATCGACCATCAGAAAGTACAAGAGCATCAGCTCCGAAAGGATGAACTTGATATAATGCCTGAATTAGTGAATGCAAACGCAACAAAAATGATATTTCACTAAAATCAACACAAGATGCATCATATGGAACTCTAAACTTATTTTGATCTTTAAATGGGAATCCAGGCAATATAAATAAAAGGCGCTTCTTTTGCTCAAGCAACGGCAATATGTGATTAACAAATGATATTTTGTCATTATTAATAGCATTTTTCGAAGAACCTATTTGTGGATTACATAATAAATCATAAATGCAATTAGCCATTTCGATGTAAGTATCATCTTTTGGTAATTCAACTTTCAGAAAATTTTCCCACTCACTATTATTCAAAAAATCATCTAGATATTCATCTGATAAAAAAATCTCCTCATCAATTTCGGGTGAAAAATTCTTTGGCTTCTCAGTATCTGTTGCCATTCCTTCTTCTCTGATAAAAAGTTTTAAATTATCCTCAATCCACTCTTTACTAGGAATAGATTCACTTAATTCAAATTTCTCCAATATATACTTCACTGGACACCTGGACATCGAAGCATATGGATCAAATTGTATTATACGAGATGTTCTAAGTCCATATTTCCCTTCAAAACTCTCCCAATACCGCTCAAGTTTAGAACTACTATATCTATTTCCTAATGGCTCAACGATGCTATAATTATCAGCCATACATACTTCCTCCATCATATACTTTCCATAAATTTAGCAATTGGCGTTTTGGTGCCTTTGATATCCAGTTTAAGTACTGAGATGGATAGAATGTAAAAGTACTTATATTTGTGGATTCATTTATCAATTCCGTAGAACCCTCTACCAATAAATTACCCTTATCATCTTCAAATCTGCTAATGGTATGAACCATAGAGTTCCACTTGCGACCGATAGCCGGAATATTTGTAGAATATGTACTAAATCGAAATGCTCCATCCTCATGAGCTTTTTGTATCGGTAACTCATCATTCCACTCACTCTGCGAAGTAATTAATCGAAATGTCTTGTCAGCCAAGGAGTCAACAATACCTTTAGAAATTCGTAAAATAATATTTTTTTCCTCATCCTTAGACAAATTAATTGCTTTTGCCATAATGATAGGTGTTTCAGTAGAACCATTCGGAAAACGATAACTTGTAGTAAACGAAATCGTTTCAGTAAAAACTTTCGGCAATAATGTAACAGCTAGAAACTCTGATAATTGAGATGACGGTGATGGTGCCAAATAAGCCGAGGTTCCAAATCCAGGATACTCCGCTAAAAGAGGTTCTAATATTTCATCACCCAAATATCTTGATATAACACGAGTATTTACCTCAATAAAATCTAATTTGTCTAAATGTATTCTAATCCTATTACATATCTTGCTCAACATTACAAGGGATTCTTGTTCAAGTATATCTAACTCTTTGTTAAGCTGATTGATTTCTTCAAGAAATTCTATGTTATCAACATTACCAAGACATTTGTTTCCTTTACGATCCAATACTACGGTTGCATATATTCTTACTCTTTTACCCTTAATAAACATTCCTTTAGTATAACATTTACCGTTATTATTCCAAAAGCTTACATTAATTATTCCCGTTAAATCTTTTAAAGAAATACCAAATCTATCTTTCTTGCCCCATCTGTCGGAAATTATACCGGTAACGCATACTGTATCATTTTCTAAACATTGTGGTAAATCTCTACTTAATATTATCTGATAGTCGCTCATATTTATTCCCCAACAAACAATTTACAACCTCTTTATCAAATTGCATATCGCTTCAATATCTTCATTGCTAGTATAATAATGTGGTGAAATACGGAAAACATACTGAACTCCGCTTTTGGGAAAGAAAACAGGACAATCCCAGTCACATACATAAGACACTATAAAATCTTCTTTCTCAATTGTTTCTTTCACCAAGTTCTCTTGCATTGGATTTTTCATATAAAAACTTGCTACACCAGTAGTAGAAACCTCACTTCCAACCAAGACAAGGTTTGTATTTGCAACGATACATCTCCTAATATAATTTGCCTTCGCACATATTTCCCGTGCCGCAACCTCAACACCATAATCTAAATATTCCTGAATAGCATTTGCCAAACCTAATAGTGAAGCAGTACTTTTTTCCCATAATTCAAATTGTTTAGCATCATCCCTAACTTTAACATCTATAACTTTACCCAACTCATCAAAAACCAAATCAGCAGATGCCAAATCTATCTGTGGTGTATGAATCGGTGCGTCCTTTCGTACATACAATATACCTGTACCACGAGGTCCTCTTAACCATTTACGCCCTGCAGTAACATATGCACAACAATTAATCTCCTGGACATCGACTTTCATTTGCCCTACTGCTTGACATCCGTCCACTACATAAGTAGCATTATATCGTTGAGCAAGTGCACCGAGTTGCACAACCGGATTAACAATAGATCCTTGAGCTACTACATGGCTAACTGCTAAAATAGTTCCACCAGATTTCAATGCCTGTTCAACATCATCTAAGTTGAACCCCCCTTCACTATTACACTCAATTACTTTTATGCCGCAATGAGTCTTTTTAACAATATCATAAATAGTAAGGAGATTTGTTCCATATTCACTTGATAAAGTAACAATTACATCTGAAGTCTTAATATCTAAGCCATACATAATCAAATTCCAACCACGACTTGCACTATCAATAAACGCAATTTCATCTTTTGTCTTTGCGTTTATGAGATTCGCTGCAAGCGAATAAAACTCATTTATCTCATCTACCTTAGTATTGGCCGCTTTATATGCTCCTATACTCATTTCGAGGTTCATATGATCCACTACTGTTTTCAATGTTCCCTCACTCATAAGCCCTGCACCAGCATTATTAAAATACATATGTTTCATCACTATACCTCCAATACATTAATAGCTTTAACAACTGCGATTCCTAATTCTCGTAATTCCCAAACTGTAGGTTCCACTCCATTATCAATAATCATTCCTCTAAGTTCTAAATCTCTAACAGCATTTCTCAATTCCAATTCTGGCACATTTACCATTTTTGAAATATTCACTGCTGATAGTTTATAGCTGTTATCATATATATGCCTAATGATTTGAATTTGAACCTTATTTAATCCTTTAATAGAACTATTTAAAACTATCAAGCGATTTCTTTCATTTTCATCTCCCGTTCTTATAGCCGATGCCATGATTCCTGCAAATAACCTATCTAACTCTGGGTCAGTATAAACCAACTGCTGAATCATAGAAATAATAGAATCTGCCCATTCTGGATTTTCCAGTAATTCATGAAAGATATCCTCATCATTTCTTCCCGAATCAGCAAATGCTTGTTCCACAACATTTGTAATTCTTACTCTACGCCTTTCATTCCATGAACAAATCAACTGATAAGCAAGCTTTGTAGTTGGTGTTGCAGCACCTCCAACAACAGCTCCTATTGGACCTCCAATAGCAAAACCTACAAGAGAACCCGCTGCAGATAACGCAACTTCTGTCGCTTGCGAAGATATTTTATTTTTATCCTCCATAATAAATTTCCTTCCTACCTATTTTATATCATTGCACATCCCTACTTTTTCACCTTCTGGTAATATAAACGCTTGCTCATAACCAACCTCTAATACTTCTGCAATCAACATCATTTCTTCAAACGAAACTGTATTACGTTTTAATTTTTTATTAAAATTTTGCGGTGTCTGCCCAATACGTCTACAAAGTTCTGCCAAACTAATATCTTTCTTCTCACATAATTGCCTTATCATATCTGATGCTGTCATATCTCACCCCTATCAGTATAATTTAATTATAAACCTTACGGTTGATAACGCAATATGGCTACACCATACTTTAACGTACAGCAAAGAACCTTGCAATCCGCCGTCAGCATATCCTCATACACCGTAATTATCTCCACCAGCCTCCGCGCAAACTGCCTATTATAATCCTAACACAACTCTTTGCAGAAAGGAATGAACCGACACAACTGGCTAAAGAACAGCACACCCTATTTTCCAAGCAGAGCATGCTGACCGAAAATCAGAAAAGTTCCCTACTCGACCTTATGAAAACAATGTGAAATCCCGCCAATTCTGAAAAAAGTGTGGGATTTCTTTTTTGAAGAAGAATTTATACTTTTTTATTTTGTCTTAAAAGGGGGTTCAAATCAGCCATGGGGGTTCAAAATCACATTTCAGCGGCTGACTGCCATTTGAGAACAAAAAACAAAAGGCTTCCAACAAATATCAAATCTGCTGAAAGCCTTTATTTAAGCCTTTTTCCACACATATTATGGGAGTGGATTGTATCAAAATGCGGTTTTACATATCCCATGGAATATCAGGTACTAAAATTTCGCATCTATTCTTTATCCAACACATACATTAACTGGCTTGCTAACATAATCTGCTCCATCGCCTCCCTTTTTGTACATGAAAGATTTTCATGAGCGGATGGATTTCTATATGCCGCAAAAGTTCCTTCAAATATAGATTGTATACCTCTACGATAATCTTTTCCACTGGCTGTGGATAAATCAACAAAGTGGTACGCTCCATTCTCTGTAAGCAATGCACCTATTATATCACCGACTTTAGTCGGTACTGTAACTCCCGGCTTTAGCAATTGAAAAAGTTCCCTTAATCTTGTTTCTACCTCTTTAATCGCTTTTTCTGCCGCTGAATCATAATATCCATCGCAAAATAATTCCTTGGAAATTGCTTCAATACGGGGATGGATTTCACGCCATGCAGCCGTATCAACTGGCTCTTGTATGATATGACTAATAATAATATATAACTCACCAAAGGCTGCGTTATTTACTGCAACTGTTCCGCATCCAAAATCCATAAAAAGAATCGAGGCAATATTCTTCAACTCTGTAGCATAAAATGGGTATTCACTTAGGATTCCATCTGATATCATATTAATTTGGTAACGAGTATTTTTTGCTAAAGCCAAATCTAATGTTACCGTCCCCATGGATCGCAAACCATTATTTGTATTATTAATCCAGTTTTGCAAACTTCTGAGTTCATTTTCGTATGTAATTTTCATAGTCTAGTAAACCTCTATTTTTCTTTTCAACACTTCTGATTTTAAGTTCCTCATTCGTAGTAAAACCGTAGTACCCTATCACCCCTATTGCCGCGATTTGTCCCGTTCTGCCCCACAAGTACCGCCAAATCCCGGCTATCCGCCGTGCCGCTGTGCCAGACGAAGAAAACTTTCTCACACTAATAATGCAGATTCTCCGAAAACTTCCTCTCTGCCCGGAATATGCAGACCACAAACAGCACAATGACTATCGTAAGGATATAAGTCGCACTGACCAGCTTTGAGTAATTCAGGGAGAGGAACATATTATTCATATAATGCTGCAAGACATACAGGCTGTCCGGAGGGTACTCTCCTGTAATAATATAAATCTCCTTAAAAACCTTAAATGAATTCACAAATGTCATAATCAGCACCAGAAACGTAGTCGGCGCCAGGTATACATAAGTGATATTTCTGAACTTCCAGAACCTCCCCGCCCCTTCCACATCAGCGCACTCATAATATTCTTCCGGGATGCTGCTTAATCCGCTTATGAACAGCGCCATGTTATATCCAATATTTTTCCAGATGAATATGATGACCATTACCATCATTCCATAACTGCCCTCCAGCCAGTCTATACCCTCCACATGGAAAACTGACAGAAATCTGTTCAGCGTTCCATGAAGCCCAAAGAAATTTTCCCAGAAAAACGCGGATGTGGCAGAGGGAATCGCCAGAGGTATCAGAAAAAACAGACTGAAATAATTGGAATATGCCTTCATTTTCCTGACAACAAAAGCAATACACAGGGAAAGGACCATATTCAGCGGAATACTGACTGCCATAAACCATGCTGTATTCTTCAGCCCTCTCAAAAAATAGATGTTTTGGAATAGTGCCTTATAGTTTTGCAGCCCGCAAAACTTTCCGCTTACCGGATTATCCACGACAGAATAGGAAAAGGACAGCAGAAACGGAATCAGGTAAAAGAAGCAAAACCCTGACAGACTGATAAGCAGCATAATGCATGGCAGCATTTTATTTAGTTTCCATTCGTTTTTTCTTCTCATATACAAGCTCCTGATCAGTTAAAACTACTGATCTTGACACTCTGTGCCACAAGGTCAGATCCTTCATATGCCCCTACAATATTAGCAATTTTACCACTGTATAAATCTGCAGGCGTTCCATCTGTATAGTTCGCGGTTATGCCTCCGTCTGAGGAAGTACATAATACAAATTCCGTATTATCCGTATATATAATGTTGACTGTCTCATCTGTGCTGACCATCACGTTACCATTCACGTCCGCTCTGGATATGGTAAAACTCCCACTTTCTACAGACTTGATTGTTCCTGACAATGTAACTGTCGGCATAGACTGTTCCGATTCAGGATTGACACTATTGTCCTGAGTCCCTTCTTCCACTTTCTCAGCCGGATTATCCTGTACATTGTCAGTATTTTCTTTCGTCTCTGGTGGTGCAGTATTATCCGGCTTCTTATCATCACTGATGCTCTCATTATAATTGCCATCCTCTTTCGGCCTTACTTCTAATACCGAGTCGTTTTCCTCTGGAATGTCCTCGTTCAATTGTGTCATATCAGGATTTTCGTCACTGCTGTTTCCTTCAGACTGTGCCTCTCCACTTTCATTAACCGGCACCTGCTGTGCTTCCAGCGGAATGGGATTTACTTCCACCTTTTGGGGAACCTCTGCTTCACCGCAAGCCATTAACAACATACACATACTTAAACTGATAAATCCGGTTACTATTTTTTTCATCATACTCTGTTTTCTCCTTATTCATTAAAATATTGTTCCAATTGTCGTTGGAGTCTGCCAGCCGTGTCCTCTGCTGTCTGCTGACCCGAAAAAAATTTACCGTTTTCCTCATCTATTAAATCCATGACAGTAGAATCCAGCGTATCACATCCATTGATCTGTTCCATCCAGCTTTCCAGTATTGCCTTGTATTCCGCCTCGCTTCCAAACCCGGCTCCGCCATTGCCTTCTTTGTAAAAAGCATAGTAACGCTCTGCCACTGCTTCCAGTCCTTTCCGGCTCACTGTGGGGCCGTGAAAGGAAGGAAATATCTGCACTTCATCAGACAGCAGGTATCTGATAAATTCCCATGCCAGATCCTTACTGGCCGATGCACTGTTTATGGCCACACAGGAATTTGATTTAATAAGCGTTCTGCCTTCCGCATCTGTAAGAGGCATGCAATGGTTCGTTCCGTTTTTCGTATCCATGCTGTAATAAGCGGCCTGCACATCATAATCACATTCTGCGGCAAAATAATATTCCATATTATAAAAATCAACATCCGAACCAAAATAACCATTTTCAGAAAGAGCCCTCACCGACTCCAAAAGTGCAATATATTCTGGTGAATCCAGGCTCACTTTTTTGGTGCTTCCATCTATAAACTGTCCAATGGAATCTTTAATCAGATAATGTGCGTAGGACACCTCGTTCATCTGTATCAGGAACACATTGTTTTTATCCGTTTCATCCACCAACTGTTTTGCCAGATCCATTGCTTTCCCAAAATGGATGCCCTGTAAATCACTTTCATTGCCGCCATGCTTTTGTAAGAGCTCTGCCGAAAACGCAAAGGTGTCAAATCTTGCCATATAAGGAACGATATAAATTTCCCCACTATCCTCTTTCGCTGCCTGCAGTACGTTCATGAAATAATTTTCATCATTCAGTTCCGGTGTTTTTTGGATATATCCGCTCAGATCTTCAAACACGCCCATTTCACTGTATTTTTTAAGGGGAAGGAAGCTGGTGAACAAAATGTCCTCTGCCTTTCCCGTCATGATCTTTGTATTCAAGTATGTCCGGTAATCTTCCACCATGCTCTCACCGGAGGATTTCTTGTAACTGTTAATGGTCACCTTTACATCCGGATACAGCTTCATAAACTGCTCTGCGGCAGTATTTAGAAATTCTTCCGCATACAGGCAGGATATGGTTATCTCCCCCTTCATTTCCGGCTGCACATACGATACTGCTTCCTGTACATCCGGTGTTTTCATTTCGGTTTCCGGATGCTCCTCTGTTCCTGATGCTCCGCTTGATTCCTGCATTGGTGCATTACTTTGTCCCCCATTGTCTTCCGGTACAGTTCCATTAGCGCATCCACACAAAACAGACACCACAATGAGCAGAACCGCCAGCAGACTTCTTTCTTTTCTCATAAAATAAAAACCTCCTTGCCATGATTGCTTTGCAAATGTTGTAAAGCAATCATAGCAGGGAGATGTCTCGTACATTCGTCTGAGATGTGTCAAAACTGCCAAACTTATCTCTATCCTTTATACCGTACCCAACCAAAAATCAATCATTATAACCGTCTCCTGATTATTTACGGCAATCTGCCGTTCTTTTACCGCTGCGTAGACAAGCCCTCCTGGCATGATTTTACAAGTGGTATTATCTATCAGATTTGCGGTTTCCGTGCTGCCTCTGTTAATGAATGGAAATGCGATTTCCAGCATTTCTTCATGGCTGTATTCATTTGATAATCTGTCACTTGCCTTCATTGAAAGACCGGCCTTCCACACTTTTCCGCTTGAAGCATGAACCGTAAGGCTGACCACCACGTCGTTTTCCGTGAACTGAACCAGCCAGTAACTGAGCAGGCTGTCGGCAAAATCTACCTGAGCATCCAGACTGCACAGCCTTGCAGTAACTTTGTCAAAGTCACACTCTGCCAATTCCTCCGGGACAATGCCGCATTCCGCCATGTCTGCGATCCATTCTTTTCCCGTTTCAATCGCCTGTTCCATATTCATCTGTCCCTTTTGTGGTTCATGGGGCAGTTCATTTCCTCCGCTTTCCCAGACGGCCAGTACTTCCGCCATCATTTCCTCGGATAACGGCTGCCCTTCAAATAAGGTGCCATCCGCCAAATCCCCTTCCGTTTCCCCCGGCTGATTTGATAAAAAAAGTGAGTTTTCCGCTGGCTGTAAGGCAATCCGTCCGGTTCTGTCAAGAAATTCTTCCTGTTTCTGATGAAGCAGCGTTTCTGTCAGAAACCATCCGCCAATCACGACTCCAAACGACAGCAGAAATACAACCACGGCATATAGTTTGCTTTTATTCATGTTTATACCTCTTTGCATACCTGGGTACGCACACTAAACAAAATTTAATCTCCTCTGCATTTCAGGCAAAGCCTCACACTCGTCCCGTTCCTGCCGTCACTTTCAAACTCCAATCTGCTTCCATGTATCTGTGCTATTTTATCCGATAAGGCAAGACCGATTCCTGCACCATGCTGCTTTCTGGAACGTGACTTGTCCACCATGTAAAACGCTTCCGTGATTCTCTTTATCTCCTGCTTCGGTATGCCGTTTCCATCATCTTTCACCAGCATGGTAAAATAGGTTCCTTCTGCCATTTTTTCCACAATCCCTGTTACCTGAATATGTTTTGCACCTGCTTTTATGGCATTATCCAAAAGATTCAGGAACAGTGTTTTGAACAGGTCATATTCCACCTCGATACAAGCAGGCTCAACAGTGCAATCCAGCAAGGCCCCTTTTGCATCCATAAGATACTCCACATCAGCTGTAAGCTCCTGAAACAAAATGTCTGTCTTTACTTCCTGCAGACAGAAATCCTTATGGTTCAATATGGTCAGATCCATCAGCTTCAGCGACAGGGCCTCCAAACGCATCCCCTCGTTCCAGATATACAATGCCGCTTTCTTTTGTTCCTCCCTGGAAAGCTCCTTTTTGTATATCCGGTCTGCATAGCCGATAATGGATGTAAGGGGTGTCTTTAACTCATGTGCAAAATTCGCAACGAAATCTTCTTTCTGCCTTGCACTATCCGAAAGCTCCTGTACCTTTTCATCGACAGCCTGTGCCATACGGTTAAAGTTCCTCGCAAGCTGACTTACCTCATCACTGCCGCCCTCTGCGACACGTTCCCCGTAATTCCCCCCTGCTATTTTCTTAGTAGCCGCCGTCAACTGCTTGATCGGTCTGGTTATGAAAAAAGAAATGCCAAAAATCAGGAAGATACCTATACCCACTGCCATCGCATATACAACTCCAAATTTCCTTATGATCTGTGCCTGCTGCTCCTGGATTTTTTCCACGTCTACTCCTGTTATGAGATATACGCCGGCATCTCCATGGACAACTATTCCCATGGCCAAAAGGAATGTCCTGTTATTTATCTTCATAAACCGGTAGTTTACCATATCCTGTTCTACATCTGCAAACAGTACGGAAAACTCTGTCTTAGACGGAAAACCGGAAAACAGTACGGAGCCGTCCGCTGCCAAAAAAGCCACCGTGCCATTCATATCCGAAGCCATGCTGCTGATGTCATACTGTCCGTCCGCTGCGCCGGCAAACCAATTCTCCCCCCTGGTAATCAGGTTGGCCTGCACCACAAATTTATTATACTGGTACTGCTCTATGGCTCCCTCAACTTCCCTTTCCATGGTAACTTCATAAAAGTAGGAGATCAGGACATATCCGCCAAAAAGAAATATGACACTGAAAAATATCATAATGGAAACTATGATCTTTGCGCCTAATTTCATATAATCAGTCCTCCAGACGGTACCCTATCCTGAATATGGTCTTTATATGCTCCTCCCATCCCAGCTTTTTCCTCAGCCTCTGGATGTGTGTATCCAGCGTCCTGGTATCCCCCAGGAAAGGTTCCTTCCACACCTTCTCATACAGCCTGTCCCTGTGCTGTGCCACATTCTTATTCTGCATCAGCTCCACCAGCAGGTCATATTCCTTTACTGTCAGTTCCACTTCTTTCCCATTCTGGAATACCTTTCTGCACTCCAGATTTACTGTGACATCCGCAAAGGAAAGCTCTTTTCGGTTTTTCCCATACCGCCGTAGCACAGCTTCCATACGGGCAAGCACTTCCCCACTCTGGAAAGGCTTCACAATATAATCATCCGCCCCCATTTTCAACCCATGTATGCGGTCACCTACCGAGCCTTTCGCTGTCAGGAAGATAACAGGGATATCCATGGGTTTGATATATTCCAGTAGTTCATAACCGTCTATTTCCGGAAGCATGATGTCCAACAATATGAGATCAAAGTCTTGCTTTTCTTCCAGCAAATCTGCCGCAGTCTTTCCGTCATAGGCACATACGCACTGATACCCTTCATCACTTAGATCCATATATAACAGATTGGCGATTGCCTCATCGTCTTCTACAATCAAAACATTCATCCCAAAACCTCCAATATATTTATTGTAGCAAATAGATGTGTCAAAGTTGCGACTTTTTCCTATCTCCCCTGCATATCCAGTCATCGGTTCTGCATCATAGCAAACAGCACCCATGTATAAGCGACACAGGTGCTGTTATCTGATCAGTATATAATGGTTGGCTTAAATTTATTCAATATTAAATTCTGCTGTAAATACATAATCTGTATAGTCCCCTGTCCCTCTAAAATCTGTAACAGTTTTTACAATACGGTATCTGCCCGGTTCCAGCCTTCCATAAAGCCATTCAAAGTCAATAACCGTTTCATAGGGAGAATCTTTCTGGATCATATATGCAATCGCATTAAAAGCAGCATTGTCAATTACTTCATCCAGTTCCCGCCACTCACCTGTTTCTTCATCCTGCGTTTCCAGACAGAAGTCCTCCCCACACTGTATATCTTTATCTGTAACATTCACAATCCTGACAGTTACACTGGTATCGGAACATTCCGTTACTTCCATCGTTACCCCATCCAAAGGTGATAACATATCAGCATCTATATCTCTTTCCTTCATTTCTATATTTGCAGTTCGTTCCGTACATAAAACCTCCATGGCATTGACACAGGTACTAAATTCAATAGCAGGTATCTTATCTAAGGAAACATCCTCATGAAACATATGGTCTATGTCTAGAATATAACAGGTATCCCCAATAATTCCTATTGTGTTATTATTATTGCATCCTAATATCAAAGGTGTTTCTTCACTTGTCAAATCCATCATCAAGTTTAATTCATTCGCCAAAAGCGGCGAAGCCTGCATACTGATTTTCTGATTCTCTAATTGTTCGTATACTTGATACCCGCCAACAATAATCCCATTCAGAATAACAGGATAATATATAATTCTGTTATTCTGTGCGGCATCATCAAGAGCGAACATTTCTATCCCCTGTCCCAAATAAATCGCATCGCTTTGCTTCTGTGTCCAGCCATCATCATAATAATCCGGAAAATTTTCCAGTGCATAAGCATCGAAGTGCCCTATATTTGATGAAGATACCGCATATAAAGGTTTATTCCAGTCAGCATCAGATACCCATTGTGGAATTTGATTACCAATTAACTCTCTGTCCTCCGATTCTTTCAGTTCACCCAATGTCAATGAATGTGATTCAGACATATTTTTTGAAGCTCCACACCCCGTTATCAACAAAGTACATACTGTTGCCATAATAAATGCGATTTGTTTTCTCATGTTGTCCCCTTACATTACGTTGTTATTCTGGCTACGAAATAAATCAGATAATTTGCACCTTATTGGTGATATGCACCCATGGCTTCATTTCTTGCCCATAAAATCCCAATATGACTGCCTGTTTATGCTTTCCTATCAAAAGAGGGCTTCTCCTCCAGATAATCTGGCAGTTCTGAAAGTTCTGCCCCTGCACTGTTCTTAACAGAACGGTACTCTGTCCAATAGATAGAATAAAATTCATTCTTTTTGGCAAGTTCTGCCGGTGTCATTTCATAACTCCACCCATTGCCTGTGTTGGACAGGGCTTTTACACCTTGGCATTCAATAACAGCGCCATAACCGCCCGTTGTTAAAATCGGGCAAGTCAACGTGCCACCACCTGCCAATGCAAACATTTTTTCAGCAAGACTGCTTCCCCTGCCATCAGCAGCCTCCAAAAAATCCAATAATGTCAATTCCCCAATCCCTCTACATTTAGGGTTATTATTCTGATTTTTCATAACATTTTTAGCCTGTTGATACAACATCTTCCTGTCCGGTGCAACATCAGATAAATATTCCGTCCTTAACTGGAGAACCTGTCTGGAAATATATTCTGATTCTGTTTTATTTGTTGACAGAGCTGCCTTTTTTGCCAGTTCCTTGATTTCACTGGTAAACTCCGCCTTCGATTTATTAGATTTCCCTGCTGACGGGATATAAGACCAGTTCGGCTCTCCCTTTCTGCTTGTTGCAATGGTAACATCCTTTATGCCGCTGACAGAGCCACTTACAGATACGCCCATGAAACCTACCCCCTCATAAACAGTCTTTACACTCCTATTATTCCTCACATATTGGAAAGGGCGTACTTCATTCGCACATTTGAAACGCAGTACACCCTCTCTAATACATATTTTATACTTGTAAATCTAATGAGCTTCCTGAAACAGATGACCTTTTCACAAGTTTGTTACCACTTTTGGCAAGCTGACTTTCTACGCTTTCTCTTGTGATGCCGTCCAGTGCACCGGCTTTAATAGGCTTTCCCGCTGTCCAAGTAGGGTCTGCCGCTTTCGCTGCTGCAATAAACGCCTGTGTATATGCCTTTTCATACCGCGATAAAGTATATCCTGCTTTCAAACGGTCACTTTTGTTTGTTTTCCGATGCAAATCTGTATAAAAGTGCATGATAGTGGGTGCTGTAATAGTTAACTGTTTCTTGTCATTCCTTTTCTTTTTGCACCTCAACATCTGTATTCGCACTTTCAACAGACTTAACCTCAACACTGCCATTTTCTTCTTCCGAGACAGAATTCGTCCCGCTCTCTTTTTCATCTTCTTTCTTATCCAGTGTCTTATCTGTTTTATCCTGTTCAGCATTTTGATGGTCTGATATGGTATCTTGTGTTTCTTTTACCTTATCGCCTATATTCTGAGTAATGTTATCAATCTTTTCCTGCAGGTCTGCTTTTTCCTCCTCTGTTTGGGCAGTACGCAGTTTCCCCTGCAAGTCTGTCCGCACTTTCTTCATGCCTGCAATCTGCTCTTTTGTTGTTGAAAGGGAAATAATCACTCCTGTATCTGCTACGCCTGTTTTCTGGTTTCCGCCAATCATATCATCAAAGGAAGATTGTTTCTGCTGTTTCTCTCTGCGCTGCTCCATTTGGTGCTGCCTTAACTGCACATTCAGGTCACTAATCTGCTGCTGTAATTCCTGCTGCTTCGCCATCTTTTCCTCCTGCGACATATCCTTGTTGGAAGAAAGTTCCTGCAGCTGCTTCTGTGCATCGGCAATCTGGTTCTGAAGATTCCGGCTGTAAGAATCCGTTGCCTGATTCATTCCCATCTGCCGCATTTGTGTATTTATACCATTGATACTGTTAATTTCCATTTTCCTTTTCCTCCTTGACCTTAATTAAAATTGGAAGTCCTTTTCCCGTTAAACCTTTAAGTCCAAATTTGCACCGACCCCCGCCTGTTGTTTTGTATTTGCCCTGCCTGCATTATCTTCTTTGGCTGCTTCAATAATTGTCCGAATATCTGTATCGTTCAGATATATTATTCCGTCTTTGGAAGCTGCCAATTTTTCATTTAGTAGCTGTTCCGCTTTGTTTGGAGTTGATTTTTCTTCTATCTTTCCATCTGAGCCATCTTCTTTTACTTCATTCTTTTCTTCTAAAGTTTCAGATAATTCTTCTTCCTTTTCTGCCGCCTTTTCTTTTGTCTTTTCAATCAGCTTTTCAGAATTTTTCTTCCGTTCTTCCCGGAGCTTATCACTCAATTTTAACATACCATCGTTTCTGCCTTGCATTCTGCAATGATATTTTCCGTTTTCATCAATATAACTGTGCTGATACACTATAGTCCAGCCACTGGCTTTTGCCATGCTTTCTGCCAATTTAGACATAGACTCAACGCCTTTTATCATGTCTTTCATATCCTTCTCTTTTTCGGGGTCATTCTGTATTTTTTCCAAAAGTTTTGGATTAACAGTCAATGACTTGCCGTTTCGGGCTGATGAACAGGCATTTCCAACCTTAAACTCTACGCTTGGGGTAAGTTTCGCCAATTCGTTTGCATACTCTGCTGTACTCTTGGATTTGCTGTTTCCTGCTGTTTCCTGCGTTTTTTCTGTCCCTTTCTTTTTTGTGCCGCTTGTAGCACCGCTTTCTGTCATGGTTTGTGCTGCATAACTGCTGTAATTGTTTGTAATCTCCATTGCCATGATTTTGTCCTCCTTGATCCTGTTCTTAAAATCCGTTTTCACTTCTGCGCATATACTGCACTGTCACTTTTCTTATCGGTAATCTGTCTGTAAAATCCTATACATTTATCCCGAGGTACAGATTTTTTCCCCGAAGTACAGATTTTTATGTTTTTCTCCAAATCTGCTCTAAATTATCCTAAAGTACCCTTATGGTTTGCGCCATCCCGCCTACCGGTTCAGGATCACATCACTGTAAAATTTCCCGTCACCGTTCTTATAGAGGACGCTGCCCCCATATTTCTCCACACACCGCTCTACGTTCAGGCAGCCGATTCCAGTGCCCCTCCCGCTTGTGCTAACCGGTTTGCCGTTCTTTATCCTTACTTCCTTTTCCACACTGTTCTCAATGCGTATGGAAAGCATCTCATTATAGTTTCTGATATGCACCTTGATATAGCGTTCCCCGCAGCATTTTAGGACAGCCTGCATTGCGTTTTCCAGAAGGTTCCCAAAGAGCGTTGTCACATCCACCGGCTCTATGAACCCAAGTCCTGTGCTTTCCACCCTTACCACGAACCGGATACCGATGCTCTCCGCCGCCTGCTTCCTGTCCGCAAGGAGGATGTTCAGCATCGGGTTGTCGGAATATTCCTCCGGCACAAGAGGCTTCAGGATGCTCCCGATCTGCCTTGTGTATTCCATTGCCTTATCCGTCATACCTGCTTTATATAGTTCCTCTATGGAGCGGAGATGCTTGCTGACATCATGGAGTACTTCAATAGATCTTCCGTATTTCTCCCTCTGCCTCTCATAATGCTCAAACTGCATACTCTCCTGCTGCTTCATCATGGCAATCTGGAACTCCATGCCGTTCTTTTCATCCTCCACTTTGAGGGAATAAAACAGGTACAGGTTGGCAAAGACAACACAGCACAAATTGGTGCAGATCAGGAAATAGTCTGCACTTTTTGTAGCTGCTATTATAAGGATAATAAAATTAACCATACTGTATAAAAACATAACAAGGTAAAGGATCACCTGTGTCCGGCTCTGCCTGAAATCCTTTTTAAAGAATCGTCTTAGCAGGGCATAGTAAAAGAAGATCATCACCAGTTTGGAAAAAGCCACTTCTATACTGCTACCAATCACCACATCTTCCGGCATAAGACCAATCTGCTCCATCAGAAAATCGATCCCATATACGCCAATTCCTTCAAAAAGTGCAACCACTATAAAGAAACAGTCTGTTTCTAACACTCTCCAGTATTTCCTGATGCCCCTGTCTTCATAAGAGAAAAAAACGATAAAGCTATAAATCAGGAAATTAGTTGTCGCATTCCATAATGCACTTCTTTTCAGGTTTACCATCGTAATGATTACTACAGCGACAGCGGCAGCAATCCGGTAAACCCACGGATTTACAAAGGCTTTCTCATAACGGTCACCCATGAACTGGAACATCAGTCCGGCAAC
>ERZ808035.648-NODE-648-length-26971-cov-4.210456_pt1 | contig 26971 bp, 22 predicted proteins | sample MGYA00380189_ERZ808035 | MGnify/ENA primary metagenome ERZ808035 (study PRJEB31490, sample SAMN06133407) | mouse gut metagenome | isolation source: M5_1 | host: mice | place: China: Chengdu | collected 2015-05 ...
TGAATGAATGGATTACATGGTTTTCCAATGTCATACGGAAACTGAACGAAGACGAACGAGGAGAATTGATAACGCAGTTAAAAGAAGGAGATGAAAAGGATATGTGTAGTTCATTTGAAAGACTTTTAAATAAAGAAAAAGCGGAAGGCAAAGCGGAGGCTGTAATTGAACTCCTTGAAGATCTTGGAGACCTTTCAGATTCACTCAAAGCCTGCATCATGGAACAGACGGATTTAGAATTATTGAAAAAATGGCATAAAGCTGCCGCAAAAGCAACATCCATAGAGGAGTTTGAAGAGGCTGTAGGATTGGTACAGATATAGTGATGCCAACGCATATCAAACAGGAACTATAAAATAAGAGGACTATCTCTGCAACATTGTCAAGTGAAGAATTCAAAAGAAGAATTCAAAAAATGGGCTACACCTTCAAAAACAGGTGTAGCCCCCATAAATTTAACATTCAAAATCATTTGATTTCCTTTTGTATTTGAGAATGGAATTACACGATATATCCTTACTGATTGTGCACAAGTTATTTATCAACAGTTCCTTTGCTTCCTTTAGAATCATGATCAATTACACCAACCAGCCAATTTCCCTATGAACATTGCTGTATAAACAACCATATTATAATTGTTATCATTTACAGAAATACTTCTGAAAACTCTGTAAAATGTATTGACATTTCCTCTTTATTTTGTTTTCTGAGATCAGATAGTCCTCATAGACAGGCTTCCCCTGCACGTCATAGCTGTAACTGATGACTGCACCAGTGCCGTCTTCCACGCGGATCCTTCTGTTTCTCTCATCATAGGTGAACTACAGGACAAGGTCTGTGCCGTGCGCTCTAGCCAGTTTTCCATTTCTGTCCCAGTCATAAGAAAATCCTCCTAATTATCTTTCAGAATTCATCCTTTTCATAATACTTGCCTAACTCAATGCATTCAAAAGCCATTAATATAAGAGTTATAGCTCTTTGTGCCGCCTCTATATTTTTAACCGAAAGTTCCGGGTATGCCTTTAAAATTATATCCACCACCTCATCTCTTTCCAGAAAATAGGCAATATCTGTTAAAAGAATATTTGTGTCCTTAATTTTTAAGCCGTAAAATTTTCTTTGTTTTCCATTGTAAGGTACATCTTTCATCACAATAGCATACTCTAAATTTTCAATACATTTGATATTTTCTGGAGAAGCACTCGCCTGTTCAAGAAAGCGTTCTTTCATTTTATTTTGATCATAATTTAATTTGCCATATTTTACTATATTTTCACAAATATAGTTCAATTCTTGAATAAATTCAGCTCTTCTTTCAATCATATTCTCTTTACCTCATCCGCTTATGCCTTTTTACACGTTTCAATTTGCTTTCCGTTTTCATCAATTAATGCGGCTGACACAACCTACGAATTCTGATCTGTGCGCTCGCGTACTTTTCCGAGACTGTTATAACGGTACTCGATGGCATTGCCGTTTCCGTTGATGGTCCTGCTTACCTGTTCTGCGTAATTGTACTCAAATCCTTCTTTTACACCGTCAGAAAAGCCTGTCCCTGTGATTCTGCCCCAGCCGTCTGTGCTGTAGATGGTCTTTTCATGGTTTCCGCCAACGATGCCTGTGATCTGTCCTCTGGCATTATACTCATACTGCTGTCTCCGGGGATTTCCACGGCGCACCTCTCTTAACTGACCGTCTGATTCATAGATGAAATCTGTCTGGTTTCCTGATGCGTCTTTTTGAATGACAGGCAGGTTGATGCGGTTATAGGAAAGCTCCTGCACCAGTTCCCCAAAAGCATTTATCACACGGGTCAGATTGCCGTTTCTGTCGTATGCGTAGCTTGTCCCATTTCCATTGTCAGCATCTTTTTCATAGCTGTATGGGTGGATTTCTTTGATCAGATGGTCATTCTAGTCATAAATATAGCTGGCAGTCAGGTCAATACCGTTCTTTTTATCAAGATTTATGTCCTTCTCTACCTCCTTAGTTAAAGCAATACCGCCAATAGTCCTCTTGTTCTTTCCCTCCTATTCCAATTCCATACACAAAACTAGGATCTAAAAATATAATTTGACCATTTTCCAAGATAATTTTTGCAGCAGTACAATTTTTTTCTGTACCATCTTGAAGCTCTATTTCCTTCACTGTATTATTCACAAGCATTGAAGTAACCAAAACGAACTCAATAATGGATGATTTAACCTTGATCATATCTTTGTCACTTTCAAATTGATACCGAATATCGATTTTTTTGATTTAAACTTTCTTTACGGGCCGGATGCACTTCAAAAAACGCTCTGGATCATGATACACATAGGCAAGCCTGCCGGGCGTTGTATCAAGACAGTATCCGCTCTCTGCGTAGTCGTATTCTGCCATCGCCCGCTCAATTTTCTCCTCCACGCTACAATTCTCCTGCTCATAATCAAACGGTCCATGTTCAAATACAACATACTCTGCCTCGGGCACCTCCAGCATACACATTTGCTGCGGAACCTCTCCATCGTAATCCATCGGAAGGCGCACACCATAACATTCCACACGCCCAATCCCCCAGTCGCAGAGCCTGCCAGCCGGGTCATTGAGATACGCCATAATCTGACCGCTGCCGCCGTTTGCCTCACTGCCGCCCTCATCATCCAGCTTTCCTTTGATACTGTCAAGCAGTCCGCAGACTGTCTCGCAGTCTTGTCCGGAAATCAGGCTTTGCTTCTGCCAGAAGTCCCAATATCCATTGCTCTCATAATTTTTGATGTGCATAAATTTGTGCGCTGGAATCGTCACCAAGTAAATCTTTACATCGTCTGTGGATTTCATCATACCAATCTCTCCTAATCCGAAAAAATAGCGGTCAAACGGGTTAATTTTTGTACGAAGGACAACAGGCGCCGGACGTTTCCGATAGGTGCTCGGCGCAACGCCGTACATGGTCTTAAACGCCCGCGTGAATGCCTCGTGCGACGAAAAGCCATAATCATAAGCAATATCAATGATACTCTTGTCACTGTCCCGCACTTCTTTTAGGGCAAACGCCATTTTTCTGTAACGCAGATAGTCTTTCACCCTCATACCTGATATTTCCTTGAATTTCCTCGTCGTATGAAACTCGGAATATCCAAGCCGCCGGGCAAGCGCACACAGCGTCAACGCCTCATCATCATACTTTTTGATACAGTTGTCGATTTCATCAATGATGATCTGTATCTGCTTTTGCCATTCATACATTTCCTGTTCCACCTCGTTTCAAAGCTCTGATACAGCAACTATGAAAACAAACCCAAGCTTCATTATCACTGTATCCGTACAGCCTTGCACGTCTGTCAATGCTGTACGAAATTCATTATAGAACAAAAAATGAATCTGTGCTTGACTTTACTTGCGATTTTCCTGCTCCAAAAAAAGAGGCTTTGCAAACCGACGTCTGCAATGCCCCTTTAGTCTGTATCCTCGTCTGGCACATATTCCATAATGTCTTCTATCCGGCAATTCAAAATGCGGCATAAATTGTTCAGAATCATGGTCTTAACGATCATATTCTTCCGCAGCCGATGAAGCTGTGCTTTGTCTACACCGTAATCCTTGATCAGTCTGTACTGGCTGATCTCCCGTTCTTTCATCGTAGCCCAAAGCCGATCATATTTAATCATGCTTTCAACCCCTTTCCATAATATTTTAACCGCCCTTGCGTTGAAATAATATGGTGCATGTATACTTCCCATGCTTTTTGAGGTTGACGCAAACTGTAAATGAATTACTTAAACCGCATTCGCAATTGCCCGGAAAAACTCAACGTGCTTTAGCTCATAGCCCTTTTCCATAAAATTCGGGTCTGCGCTGGTCTTGACAATGATAACGCGGCTTGTGGGATTGACGTAAATCCACTGTCCATAGACGCCAATCGCCATAAACTCTCCCTCATTTCCTTCGGGCACCCACCATTGATAGCCGTAGCCGATCGCATTGTAGGCATCATGATTCGCGCCGGGCTTCGAATATTCCGCGCTGACATTCAGACTGTCGCGCACCCACGCTCTCGAAAGAATCTGCTCGCCGTCATAACTTCCCTCATTCAGATACAGTCTTGCAAAGCGCGCATAATCCCGAAGGGACACACTCAAACCGCCCATTGCAAGCTCTGTCCCATTGCTCAGCGTCCAATACGCATCATGCGCCGGCGCCATTTTTTTCCAGAGCTTTTCCTCCATGTACTCCGCAAGGCTGCGCCCTGTCGCGTTGGTGATTACTTTTCCCAGAATCTCTGTGTTGATACTCTGATACCTGCGGTATGTATACGGTGCATCCTGCACGCCGTACTTTGCAATCACCTTCATCGCAGGCGTTCCCATCAGGGTTTTCATAGAAAAACCATTCATGTCCGTATCCTCATTAAAATCAATTCCTGATGCCATCTGCAAACACGCGCGGATTGGAATCGTCTCCAGTGCTGTCCCCGCAAACTCTGGAATATACTTGCCAAGCGGGTCCTCCACACTGCCCACATGCCCTTCGTCAACTGCAATTCCCATCAGCGCAGACACGAAAGATTTTCCCATAGAGTTGGACGAAAACAGTGTATTTTCATCACCGCCCATAAAATACTTCTCATACTTGATGACATCGTCCTTAATGACAAGCATCGCGGTGGTCTTGGTTTTCTCTATAAAATCTGCTGTCGGATAATAGACCTTCTCAAACGTAAAGCCCTCCGATAGTTTCGCATTGTCCTCCTGTGAAAATTGGAAAACGTCCCCTCCTGCACTAATTTTTTTCGTCGGCTGAATCTCCGGTGTATGCTGGAATGTGTGCGCCAGATTTTCATCCTTAAAACTGTTCAGGGACGTGTGCAGCATTTTTACTTTTTTCCCACAAAGTCCCCACACAATTCCTGCCACGACTACGACCCCCGCTATCATGATACCTACTTTTTTGATTCTCTTCATTTTTATATCTCCTTTCCTATTTAAATACATTCTAATACCCATACCGTTTCCTGTGCTTCAAGAACATACCAGCAGACAGCGCCAGTGCCATCAACTCCGCCGCAGGCGTCGCAAGCCAGATGCCGTTCACGCCCAGTATCAGCGGCAGCACAAGCATCGTGATGAGCATAAATACAAACGACCGCGAAAAAGCAAGCACCGCAGAAACCACACCGTTTGACAGTGCTGTGAACATTCCGCTCGCAAAAATATTAAACCCAATAAAGCACAGCGCGATGGTACAAATCCGGTTCCCTGTCACCGCAAGGTCATACACTGGATTGTCTGGACGGGCAAAGACTGATACCAGCGGTCTTGTGAGCGCAAAGGACGCCGCCACCGTCATAATGGAAATCACTGCGATCACTTTGAGGCTGACTGCAACCAGCTTTTTTAACTTATCATGGTTCTGTTCGCCGTAGTAATAGCTGAGCATCGGCGCCACGCCATACGAATACCCTGTGTACAGAGAGCTTGCAAACATCAGCACATACGTGATGATTGTGACTGCCGCCACACCGTCCTCGCCCACATAGTGAAGCATTGTCCAGTTGAACATCATGGTGATGATGCCTGTGACAAGCGCTGTCGCCATCTCCGAGCAGCCATTTGTCGCTGCACTCGCAAGCACCTTGAAGCGCCATACAGGTTTCTTGAAATGTAACAGGCTTTTCTTGCGGCTGAATACAACAAGCCCCACAACGGCTGTCACAGAATAGCCAAGACCTGTCGCGACTGCCGCGCCGCTGATTCCCATGTCAAGCCCTGCGATAAACACAAAGTCGAGCACCATGTTCAGCACACCGCCCGCCACCGAGCAGATCAGTGACAGCGTCGCCTTCTCGCTCGCAATCATATAAAGTGTAAAATTGTTCATCAGCAGAATCGGAACTGTAAACAAAAGATAGCGGCTCAGGTATTCCACACAGTATGCCTCCACGTCCGCTGACAAGTTCATTCCCGCAAAAATCTGGTTCATCAGCAGATATCCGAGTCCGCACATGACGAAGCCGACCACCACATTCACAAGAATCAGGAAGGTAAAATCCTCCTTTGCCTCCTCCGTCTTTTGCGCCCCCATCTTTTTCATGATGACGGCGCTGCCTCCCGTGGCAAGCATCGTGGAAATTGCAGTCACAAGCTGAATGATGGGCGCTGTCAGATTGATTGCCGAGAGCGCGCTGGTGCCGATTAGATTTGACACAAACAGGCCGTCCACCATGGTGTAGAACGACATAAACACCGTCATTGCAATCGTGGGAACTGCAAATTTTAAAATATTTTTGAGTGTCACAGGCTTTAGATAAATATTTTGAGTTTCCATCTTATTCTCCTTTCTTCTAATTTCATTTTTTCTAATTTGTTTCCCTGTATCAAGCATCATAAACCATACAGTAACTGTACAGTCAAGAGGTTTTTGAAAATATTTTTATTAATTCAAAGCGTTCTCTTGCATGGCGCGCGCAAAACCTGTATCATAAACCATACAGTTGTAAAAGTTGCTTGATTTGCTTTCTATTTTTAGGGGGGATTTTGAATTATGACAGAAAAAAATAAACAGCTCACCATCGGTCAGTTTGCAGCGATGCATGGCATCAACAAAAAGACGTTGATGTGGTATGACGAGATTGGCTTGTTAAAGCCCGCCGCCATCAACCCGGAAAACGGCTACCGCTGCTACAACTACCACCAAAGCCCCGTCCTAGAAACGATTCTGCTCCGGCGGGAACTTGATGTGCCTGTCCGTGAAATACAAGATTTTATGAAAAACCGCTCAGCGGAAAAGATGAAAAATTTATTAGAAGAAAAGATTGCAGACCTTGATCACAATCTCAAACATCTCCAAGCCATTCGAAAGACCCTGTGCAACTACCATCAAAATATGAAAACGCTGCTGACAATGGATTTATCTAAGATCAGTATCATTGAAAAAGAAGAGCGCTGTCTCATAACGGTCGCCATCACGCCCAATACCACCTTCGAGGAGGAGGTTGAAATGATCACCGCCGAGACGGAGAAGTACCAGCTTGGCAGACTGCACGACGCCTCTTATGGTTCCATGCTTCCTGTCTCTAGTCTGCAATGCGGCAGATTTGATGACTACTGCAAACTTTTTATCGAGATTCCGTTTGGCAATGCTGCCGCGCCGCAGGAGATGGCACCAAAAAACGGGCTGCATATACAGCCCGGCGGGAAGTATCTAAGAGCCTTTCATCAAGGCGGCTGGGATAAAATCCCCAAGCGGTATCAGGAAATTCTTGACTACGCCAAACGCCACCATCTGACGCTGTGCGGCTTCTCTTATGAGATGGGCATCAATGAGAATGTCATTGACCGCATCGAAGATTATATTGTGCAGATTGAGATTCCTGTGATGCCCGCGCAGCATAAAATAGCTGATTGATATATCTGTATAGGATTGTCCTTGCTGTATCGTTTTTATGAAGGATACCACCACACTGTTTCGTCTTTTGAAATGGCTTGCTATCCTTCATTTATTTTGCTTCACAATACGCAATCCATCTTGCTTCATTGCGCACAAGAACCTTGCCATCATCAATATCAAGGTATTCCTTCGTCTTCTCAAACCACACTTCCATCGTACAGACTTCCCCATTAAACTCATAAAGATCATTGTTGTCAAAACGACAATTGTTGTTGAAATCCTCCCAGCCAAACGATAACTTCAACACATGATTTCCCGAATCATCCAGCATAAAATAATAATAGTAACTGCCAGTATTGTTTTTTACATAAGCATTATAAACTATCATTCCGTTTTTCAGCAGGTAGTATCTTCCTGCACTTGAGGCACAAAAAGATTCCAGTATGGTCATCTCGTTATTTTTCAGCGTAAAAATTGTATAGCTTTGCCCCCTGATATGTAATTCCGGTATGCCATCTCCTGTTGAATCCACAATGAAGTAATTCATGTCATATTGCTGCTCCTCATCCGGTGTGGTGAATGTGAACAGATCTTCCCCTTCATAGATTCGTTTCCCTTCAACAAATTCGCTGTATGCTGTGACAGCCCAAGCTTGTCTGTATTCCTTTAAAAAGTATGGAAATACGATAAGCATTAACAAAATTAAATATATGAAATACAACAAATTCCTGCTATTTTTATACATAATGCTTCTTATAAATCCTTTCTTTAATTTTGTGTATCCGATGTTTATCATCTATAGATCTCTTATTTCATCATACCATTACAATATAAAAAAGATTATGACGTTTTAAGAAAAAATATTTCCTAAAACGTCATAATCTATAACGCAGTCTTTCCATGTAAATTACGGCAAATCATCAATGCTTTTGTGAAAATGGTTCTGGTATTCTTTCTTCACAATATCAGTATCATCCTCTCTGCCATACAGACAAATCAGATGATAACCGTATCTTAAATATTGTTCTTCCAGTTCTGCCAGGTCTTGCTTCCGAAACACCAAAGACAGATTGGTTAAGATATCCCCTGCAAAGTCTCCTCGGCAGCATTCTATGCTGTGTTCTAACCCTTCTATTCCAATCTCTAATGCTTTCTCCAATTCATCATGCACTTCAAGAAATGCAGCATAGTTTAAATATAATAACATACCTGGAACTGCGTGAAATTTCATCAAAACCTTACTTTTTTTATAGCACTGCATCAGCTTGTCATAAATGCGGATTGATTCTATTATTTTATGATCTCTCCTCAAATTGATCGCAATATGATTCCATATCGTATATTCGGTACGAAAAGGGACACGATAAATTCTACTGTCACTACCTAACGGCGGCATCGTCAGACAGACCAAGTCATAAAGCTGTTGAACTGCCTGCTCATACGGCAGTTCTCCCAGCAAAACATGTCTGTAGATATGTCCCATTTCAACAAACTGTTTATTGACCAGTTTTGTCATATCAAGCTCGTTCTCGATCTCATGCAGCAGTTTCCTCGACAGCTCAATTTTACCTTTCGAGTAAGAACGATTATATATTCTCACCTTTTCATACAGCGCATAATTGGCTGACTCAACAAAGCCATAATAATTCTCTCGCTCCATGCCCATCTTCTTTAGTAATCTGTATAAATTCTTTTTATTGGGACTTCTCCTGCCAGTCTCAATCTTAGACAGTGTTTCCTGCGCACAGATTCCTTCACACAGCGCTTCCTGCGAGAGCTGTTTCGCCTCCCGCAAGTCGCGCACCAGCTCATTTGTGATCACAAGCTCACCCTGAAAACTGCTTTTCATAAAGGCTGCCATCATATTTGATTCCAGACGTCTGCCTGCCGCCCTGTACAAAAAAGCGATAGCCCCTTGATACTTCCTGCACTGCATCAGCTCAGCTTCCTTGCCAAGTCTTTTGAGACAGTGTTCTTCCAGTTCCAATATTTCCCAAAACGGACTCAGGGAGCCGTTTTCACTCAAAGACTTCCTGCCCTTTGTGCATAGCGCGTATGCCTCCTCCACCCTGTCCTGTTCCAGATAGAGCTGCCCCAGCAGACATACACAGTGCGGATACACTTTTACCTGCTCCTCTGCATCCGTATACCGAGACAGAATGTACCTGCAAAGTTGTTCTAATGCGCCTGTCAATCCATCCGTGCTTCCAAGTTTCCACTGGCAGTATGCAATCGCCAGTATAATCTTGATTTCCTGATTGCAAAAGCACTGCCCGCTTCTGACCATCTGTCTCCAATCCACACGCAGCGTACATGCAAGCGCCTGCTCCATCCAATGCAGGCAGGATGCATAATCCTGTCCGTTCACATACCACCACATCGCATACATCATCATCAGATATTGTCTGTGAAGCGGACGTTTTTTGTCATTGTGCACAGAATACCTGTGAAGCAGTTCCCACAGCCGCGCGCCGTCCCAGCTTTCTATGCTGTGCTCAAACTCTATATGACAGGCTATCGCATCATATTCATTGCTCGACACAGCCAGTTCCAGCTTATCGATGGCTTTCCCCAGACGTTCAAACAATGCCTGAAGTGTAAAATAATCAATCTCCATCTCGCCGCGCTCAACCCTGCATAATTCAGGAATGCTGATAATTCCCTCCGCAATGTTCTTTTGTGTCTCTTTCTTTTTCTCACGTTCTACAAACAACATCCGTCCCAACTGTTGTATCATGTCTTATCTCCAGTACACAGATCCTAACGCTCATGCTCCTATATTCTGATTTTACGCCACAATATTTTGCAGCCAGACGCCCTTTTTCACCAAAATAAATCCAATAATACACTTGATGATATCGCCGAGCTGCACCATCGCATACACCGCAATGACAGGCAGCCCCGTAAAACGGCTGAGCACAAATGCGATTACCACGCTCACACACCATATAAACACACTGTCAAACAAAAAGGTGATGATCGTCTTTCCGCCTGAGCGCAGGGTAAAATACGTCGCATGCAGAAACGCATTCTGCGGCATAAAAAAGGCTGTGACCATGATAAAATACTTCGCGAGCACACGCGCCTCGTCGTTGATTTTATACAGCCTTGGAAACAGCGGCGCCATCACAAACATGACAAGCGCCACGCAGGTGCAGCACATCACCGAAAATGCGATGAGCTTGTTGTCTGTGTCCCGCGCCTCTTTCATCTTGCCGGCGCCGAGAAGCTGCCCTACCATAATGGCAACCGAATCGCCCAGCGCGATAAAGACGATATTAAAAACGTTGTTGATCGTATTGGACACATTCAGACCTGCCACGACGTTCAAACCGCGGACAGAATAACACTGCGTCAGCATCGCCATTCCTGCTGCCCACAGCGTCTCATTAAACAGCAGCGGACTGCCCTTTCTCACGATTTTCATCGTCAGGTCTCTTGGCACCTTCAAGGTGCTGTATAATCCGGTCACAAAGGAATAGGGCGCCCTTTCGCCGCGGCTCTTTCTGTGAACGCCAAGAACCGTAATCAGCATCTCTACATACCGCGAGAGCACTGTCGCGATTGCCGCGCCGCTCACGCCGAGCGCCGGCGCACCGAATTTCCCATAGATCAGAATATAGTTAAACAACAGGTTCACGACAACTGCCGCAAGTCCCGCTTTCATGGGCAGCATCGTTTGACCGCACTCGCGCAGCGTGCTTGAATAAATCTGCACAGCCGCAAATGCCGGCAGCCCCACCAGCATAATCCGCAGATACCGCTCTCCGTGAAACAGTGTGGCAGCGATGCTCTCAGCAGAGCCATCTCCCTTCAGATAGGCGCTGATCAGATTTGTCCCACAGCCCAGAAACAGCATGACTGTCAGTGATGTGAGTACAATCACCATCCACAACTTAAACCGCATCGTCTGGCGCACGCCCTCATGATTGCCCTGACCAAAATACTGTGCTGTAAAAATACCAGCGCCCGACACGCCGCCAAAGATGCACAGATTGTACACAAAAATCAACTGATTTACGATCGCCACGCCAGACATCTGTTCCGTGCCGACCTGCCCGATCATAATGTTATCCAATAAACTCACAAAATTCGTGATTCCGTTCTGTATCATGATTGGCACAGCAATCATCAACACCATCTTATAAAAGTCCCTGTTTCCAATAAATTTTGCAATCCTTCTCATGGCTTCCTCCTGTTGTTTGATGTTTTTCTATCATAGCATTCTTTTCCAATAAATACAAGCGTCACAGACGGTACAATTCCATACAGTTTTTAGTCATTTTTACCCTGATTATTAACCCAATTTGGGTCTTGCATATTTTTTCCAAACGGCTATAATTAAATATAGTGTGGTTTTTTACACTTTTAATCACACTTAAATAAGAAAGGACAGACAAAAGAAGGGGGATTAATAACAATGAATCAGCAAGAGAACATTGAGAAAAAGCTGACCAAATCATTCTTTAAGGTAGCATCAATCACTGCAAGCGTGGCAATCCTAGGCTTGATTGCCCTCGTTGTCATTTCAAACAGATATTCCTATGCACTAAAAAACTACGGTTTTGCACAGGGCGATATCGGAAAGGCAATGTTTGAATTTGCAGATGTCAGATCATCACTGCGGGCTGCAATCGGCTATGATGAAGCGGACGCGATCACAGCGGTGGTCAAACAGCATGATGAACATAAAAAAGCATTTCTCGAAAATTTCGCAAAGGTTGAGGAGACGATTGTCTCTGAGGACGGCAGGAAAACATACAATGAAATCAGTGCAGCGTTAGAGGAATACTGGCGGATTGATACAGAGATTATGAATCTCGGCGCTACCACTGACCGAGAACTCTGCAAGCAGGCGCAGGATATCGCATTAAATGAATTGGCCGGTGTTTATGACAACATCTACACCAGTCTCGAATCCCTTCTCACGTTAAAGGTCCATGAAGGAAACAGTCTCTCCTCGAAGCTGACTGCCGCGGAGTTGGTTTTATCCATTGCGATCGTTGTTGTCATTGTGATCGCAATGACCTTGTCAACCAAGATTGGCAGACACATCGCAAGGGGCATCGCCTCTCCTCTCGGAAAACTTGGACAGCGTCTCAAGACCTTCTCTGCCGGAGACCTCTCCTCTCCATTCCCTATGATTGAGACCGGGGACGAGGTAGAGCACATGGAGAAAGATGCAGCCGAGATGGCAAACAACCTGAATATCATTATCCATGATATCAGCGAAGTGCTTGGACAGATGGCAGGCGGAAACTATGCCGTCAAATCAAACTATTCAGAAAAATATACAGGTGATTTCCAGAAATTATATGAATCTATGCGCGGGCTCAGAGACCAGATGATTGAGACGCTCTCCTCCATCGGAGATGTCTCGGATCAGGTATCGTCCGGTTCCGGTGATCTCGCAGAAGCGTCACAGGTGCTCGCAGAAGGTGCTACAGAGCAGACAAACGCCGTGATGGAGCTCCACGCTACGATTTCGGAGATCACCTCCACGATGGAAAAGAGCGTCCAGAGCGCAGATGAATCCTACACGAAAGCACAGCACTACGCTGAAAAAGCAGACCACAGCCGTGAGGAGATGAATTCCATGATGGCAGCTATGGAGCGCATCAACGCCGCTTCGACCAGAATTGGCGACATTATCTCCGAGATTGAATCCATCGCCTCCCAGACGAATCTGCTCTCCCTGAACGCATCTATCGAGGCGGCGCGGGCTGGCGAATCAGGCCGCGGCTTTGCGGTTGTGGCAGACCAAATCCGGGTGCTGGCAAACCAGAGTGCCAAAGCAGCAGTCGATACCAGAGAATTGATCGAAGGCTCCATCCGCGAAGTCTCCGAAGGAAACCGCGCGGCAGAAAACGCCGCCAATGCAATCGGGTCTGTTGTGGACGGCATCAAGCAGATTGCCGATTTCTCCAAGAGCCTCAAGACGATGGTCGAGGACCAGACTGAGGCAATGCGGCAGGCTGAGCAGGGCATCAACCAGATCTCAGAGGTTGTGCAAAGCAATGCGGCAACAGCACAGGAAGCCTCTGCAACCAGTGAAGAATTATCTGCACAGGCAACGATATTGAATGGACTCATCGGGCAGTTCTCGCTGAAAAAATAAGATATAGAACTATACAAAAAGGACTGTTTTCCAACAGTCCTTTTGCAGTATGCCACCTCCTCGATTCCGAGTGCTTATCTTTTACTGTACCTTTCTTCTGAAAAAATCCAACATTCTAATCCGAACGATGTAGAATACTATGAACAGTAACCTTTTTTCATTGTTTTTGATATCTTAAATATGACTATTCTAATACAGCCTTTTTAAAGCGTCTGGTATTTCAGATTCAGGAACGATTCCTTGTCGTTTTTGAGCAGATAGGCGTACTCGGGGCTGTTGCCGGTGACGATGTGGGAGAACTGGTTATAGCTCTGCATGATTTCCGTACATTGATTCTCAGAAGACTGATCCGCCTGTAGGGTACTACCGTCCAGCATCTCCCACAATACAAAGTAGGTGATATTCTGCTTATACCTCCGGCTGCTCGTATGTACCCAGATCACCTGACTGTTATCCAGAATCAGTTTGTCCAGCTTGGGACTGAAAGTCCACTTTCTTCCGATATATACATTGCCCTGCCGGTTCGCTGACGCGAAATCGCTCTCCAGATGCTCCATCGTGACGGAAGGATTTGCCGCAAGGTACGCATTGATCAGCTTTTTAGGGGAATCCTGCAGCGTCTTTACCAGAATGAACAAGGTAAACAGCACAAATATGGAACCCAGCCCGGTGATCCCATAGACATTGCTAAGCTTCTCCCCGTGGATCATGCCATCGCTGATATGATATACGGTCTCATCCGAATCCAGATCCATCTGTCTCGCCAGACTATTATAATAGCCCAGGTCTTCTCCATCCAAGATCTCCAGGGTGCCAGAGACTTTCACACCAGTTGTGGGAAGCTCTTTATCCTGTTCCAAGGCATCATAGAACGCATTTGCCTGATCAACCATCTCATCATAGCGTTTGTAGGGAATCTCAACAGAAAAACAGATCTCCTGGTCCTCATCCAGCGCCAGCCAAGATGATCGGTCCGTCTTCGTGCCGGTGGAGACGCCGTTGACCTTTGTCGTCTTCGTGGTCTCCATATATTCATCCACAGGATATTGAACTTCTATGGATACATATTGCCCAACCAAGTCAGAAAACTCTGCTTCTGCGGGAAGCGGCTTTGCCCCCATAAGCGCGGTGATACAGGACGCACCTGTATTACAGAGCATAAAAATACCTAAAACAGCGCAGAACAGGATCAGCCCGATCGCGCTCTTGATTTGTCCCATACGTAATTTTCTTAACATGTTATTTCTTCCTCCAACCTTTCTTTTTTGTCTGTTCAATTATACCATATAGTACACAACTTTACAACTTTATAAATGATACCAACCGAAATTCCAGTACGCTTTCTGTGCAGTAACTAGTACACCGTTTTCTTAATCCTCATATACAGTGTTCTTGATATTTGTATCTATGCAAGGCGGAGGAAGGAGGCGATGCGGTGGCATCGTTGACTGACGACAACACGGCAATGATGCAAATAGCGAGTGCTTGGTATATGAGGAATTAAAAAACGGTGTACTAGGGCTGGAACCGTCATATGCTGTTTGTGATGATAGCACACCTGTTTACTACGTATATACGGGAGATCTTTAAAAAAATGATTCCATTGACCATACCGATGATAGTAAAACTGATACATGGAATTATAACCTATACAGTTACAAATATGAAAGTGATTGTATATTACCACATACGCAGGAACCATTGTGCCTATCTGGCTCATGGAAAGACCACGCTTTCAGAAAGTTCGCTCTAGTAATTGTGTCTTAAATTCCTCGTCTAGCATTGTCGTCTCATTGCTATCTTTTATCTCTTGCAATGTAGTTGCCCCACAAACTTTTTTTCGCGTATATCGCACAGCAGACGCATTTTTTCTCTCAAACTCCTTAATTTTCTTTTTTGCTGTTATACCTGTAAGTTCACCCAATACTTTTGGAATTTCAAATACCAGAAAAAGGATTACAGCCCCACCACCACATAAGATCGCAATTAGTCGACAATTATAAAATATCTGGTGATACTGTTCTATCATTTTTTGAACCTGTACAATATCTGTCAATAAAATACTGCTGTTTATCACAATTCCCCACTTTCCAGCACTCTCTGTGCCTGTGCGATATTGACTTTTAATTCTTCTGCAAGCTGTTTTATCCTATCTGTTTCCCGCAAAGAATTGATGTCTATCTCTGTCTCCAAATGGTTTTTAATATTGTTTAATTGCTTTTGTAATGTCGCTTTTGAAATCCCTGCCCGCTCAAACTTTATCGCATTTACGTAAATCTGATACACCATCTCTCGGTATACCATTAACGCTGTCGTCGCATTATCAAGTGCTGTTATATTTCCTTGAGCAACTTCACAAAGGTCCTGCCAATACTCCGCATATCCAATATTCACATCTCCAGATTTGTTCTCAACCCCTAGCCGTGCATAGTATTCCGCAATCCTGCCAAGTTTCGATGCTCTCTGAACCTGACGCACATCCAACGTTGTGGCATTTGCCGCAATTGTCAACCATTTGGCTGATAAAGCTTTATTTCCATGTTCTTCATAGGAATAAAAATAGGCAATTCCAAGCCGATATGCTAGTTCCTCATATCCTGAAACCTGTTCTCTTAACACTTCTTCATAGGTCTTTCCTGTGTTTGTACGCCGAATGAACAAAGAACGCAATTGCTGGTCTTCCTCTGCTGTCAGAACATCATCGCTTAGGTAGAGCTTATCTATTAATTCCAGGTACGCTCGCTTTTCGCCTGGCATTAACTGTAATGCTTTTTCATAATATCCAAATTGCTCATTAGTCGTCGCACTGCTTTTTGCTGCTTCTATGTAATCATCATATTTCTGTACGATAATCGAAGTTTTGGTCTGATATGCCCACACTGTTATCAAAGAAAAAATAATAGTGAAAATACACAGTCCCAAAAAGAATATCAACCGAAATTTCTGTTTTAGAGAATATTTGTTGTCCAATTCCTGAAAGTGCTCTAAATCATACTGCATTTCCGCACAAGATTGATAGCGTTCCTCTGGGTTTTTTTGCGTACATTTCCATATAATTTTTTCCAGACCCTGTGATAATGCTGGATTCCAATGGCGGATTGGAAATATTTCATAAGGGGGTTTTGCTGGATTATGCCCTGTCACAAGATGATACAATGTTGTTCCAAGACCGTAGAGGTCAGTTCTTGCATCCGTCTGCCCTTGTCCTCCAAACTGCTCCGGCGCCGCATATCCCTGCGTTCCCAATGCTCTTGTATCCTGCAACGCATATGGTTTGTATTCCCGTGCAATGCCAAAATCAATCAGTGCAATACTTCCATCGGGTTTGAGCATAATATTATCGGGTTTCATATCTCTGTAGATAATTGGAATCGGTCTGCTATGAAGATATCCCAAAACCTCACAGAGCTGTTTTGCCCATTCTATTACATCCTCTTGGGGCAATGCTCCATACGCTTCGAGTGCTTCGCGAAATGGTATCCCTTCAATATAATCCATCACAATTAAAAAACTATCCTCCAAGTCAATCACATCAATAATTGTTGGCAAATATGGGTGTCTTAATCTTTTGAGCATCTCCATCTCAACAATCAATCCTTGCCGCACAAATACAAAATCTTGCATACCGTCCTTTCTAACTTCCTTTATTGCCCACTGTTTGTTGGCGCGCTCATTCATTGCAAGGTATACAATACTCATTCCCCCCTGACCAATCGGATTCAGTATTTTATATTTTCCATCAACAACGGAACCAATCTCAAGCATTGTTTCCTCCTGATTTTTGGGCTTCTTTTTGTTGCCTTTTCCTAACCTGAACAATCCCTGCGGTCGTCAATACTGCAATGAACATAACAGTACTGACCCCATACAACAGACGATTTTCTTTCTCGCAAGTTAACACTGTAAGGCTATCCGTATATTCTACCGCCTCTGTCATTTTATTGATTTCTATACTTTTATCCGTCATTGCCTTTTTATTTTGCAATTTTTTCTTAGCTGTTCCCTGAAAAACTTCTTTTTTGGAAGAAATTAACACTCCATAAAACTTCTGTATCTGTTCATTTTTTGCTCTGTCTTTCGCCACGATGACAATCTCCCGCTCTGCCTCCTTCTCCTGCAAAAGAAATGTAACAATACCATTGTTTTCTGACAGTTCTTTCTCTGACAAGCGCAGTATTGTTTCCCCATTATCCGTAACTTGTAATTCTGTAAGATACAGATTATCTTTTACATCCAATGTGACCTTTTTCTTTTGCTCTCTATACGTCTCGCCTGATTTCATACCGTCAACTACAATACTGGGCGCTGTCGTATCCAACACAAATTCGATTTCTTTTCCTTTCACACGATTGTCCGACATATTTTTTGCCTTGTCAACAGAATAAAATCCTACAGAATAGATGCCATCGGAAGAAAAATTATCCGCCTTTATCTTATATGTATAAGCATTCCAGTCTGCATCTGTACCTTCCTGGGTAACAATATAATTTTCCCCTCGAACAAGAGTACTAGTCTGCCCTTCTCTGCTGATAGTAACTTCTCCGTATTCCAACACATCAATATTAACCTCCTTAACCGTTATCACAGGCGCTTTTGATGTATAGTAATCCTCGATTAACTGTTGTGTATCTGCACTAATTTGATAGGTTGATCCAAAACGATTGACAGAAAAATTTAACGTTTCCTCTTTCTCATTTCCCGCCAAATCTACTGCTTTCACTTTCAATCTATAAACATCATCCATCTCCTTCACATGTGCAAAGTCAGGATAAACCAGTCGTATTCCGTCTGTAATCACACTTTTTTGTGCATTTGCTGTCTGGTCCCTATGATTTGTTCCTGTAAGAGTCACTGTCGTTGCTGCCTCGTCCAAAAAAGAATCTGTATAATTTACTATAGGCATCACAACGCCATTGTTAGCAGAATTAGCGCACACACCATCAAACGTAATTTGCGGTGCTGTTTTATCTATCACAAAAAGCGCACTCACATACTCTTTTGCTGGATTTCCTGCAAGATCTTTACAGGCTACTTGAAATCCATAGACACCTTCCTTGGTAAAATTTATCGTGGCAGTATGCCGTTCGCCGTCTGTCTTCCATCGGCTGATTGCCGGAAGATTATCCACTTCTAACATGCCCAATGCTTCTATCTGGACAAATTGATCAGAAAAAGCATTTTCTATAATTGTAATAGTCGCTGTCCTTGAAGCATTATAATAGTTTCCATTTTTGACTCTATTATTGTCAAAAGTCACAGATATTTCTGGCGCTGTGGTATCAATCACAAAACTGCCACCATCTATTGTCTTTGACAGATTGCCTGCTTTATCCTCACAGGAAAATTGAAAATGATACACTCCATCTTTTTCAAAAAAGACCTCACAGATATAATCTGTGCCCTCCTGTCTCCACTTGCCAATTCGTGGTTTGATACTCCCTGTACCAAAGTTAAAGTTTGCCGTACAACCCTCATCAAAATTTGCATCTGTCACAATTACTTTCGCTGTTCGCGACGTATTGTATTGCCTATCATTTTTTGTATCCTTATCATATGTAATTTTCACGGATGGCGCTGTGGTATCAATAATGCAAAGTTTTTTACTGTCAAACTCCATTGTTTTTTCATTGCCTGCTCTGTCTTTGCATATTATACGAAATCCATAAATGCCATCCTGTGCAAAATTGATTGTTGCGCTATGTATATCTCCGTTTGATACCCACTCTTTTACTGTTGGAAATTGATTTTCCTTCAAAACTATGTTTGCTATTTTCACTCGCACTGGCTCAATTAGAACATTTTCCTTGACAAAATTTTGTTCTATTATTTTAATCACTGCTGTTTTTGTCCTGTGATAATTTATTCCATTTTTCGTGTCTGTCTGCTCAAAATCTATCTGAATAACAGGTGCAGTATTGTCAATAATAAACCTTCCACCCTCAACAAGCTCTGACAAATTCCCAACCTGATCTGCACAAGAAAATTGAAAACTGTACGCTCCATCTTGTTCAAACTTAACCGTACAGGTGTACTCATATTCATTTGTGTATTCTATGCTCTTTTTTGTCCATGCACTGATTTTCACAGGAACATTCTTAGGCATTATATAAAAGTTTGTAGTACAATTTTCATTAAAAGAGACATCTCGCACTGTGATTTTTGCTGTTCTTGAGCCCTTATAACAATCGTCCGTTCGCTTTGTCCCCTCATAGCAAATATCTACAACTGGTTTGTTTCTATCAACAAGAAAAATATCGCTCTGATAGGTTTCTGCCCCATTACCTGCCTTATCCTTGCACATGACCGTGAGGCTGTACATTCCATCTTCTTTTATATGATACGCCGCTTTGAATATATGCTCTTCTGTTTCTAACCAAGAAACTTTTAAAGTCGTTTTCTTTGCACTTTTTTGATTATGCAGTATCACCGCAACAGCTTCTCTGGAAAAATTTTCTTCTGTTATTTCAATATGTAACACTCCTGAAGTATTCAAATTAATTCCTGTCTTACTCTTTTTATCCATATAGGAAGCATGAATCAGCGGAAGAGTATGGTCTATTACTAAAGTGTCACTGACTACCATATTGGATATATTGCCCGCTTTATCTCTATAGGCACATCGAAAATGATATGCCCCGTCTTCTGCAAAGTGAACTGTACAGGAATATTGATCTGTCTTTTCTGTCTTTTTCCACCTGCTAATAATTGGTTTCTTACTTTCTGGTATCACAAATAATTCATGGTTTTGCATAACATCAAAATTCTTGTCAGTTACTGTGATTATGGCCATTTGATTGTAATGAATCGCTTGTTCCCGTTCCCCTTTTTCATAAGAGATAGTTACCTCAGGCGCAATGGTATCAATCACCAACTTATCCACTTTATATATCGACTTATTTCCCGCTTTATCTGTACACACTATTTGAAAACAATACACTCCATCATTTGAAAAAGTAAGTGTTGTGTTATGCTTTGTTCCCTCTGTTCTCCAATCACCCATCTTTGGGATTTCCCCCTCTTTTTGGGAACCAATTGGTAATAATGTAAAATTTTTTTTAGAAAAATTCACTTCTTCAATAGACAGACTAAGTTGTCGTTTGTTTTGATATTTTTTCTCCGCACCTCCCTCCAACTCTATTATCGTAATAATTGGGCTAACGGGATCATATATCATTTCAAATGTGTATTCACTACGATTGCCAATAGCATCACAGGCTTGCAGTGTATAGACATTGCTATCGTATTCTTTTCCAGAAAATATCGCAGCAATCTCACACACGCCATTCAGCAATTTTAGATTTTCCTTGTGGCGTGTTCCATTCCTTTCCTCTGTTAACAACGTCAGTGCAATCTCGCCTGACGAACAACCATCACTTGTCTCATCTGTGACCGCAACAATCAACTTGCAATCTGTATTTGTATAATATCGTTCTGTTGTTCCAAAGCGCTCACAAGAAATTAGATTTTCACTCGCTTCGTGATCTCCATAGACAGAGAGTTCTATCTGTGGGGCTGTAAAATCAAACAATAAATAAAAACTTTCCGTAAAAATATTTCCTGCCTTATCTATCAAATGCAATGTATAAGCAACTTTTTCCGTATTCTTGTCAATTTCTTCCTCTGAAAATGTATATCCATATCTCATATCACTCGCTATCAATGAATATTTCTTTCCTTCTCTCTCAATGTATGCTTTCCAAATTCCAGATTCATCTGCACAAATTGGAATCTGAAATGTTTTGTTTTGTATTGTCTCTATCTCATTTTCTTCTAACTGCCACTTTGGCGCTGTTTGGTCAAAAAGCACTTCATACACTGTCTCTGTATAATTTCCTGCAAGGTCTGTAACGCGATATATAATCATTTCCTTGAATTTGCTGACTTCAAAATCAAATTGATAGGATACCGTTTCTCCTTCCCCATCTGTTATAATAATAGGTCTCATAAAAACTCCGTCAATCTCTGCTTCCACTGTTGCAATTCCAGAAATTTTATCCTGTGCTTTCAGCTCCACAGATAGCTGATCTCTATTTGTGTAAATCCTACAGATATCCTTTTCCATTGTTTCTTTATAAAGTTCGCGTCTCTGCATATTCTCCAAAACAAAATGTGTTATCTGGTAATCTGGCAATTCCGTGTCTAAAAATATCATTAACTTGTCACTTACATTTCCAGCATTATCTATCACAAAGGCTTCCAACATTGTATTTGCCAACGATTCTGTAAAAGTACATCTTATTTTATTTGCATTGATACTGGCACGAAAACCAATTTCTTTTCCGTCACAATCTAATATTTTGACTTCTTTTATTCCTGATGCTTGTTGCTCTTTCTTGTCAATTTCAAGAACAAGCAATTCACCGGTTTTAATAATCCTACTTTGATAAACCTTGTTATCATTTACTTCTTCTTTATTCACCTTTGTAATTACAGGCGAAGTGCAATCTTGAAGAATGGTCAGTTGTCTTCTGTCTTCCTCTCTTCCTTCCAACATTAGAGAAACCACTATTTGATTCCATCCTTCTGCCAATGCTATCTCCCCCACATAGGTATCCTTCTCATTATCATAGGGAGACAAAACATTGTCTCCAATCTGAATAGCAATCTCTTTTGTAGAATTAAATTCTTTTATTATGCTAACTTCGAGTTCTAAACTATCCTGTTTTGTATAATAGTAATTTTGACTGTTGTTCCAGTTGTAATCCCCACTAAGTATCACCTTATCAATCAATAATTCACTTTCTTCTGGTTCAGTTTCTGTTGAAGTTTCTTCTAGTTCACTTTCTGTAGCGCTTTCTGTTTCAACTTCTGTTGAAACTTCTTCTAGTTCACTTTCTGTAGCGCTTTCTGTTTCAATTTCTTCTAGTTCACTTTCTGTAGCGCTTTCTGTTTCAACTTCTGTTGGAACTTCTTCTAACTCACTTTCTGTTTCAATTTCTGTTGAAACTTTTTCTAGTTCACTTTCTGTCAGCCTCTCTTCTGCCTTAGTTTCTGCAGCATTTTCTACCTTGGTTTCCATTGTGCTTCCCGTTATAGTCTGAGTTTCTTTGGATTCTGAAATATACTCTTCCTCCTTCTCTTTGACAGGCTGGTTTGTCTCTATTTCTATAATACGCTTTTCTTCTTGATTTGGCCTACTTTTAAAACTTTTTGTAGTTTGATAATCGACATTATTATCAACACTTTTTGCCAAATTTACTGGCGCAGCTCCATAAAACACAAACGTAAATAATACGATAAAAGCGAAAATCCTAATTAATTTTTTCATTGCATTCCTCCTATAATTGTTAAATAAACTTTCTGTCATATTGCTTTATCATACTTTTTTACAAATCTGTTATATATAGAGCTTTAGTACTAATTTACTGCCATATTTCATTTGAACACTCATGCGCATAACGCAAAAAAATCACCGGAATCCCGATGATTTTTTAAGAACTATATATTCTGTTGCTTTTTCATACGCTTTTCGTTTCTAATCCTCTACCTGCTGTATTCCCGTAATATCTGAATCAATCACAAGCGAATAATTCGTATAATACACTACAAACCCTGGCTTTGAGCCATTTGGTTTCTTGACATTCTTTTTTTGTGTGTAGTCAATCTCTACCTTTTCCTGACCTCTTGCCTGTGAATAGTGTGCTGCAAGCCTTCCGGCTTCCTCAAATACCCTGTCTGGAAGTTCCTCTCCATCCGCCTTCACTACCACGTGCGAACCGGGTATCCCTTTTGTATGAAACCACCAGTCATTTCCAGTAGCAAACTTAAAAGTAAGCTCCTCATTCTGATAATTATTCTTGCCGACATAGATATGATATCCATCACTGCTGATATAATGAAATGGCCTGCTTGTCACTTTCTCCCGCTTTGTATTACCCTTTCTTCTGATGTAGCCGCTCTCGATTAGCTCCTCCTTAATCTGAACCAAATCTTCTTCTCGAAGCGCAATATCAAGCGCTGTGCTAATGGAAGAAAGGTGTTCAATTTCTTCTTTTGTGTCCTCTGTCAACGTTGTCAATGCCTCACAAGTGCGCTTTAGCTTCTGGTACTTATCAAAATACTTTTTGGCGTTTTCTCCTGCGGACAATGTTGGATCAAGCGGTATGGTTATCATTTGGTCATCATAGTAATTTATAGCCTCCAACGACTTAGCGCCAGCCTCCGCCTCATAACCATATGTGTTTAAAAGCTCGCCGTACACTTTGTATTTTTCCCGCTTTTCTGTATCCTGAAGTTGCTTAATCTGCAAATCATATTTCTTGACATTGCGCTCAAGCGCAGTCTGAACAATCCTGCGCAAATCCGCGGAGCGCTGCCGGATACGCGTGATGGTATTTTTTTCGGCATAATAATATTCCAAAAGTTCGGAAATATGTGCAAATTCTCTGCTCTGTTCCTGTGAATAAGAACTCAATTTCGTGGCTGCGTACTCAACCGGTTGATGATTCTCATACACAACATTGTAATAAAATCTTCCCTCCTGCACATCATCTGCCAACCTGCGAAGTACAGCAGTCAGCTTTGAAAACGCATCTTCTTCCAGTTCAGAAGAAGACCAGTCTGCGTCAATTCCTGCCCTGACGCATAATTCGTGCGCAACACAAGGCGATATTCCTGTGAAGCCTGTGTATATCGCTTTAAATACTGGCATACTGCGCAACTTCAAAACTGTTGCAATCTCCTCTGATGTACAGTCCAACAATTCTGCTTTTTCCTGTGTCTTTGGAATAAAGTATGCGCGTCCTGGCAAAACCTCCCGAACAGAGCTAACCATTCCCGAGATATGCTTAATACTGTCAATAATCATATCCTTTTCATCACAGAATATAATATTGCTGTGCTTTCCCATCAATTCTACAATCAGGTACTTCCTGCACAGATCCCCCAGTTCATTTAAATGTTCTAATTCAAATCGCACAATGCGCTCTAGCCCTGGCTGTGTCACAGATACAATCCGTGCATTTTGCAAATGCTTTCTCAAAAGCATACAAAAATTTGGCGCTGTCATCGGACTTGTCTTATTCTTCTCTGTCAGATAAAGCAGCGGTAGCGATGCGTCTGCAGACATCAGCATCCGAACCTGTCCGCAGCTTCCCTTTATCGTCAGAAGCAACTCATCCTTTTCGGGCTGGGCAATTTTATAGATCCGGTTTCCAACCAGTGTGTCTTTCAGTTCACTAACGATTCCTGCAATCGTCACTCCGTCAAATGCCATTGTCCTAACCTATCATCCAGTCATACATTTCCTGATATTTCATTGCGGACATGCCCCAAGAATAATCCACTGCCATACCTCTGTCCACAATCTTGTTCCACTCACGCTTTCTATCATAGTAAACCTGCTCTGCGTAGCGAATTGTATTAAGCATCTCATGCGCGTTATAATTCACAAAACTAAATCCAGTGCCTTTATTTTCATACTCATTATATGGCTCCACAGTATCCTTGAGTCCGCCTGTCTCACGCACAATAGGAACTGTACCATAACGCAATGACATCAACTGGCTAAGTCCACAAGGCTCAAACAGAGACGGCATCAAAAATGCATCACAAGCGGCATAAATTCGATGCGAAAGCTCCTCAGAATAATAGATATGCGCAGAAACCTTGCCGTGATATTTCCAGTCAAAATGGCGGAACATATTTTCATAGCGCTCTTCTCCTGTGCCGAGCACTACCAACTGGATATCATCCTTGCTGCAAAGCTCATCCATAATGTATGCGACAAGATCCATACCCTTCTGATCCGTAAGTCTTGATACAATACCAATCATCATCTTTTTATCATTCTCTTCAAGACCAATCTGTTTTTGCAGCTCCCGCTTATTCTTGATCTTCTCTTTCCTGAAATTGGAAGCATTATAATGATGTACGATAAACTGGTCTGTATCCGGATTGTACTCATTGTAATCAATACCATTTACAATTCCGCGCAAATCATGTGTTCTCGCAGTCAGCAGCCCATTGAGTTTCTCCCCATAGAAATCTGTCTTAATCTCCTCCGCATAAGTCGCACTCACTGTTGTGATTGCATCTGCGTAGGTCAAACCACCCTTTAACAAATTTCCATCTTTAAAGTACCCAAGTTTGTCTGGTGCAAAGTACGAACCATCAAGCCCTGTGATATTCTGAATTGTCTTGATGTCATAAATTCCCTGAAACTTGAGATTGTGAATTGTCATAATGGACTTCATGCCTCTGTAAAATTCACCTTGCGCAAACCGTTCTTTTAAATAAACTGGAATAATCGCTGCCTGCCAGTCATGACAATGTACAATATCAGGCCGGAATCCAACAACCGGCAGGATAGACAATGCTGCCTTTGAGAAAAATACAAACTTTGTAATCTCGCCAACATAGTCATCACTGTACGGTTTAAATCCGCCGAACATTTTCTCATTGTCAATAAAATAATATGTGATACCGTCATATTGCGCCTCAAGCACGCCAACATACTCGCTCTGTCCCATAAAATCCATATAAAAATGTGTCCTGTACTGCATCAGTGATTTCATGTTATCTGACATGCACATGTATTTTGGCAGTATCACTCTCGGGTCAAAATACCGCTTATCATAATACTTTGGAAGGGAACCTACCACATCTGCAAGACCCCCCGTTTTAATAAATGGTACACCTTCTGAAGCCACAAATAAAATGTTTTTCATACTATCAAATCCCTTTCTACACGAATCCCAGTGTTCGCGAATTATTTAATATAATTATTATACACCAACCACAGCAGGAATGTAAAGGAATTTGTCCCATTATCGCTCTGTATCTAGGCCCTGTAATGAAGTCTGATCTTATCTGCAATCAGGGCGATAAACTCTGAGTTAGTCGGCTTGCCCTTGCCGATATTGATCGTATATCCAAATAAAGAGTCGAGCGTCTCCATTTTTCCTCTGCTCCATGCTACTTCGATCGCGTGTCTTATGGCACGCTCAACACGGCTTGGTGTTGTCTGGTATTTCTTTGCGATCGACGGATATAGAATTTTGGTAATAGAGTTGAGCATCTCTATATCTTCCACCGACATCATAATCGCCTCGCGCAGATACTGATACCCTTTGATATGAGCAGGGACGCCAATCTCATGTATCATATCTGTTACATCTTTCTCTAGGTCATGTGTATTTTCCAAGGAACTGGATTCTGGTCTGTTGTCCGTCTTACTGCCCACCAGACCATTCTCCGTGCCAGTAAGCTTCGTGCCTGCTGGCACGGTGATCATGATTTGAAATTCCTTGTCTTTTGTAAGTAAATCGCTGAGTATTCTAAATATTTTCTCGTTATCCTGCTGTGTCATTACGTTTAGCTGTTCCATAAGCTTCTCCTCCATTCTTATCATTGAATGCCAAATGCCACCCAAATCACGTCTCCCAATCATAATCTTGGCTCAAAGAATTTATAAACGCTACTCCCATATTACGTTTACTTACAAATTCTAGCAGGATTTGGCAATGTCCATTATATAAGAATGTC
>ERZ808035.650-NODE-650-length-26955-cov-12.941848_pt1 | contig 26955 bp, 28 predicted proteins | sample MGYA00380189_ERZ808035 | MGnify/ENA primary metagenome ERZ808035 (study PRJEB31490, sample SAMN06133407) | mouse gut metagenome | isolation source: M5_1 | host: mice | place: China: Chengdu | collected 2015-05 ...
TAACGCCTGTGGAGATAGTAGGTTGCGAGGTCTGCGAAGCAGGAAGCCCATTGGCTTTAGACGATGGGTGGTTCACCGTCTTACATTTAATCTGGGAGACTTTTTCCTTTTTGCAGGAGCGATATTAGCCATATTTGCATCAGTGATAAAATGCGGAAAAAGTAAATAGAAGTAGGAAAAGAGAGATTGTGACCGGTTTTGTTCACAATCTCTCTTTCTATTATTTTTGCTTTCCAGGGAGCTGTGCGAGTATGATTGCGATGAACATCAATACGCATCCAAATAATTCTTTCACAGTCAGCGTTTGACCAAGGATAGCCCATCCAGCCAGTACGGAGATACAGGATTCCAGACTTAGGATCAAAGACGCGACGGTTGGATTCATGTTGCGTTGTCCGATGATCTGTAACGTATAGGCAACTCCGCAGGAAAGTACACCGGCATACAAAATTGGTCCCCAGGCACTTAAAATAGTATTTAAGTTTGGGTGTTCGAATAAAAATGCCGGTATTGCGGAGATAAATCCGGATATAAAAAACTGGATACATGACATTTTTACACCGTCTGCGAGTGGTGAAAAATAGTCGATGACAAGTATATGTAAGGAAAATAGAATCGCACAGATAAATATCAAACTGTCGCCGAGTCCGATGGAGAAAGACTCGGTAATGCAAAGCAAATACAATCCGATCACGGCGAGTAATACGGATAGCCAGATTGCGGGAGCGCATTTTTTTCGGAAAAATAAAAATGCCAAAATCGGTACGATCACAATGTAACATGCAGTGATAAAGCCGGCTTTTCCGACCGTGGTATATTTGATGCCTACCTGCTGAAAATTACTTGCCAGACCCAGACAGATACCGCAAGCGATGCCTCCGATTATTAAAGTTTTTCGTGAAGAGGGCGTATTTTGCTTTTGCGGTTGTTTTTTATCTGATTTATTCAAGATAAAAATGCAAGGAATCAGCACGATTCCGCCGATGATGCTTCGTATGAAATTAAAAGTAAACGGTTCCACATAGTCCATACCAATGCTTTGGGCGACGAAGGCGGTTCCCCATATAGTGGCAGTCAGTAAAAGGAGCCAGGAATTTCTAAATTGTTGTTTCTGCATTTTGGTTATCCCTCCTCAAAAACTCTTTGATCTGTCCAAAGATAATCTGCATGAGAGTCGTTCTTGCCTCCACGCTTGCCCAGGCGATATGTGGGGTGATGAGAAGTTTTTTGCTGTCCTTGATCTTAAGGAGCGGATTGTCAGGACTCATCGGTTCCATGCAAAGGACATCCAATCCGGCAGCCGCAATTTGCTCATGCTCCAAAGCGGCAGCGAGATCTTTTTCTACCACGATCGGACCTCTTCCAAGATTCAGGAAAATGCAGTTTGGCTTCATTTTAGAAAATGCATGGGTGTCAAAAAGATTTTCGGTATGCTCGTTTAACGGAGCGTGGACGGATAAAATATCAGAAGATTTCAGCAAGGTATCAAAATCCACTTGCGTGTAGCCTTCCTGTGCAGGCGCTCCCGAAGCGGAATGGTATATCACGTTTGCGCCAAAGGCAGAAGCAATAGACGCAACTTTGCGCCCGATATTGCCAAGACCTACAATACCCCACGTCATGCCGTTTATCTGATGGAACTGTTCCGCAAAATGTGTGAAAATCGTGTCGTTTACATAATTTTCATTTTTTACATAATCATCATAGTAGCGCAGTTTTTCCAAAAGATAAAAAAGCATGGCAAAAGTATGCTGAGCAACGCTTTCGGTAGAGTATCCGGCAACATTTCGCCAGGCAATGTCATGGTCATTCAGGTAGTCCTTGTCAAGATTATTTGTGCCGGTTGCTGTTACGCAGACAAGTTTCAAATTCTTTGCCAAACCGATGGTTTGCTCGTTGATCTGTACTTTATTAAGAATGATGATATCTGCATCTGCAACTCTTGCAGGTACCTGATCGTTCGTGGAAAAATCATATTTTACCACTTCTCCAAGCGTATCAAACATAGATAAATCAATATCGTTTCCGATTGTTTTTACATCTAAAAATACGATTTTCATATAAAACCTCCTAAAAATTTGCTAAACGTATTATAGCGGATTGTTTGACCAAATGGAATAGCAGCGGTATAATTAGAATTAAAAAAGTAACAGTTCAGCCATAACAGCTCGGATTAGCTGCTTTGCAGCTTATTTCGCCACATACGTGGCTAAATCCTCGCTTATGGCAGAGCGCCATATACAAAGTACACAAAAAATCTTCGTTTTCAAACAAGTTTGAATTTAGATTTTTGTGACTTTGTGCATGGCTGAACTGTTACACAAAAAAAGTATCAGGGGAGGCAAAGAGATGATTCAGGAGATCTTGCCGCACGTTTACAAAAATGAATATTATCCATACAAGCCAGAGGATGACAGTGTGGTACTTATCTATCAGAAGAGAGAAATATTTCTGAAAAGAGAAGAAGGAATGATTACATATCCATGTTATAAAGAGGTCAAAGGGGTTGCGGTTACCTATTTATTTGAGATTGATGGCAGGAAATATTTTCTGGCAGACGCTGCGATAAGTAAACAATTGGCAGGATATACATGGGAAAATCTTTCTCTTTTACGGCAGGCAAAGCCGCAGCATCTCGCGTTTGCGGGGATTACCGGAGCACAGCTTTCCCGTTGGTATGAGATGCATAGATTTTGCGGAGGATGTAAAATGCCTATGCAGCATGATAAGAAAGAGCGGATGCTGTATTGTGAAAATTGTCATTCCATGGAATATCCGAAAATATGTCCGGCAGTGATTGTCGCAGTGATTGACAGAAGCGGCAGAGAGGATAAGATTCTGGTATCGAAATACGCGAATCGGGAGTATCAACGATATGCGTTGATTGCAGGATTTGCGGAGATTGGAGAGAGTATTGAGGATACGGTGCGGCGTGAGGTGATGGAGGAAGTCGGACTTAGGATCAAAAATCTTAAGTATTATAAAAGTCAGCCGTGGTCATTTACGGATTCGTTATTGTTTGGATTCGTTGCGGAACTGGATGGAGATAATACTATTACGCTGGAAGAAGAGGAACTCTCGGTGGCAGAGTGGAAGACGAGAGAGGAACTGCATATGGATGGTCCGGAAATCAGTCTGACGCGTGAAATGATGTGGCAGTTTAAACAGGGGAATATTTAAAATAATATTCCCCTGCTGCTTATCTTGGATTACTTATCGTTTGATCGATTGGGCCATACGATGGTAGGTATGACGTACTCCGCGGATGGCAACGCTGTAGGCGAAAATATTTTCCGGCAGAGCCATACCTACATAGCCGGAGTCGCCGATATGGTGGATGTCTGTGCCTGTCATCTTACATTCTAAGGCAATTCGCTTGATGGTTTCTGTATCGGCGCCTTCCTGAGAAGTTCCGATGGAAGTGATTGTAAGTTTTCCAAGGCTGTGTGCATAGCTTACTAAAGAACGAATATATTCCGTTGTGATGCCGGGAACGGTGCCAGGTGCAGGCAGCAAAATAATGTCAGCGCCTGCGTTTGCAAAAAGAAGGATATCGTCTTTCGTAATAATGTTTTCTCCGCCCTCACCGATGACACCGGCAGCGTGCATTTTGCCTGCGGCAAGTACGATTTTACTTTTAAGTTTGGCAGAGATATTTTTTAAGGAAGAAGCAATGGCTTCATTGCTCACGCCATTTCCCGGATTCCCTGTCAGAACGATCATATCCACACCCATTTCCTGTGCGCGTACTGCATTTTCTACAGTTGCGTAACGGCCCTTGCTCATTGCCCATAAGGTGTCTGTATTTTCGGTCGTAACATTTTCTTCGACCGGTTCTAAATTGATGCCAACCATACGTCCGGTCAGTCGTTTTACTTCACGAACGGTTTCCTCTGCGGATACGTCTGGCAATGAATGGATAATGGGATTCCATACATCAAACATATTTAATAAAATCAAATCTGCGCCAAGAGAAGCTGCAAATTCTGCATTGGTAACGTCTGTAAGGAGCGGTGGAATCAAGCCGATGGTTTCGCTTGCAAGGACGCGTCCTTCGCTTCCGGCGATTGCGGAAATAAAGTCTTCTTTGGAAAGTTGAGTAAGTTCGGTTGGGGTCATATTCAAAATTCGTTTCGCCATTTGTTAATCCTCATTTCAATAAATTTAAAGTTTGTCTTTATTATATGCATAAGCCATTCATAAAACAAGGGTGTTGACAAGTTTTAATTTTATCGGTAGACTATGAATGAGAAGAGCATTTGCGGATTATAATTTAAATTCGTAGATGTTCTTTTTTGTATTGGGAAAGATTGCTTTAGCATTTTATAGAAAGAGGTGTCGGATGAAAGAAAAGAAATCACTAACATTAGGGATAGATATAGCGGTAGATATGATCGGAGGAATCTTGATTGCACTTGGGACATACAATTTCGCAGCAGCGGCGAATTTTCCGATGGTTGGAATCAACGGAATCGCGCTTATTTTTTATCATATCTTTGGAACACCGATTGGACTCATGGCGATATTTTTAAATATACCGATCGCGATTGGCTGTTTTAAGATTCTTGGAAGGAGCTTCTTTCTAAGGTCCATTCGAACCATCGTGATTACCTCTGTGATCATGGACTATATCGCACCGTTATTTCCGGTTTATGAAGGGGACCGTCTGTTGGCGGCGATTTGTACCGGAATCTTGTCAGGACTTGGCTTTGCATTGATTTATATGCGGAATTCGTCTACGGGTGGAGTTGATTTTGTGATGTTGTCTGTGAAAGCGAAGAAACCTCATATTTCTATGGGGAAAATTACATTTGTACTGGATTTTATTGTAGTTTTGATAGGAACGATAGTCGTATCGCGCGACATGGACAGCCTGATATATGGAATTATTATCACATATCTGATATCAATCGTGCTTGATAAGGTGATGTATGGCATTGATGCGGGAAAACTCACGTTGATCATCACAGATTTTCCGGAACGGGTCGCAGAAAAAATCGATACGCTTGTCGGAAGGGGAGCTACCTTTGTGAAGGCAGAAGGAAGTTTTAGCCATGAGAAGAAAGATATTGTAATGTGTGCCTGCAATAACAAGCAGATGTTTGCCATTCGAAATGCGGTAAAAGAAATAGACCGGCATGCGTTTGTGATCATTATGGAATCCAACGAAGTGCTTGGAGAAGGGTTTAAGAATCATTAAAAAGGCAGGAAGGTTTTAAGTTGGGGACGCAGTTAAAAATCTGCGTCCCTGAATTGTTGTCAAGCATATACCATCGTTTATCGTGCCAGTTCGACGAGAATATCTGTTGTAATATCGAGTGCCTCCACGGTAGTATGTTCATATGGGCCATGGAATGCATAGCCGCCGGTGCCGAGGTTCGGGCAAGGCAGACCGTCGTATGACAGTCGGCAGCCGTCGGTTCCGCCGCGTACCGGAAGGATGTCCCAGTTGACACCTGCATTTTCGCAGGCTTTTTTTGCATTTTCAATTAAATGCATATGATGCTGAATGATTTCTGCCATGTTGCGATATTGTTCTTCGATCGATAACTCGACAGTGCCCTCGCCCCATTTTTCATTCATGGTCTTAGCGATCAAGCGTAAGGTTTTTTGCTTGGCATCGAAGCTTGCAGCGTCATGATCGCGTACGATATAGTGAAGTTCAGCGCTGCAGGCATCGCCTTTCATGCTGTTTAAATGATAGAAACCTTCATAACCTTCGGTTCCGCGAGGGGTTTCGCATCCCGGAAGGAGGCTGTTGATTTCCATTGCGACCAGACTTGCGTTGATCATGGTATCTTTGGAGTCGCCTGGATGTACGGCAAATCCGTTGATTTTAAAATCGGCGCGGCAGGCGTTGAAAGTTTCATATTGAATGTCGCCTTCCTTGCCGCCATCTACTGTGTAGGCAAATTCAGCGCCAAATTTAGGAATGTCAAAATGGTCGGCGCCTGCTCCGATTTCCTCATCCGGAGTAAATGCAATGCTAATCTGCCCATGCGGAATATTTTCATTGATCAGGCGTTCTGCCATGGTCATAATCGTGGCAACTCCGGCCTTATCATCTACGCCGAGGATCGTATTTCCATCGGAAGTGATCAACGTACGGCCTTTTAATAATGGAAGATGAGGAAAATCTTTGACGGAAAGGATACGTCCGCTGTCACCAAGCGGAAAATCACAGCCATCATAGTTTGGGGTAATGACAGGCTGAATCGGAGCTTCGGTGTAGTCCTTTACGGTATCCATATGGGCGATGAAGCCAAGCTTGATATCATTTTCATGTCCTTGTGTTGCCGGGATAATTCCATATACGATTCCAAATTGGTCGACATGTGCGTTTGCTACGCCGAGTTCTTTCAGTTCGTCAGCCAGCATGTTTGCAAGAACAAGCTGACAGTCGGAAGATGGCACGGTTTGACTGAATTCGTTGCTAGGGGTTTTTACTGTTACATATTTTAATAATCTTTCATATGCTCTCATTTTTCTTCCTCCATAGAATGGTAAAATGTCTTCTGATAGTGTAACATTTTTTGCGAGAATCTGCTATAGTATTTCTATGAGAAAAAACTGAAGAAAAAACAGGGACTGGAAAAACAGGAATGCGTAGTGTGACAGAATCACAGAAAGAAAAGTGTATTTTCGGTAAGCTTATAGAAAAATGATGTTAGATTTAGGAGGATATTTGTATGAAAGTGGTTATTGTAGGAGGTGTGGCAGGCGGCGCTACAGCAGCAGCCAGACTTCGCCGTCTGGATGAAACGGCCGAGATTATTATATTGGAACGAAGCGGATATATTTCTTATGCGAATTGCGGGCTCCCATATTATGTTGGAGGAGAGATTACCAGAAGGGGTGCGCTTACGCTTCAAACTCCAGAGAGTTTCTTTCGAAGATTTCGCATAGATGTTCGTGTACGCCAGGAAGTGGTTTCGGTTGATGCAAAGAAAAAATGTGTGACTGTCAGAAATATAGAAAGTGGCAGTGATTATACAGAAAACTATGATAAATTGATTCTCGCTCCGGGAGCGAAACCAGTACGGCCGAATCTTCCGGGAATGGAAAGTGAAAACATATTTACGCTGCGAACGGTAGAAGATACGTTTAGAATCTATGATTTTATTGAAGAGAACAAACCAAGATCAGCCGTGATCGTAGGGGGAGGCTTTATCGGACTTGAAATGGCTGAGAACCTTGTGAACAGGGGAATCTGTGCAGCAGTCGTACAGCGTCCAAAGCAAGTTATGTCTCCGATCGATGCGGATATGGCAGCTATCGTACATAATCATTTGCGAAGCAAAGGGGTAGAATTGCTGCTTGGGGCTTCGGTAGAAGGATTTGAGGTAAGAGACGGAAGAATTTATACGCAGATAGCAGGCCAGGAAGCGAAAGGAGCTGACATGGTGATTCTTGCAGTCGGAGTAGTGCCGGAAAGTACGCTCGCAGAAGAAGCAGGACTTGCTTTGGGTGTGAAGAAAGCAATTAAGGTAAATGCACATATGCAGACGAGCGAACCGGATATCTATGCCGTGGGAGATGCAGTAGAGGTAGCGCATTTTGTTACGAGGGAAAAGGCGCTTATTTCTTTGGCAGGTCCTGCAAATAAGCAAGGAAGAATCGCAGCAGATCATATTTGTGGAATCGAAAGCAGTTATAAAGGGTCTCAAGGTTCTTCTGTTCTGAAATTATTTGACCTTACGATTGCTTCTACAGGGCTTAATACGCGCGGAGCGAAGGCTGCGGAAATCGATATGGATGCCGTGATTTTAAGTCCGGCGTCTCATGCGACCTATTATCCGGGAGCGGGAAGTATGACGATGAAGGTCTTGTTTGAAAAGAAGACCGGAAAGATTTTAGGAGCACAGATTGTTGGATTTGCCGGCGTCGATAAGCGTATCGATGTGCTTGCAACCGCGATTCGTGCAAAGATGACGGCATTTGATCTGACAGAGTTAGACCTGGCATATGCACCACCGTATTCTTCGGCGAAAGATCCGGTCAATATGGCAGGCTACGCAATGGAAAATATATTGACGGGCAAAATAGAACAGGTGCAATGGGAAGAAGCTTTAGCAGCAAAGGAGCCGGCAGTTCTTTTGGATGCAAGAACAGATTACGAATATGAAAATGGGCATGTAGAAAATGCAAAGCATATTCCGGTAGACGAATTGCGGGAAAGAATGCATGAACTTTCCAAAGACAGGACATATTATGTATATTGTCAGAGTGGATTGCGAAGTTATCTTGCTTGTCGCATCTTGTGTCAGAATGGATATGCATGTTATAATGTTGCAGGCGGTTATGGATTCTATCAGCAAAGCCTTAGAGATAAGGCTCCGGAACCGAAAGGGAAAGGACCATGCGGACTATAATTTATAACCTATAACCTTCTAAAATGAGACAAGAAAAGAAAGGGAATAAAACGATGTATGCTGCAGATGGAAAGCGTTACGATAAGATGAAATACAATCGCTGTGGGAAAAGCGGTTTGAAATTGCCGGAGGTATCCTTTGGACTTTGGCATAATTTTGGAGATACCGCTGTCTATGAAAATATGAGACAGATGTGTTTTACCGCGTTTGATAACGGTATTACGCATTTTGACCTTGCCAATAATTATGGACCGGCGCCAGGGAGTGCGGAGAGTAATTTCGGAAAAATATTGAAAGAAGATTTACATCCATACCGGGATGAGCTGATCATCAGTACGAAGGCAGGATATACGATGTGGGATGGACCTTACGGGGACTTTGGAAGCCGCAAATATCTGATTGCAAGTCTTGACCAGAGTTTAAAGCGTATGGAGCTTGAATATGTGGATATTTTCTATCATCACAGGATGGACAAAGAGACACCTTTGGAGGAGACGATGGGAGCGCTTTCCCAGATTGTGCGAAGTGGAAAAGCGATTTACGCGGGGCTTTCTAATTATGATGGGGAAACTTTGCATAAGGCATGTGGCATTTTGGAAGAACTGAAGTGTCCGTTTATCATCAATCAGAACCGTTATTCCATTTTTGACCGGACGATTGAACAAAATGGCTTGAAAGAGGCAGCCGTAGAAGAGGGAAAAGGAATCATTGCATTTAGTCCGTTAGCGCAGGGAATGTTGACGGATCGTTATTTGAAGGGCATTCCGTCCGACAGCCGTGTGATGACGGATGGCCGTTTCTTAAAAGAAGGGCAGTTGTCAGAAGAAAAATTGATGAAGATTCGTGCCTTGAATGAGGTTGCCAAGGAGCGTGGAGAAAGTCTTGCAAGAATGGCATTGAAATGGGTGTTGAAAGATGATGTGGTAACGAGCGTACTTGTCGGAGCATCCAAACCGGAGCAGCTTGTGGAGAACATTAAAGTGATAGAAAGTGTGGGATTCACAGAGGAAGAGCTGCAGAAAATTGATGAAATCGTGGGATTAGAATAAGAAAGGCAGGTATCGGATCATTTGTCAGACGGGCAATGGTACGATACCTGTTTTTGGAAAAAATGGAAGGTGATGGATGAGTATGATTGATAAAAAACAATTTTTGGATACTTATAATATGACAGAGCAGGATATTATTGACGCAAAGATAAGCTGGGATGAACTGGAAGCCATTTATTCGGATTATGAGAAAAAGGAAGAGCAGTTTCGGGGATTAGGAAAAGATTTTCTGGATTCCTATCTATATGATATCGAAAAAGCGGGTATCCATTCCTATCGTTATCGGACAAAGAATCCGGGGCATCTTCTTGAGAAAATCATCCGTAAACGCAAGGAAAATTTTGAGAAGTTTGAACATATCAACCGTGATAATTATTATAAATATGTAACGGATTTAATTGGTATCCGTGTGTTTTTCCTTTATCGGGAAGACTGGATTCATTTTCATGAATATATTACGAGTGTATTTGAGAACAATCCAAAGATTTATGTAGAAGACAGAATCAATGATTTTGATGAAGACGAAAGTCATTATTATATTGCAGAACGTCCAAAAGTGTATAAAAGAGCCGGGGACAGCCGTATCTATGACAAATCTCAGATTGAGATCAAGTCAGACGGAATCTATCGCTCGCTTCATTATATTGTAAAATATAAAGGATATTATGTGGAACTTCAGGGGAGAACTCTTTTCGAGGAAGGCTGGAGCGAAATTGACCATGATATCGTTTACCCATATTATAAAGATGATGAAATGCTGAAAGATTTCTCAAAGCTTTTGAACAGGCTGTCCGGGATGGCAGATGAGATGAGTTCGTATTTTCGGAAGATGAAAAGATTGAAAGAACATAAAGAAATTGAGGAATATATAGAAGAGTAACCGTAGAAGAGTTTGAATAGAAGTGTTCGAATAGAAGCATTTGAATAGAAGCGTTTGAATAGAAGATATAAATTCAAAGATTGATGTAAAATGTCGTGCGTGTTATAATCATGCTGGCAGTGATTTAGGAGGAAATGAAAACATGAAGAACCCAATCGCAACGATTGATTTAGATGACGGAAGAATTATCAGGGTAGAGCTGTATCCGGATATTGCACCGAATACGGTGAATAATTTCATCGAGCTTGCTAACAGTGGACAATATGATGGATTGACTATACACAGAATCGTGAAAGAATTTGTGCTTCAGTCCGGCTCTTTTACCGGAACTTGTGAACAGGAAAATGAGTGGTCTATTAAAGGAGAATTTTCAGAAAATGGATTTGAAAACCCATTGAAACATGAGACCGGTGTAATCTCTATGGCGCGCGATGATCATTTTGACAGTGCGGCAACCCAGTGGTTTATCATGCATCGGCCGGCAGAACGCCTGGACGGAAAATACGCAGCATTTGGCAAGGTTGTCGAAGGCTTGGAGATCGTAGAAGAATTAGGATATCGTCCGACTGACGAGACGCCGGGGAAATATAATCCGCCGCTTACTCCGATCTATACGGTGAAGGTGCGGGTAGAATTAAATGATTGGGAATATACAAAACCAGAACGGATTGTGCCGGGAATATCATAGTTTGTACTGGGACTTGAAGATAAAAGGAGAAGAACGTGAAGGAAAGTAAACGCAGGTATTTAGAGCAAGAATTATCACTTGGAGAACCAATGGGAGAAGTTTCGGGATTCCGGGTACGTCCGGGGATGTTTGATTTGAATGGGGCAGTGGCATTGCAGAATGCGATTAGCTTTACAGTGCATACACATATGGGAACGGGCTGTGAGTTATTGCTGTTTCACAGAGGAGAGGACGAACCGTATGCCGTGCTGCCTTTTCCAGAGGAGTATAAAATCGGCGATGTGTATTCGATGATCGTATATGACTTGGATATTAAAGATATGGAATATGCCTATCGGGTAGACGGTCCCTATCAGCCTGAGAAAGGCCTTCTGTTTGACAAGAAGAATATCTTGCTTGATCCATATGCGTGTGCAGTCGCAGGGCAGAGAATCTGGGGAGAAGAAAAAGTCGGAGCTTATCATGCTAGGGTCGTAAAAAGTACATTTGACTGGGGAGATATGCCGCAGTCGAAAAAAGAAATGAGTGATTTGATTATTTATGAATTGCATGTGAGAGGATTTACAAAGCATCACTCATCCGGAGTAGAACATCCGGGAACCTTTGCAGGTTTAAAGGAAAAAATTCCATATCTCAAAGAGCTTGGCGTGAATGCGGTAGAACTGATGCCGATTTTTGAGTTTGATGAGACGATGAATGCAAGGGAGATTGACGGCAGGAAACTTTTGGATTATTGGGGATATAATTCCGTTAGCTTTTTTGCACCGAATACAAGTTATACATCGACATTGGAATATAATCAGGAAGGAAATGAATTAAAAGAACTGATCAAAACGCTGCATGATAACGGAATCGAGGTTATTCTCGATGTGGTATTCAATCATACGGCAGAAGGAAATGAAAAAGGTCCTGTTTTTTGCTTCAAAGGTTTTGACAATAAAGTATATTATATGTTGACGCCGGATGGATATTATTATAATTTCAGCGGATGCGGCAACACATTGAACTGTAATCATCCGATCGTAAGACAGATAATTCTGGAATGCTTGCGTTACTGGACGGTAAATTATAGAATTGATGGATTCCGCTTTGACCTGGCAAGTATTTTAGGACGGCACGAAGACGGGACGCCAATGAATATGCCGCCGCTTCTTAGTATGCTTGCTTACGATCCATTGCTTAGAAATGTAAAATTGATCGCAGAAGCGTGGGATGCAGGGGGCATGTATCAGGTAGGAAGTTTTCCGGCACATAAACGTTGGGCAGAGTGGAATGGAAAATACCGTGATACCATGAGAGGATTTTTAAAAGGAGACGCATGGGAATCGAGGGATGCAACGAGGCGTATTTCAGGATCCGGTGATATGTATGGTGGATTTTCGCCGGATTATGATGGGGATTATGCAGGCTATAATTCCTGTATCAATTTTTTGACATGCCATGACGGATTTACGATGTATGACCTGTATTCTTATAATCAAAAGCATAATGAGTTGAATGGCTGGAACAATACGGATGGTGCAGATGATAACCGCAGCTGGAATTGCGGGGCAGAAGGAGATACCGACAATCCTGAAGTTTTAAGTTTGCGGTATCGGATGATCCGAAATGCCTGTGCAACGTTGCTGTGCAGCAGAGGAACTCCAATGTTTCTCGCAGGAGATGAGTTTGGTAATACACAGTTTGGCAACAATAACGGATATTGTCAGGACAATGAGATATCCTGGCTGGACTGGAGTCTTTTAGAAAAAAACAAAGAGTTATTTGAATTCTTTAAGTTTATGATTGCATACAGACACAAGCATCTGATTATTCGGAAAAAATTGCCGGATGCAGTATGCGGTATGCCGCCTCTTCGTTCGCACGGAACGAATGCAGATATTGCTGAGGTTCCAAAAGACGCAAGAACCATCGGTATAAGCTTTGCAGGCTATGACAAGGAAAAGGGAAAAGACGATATTATATACATCTCAGTAAATACACATTGGGAAGATGTGAGTATTACCTTACCGCGGTTGAAAAGCGGTGCGTGGTATTTAAGTGTTAACACATATGGAGATGGCGAAGGAAAATATTGCTATCCGGAAGGCAAAGAGGTAAGAATTGATGGTGGTTTTGTGATGAAACCTCGTTCTGTGGCAATCTTCACCAGGCGGGAGTTCTAAGGGAAAAGGAGAAAAAGAATGAAATTACATATTAAATCAAAATTAATGAGCATTCATGATAAGATGCAGATACTCGATGAGCAGGATAAGATTATGTATGAAGTGGAAAGCAAGGCGCTTTCTATTAAAGATAAGACCTATATCAAAAAGGCAGACGGAGCAGATATTGCCTATATCCACGCAAAAATGATTTCTTTGCACAATACATATTTTGCAGAGATGACAAATGGAAAAGCGTTTGAGTTAAATGAAGAATTATGGCATCTGACAAAAGACATTATCCATATTGATAAGTTTGGATGGCAGTTAGAAGGCGATTTCCTTGCACACAATTATCAAATCAGAGACAGACATGGCGACATCATTGCAATGGCGCGCAGAAAATGGATTTCTTTGCATAACATTTATTATCTTGATATTATGGCTGAAAATCTGGTGGATGAGATCGTGACTGTATTTATCGTATTGGAGCACATGATTAGGAAGAGAGAAGAAGCCGCAGCCAGAACAAATCACAGTCAGCCAAATAATTAGCAGTCAAAGGATGTCTGGGGGTACATGCCCCTGGACATTTATTATGATATAGGAAAGTTTGTACTTTCCTATATCACAAAACGTTCCGCGGGATGCGCACTCGTGTGAGCGGAAGCAGTCAGCAAAAGCTGACCACGCTTGGCGCGCAAAGCGTACAAGCCCTTCATGAGTGAGGGGATGGGGGGAGTTGAATAGGCGAAGCCTATTTTTGTAATATAAAGTACGGATAGCAATGTGGAGATAATATATGAATACAGAAACATCAAATATATGTAAGAGCTATAAAAAATGCGGAGGCTGTCAATATCAGGGCCTCGCATATCCAAAGCAGTTAGAAAAGAAACAAAAGAATGTGGAAGCACTTTTGAAAAAGTTCGGTAAAGTAAATCCTATTATTGGCATGAAGGAACCGTTTTATTATCGCAATAAAGTACATGCAGTGTTTGACCGTGACAGAAGAGGCAACATCATATCGGGTACATATGAAGCGAATTCACACCGCGTTGTGCCAATCGAGGAATGCTTGATCGAAGATAAGAAGTGCCAGGAGATTATAAGAACGATACGCGGTATGCTGAAATCATTTAAAATCAAAACTTATGATGAAGATACCGGGTATGGACTTCTTCGTCATGTACTTGTAAGGCGCGGAGCGAAGAGTGGTGAGATTATGGTGGTGCTTGTACTGGGCTCGCCGATTTTCCCTTCCAAGAATAATTTTGTGAAAGCGCTTAGAAAAGAGCATCCGGAAATCACAACCATTCTTTTGAATGTGAACAGCAAAAAAACGAGTATGGTGTTTGGCGAAAAAGAAAGTGTCATCTATGGAAAAGGCTTTATCAGAGATGAGTTGTGCGGCTGTACATTTCGGATTTCGGCAAAATCTTTTTATCAGGTGAATCCGGTTCAGACAGAGGTATTGTATAATAAAGCAATTGAATTTGCGGCGTTGACAGGAAAAGAGCGAGTGATTGATGCATATTGCGGTATCGGAACGATTGGGATGATCGCAGCAAAACATGCGAAAGAAGTAATCGGGGTGGAACTGAATAAAGATGCCGTGCGGGATGCGAAGCTTAATGCAAAAGAAAATAATGTGAAGAATATTGTATTTCGTCAAGGTGATGCGGGAGAGTTTATGACAGCAATGGCGGCAGCAGGGGAGAAAGCAGATGTGGTGCTGATGGACCCGCCAAGAGCCGGGAGCGATGAGGCATTTTTGTCGGCAGTTGTGAAATTAGCGCCGAAGAAAGTAGTGTATGTATCCTGTAATCCAGAGACACTGGCAAGAGATTTGAAATATTTGACGAGAAAAGGATATGAGGTTAGGAAAATACAGCCAGTAGATATGTTTGGGTTTACGGTTCACGTTGAGACGGTCTGTTTGCTGTCAAGAAAAGATAAATAAAGGCTGAAAAGTGGCGTATTTCCGGGCTTTTTGTAAGGTTAGTATCATCAGAGAAGCCTTGCGGAAAGCTCGGTTTTCTTGTATGGAAACATATCTACTTTTTAGCCTGATCGGAGAAAAAGTGTATGGCCGGAAAAATGCGGTAGGGTTTAGGCTATGGATTAGATGTCATAGGTTGTGACACTGGGATTGTTGTCAGAGACGACCGCAGTTTAAGCCACTCAATACTAAGAGGCAGACTTGGCAGTGAAATAGATGACAGGAGGATTAGGTATATGCCTGATAAAACAGTAAAAGATGGTTGGTCAATGTTGATGAAATTTGGCTCAGAGAAGAATTTGAGAAAACTGCAAGCTGGCCAACTATATATGAAAAATCTAAAATATTATGTGGACTTAGAAAAAACAACGGATGATGAAGATGTTGGGGATAAATATGATGGTCAGATGATGTTGCAAGATGTGAAAATATCTATGTACACGGTAGATACTCACGAATTTATAGCTCAGTTTGATGCACCATCAGCATCAATGAATCTAGGTTATTTAGGTTGTCCAGTATTATGTATGTTTATGTTTGACTATCGTAATCATGTTGAGGAGCATTTAGAGGGAGAAAACCTTACCGTCAAGTACCAATTCACAGAAGAACAGTTAAAGAAAATGCCTAATTTTGGCGACTCAGTTTTAATTATTAAAAACGGAGATGAGTTTGTAAATAGAGTAAAGAAAGGATTGTTGGATGCTGGATATGGATTTACTAGGGACCATGTTCAATATTATGCTTTTAACAATGTGGAACACTTAAAACAAGTACAGGGAGATAATTCAATGTAGCGTTTACCATTTCAACGGAGCGTTTGTTGAATATAGTATTTCTTGTGGTAATATAAGAGGTAGAAAGAGGGTGTAAAAATTGAATGCTCAAAAAACAGGCAGCTTGATTGCTGCTATCAGAAAAGAACAAAATCGTACTCAGCAGGATTTAGCTAACGAATTAGGAGTATCAAGTGCAGCAATTTCAAAATGGGAACGAGGGATTGGATTTCCAGATGTATCTCTTATTGAGCCATTAGCTACATCTTTGGGGATTACCATAGCAGAATTATTCAAGGGCGAAAGGATAGAAAACGGCGATGCTAACGAGTATGAGAACTTGTTATCAGATGTTGTGAAAGTATCAAAGAATGAAATAAGCAAGAAGAAAAAAATATCGAATTGGATTATCGCTATTACTGTCGCTGTCCTTTATTTATTGATTAGTATAATAACACAAAAGTGGGAAATAACTTGGATGGTCTGGATTGTTTATTGCTTTTATCGGATTTTCACCGAATACATCTATAAGAAATATTAGAAATCGTTGAACTTACTATATTCATGCGAATTATCATCAAAGAGCCAAACGCATAAGACGCAGATGCCGATGAATTATGAACTTGTAATGAAGTCAAAATCAAGTAAAAACAGTAATTTAGGAGTGTGATGAAAATGTTTAATTTAAAGAAAACAAGGATGAAGAAAAATTTATTTTTGATTCTATCCATTATATCAGCGTTTATATTTATAGCAGGTGTAATGTGTACTATAATGGGTGACGATAGCCCAGTTAAGTTTATAGTTAATGAAAGCCCAGTAAAATTAATCGTTCCACCATCATTAGTATTTTTTATAACATTCTCTTATTATAAAAATAGTAAAAAAGTTATAAAAGAAAATACAAAATAATTACCTAATCAACTGATGGTTGAATTGGGTGCAATCAACTGTTAGTTCGTTTCACAATTTGTTTTTAGCTTATAGACTAACTGCAAGAAGGTAGAATATGGAACTGTTGTGATAAACTATGGTTGTAACAGCTCGACTTAATAAGATATAATCTTAGGAGGAAACGAGGTATGTTACAAATGAGTCAATATTATGAACCAGAATTCAAGAAGAAGATTGTCCGTCTTCATATTGAAGAGGGAGGATCCCTCAAAAGTCTTGCGGAAGAATACGGCGTATCCAAAGCAAGCATTTCTATTTGGACTCAGATGGCTTTTAAGAAAGTTTAATATCTGTGCGAATGCTTATTACAATTATCTAAAAAATCGAAAAGCTGATTATCACCAGAAAAAGGATGAAATCAAAAATTCTATTCGAGAAATCTATCACTCTCACGGCGGAGTTGATGGCTACAGAACTGTACATGCATATCCTGTTCGTAAAGGATACGATATCAGCCGCTTAACCGTTCACAAATATATGAATACGGAAATGCAGTTGTTCTCAATCTCAAGAAAGAAAAAACCAGCGTATGAACATGTCATTGCTCATAAAGTATACGAGAACAAATTGAAAATTGACGTTTATTTGTTCGTACCGTATTTTTAGCTAACTTGTTTATTACCTGATGATTATTGTTCGCTAACATCAGAATCACTTCCTCCCACTAGTTTTCCGTCTTGTAATCTGACTATCCGATCTGCCATTTGTGCAATATCCAGATCATGCGTAATCACAATCAGCGTTTGCTGATATTTTTTTGCAATAACTTTTAAAAGTCCTATAACATCGTGGCTTGAAGAAGTATCAAGATTGCCAGTTGGTTCATCTGCAAGGATAATAGCAGGTTTCGCAGCTAACGCTCTTGCGATAGCTACGCGCTGTTGTTCTCCGCCGGAAAGCATAGAGGGAAACATTTCTATTTTATCTGCAATGTGAAGCGTTTCCAGTAATTCCTGAATAAACTCTTTATCTACTCTGGCTCCATCAAGGTCCAATGGGAAAGTGATATTATCATAGATTTTTAAATCCGGAATCAAATTATACTGTTGAAAGATAAATCCTACTTTTCTTCTTCGAAAAAGGGCGAGCTGTTCCTCGTTCATTTCTGAAAGATTCATACCGTCTATGATCACGGTTCCAGAAGTAGGAGAATCAAGACCACCCAGCATATGAAGAAGCGTACTTTTTCCACAGCCAGATTTTCCTATAATGGAAACAAATTCTCGCTCTTTTACTTCAAAATCTATTCCGTCTAAAGCAATTACGGTATGAGAACCAGTCTCATAATGTTTGGTTAAAAAATTTGTTTTTACGATGATATTTTCCATAGTCATTCCTCCGTTTCTATTTCTATCATAGAATAGAAAAATCACAAACCGTTCACAAAAAGAAAAAATCACAAAACTGTGATTTTCTTCATACCGTTTAATTTGGCAAATATATATAAAAAGTACTTCCCTTGTATATTTCTGACTGGACTTTTATATATCCGTTTTGCAGGGATACAATTTTTCTTGCCAGATATAATCCGATACCCACGCCCTCCGTATCATGAATCTCTGGTTCTCGATAAAATCGGTTGAATATTGTTCCCTGTCTTTCTAAAGGAATCCCTTTTCCGGTATCTGCAATACTGATCCTTGTAAAAATTTCTTCTCGTTGTACGGATATATTGATAGTGCCATTTACACTTGTATATTTAACTGCGTTATCAAGAATATTGAAAATTGCTTCTGCTGTCCACTTTTTGTCATGTTCTAAACGAAGGGTTTCTTCATATGTAACATGAATCCGGATATTTTTCTTGTCTGCTTTTGGAACAACTGCTCCAATCGCCAATGCAAGTGTTTCCTCAAGAAAGGAGTCTGATTTTTGTATCTTAATGGTTCCGGTTTCTAATCTTGACATTTTTACCATACTTTGAAGAAGAAAATCCAGTTTATCTACTTGTTTATTCATTTTTGTCAAATACTCTGTACTATCTGTCGTATTTATTTCATCAGAAAGCATTTCTTGATATAGCTTAATATTCGCAAGAGGAGTCTTTGTTTGATGTGATATATCGGATACCAACTCTTTCAAACTTTCCTTTTCTTCGTACAGTTCCTGATTTTTATGAGTATACAGATCAGAGATGCGGCATAACTTTTCATAAACCATGCCCCATAAATCGTCTTGTTCATAGACCGTTTTATTTAACTTTTTATCAGTTAATAATTCAGATAAACTAGCTTCTAATTTTTTCGTGAAATCATAAATATCTTGTTTTAGACAATGATTTTTATGCAGAAGATAGAAAATTGTCCCTATCAGCAGCAAAATAATCAAAATATATCCTATTTCCATATATACCCCATTCCATATACGTTTGAAATATAATGATGTTCTTTTGTTTCTATTTTTTTACGCAAGCGGTTAATATTAACAGCGAGAGCGTGTTTGTCCAAAAGTTCTACGCCTTCTTCCCACAGGGTTTCCAGCAGGACACAATAGGTTAGTAATTGACCTTTATGCTCAACCAGTTTTTTTAGAATACGATATTCCGTAGGTGTGATAGGACAATTTTTTTCTTTGATTTGTACAATTCCCAGTTCAAAATCAATTTTTAAAAAGCCGTCGTCATATATATTCGATTTTTTTGTTTCCCGTGACAAAATAACGGGAATTTTCTTTAACAAAATTTTCATGGAGAATGGTTTTGTCACATAATCATCTGCTCCAAGCTCATAACCATTTAAAACATCTTCTTCCAAATCCCGTGCAGAAAGAAACAATACCGAAATATTACTGCGTGCTTTTATCCATTTGCAAAATTGAAATCCATCGCCGTCAGGCAAATTTATATCCAATATTGCCATATCAAATGTGTGATTAGCGGCAAGAGATTGACCGTCTTTATAAGTATACGCACTGTAAACACGATAATTTTCCTTTTGTAAAGCTGTGCAAATAGTATGATTTAATTCTAGATCATTTTCGAGTACAAGAAGTGTATAAATAAGTCATTCCTACTTTGTATAAAATAACTATCAATATCAACAGCAGTTTTATTTTAGCTGTGAGCCTTATCATATAATTCTTGGATTCCAGCAGGAAGTTTGTTGGGAATCATCTCGTTGATTTCATCTTCATTTCCATCATCAAGAGCTTTCTGGTAATACCAGCATTTGAAATTAAGCATAGCAAGAGTTTTTTCAAGAGCTTTTAACTCTTCTTCAACAGCTGTCTTACGGACTTCAAAAAGTTCTTTTCTGTTTGCATAGGTTGAGCTTCCTTCGGATACCCATGCGAAAAACTGTTTTATGTCTTTGATTTCCAGCCCGGATTTTTTCAGGCATTCGATAACTCGGATTGCTTCGATTTCTGTATCACTGAATTGTCTGATATTGCCCTTCCGTTCCAGATTAGGAAAAAGTCCTTCTTTGTCATAGTATCTTAAGGTTGAAATGGGAAGATGAAACATCTGTGCTACTTGTCCTATTGTGTACATAGAAATAGATCCTTTCAAAAATAAAAAAGTATTGACCTAAAGTTAGGTTTAGGGACTACAATGTAACCATTATAAGTTATTTTACTTTTAAATACAAGAAAATGATAGAAAATGGGAGGAATCATTTATGATGAAAACAGAAGAACTTAAGCTGGTAACAAAGTGGGATAAGACATTTCCTAAGAGCGACAAGGTAGAACACAGAAAGGTTACCTTTATCAATAGGTACGGTATTACTCTGGCAGCGGATATGTATATACCAAAGAATGCAGATAGCAAATTACCTGCAATTGCGGTTAGCGGACCATTTGGGGCAGTGAAGGAGCAGTGTTCAGGACTTTATGCGCAGACAATGGCAAAGCGAGGATATCTTACAGTTGCGTTTGACCCATCCTTTACAGGGGAAAGCGGCGGAATGCCAAGATATATGGCATCGCCGGATATCAATACGGAAGACTTTATGGCTGCTGTGGATTTTCTATCTGTACAGGATAATGTGAATGCTGACAAAATCGGTATTATCGGTATCTGTGGATGGGGTGGTATGGCACTGAATGCAGCTGCGCTTGATACAAGAATCAAGGCGACGGTTGCTTCTACTATGTATGATATGACCAGAGTAAACGCCAATGGATACTTTGATGCTGAAAATAGTGAAGAATCCCGATATCAAAACAAGCAGGAACTGAATGCGCTCCGGACAGAAGAGTATAAAAAGGGAGCGTATTCACGCGCAGGTGGATGTTTGCCTTTGCCAGTTCCTGAGGACGCACCGTTTTTCGTAAAGGATTATAGTGAGTATTATAAGGGACGATGCTATCACGCGAGAAGCCTTAATTCCAATGAGGGATGGAATAGCATCGGATGCCAGTCTTTCATGAATCAGCCTATCCTAAAATACAGTAACGAAATAAGAAGTGCAGTACTTATCATGCATGGAGATAAGGCACATAGCTTTTATTTTGGGAAAGATGCTTATGATGCAATGATTCAGGGGAGTAAATATACAGAAAACAAGGAACTGCTGGTAATTCCCGGAGCAGTCCATACGGATCTTTATGATAATTTAGATGTGATTCCGTTTAATAAAATGGACGATTTTTTCAAGCAGAATATGTAAGGAAGAGGAATTGTTGCAGCCACACCGGTAATCCAGGAAAAGCAGTCGCTTTTGTATACTTGATATTGTTTGTTTGACTGCCTATAATATAGACATCTCTACTTTGTAGAAGGTTTGTTTGAATATATGACAGTACAGGAAGTATCAAGACGGAGTTGATTCACTATGAAAAAAATATTAATTGTTGATGACGATATACACATTGGAAATGTGCTCGAGGAAACACTTTCAAAAGAGGGTTATAAAATCTCCCGTGCTTATTCGGGGACGGAGGCATTATTGGTCTTATCTCAGTCAAAGCCAGACCTTATATTATTGGATTTAATGCTGCCGGGATTAAATGGAGAAGAGGTACTTCCGAACATAAAGGGAATACCAGTTATAGTGATAAGCGCGAAAGTGGATGTTGATAATAAAGTTGATTTATTGCTTGGCGGTGCGGCTGATTATGTAACGAAACCGTTCAATATGAAAGAGCTTTTAGCCAGGATTTTTGTACATCTTAGAAATGCCGAAAATATGCGTTCTTCTTCAGAATTGATTTTTGGAGACATTACCCTTCATACGAATACTCATATTGTAAAAATCAACGATGATATGGAAATAAAATTGACGAGGACAGAATATGCCATTTTGAAATTACTGATGCAAAATCCGACTCAGGTTGTTACAAAATCATTGCTGCTAGACCGTATCAGTACAGATACGCCAGATTGTACAGAAAGTTCCCTGAAAATGCACATTAGCAATTTAAGGAAAAAGCTGCGGGAAGTGAATAACAAGGACTATATTGAAGCGGTCTGGGGGATTGGCTTTAAAATGAAAGAAGAATAAATCTTTACTATTTCTTTACTCTTTTCTTTACCGTTTTCTTTACTATTTACAGCTATAATGCCAGTACACTAAACAAGGAGGTTATACTTTTATGGATTATGTTCTCAGAACAAATGCTTTATGCAAAAAATACAAAGATTTTAAAGCATTAAACGGACTGTCTATGAATGTTCCAAAAGGGGCAATCTATGGCTTTGTAGGGAAAAACGGTGCTGGCAAAACAACGCTTATCCGTTTGATTTGTGGGCTGCAGGAGCCTGCATCTGGCGATTATACGCTTTATGGGAGGAAAAATACGGATAAGGATATTACGAAATCCAGAAGAAGGATGGGGGCTGTTGTAGAAACTCCATCCATTTATCTTGATATGACCGCAGAGAATAACCTGAAACAGCAGTACCGTATTTTAGGGCTTCCGTCTTTTGACGGGCTGACGGAGATTTTGAAACTAGTAGGGCTTGATAATACGAGGAAAAAGAAAGCGAAAAACTTTTCTCTAGGTATGCGGCAAAGATTGGGCATCGCAATAGCTCTTGTAGGAGACCCTGATTTTCTGGTATTAGACGAACCTGTTAACGGTCTTGATCCACAGGGAATCATTGAAATCAGGGAATTGATATTAAAGCTCAATCATGAACAACAGATTACAGTATTGATTTCCAGTCATATCCTCGATGAACTTTCCAAGCTGGCAACACATTATGGTTTTATTGATAACGGATGTCTTGTAAAAGAAATGAGTGCGAAAGAGTTAGAAGCTGTTTGCAGAAAATGTGTCCGCATGGAAGTCAGCGATACGAAAGCGCTTGCACGTGTCCTTGACGGAATGGAGATTGATTATACGATCATAACGGACCAAACCGCTGATGTATATGCAAAGGTTAATATATCTCATTTAACTGTTGCATTGGCAAAAGAAAATTGCGAAGTTATTTCAATGCAGGAACGTGATGAAAGTCTTTATATCTCATTTAACTGTTGCATTGGCAAAAGAAAATTGCGAAGTTATTTCAATGCAGGAACGTGATGAAAGTCTTGAAAGTTATTATGTCAGCCTTGTAGGAGGTGAAAAAAATGCGTAAGTTGTTATCTGCTAATTTTTCTCGTCTCTGGAGAGATAAAATCTTTTGCATTTGTATGGGAGCGATGTTGATTTATTCGGTTGTATATATGCTGAATGGTTGCAGACAGGCGACCGTTGATATGGCAGAATACAATTACAGTATTGATGAATATTATTTCCACTTTGCGTTATCAATCGGTATGTTTTGTGCATTGTTTAGCAGTATGTTCTTCGGCACGGAGTATAGTGATGGAACAATCCGAAATAAAATTGTAGTTGGTCATACAAAAACTGATATTTATATTGCCAGTCTGATTACTACGATTACAGCAACTTTGTTCATGATGCTGACATGGTTGATAGGCGCATTAGTCGCTATACCTACTCTGGGTGTATGGAAAATGACTGTTTTGGAACTGTTTTCATATTTATTGATTGCGGTTATGTTCGTAATGGCTTTTTCCGGGATTTGTACATTTGTTTGTATGACAGTTACAAATAAGGCTTATATCATTATGATTTCTATGCTGTTGATTTTAGGGCTTCTTATTTTTACAAGCATGTTATATAACGGTCTTAGCCAACCAGAAACAATAAGCGGTGTTCAGATAACTTCAAATGGAATGGAAATGTCTAAACCATCCCCTAATCCGAATTATGTCAGTGGTACAATGCGTAAAGTTTATGACTTTATTCTTGATTTTTTGCCTACAGGACAAGGATTGAGAATGTGTCAGTTGCAAATCGTTCATCCCATCCGTATGATAATATCATCTGGTGTTATTACGTTTTTGACAACATTTTGTGGAATATTTATTTTTAAGAAAAAGAATTTGAGGTAAATTTAGTATGGAAGAATGGTTATGAAAATTTATATCTTACAAAAAGCTACAGAAGATTAAAGTTTTCCAATAGATTTTTAATATTGTAGGGTGATTTTTGCGGGATATCCTGTATAATAAAAGATAACTTGTATTTACAACTCCTATACTGAAGGCGATGGATATATTTATGATGGAATGACTGGTGACGTGCTGAAGATTGAACTGCGCAATGGTACAGAAATATTGAATATAAACATAATTCGGGTTAGGTTAATATAGACCATATTTGTTAGGATGTAAAAAATACACGAGGAGTTGATTGTATGAATATGAATTTTAAATGTAAATTACCCATCCCTGCTGAGGTGAAAGAAAGATATCCAGCATCAAGTGAGGTTCAAAAGATAGTTAATAATCGTAATGAAGAAATTTGTAATATAATTATGGGAAAACAACGGAAGATGTTATTGATTATAGGTCCTTGCTCAGCAGATAAAGAAGACAGTGTAATAGACTATGTTTGTCGTCTGGCAAATGTGCAGGATAAAGTAAAAGATAAGATATTTATTGTTCCACGTATATATACGAATAAACCCCGTAGTATAGGAAAAGGATATAAAGGAATGTTGCACCAACCAGATCCGGACAAGGAACCGGATCTATATAAAGGAATAGTAGCTATTCGTAAAATGCATTTAAGAGCGATTAAAGAAACGGGTTTTACTTGTGCAGATGAAATGTTATATCCTGAAAATCATAGATATTTAAACGATTTATTAGGGTATGTAGCGATAGGTGCTCGTTCTGTTGAAAATCAGCAACATAGATTGACTGCGAGTGGATTGAATATTCCAGTAGGCATGAAAAATCCTACCAGTGGCAATATTTCTATTATGATGAATTCTATTGAAGCAGCACAATATGAGCATACTTTTTTATATAGGGGCTGGGAGGTAAGTACAACGGGAAATCCATTAACACATGCTATTTTAAGAGGATATGAAAATAAGTATGGACAACATATGTCAAATTATCATTATGATGATTTACAACTGTTAAGGGAAAATTATTTTGAAAGAAATTTAAAAAATCCAGCAGTTATTATAGATACTAATCATAGTAATTCCGGTAAACGCCCTTTGGAACAGCCGCGTATTGTCAAGGAAGTATTAAATAATTGTAGATATAATGAGGATATTTGTAAACTTGTAAAAGGATTTATGATAGAAAGTTATATAAAAGATGGTGCACAGAAAATAGATGAACATATTTATGGAAAATCAATAACGGACCCTTGTTTAGGATGGGATAAAACTGAACGGTTAATTTATGAAATGGCAGAATTATTATAAAATAAACCCGAATTATTCATGAGACTCTAATATCCTCATGATAATCCGTTATCTTGTTTTTGAAGCAGAAAGCAATGTCAGCGAATATAGCTTTTACCTAATAGTCTGTACCATTGCGCAGTTCAATCTTCAGCATGTCACCAGTCATTCCATCCGTATGATAATATCATCGGTTGTTATTACGTTTTTGACAACATTTTGTGGAATATCTATTTTTAAGAAAAAGAATTTGAGGTAAATTTAGTATGGAAGAATGGTTATGGGCTTTCGTCGGTATTATGGCGCTGATAATGGTTGCCTTGTTTATGAAAATTTATATCTTACAAAAAGCTGCAAAGGAAATAGCGAATGCCTTTGCCGACAGGCTCATGACCGATACAAATACTCTTATTGACATTTCTTGTAACGACAGATATATGCGTAAGTTAGCAAATGCTATAAATATAGAGCTTCGTAAACTTCGCATAGAACGGCACAGATTTTGGCAAGGCGATATGGAATTAAAAAATGCCGTTACAAATATTTCTCACGATTTACGGACACCGCTTACGGCTATATGTGGTTATTTGGAATTGCTGGAAAAAGAAGAAAAAACGGAAACGGTCAATCACTATATCGGAATTATTAAAGACCGTGTAGATATTTTGACACAGCTTTCAGAGGAACTTTTCCGATATTCCGTTATTATTTCAACGAAAGATCATACCATAAAGGAACAGGTTGTTATGAATACCGTATTGGAAGAAACCATTGCGGCATTTTATACTGTTTTAACAGAACGAAATATTGTGCCTGAGATACAAATGTGTGAAAAGAAGATACTGCGAATGCTTGACCGCTCGGCTTTATCTCGTGTGGTTTCTAACCTAATCAGTAATGTTATAAAATACAGCGATGGAGATTTGAAAATCGTTTTATCAGAGAACGGAAAGATAACTTTTTCAAATAGGGCTTCCGGATTAGATGAGATACAGGTGGGAAGATTGTTCGACCGTTTCTACACTGTAGAATCTGCCAGAAAATCAACAGGTTTAGGATTGGCAATTTCTAAAACCCTTGTTGAGGAAATGAATGGAACCATATCAGCAGAATATGAAAATGGCAGGTTAAGTGTCCATATCTTTTTCCCGGAATGATTTTGCAAGATGGATATAAAGTTTATTTTATCAGGGGAGTGGAGGAGAAGTCATGGGATTTATGAGAATTTGTTCGTTGGTAGAGAATACAAGTAACTGTGGAATGAGAACAGCGCATGGTTTATCATTTTATATTGAAATAAGGCTACCGCAATCCCACTGGCTTTAGACGATGGGGTAAGGTAGCCAAAAGAGGCGGTATCTGTTATACTTGCGTTATGGGAACATGGAAATCTAAAAACAGACATAAGTATTTATTACAGTACCATAT
>ERZ808035.653-NODE-653-length-26871-cov-6.507128_pt1 | contig 26871 bp, 37 predicted proteins | sample MGYA00380189_ERZ808035 | MGnify/ENA primary metagenome ERZ808035 (study PRJEB31490, sample SAMN06133407) | mouse gut metagenome | isolation source: M5_1 | host: mice | place: China: Chengdu | collected 2015-05 ...
CCGGAAAACCTTGATTTTCCGGGCTTTTTGAGCCGTTTTGATAAAATTTAACGCTTGCTGAACTGCGGAGCGCGACGGGCCGCTTTGAGGCCGTATTTCTTTCTCTCCTTCATACGAGGATCTCTTGTCAGATAACCGGCTTTCTTCAAAGTAGGTCTGTAATCTCCATCTGCCTGAAGCAAAGCTCTCGCAATACCATGTCTGATCGCGCCGGCCTGGCCTGTATAACCGCCGCCTTTAACTGTGATGATCGCATCAAACTTATCTACGGTATCTGTTGCCGCAAGAGGCTGACGAACGATAACCTTCAACGTCTCTAAACCGAAATAATTGTCAATGTCTCTCTTATTGATCGTGATCTGACCCTTACCCGGTACTAAATACACTCTGGCAATAGATTTCTTTCTTCTGCCTGTGCCATAATATTTTGCTTCTGCTTTCGCTGACTTAGCCATTCTTATTTTCTCCTTTCAGTCCCAGTGAATTAAAATGTTAATACTTCCGGCTTCTGTGCTGCCTGCTGATGTTCCGGTCCGGCATATACATGAAGCTTCGTGTACATTTGTCTTCCCAAAGGTCCTTTTGGAAGCATACCCTTTACTGCGTGCTCTACAACCCGCTCAGGATGCTTGTTCAACATCTCTTTCAAAGTGGTCTCTTTCATACCGCCTACATAATCTGAGTGATGATAATAAATTTTCTGGTCTAACTTCTTGCCTGTCACTTTCACCTTCTCGGCATTCACTACGATCACATAATCGCCTGTATCAATATGCGGTGTAAAGATCGGTTTATTCTTGCCTCTGAGCACCTTAGCAACCTCAGATGATAAACGGCCGAGTGTCATATCTGTCGCGTCAACTACATACCATTTTCTTTCGATTGTAGCCGGACTTGCCATAAATGTCTTCATTGTAATCCTCCATTCTTACTGAACCTGCAAATTTGAGCGTAAACACAAATCTGCCTGTGAAAAAATATTTCTCACAGTACGATCTTCATACTTATGATTGTCTTTCGACTGTTTGTGCTGTCTCTCCGGTTCTTCACGCGGATGTCCGGGCCGCACTCACCAACCTTCGTGACAACGGGTTGTATTTCTTACATTAACTGTAAGATCTGATATTTAAAATGTCTCTGCCGGGGCTTTGGCATAACATTTTTAAACACTGTCACAGTTACCTATTATATTATACGTGTCCGCGTGTGTCAACCATTTTTTGCCTTGAATTTGCGCTTGTTTTCGTGTTTCGAAGTGTAAAGTTCATTTCCACTTTATCCCTTTGTTTTCAAGATTCCAAACCCTCATCCAGATACTCAATCTGCATCAGCGTAAGCCCGCAGGCAGGCGCAGTAGGTCCGGCTGTCTGCCTGTCTCCTGCTTCCAGGATCTCCTGCACTTTCCGGGGCGGAATATGCCCTCTTCCCACATCTATCAGTGTTCCTGCTATGATCCGTACCATATTGTAAAGGAATCCGCGGCCGGATACGCGGATCACGATTTCTCTGCATTCCGCCTTGCCGCCTTGCACCGCCGCACTATCGTCTTTTACACCGCAGTCCGCCTCTTTTTCTCCTGTCGGATCAAGGCCCTTCTCTGCTCCTTCTCCCCTGTTCATGCCCCCGTATTCAGTCCGTTCTTCCCGCACTTCCACGCAGTCCACCTGCCTGACAGTAGTCTCCACCTGTGCCTCCGCACTGCAAAAGCTTTTAAAATCATGTATTCCCACCAGATATTCCGCCGCCTGCCGCATCAGGGAAACATCCAGCGGTATATATGTAAAATGGGAATAAAACCTTTTCGTCGGAAGCGGAAAAGGGGCACAGTAGATCCGATACTCGTAGGTTTTGCGGCTGGCACAGCGGCGTGGATGGAACTTCCCGTCCACCTCCTCGGATTTCTGTATTCTGATGTCCTCTGGCAGACGCCTGTTTAACGCATAAGAAATCTTATCAGCGGGAATCGGGCTTTCCGTGTCAAAAACGGCCACATTGCCCAATGCATGAACGCCGGAATCCGTGCGGCTGGCACCAATCACCTCGATCTTTTCTCCCAGAAGCTCAGAAAGGCATCTGTTCAAGATGCCTTCTATTGTCTCTCCATTCGGTTGTACCTGCCATCCATGATAATTTGTCCCGTCATAGGCGACAGTTAATCTGATTCTCTTCATCTTCCCTCCGTCACAGATAAATCCTGATTACCACACACAGCGCAAAATACGCCGCCAGTACACCATAGGCGATCCGATCCCGGCCTGCGTATCTCAAAGGCTTCATCTTCGTCCTGTTCTCTCCGCCCCGATAGCACCGTGCCTCCATAGCCATGGCAAGGTCATTTGCCCGGCGGAAAGCAGAGATAAACAGCGGTACGAGAAGGGGCACCATAGCCCTGGCCTTCTTGATCAGGTTTCCGCTCTCGAAATCTGCGCCTCTGGCAATCTGCGCCTTCATGATCTTATCTGTCTCCTCCAGCAGAATCGGAATAAACCGCAGTGCAATGGACATCATCATCGCTACTTCGTGCACTGGAACTTTGCACACTTTCAGCGGCTTCATCAGCTTCTCCATGCCGTCCGTCAGACTGTTTGGCGTGGTAGTCAATGTCATCACCGATGAACCGATAATCAGAAAAGACAGCCGCACAGCCATCATCACCGCCAGGTGAAGTCCTTCTCTTGTAATTCTGAATTTCCAGAAAGACACCAGCACCTCACCCGGCGTCAAAAACAGGTTAAAAACCACTGTGATCAGCAGGATAAAAACGATCGCCCTCATACCTTTTACCATAAATTTAAAAGGCACATTGGACAACTTGATCATCACGGCCAGAAAAACAGCCGCCGCCACATAGCCTACCCAGCTTTTTACCACAAAAAGCGACACGATAAAGCAGACTGTCGCAATCAGTTTTACACGCGGGTCCAGTTTATGAATGACAGAATCTGTCTGATAATACTGGCCCAATGTAATATCTCGTAACATAATTTATTCCTTCTTTCCAAACACCTCAGGGGATTTTCTCAGCTTTGTTCATTCACTTTCCAAGTGCCTGCATGATCTCCTGTGCCGCTTCTCTGATCGTGGTAGCGTCTGTGCGCACCGGCATTCCTCCCTCATGAAGCGCCTGCATAATGTATGTGACCTGAGGCGCCGCAAGCCCAATCTCTTCCAGTTCCCGATAGTGTTTAAAGACCTCTTTCGGCACATCATCATACAGCACGCTGCCTTGATTCATCACAATGATTCGTTCCACATATTTGGCCACATCTTCCATACTGTGGGACACGAGAATCACGGTAATACCTGTCTCCTCTTTCAGTCTGGCAATCTGGTCAAGGATCTCATCCCGACCCTTGGGATCCAGCCCGGCCGTAGGCTCATCCAAAATGAGTACCTCCGGTTTCATGGCAAGCACGCCTGCAATGGCTACTCTCCGCTTCTGCCCTCCTGACAGATCAAAAGGTGACTGATAGAAATATTCATCCTCAAGCCTCACCTGCTTGAGCGCGGCATAGGCTCTCAACTCCGTTTCCTTCTGGCTCAGTCCCAGATTCTTCGGTCCGAAGCATACATCTTTAAAGACATCTATTTCGAACAGCTGATGCTCCGGATATTGAAAGACCAGACCGACCTTACTGCGCAGTTTCTTCTTATTATAATCTTCGGCATGAATATCTTCCCCGTTAAAATAAATACTGCCGCCGGTAGGCTTGATCAGCCCGTTCAGATGCTGCACCAGTGTAGACTTACCGGAGCCGGTATGCCCGATCAGCCCGATGAACTGCCCGTCCGGAATCACAAGATTGATATCCTTAAGCGCATGTACCGCAAGTGTAGTGTCATCACCGTATACATAATTTACATGATCTAAGATAATTGACATTATGCTGTCCTTTCATCTGTTTTCTGCCGTTTCCACTTGTTCCTGTTTTTATTTGCTGTCGTCTTCATTTGCTGTCATTTCCATTTGCTGTCGTCTTCGCTTATTTTCATTTGCTGCCGTTTTTATTTGCTGTCGTCTTCACTTATTTTCATTTACCGCTGTTTCCATTGGCTGTCGTTTTCACTTGCTGCCGTCTTCACTTATTTTCATTTACCGCTGTTTCCATTGGCTGTCATTTCCGTTTGCTGTCGTTTCCATTTGCTGTTATTTTCATTTGCTACCGTTTCCATTTTAGAACTACATACAAATACCTGCCTGCAAGTGTTTGTAATATCTTTTGATGCAATGCTTGCTTTCAGAACTTTAATTCTATATGACATCTTAAGCAGCCACGGAAAATACTTTACACAATGTTTCGGCTATTTATTTTACAGATTGTCCCGCCTTAAGCAGTTCCTTCGTCAATTCCTCCACCGTCAGAATCCCGTTTGGCAGATTCACCCCCATCTTTTGCAGTTCATGGGCAAGCAGCGTCACCTGGGGCACATCCAGCCGTAGTTCCTTCAACTTCTCCACCTGTGAAAAAATCTCCCGCGGCGTTCCCTGCATGGCTATTTTTCCTTTATCCATAACAAAAACTTTATCGGCATGAATAATCTCTTCCATATAATGGGTGATCAGTACCACCGTAATGCCTTCCACATCGTTTAAGCCTCTCACGGCGCGAACCACTTCCTTGCGTCCGTTGGGATCAAGCATTGCGGTAGGCTCGTCCAGGATAATACACTTCGGATGCATGGCAATCACACCCGCAATAGAAACACGCTGCTTCTGTCCGCCTGATAGCTTATTCGGTGAAAATTTGCGGTAAGCATACATTCCTACTGCTTTCAGGCTCTCTTCCACGCGCTCCCAGATTTCCTCCGTAGGCACACCCATATTTTCCGGGCCGAATCCCACATCCTCCTCCACTACCTGGCCGATGATCTGATTGTCAGGATTCTGAAAAACCATCCCCGCTTCCTGCCTGATATTCCATAAGTCCTTATCATCCTGCGTATTCATGCCGTCCACCCACACAGTTCCCTCTGTGGGATAAAGAATGGCATTGATGTGCTTGGCCAGCGTAGACTTTCCGGAACCGTTATGCCCCAGGATCGCCACGAAATCTCCCTGTTCCACATCCAGGTCCACTTCATCCACCGCGCGGGTAATTCCCTCCACATTGCCTTCCTCATCACGCCGTATATATTCAAATACCAGTTGTTCTGTTCTGATAATTCCCATTTACTCTGTAAACTCCTGCCATATAACAAAATCACTGCTTTTCTTCGCTATTATACTAATTAATCCCCGAAAACACAAGTTTTTCCTTAGATACCATTTTTATTTTGTGCTATAATGATGCTGTCCACTCTTTGGGGCACACTTCGCTGTCACAATTCAGGCAGTACGCATTATTAACTCTCAAAATCGCATACAGAGCGATTTTACTCGCGGAATAGTGCCAGGCTGAACTGATACTTATTAACTGCCAGAAGTACAGCCTGCTCTTGACATTTGCTATCATTTTCAACTTAATCCCCAAAGCGGAGGAATTTCCTTTATCATAAACAACATGAAAAATCTTTGATTTTTCAACCTAATCATCATATATTAAGGAGACGACACTAATGTCACAAAATAAATCTTCAAAAAAAGTTCCCTCAACACTAAAGGAATTTTTACACATTGCCGCCAAACCACTTTTCTTTCTTCTGTTTCTGATCATGGTGTGCTCTTTTCTTGCGCATTACCTTACCGGTTCGGAAACTCTGGAAGAATATGCCCGTGCAAACCCGGATATAGCCTATGGAAACGCTGCCTCTACGTTGACAGACGAAACTCCCGGCACCGCGCAAAAGTCCTCTGCTGACGGTGATATCTCCGGTACTGCTCAGAGTTCCTCCGCTGATAGTAATACCTTTGCAGGCGGCAATATCTCCGATACACCCTGGCACTCCTCTGCAACTGGAAATGTCTCTGATGCGCCTGATGATTCTGTCCCGGCTGACTCAACCGCCGCAGAATCAGATCCTGCCGTGGCAGCCGGAACATCAACCGCCACTTCGGCATACGATACTATGAAAAGCACTTCCGGGGAAAATAATGATATGACAGAATCCACAGATCGAACCACTTATCAGACCGGTTTCTATTATGAGCCTTTAAGTGAAGAAATCAAACAGCGGATCACCGGTATTTCCTATCCCGAAACCGGCTGCACCGTACCTTATGAAGATTTGAATTATGTGAGTCTGCTCTATATAGACTTCAACGGTGAGGAACAGACGGGCGAACTGATTTGTAATAAGGCAATCGCTCAGGATATGGTAGAAATTTTCTATGAATTATACAGAAATCAGTATCAGATCGAGCGAATCCGCCTGATTGACGAATATGAAGGCGATGATACCCGATCCATGGAAGACAACAATACATCCTGCTTTAATTACCGGGTCGTTGACGGAACTACCAAGCTGTCTAAACACGCACTCGGCTGTGCAATCGATATCAATCCGTTTTACAATCCTTATGTGGTCTTCAACCGCCCCACAGCCGGCGAAACCTATATATCCCCCAGAGGAAGTGAGATTTACGCCGACCGCTCACAGAGCTTTCCTTATAAGATCGACGAAAACGATCTGTGTTACAAACTATTTACTGAGCACGGTTTTACCTGGGGCGGCAACTGGAATTCCAGCAAAGATTACCAGCACTTCCAGATCACACTACCCTGATAAGGAATTTGCCCTACGCAAAAAATGCTATGGCCTCTGAACATACAGAAACCATAGCATTCTTTTATTGCTTTGCTCTTTTTAACCTTATATTATTTATTGCAGTAACGACAGTGCCCCCTGATTGCTCTGATTTGCCTGTGCAAGCATGGACTGTCCAGCCTGAGCCAGAATGTTATTATTGGCATATTTCACCATCTCTGTGGCAATATCCGTATCCCTGATCGCCGACTCCGCCGATGTGGTGTTCTCAATTATGTTATCCAGGTTACTGATCGTGTGTTCCAGCCGGTTCTGTATAGCACCCAGCTTAGAACGTTCCTCCGACACGTCAAAGATCGCACTTTTTGCAAAGGCATTCAAAGCCTGAAAATAGCGGACATCAGGTGCTTTGTCAGACAAAGCTTCTTCCGTACCACCTGTTGTACCAGCCAGATAATCCGTTGTCAACCGGTTTTTCACATTCTCATCTGTAATGGCATCATATGAAAAGCTATGGAAAGCAGTCAGATCTTCTGCTCCCAAAAGATGCGTATGTCCCGGTGATCCCCATGGTTGAACCATGCTCTTATCCCAATATTCCTGTTTGGCATAAGTGCTGTTCTGCGGTATCCAATATGCAATTACTCCCGGCGGATAAGGCGCAGTTGACGGATGTGGATTATCTACCTTATTACACAGCGGACTGTTATTATTTGTCTGATAATAGGTTCCTTTCGCAAGTGCACTGGCAATCAGATCGTTCGTACACATGTTACGAATCGTAATACCGATGTGCTGCCCGGATTCAGCTCCTACCTGCAGTCCTTTGTTTGAAAAAGATCCATCCAGCAGCTTCTGCTCATTGAATGTCGTAGTGGACTGTACCCGATCAATCTCACTCATCAGCTGTCTGACTTCCATCGTAATATATTCTCTGTCTACTGTCGTTAATGTCCCATTGGCTCCCTTAACTGCCAGTTCTCCCATACGCTGCAACATATCATGGACTTCATTCAAAGCCCCCTCTGCCGTCTGTACACAGGAAATACCATCCGCCGCATTAGCTGATGCCTGTGTAAGCCCTCTCATCTGACGACGCATTTTCTCTGATATGGATAATCCTGCTGCATCATCTGCCGCACGATTGATCTTATATCCCGAAGACAGTTTCTCCGTAGATTTCGCCTGATTTGCGTTCGTCAAATTAAACATGCGATTTGCATTCATCGCTGTTAAATTGTGTTTTATAACCATAGGCTTCCTCCCTGAAAATTTTGCGGCTTCCTTGCCGCTGTCTGATACTGAAAAGTATAAAATCTCCTCAGCCTTACTTTAAAATACACAAAAGATTATATAGCTATATTTATATATCGGAAAGAATATGATACTTTATTATAGCATTTTAAAACAATTCAGAAAATTCTGACAATTTAAAGTAAACCTGCTTTAGAAAAATAAAGCGCACTTTGATTTATTTGCAAGACTCTTTCATAACAAAAAAAGAATTCCGAAAAGCTTATCACTCTCCGGAATTCCCTCTTAATCTTATTATTCTATTGTAGAAGAATTACAGTTCAAATACAGACATGCTGTTATCCATCTGGTTAGAAATGCCCTTAAGCTCATGAGCCTCTTCTGCAATCTCACTGATGATGCCGCTGATCTCTGTAACAGAAGCGGATGTCTGCTGCGTGCTTGCCGCATTCTCCTGTGCAATTGCTGACAGGTTCTGAACAGTATCAACAACACTGCTTCTTGCCTCATTGATCTTGTTCGTCTTAACGGATACTTCATCAATCACATTAAGCGACTGCTCTACTTCTTCGATCAGAGAAGAAACCTGTGCATTTGTATTTGTTACGTTCTGGCTCTGCTGTTCCATCATCTCTTTAACTTCATTCATGGTAAGAACAGACTTATTGGAATCCTCAATCAAGGAGAGGATAATTCTCTCAATCTGTCTTGCAGACTCATTGGACTGCTCAGCCAGTTTCTGAATCTGTGCTGCAACTACTGCGAATCCTCTACCCTGCTCTCCTGCACGTGCCGCCTCGATAGATGCATTCAAGGACAGTAAGTTGGTCTCTTCCGCAATATTTGTGATCAACGCTGTAGCTTCTTTGATCTTCTGAGCCGACTCGTTGGTAACATTCGTCTGCTCATAGATAATATTGATAGATTCGCCTGTCTGCGTATTGCTCTCCTGCAGTTCACGGATCGCCTGAATAACTGTCTCACCGCGTTCCTTCATCAATTGAGCTTTCTGGTTCAGGTTATCCAGTTCAGAAGACATTTCCTCGATCATATTACCCATTAAAATAATATTCTCTGTAGCATTCTGTGTCTCTTCAGCCTGGGAGCCTGCACCGATCGCAATCTCGTTTACAGCCTTCTCCATCTGCTCTACATGATCGCTTGTAACGCTTGTTCTGTCACGCATCTTATCTGATGCATCCAGCAGCGATCTGCTTTCTCTGATAACACCGGACACGATATCTGCAAGATTCGTCTGCAGCTTCTGAATCGCACGGCTGATATCACCGATCTCATCCTTGTGCGCCAACATACTCTGATCAACTTCAAAGTTCAGCTTACCTTCAGAAACCATCAAAACAGAATTTACACCATCTGTCAGTCGCTTGGACATCTTGCCAACGATCATCATGATCAATGCCATACATATAAGCATTAAAACAACTGTCGCAACTGCAATCAAAATAATGATTGAACGAATCTCCGCCTTGGCTGCTTCACTCTGCATACCGGCGAAAACCATACCTACAACAGCATTTGTTTCGAAATCAAATAACGGTATGTAATATCCAAAATACTCATGCTCTGCAACGACTGCATCCGTGGCAAAGAATTCCTCGCCTTTCTCCAAAACAGCCTCAACCGCTCTCGGTCCTGCCTTAGTGCCGAGCAGACGCTGTCCATCTGCACCGATTACAGATGTCATGTACCTGGTGTCCCCATAAAAAATCGTAACATCGATATTGGCATCAGCTTTAATATCATCTGCCAAATCCACAGTCTGGGAGATGTTGAAATCACCTTTCACTAACTCGTCATTCTCATTCAGTCTGTACGGCTCGTTATTCAGTTTCCTGAATGTTGCACGCACCGCGATCGCTGTACCACGCAGACCATTCTCAATATTTGATGTCAGAACAGCCTCAATTCGCTTACTGCTGATCATAATGATCAATACGCCCAGCAGTACCAACGGTACAAGCGCGATTAAAAGGATTTTTTGTTTCATTTTCATCTCTTGTTCCTCCACTACCCCTTCATTATTATTTAATACACTATTGGTATTATACCATACTTATGAATAAAATCTATAACAAAATTTGTTTTTGGTGCATTTTTCCACACTTTTTACACAGAACAAATTTCCGTTCCAAGCACTTTCGCGTTACATTACAGAGAACCCTGTGCAATGCACAGGGTTCCTGACTTTATGATCTGATTTATACAAGCTCAAGTACGACTTCCATCGCAGCATCACCCTTACGGGGACCTATCTTAATGATTCTCGTATATCCACCGTTACGGCTTGCATATTTAGCGCCATATTCGTCAAAAAGTTTTGCAGCCAAGTCAACTTCCTTGGTTCCTTTCTTTCTGCCGGCAGCCGCTGCAGGTACTTCCTTCACAGGATATAATACCTTGAGCATCTGTCTTCTGGCATGAAGTCTGGAAGGCATATCTTTCCTGATCTCCTTCTCTACCGTATCAAATACGGTCACTTTCTTGCCGTCTACGACTTCTTTCACTCGCTTGCCATCCTTGTCCTTACGAGGTACTTTCGCCGTAACCTTGACAGTTTCAAAGTTGTCTTTCTCTTTCACTGCCAGTGCGATCAGACCTTCAGCAATCTTGCGCACTTCTCTCGCTTTGGACTCTGTGGTAACGATCTTTCCATGGTACAGCAATGCTGTAACCTGACTTCTTAATAATGCTTTTCTCTGGTCAGATGTTCTGCCGAGTTTTCTGTATTTTGCCATAACAGGCTCCTTTCTCACTGGGGAGTTCTCTCCCGCATCATGGTGTACATCCGGCCACGCACTTCGGACTTACTTACCGAATGTATTGATTGTTCCATTCATGAGCAGGCGCATCGGTGCTCCTTGGACTTATCCGCCGCGCCTTCATATGTTGGATCAGGCCTCATCACTTGGATTAAGCTGCAGGCCCAACTCTTTCAGCTTCGCCAGAACTTCCTCCAGAGACTTACGGCCGAGGTTACGCACTTTCATCATATCCTCGGAAGTCTTGTTGGTCAGTTCCTCCACCGTATTAATACCGGCTCTCTTCAAGCAGTTATAGGAGCGGACAGACAATTCCAGTTCATCTATACTCATCTCCAATACCTTTTCTTTCTCATCGTCCTCCTTCTCAACCATAACTTCTGCAGTTTTGGCATTTTCGGATAAATCGATAAAAAGGCTTAAATGTTCGCTCAGTACTTTTGCAGCCAGACTGACTGCTTCATCAGGAACAAGTGTCCCGTTGGTAAATACATCCAGTGTCAGCTTATCAAAATCAGTGATCTGGCCGACACGGGTATTCTCCACGGTCACATTAACTCTCTCAACAGGCGTATAAATGGAATCAATCGCGATCACACCGATGGGGAGATCTTCCGTCTTGTTCCGGTCGGAACTGACATAGCCTCTTCCCTTCGTGATCGTAAGTTCCATATATAATTTCGTGTCTTTACCACACAGTGTAGCAATCACCAGATCGGGATTCAAAATCTCGATATCCTGATCGACCTGGATATCCGACGCTCTGACAATTCCTTCACCTTCATACTCGATGTATGCAGTCTTAGGCTCATTGGTATCGCTGCTATTCTTGATTGCAAGGCTCTTGATGTTCATGATAATCTCTGTCACATCTTCCTTCACTCCGGGAATAGAACTGAATTCATGTAAAACGCCTTCGATTTTCACTTGGCTGACCGCTGCACCCGGTAATGAAGAAAGCATGATTCTTCTAAGAGAATTACCAAGGGTAATACCGTAGCCCCTCTCCAAAGGCTCAACTACGAATCTACCATACTTTTTATCTTCTGAGATTTCCGCAACCTCAATGTTAGGTCTCTCAAACTCAAACACGCAAATACCCTCCTTTGCGAACGCCATGCTAAACTACTCTCTTCAATTCCTTTAAAACTTCTTTTCGTCTTATTATTTAGAGTACAACTCGACAATAAGCATCTCGTTGACCGGCACATCAATCATTTCTCTCGCAGGAAGATATTTGATTGTTCCTTTCATTGCCTCCTGATCTACTTCGATCCACTCAGGAACAAGTCTTCCACCTGTTATTTCGAGGATATCTTTATATCTCTGTAAGGATCTGGACTTCTCCCTTACTTCGATCACATCGCCTGCTTTAACCAGATAAGACGGAATATTAACTGCCTTACCGTTTACAAGAAAATGCTTGTGGCCAACTACCTGTCTGGCCTCTCTTCTTGTTCTTGCAAAACCCATTCTAAAAACAACACTGTCTAATCTGCTCTCCAGCATGACCATCAGGTTCTCACCGGTCATACCTTTCATTCTTTCAGCCTTCTTATAATAGTTTCTGAAAGGCTTCTCAAGTACACCATAGATAAATTTAGCTTTCTGTTTCTCGCGGAGCTGAAGGCCATACTCGCTGATCTTCTTACCTGCTCTCGCTGATGTTCTGTTAGATTTCTTATCATATCCTAAAAAAGTAGGATCTAAATCAAGTGATCTGCATCTCTTCAATACTGGAACTCTGTTAACTGCCATTGTTTTTGGCTCCTCTCATCATTTTTTTGTTTACAACGCCTATACTGACGCCTTCTTCCAAAGCTCTCAACTACTTTGCCGGAAAAACTGTGCTCTCTCACTTCTTCCGAACAAAGTATAGAATTTCTTATGCAGCGTTTTCTGCTGCATTAGAAGTTCTCTTTGTCAAACGAAACTTAGAAAATCTTCGCGAAACGGCCTCTGCCGTGAGTGATTAGATTTTCTTTTCGTTTTACTATACGCGGCGGCGCTTAGGCGGGCGGCATCCGTTGTGAGGTACCGGTGTTACGTCACGGATACTTGTCACTTCCAGACCACATGCCTGTAATGCACGGATTGCAGCCTCACGGCCTGAACCCGGTCCTTTAACCATTACATCTACTGTCTTTAAGCCATGGATCAGCGCAGCCTTTGCTGCTGTCTCTGCAGCCATCTGTGCTGCATATGGAGTAGATTTCCTTGAACCTCTAAAACCAAGACCACCGGCGCTTGCCCAGCTCAACGCATTACCCTCTGTATCTGTCAAGGTAACAATCGTATTGTTAAAGGAAGACTGGATATGTGCCTGTCCACGTTCAACGTTTTTCTTTACACGCTTTTTTGTCACTTTTTTGGTAACTTTTTTAGCCATAATAAACTAACCTACTTTCTCATATTTATACTTTTGGTTTCATGTTATTTCTTCTTGTTTGCTACTGTTCTCTTAGGACCTTTTCTTGTTCTTGCGTTGGTCTTTGTCTTCTGACCGCGAACCGGCAGACCCTTCCTGTGGCGGATACCTCTGTAGCATCCGATCTCCTGAAGACGTTTGATGTTAAGCGCGATCTCTCTTCTCAGATCACCTTCCACCATATAGTCTTTGTCGATCACTTCGGCAAGTCTCTTCACCTCGTCGTCAGTCAACTCTCTGACACGGGTGTCAGGATTCACATTTGCTGCCTCCAGAATTTTATTGGAGCTTGCTCTTCCTATACCATAAATATAGGTAAGTCCGATCTCCACACGTTTTTCTCTCGGTAAATCAACACCTGCAATACGAGCCATTTACGTTTCCTCCATTTTCTTTACGTTTCATCGCGGGCAGACCCGCTTTACTAATTGATTGGGGCAGTTCACCGCCCAACCGGATCAGGTATCCGATCTATCCAAACACTTTGCTGGTATCAAAAAGTAATCTCCCATAGGCTCTATACTCTATATATGATCAGTGCCGCTATTTCCGTACATGGAAAAAGAACGGTACTGCAGCCGCTCATTTTTTGGTAAGAACCCCGTTATAAACTCAAATTGTTCGGGGATTAACCTTGTACCTGTTTGTGTTTCGGATTCTCACAGATCACTCTGATCTTTCCTTTTCTTTTAATGATTTTGCACTTTTCGCAAATCGGTTTTACTGATGATCTTACTTTCATCTCAAACCCTCCTTTCAAAAAAGACCGTTTCATATTATAACACCATAACCATGATTTGGCAAGGGTTTTTCCCGATCTTTCTCATTTTCGGCAATTACCTGTCCTGCTGTCTGGTCTGCCACAGGTAAACTTGTTCAACCGTCAGTTTTACTGTCACAATTTACGTCTTTTCCTTCGAATTTTCTCCTATTTGTCACGCCAGATAATTCTGCCCTTGGACAAGTCATAGGGTGATAACTCTAACGTTACTTTATCGCCGGGCAGGATCCTGATGAAATTCTGACGCAGCTTTCCGCTTATGTGTGCCAGAACCACATGTCCGTTTTCCAGTTCCACCTGAAACATGGTGTTAGGTAACTTTTCAATGACTGTTCCTTCGATTTCAATTACATCAGCTTTAGACATTTGCTTCCTCCTGATACATTTTGATCATTCTCTTGATTTCCAAATCCTTCCAACCATCCGCTGTTTTCTCAAGACGCATTTTCTTTATAAGCTGAATATGCTTCCTGTTTTTCTTTTTTGGTCTGTCCACGGTTCTGTTCCGGCCGTCAGCTAAATATACATATTCATCATCTTCTCCGATTATGACATAAATCTGCCGCCGGTCATGTCCCGCTTTCGAAGACGCCAACATTCCGATCATACTGCTTTCCACTCCCGATTCTGCATTTCACTGTGGCTGTTCTCATACACTGCCTGCGATGCCGCTTTGACCGGCTTACCCAAAGCACATTTTCAGGTTTTCTTCTGTCCCTCTTACGGTATTTTCCCCATAGTCAGAATCTCTGGATCACCCTCGGTGATCAGTACGGTATTTTCATAGTGTGCTGACAGGGAATCATCTGCCGAAACTACCGTCCAGTCGTCATCCAGCCAGTCCACATCACCGGTTCCCATATTGATCATCGGTTCGATGGCCAGGGTCATACCCGGTCTCAATTTTACGCCTCTTCTCCGCTGGGAAAAATTCGGAATCTGTGGATCCTCATGCAGACGTGTGCCGATTCCGTGTCCTACCAGCGCCTCCACGATCCCGTATCCATAACTGTTCACATACGCTGCAATGGCATTGGAAATATCGTGCAGATGTCTTCCTGCCCTCGCCATTTTGATCCCTTCATAAAAGCTCTGTCTGGTCACTTCGATCAACTGCCGGGCTGCCGGGGAAATTTCACCCACTGCATGTGTCCTTGCCGCATCCGAATGATACCCCTGGTAGATCAGTCCTGTGTCCAGACTGACGATATCGCCTTCCTGTATAATACGGTTCTCCCTGGGAATGCCATGTACGACTTCCTCATTCACGGAGACACATACCGAAGCCGGATAACCCTGATAATGCAGAAAGTTCGGCGTACAGCCATAGCTCCGGATGATTTCCTCACAGACCCGGTCTATCTCCTTCGTGGAAATTCCCGGACGTATTATCCCGGCCAGTTCGTCATGTACCTGTCCGAGCAGTCTGCCCGCTTCCCGCATCAGTTCTATTTCTCTGGGAGATTTTATTGTTATTGCCATTTTACGTCATGCCTCACTGCTCTTTCCCAAAAATGAGTTAATCCAGAATTGCTGTCACGGCCGCAAATACATCCTTCATGTCCTGCGTACCATCCACTGTTTTAAGCACCTCTTTTGCGCTGTAAAACTCAATCAGCGGCTGGGTCTGCTCATGATAGACATTCAGGCGGTTCTGCACCGTCTCAGGCTTGTCGTCGTCACGAAGCACCAGTTCCTGCCCGCAGGCATCACAGATTCCCTCCGCTTTAGGCGGTACATGCTCGATATGGTAAGTTGCCCCGCAGGACAGACAGGCACGTCTGCCGCCCATTCTTTTTACGATATTTTCATCCGGCACATCCACATTAATGGCATAATCAATCTGATCGCCAAGCTCTGTCAGCGCTTTATCCAGTACATCAGCCTGCGGAATCGTTCTCGGAAATCCATCCAGTACATATCCGTTTCTGCAATCCTCCTGTGCAACTCTGTCAAGAAGAATCTTAACCGTCAGCTCATCCGGAACAAGCAGTCCCTGATCCATATATTTCTTCGCTTCCATGCCAAGTTCCGTGCCGTTCTTGATGTTTGCACGAAAAATATCACCTGTTGAGACATGGGGAATTCCATATTTTTCAGCGATCATTTTTGCCTGCGTGCCCTTGCCTGCGCCGGGGGCACCCAACATAATTATCTTCATACTCTCCTCCGTTCCCTTACCCCTGTACGGGGATAAATGTAAGGGACGCACAAGGTATCCTGCTCGTCCCCACAATTCTCATATTCATTAGTCGTTTAAGAATCCTTTATAATTACGAACCAGCATCTGAGATTCGATCTGTTTGATCGTCTCAAGAACAACGCTTACGATAATAATAAGGCTTGTTCCACTGAAAGATACGCTTGCACCGAAAATTCCGTTGAAGAAATACGGCACTACGCACACGATCGTAAGTCCGACTGCGCCAATGAAGATAATATAGGTGAGCACCTTATTCAGATATTCACTGGTAGGCTTGCCCGGTCTGATACCGGGGATGAATCCACCCTGTTTCTTCATGTTCTCCGCAATCTCTAAAGGATTGAAGGTAATCGATGTATAGAAGTAAGCAAATAAAATCACCAATACAATATAGATTACCAGACCTATGGAATAAACCGGCTGGCTCGGCTTGCACCAGTAATTGGAATTTAACCCCTTCAGGATCTCACCCCATACACCTGTACCGTTAATATTGAAAAAAGAGCATACGAGCACCGGCATCTGCATCAGAGAAGATGCGAAAATAACCGGAATAACGCCCGCCGTATTGATTTTCAGCGGAATATTTGAAGTCTGTCCGCCGACCATCTTTCTTCCCTGTACTTTCTTTGCATACTGAACAGGAATTTTACGCACGCCGTCATTCAAAACAATAACGAGCACCACCATTAATACGATGATCGCAACAATGATGATTGCGGCAACTGCACCTTTTGCAATGGATTTTCCAAACACGAACTGTTCAAACAGCTGTGTGATATCCTGCGGCATACGGGACAGAATGTTGATCGTCAGCACGATAGAAATACCATTGCCGACGCCCTTCTCCGTGATCCGTTCGCCGATCCACATCAGAAAAGCACTTCCTGCCGTCAGTGCAACGATGACTGTGATAACATTCATCGCATTATAAGTCTGGAGGAGTCCCTGACGCCCGAATCCGATCGCCATTGCGCTGGACTCAATGAGTGCAAGCGCCACTGTCACATATCTCGTGATCGAAGCAATCTTCTTCCTGCCGTCGGCACCGTCACGCTGCATCTCTTCCAGTTTTGGAATCGCGATCGTCATAAGCTGCATGATGATAGACGATGTGATGTAAGGCGTGATATTCAATGCCAGAACGGACATGTTCAGGAATGATCCACCCGTAAAAGCATCAAAGAAATTAAATGCATCACCGGTCTGCTGTGAGAACCAGTTTGCAAAAAAGTCCCTGTTAATACCCGGGACGGGAAGCTGTGATCCAAGACGGATCACAACTAACATCATAAAGGTAAAAAACAGTTTCTTTCTGATTTCTTTGATTTTAAACGCATTCTTTAAGGTTGTAAACATTAGATCACCTCTGCTGTTCCACCAAGCGCCTCGATCTTTTCTTTAGCGGATGCGCTGAATGCATTCACTTTGACATCGAGTTTCTTAGTAAGTTCTCCGTTTCCAAGAATCTTAACACCGTCACGCGGTTTCTTGATGATTCCTTTTTCCATCAATGCATCCACATCAACTGTCGCACCGTTATCGAATACTTCCAAAACACCTAAGTTGATCGCAACGATATCCTTAGAATTTCTGCATTTGAATCCTCTCTTCGGAATACGTCTGTATAACGGCATCTGACCGCCTTCAAAACCCGGTCTGGGTGCTCCGGAACGAGCCTTCTGGCCTTTGTGTCCCTTGCCGGCTGTCTTGCCGTTACCTGAACCGTGTCCACGACCTCTTCTAAAATTATCACTGTGAACGGACCCTGCTGCGGGTCTTAAATTCGATAATTCCATTCTGACACCTCCTTTTTATGCTTCTTCTACTTTCACCATATGTCTTACTTTCTGGATCTGGCCTCTGGTCGATGCGTTATCCGGAAGTTCAACCGTCTGGTTAAGCTTCCGAAGACCCATAGCTTCAACTGTGGCTCTGTTCTTCGGCACCTGGCCAATGGTAGATCTCACTAAAGTAATCTTTAATGTTTTAGCTGTTTCCTTCTTTGCTGCCATTTCTTTTTCCTCCTAAATATTCTGACCTGTCACTAGCTACCGGTAACTTATGCGCGAATCTCTTCCACGGATTTGCCACGGTTCTTAGCTACTTCTTCAGGAGTCTTTAACTGGCGCAGTCCCGCGATCGTAGCAAGTACGACGTTCTGCTTATTGTTGGAGCCTAAAGATTTCGTACGGATATTTTTGATGCCCGCAAGTTCGCATACGATACGGGCAGGACCGCCGGCGATGATACCGGTACCTTCCGGAGCTCTCTTAAGGAGTACGGAAGCTGATCCGAACTTACCGATGAAATCGTGTGTGATACTGTTGTTATCATCAAGTGCAACAGAAACTAAATTCTTGATCGCATCTTCTTTACCTTTACGAATTGCCTCAGGGATTTCCGTTGCTTTGCCTAAGCCTGCACCAACATGACCATTGCTGTCACCGACTACTACAAGCGCCGTGAAACGCATGTTACGTCCACCTTTAACAACCTTAGTAACACGTTTGATCGTTACTACTTTTTCAGTCAATTCTAACTGACTTACATCAATGATTGTACGTCTCATGTGAATATCTTCTCCCTTCCTAGAATTCTAAGCCAGCTTCTCTGGCTGCATCAGCTAATGCTGCAATCTTACCCTGGTATATGAAGCCGCCTCTGTCAAAGACAACCGTCTTAATGCCTTTCTCAATTGCTCTCTTAGCGATCACGGTTCCTAAATATGCTGCCGCATCAACGTTATTGGTTTTCTCCAGTTCAGACTTTACAGACTTCTCAAGCGTAGACGCTGAAACTAAAGTATTGCCAACTGTATCGTCAATAATCTGAGCATACATATGATTATTGCTTCTGAACACAGCCAGGCGCGGTCTCTCAGCAGTGCCGCTGAAACGGTTACGCAGTCTGTTGTGTTTCTTTACACGAACTTTTTGTCTTGATTCCTTACTAACCATTTTTACTCATGCTCCTTTCGATTATTTCTTACCAGTCTTACCAACTTTACGTCTAATTGTCTCATCAGCATACTTGATACCCTTGCCCTTATAAGGCTCAGGTCTTCTCTTGTCTCTGATCTCAGCCGCAAATTGACCGACTTTCTCTTTATCAATACCCTTAACGATGATCACGTTCTGTCCTTCCATGACAGTCTCGATACCTTCAGGATCCGTCATCTCTACCGGATGAGAATATCCCAGGTTCAGTGTCAGTGTCTTACCGGACTTGGACGCTCTGTAACCTACACCGTTAACTTCAAGTTTCTTCTCATAGCCGTTCGTAACACCAACTACCATATTGTTGATCAGTGTTCTTGTCAGGCCGTGGAAAGATTTCATTTTCTTCAAGTCATTGGGTCTGGATACAAGGATCTGCTCGCCCTCAACTTTGATCTCCATCTCTGCCGGAAGCACTCTCTCAAGTGTTCCCTTAGGACCTTTTACAGTCACTTTATTATTTTCTGCCACCTCTACGGTTACCCCCGCAGGGATAGCGATTGGCATTCTTCCTATACGTGACATGCCCGTACCTCCTATTTTTGTTGTATGAAAAATTCATTTATTGTTACCATACCGTAAACTATCTTATTTAGCCAAAGTATAGTTTTTCATAAGCGGTGTTTTCCAGACGCTTTAGAAATTTTTCGTCATTTCTTTTCGTCGCTTCTTTTCAGACTTTGCGAAGCAAACGTCGTAAGCAAAACTTAGTATTTCTTAGGCAGCGTTTTTTGCTGGCTTAGAAATTCTTAGGGAAAATGCTTGCATTCTCTGCAACAAAGCTATCGTGTTTCTTAGGCGGCGTCTTTTTGCTGGCTTAGAAATTCTTTTCGTCGTTTCTTTACCGACTTTGCGAAGCAAACGTCGCAAGCGAAACTTAGAATTTCTTAGACAGCGTTTTTTGCTGGCTTAGAAATTCTTTTCGCTTTATTACCAGACAAACGCCAATACTTCTCCGCCTACCTGAAGTTCTCTAGCCTTCTTGTCTGTCACAACTCCCTGGTTTGTAGAAATGATCGCAATACCCAGACCGCCAAGAACCTTCGGCAGATCTTCTTTGCCTGCATACACACGAAGACCCGGTTTGGAAATTCTCTTGATACCGGAAATAATCTTATCATTCTTGTCCTCGCCATACTTCAAAGTAATATGGATGGTCTTGAAATTGCCGTTATCGATCATATCGAATTTTCTGATATATCCTTCATCCAGAAGAATCTGTGCGATAGCCAGTTTCATTTTGGACGAGGGTACATCTACTGTATCATGTTTTGCAGTATTTGCATTACGGATTCTTGTAAGCATATCTGCAATAGGATCGCTCATTGTCATGATTTTTCCTCCTTAATATTATCCTCATTGCTTTCATAAACCCGGAAGAATGAAAGTGCTCATTCCACCTGTTTTGTCAAAATTCTCTTAGCTTTTCCGATACTGCGCAGCAAACTCGCAGACGAAACTTTGTATTTCTAAGGCAGCATTCTCCGATACCTTAGAAATTCTCTCAGTTTTTTCCGAGGTTGCGCAGCAAACTCGCAGACAAAACTTACTGTTTCTTAGGCGGCGTTCTCCGACGCCTTAGAAACTGTTTTTGTCTTATTACCAGCTCGCCTTCTTCACACCGGGAATCTGACCTTTATATGCTAACTCACGGAAGCAAATTCTGCAAATTCCGTATTTTCTCAAATAAGCATGTGGACGACCACAGATTTTGCAACGATTATACTCTCTTGTAGAGAATTTCGGTTTACGCTGCTGTTTGATCTTCATTGCTGTCTTAGCCATGAATTTACCTCCTTTTATTTAGCGAATGGCATGTTAAACAATCTCAACAACTCACGAGCTTCCTCATCTGTCTTGGCAGTGGTAACAAAAATAACGTCCATACCTCTTACCTTATCTACCTTATCGTACTCGATCTCAGGGAAGATGATCTGCTCCTTGATGCCCAGTGCATAATTGCCTCTGCCGTCGAAGGAGTTAGGGTTAACACCTCTGAAGTCACGTACACGAGGTAATGCAAGATTTACGAGACGATCAAGGAACTCATACATTTTATCGCCACGCAGTGTTGTCTTGCAGCCGATTGACTGGCCTTCTCTGATCTTGAAATTAGCCACGGAATTCTTAGCCTTTGTGACAACAGCTTTCTGTCCTGTAATGGTTTCCATGTCGCTTACAGCCATCTCCAAAACTTTCGCATTTTCCTTAGCCTCGCCGACACCCATGTTTACCACGATCTTGTCAAGCTTCGGAACTTCCATAACATTTTTATATCCAAACTTTTTGACCATAGCATCTACGATCTCGTTCTTATACATATCTTTCAGTCTACTACTCAACGTTTTAGACCTCCTTTCTTAGAATTAGTCAACGATGTCACCTGTGGATTTCGCAAAACGGACTTTCTTGCCGTTCTCGACCTTGAAGCCGATTCTTGTTGCTTTTCCCTTGTGTACATACATTACGTTGGAAGCGTCAATGGCTGCTTCCTTCTGGACAATGCCGCCGTTCTGGTTAGCTGCTGAAGGCTTCTCATGCTTTGTGATCATGTTGATTCCCTCAACCAGAACCTTGTTGTTCTTTCTGTCTACGGAAATAACCTTGCCTTCTTTGTCCTTATCTTTACCGGCGATCACCTTAACGGTATCACCTTTTTTAATCTTAAATGTTGACATGCCGGCACCTCCTATAATACTTCCGGAGCCAGTGAAACAATTTTCATAAACTGTTTATCACGAAGCTCTCTTGCTACTGGTCCAAAAATACGGGTTCCTCTGGGAGTCTTATCCTCCTTGATAATCACAGCAGCATTTTCGTCAAATCTGATATAAGATCCGTCTTTACGACGAGCGCCTTTAACACTGCGAACTACTACGGCTTTCACAACATCGCCTTTTTTTACAACGCCGCCTGGTGTTGCATCTTTAACCGTAGCAACGATCACATCACCAATACGCGCATATCTTCTTGTAGAACCGCCTACAACTCGGATGCACAGAAGCTCTTTTGCACCGGTATTGTCAGCGACCTTAAGTCTGCTTTCCTGTTGAATCATGCTGATCTCTCCTTCTTCAAAATTCTGTTGATTGTCAATCTGCTTATTTTCCCGACTTTGCGAAGCAAACATCGTAGACAAAATTCAGAGTTTCTTAGGCGGCGTTCTCTGTCGCCTTAGAAAATCTTTGCAGTAATTCTTCGCTTTCTTACTGACTTTGCCGTCTTACCAACTTTACTGTCTTCCCGACTTTGCGAAGCAAACGTCGTAGACGAAACTTAGTTTTTCTTAGGCGGCGTTCTTTGTCGCCTTAGAAAATCTTTTCGTCTTATTATTTTGCTCTCTCGACAATCTCAACAAGTCTCCATCTTTTATCCTTGGATAAAGGTCTGGTCTCCATTACCTTAACGGTATCGCCGATGTTGCACTCATTTTTCTCATCATGCGCTTTCAATTTATACGTTTTCTTCACAATCTTGTTGTAAAGCGGATGTTTAACATGGTTCTCAATAGCTACCACGATCGTCTTATCCATCTTATTACTGGTTACTTTACCAGTACGGGTTTTCCTTAAATTTCTGTCCACGATTGGTTCTCCTTTCCTATGATTTTGCCAAAGCAAATCTGTTTCACTTTAGCGAAATCGCAAGAATCGCTCTGCAATTCTTACTTGATCGACACTTAGTTCGCACTTTTTGCCTTCTCTGTGATGACAGTCTGGATCCTGGCAATATTTCTTCTTACATCCTTGATTCTGGCTGTGTTATCCAACTGATTTGTTGCGTTCTGGAATCTCAGATTGAAAAGTTCCTTCTTAGCATCAACCAGTTCCTGCGCCAACTCTGCATCTGATTTCTTCTTCAAATCTTCTACATACTTATTAATTTTCATTTACCGCACCGCCTTCCAAATCTGCTTTAGAAACGATCTTACATTTGCAGGGAAGCTTATGTGTTGCAAGACGTAACGCTTCTTTCGCTACCTCCTCAGCCACTCCTGAGATCTCGAACATTACGCGTCCCGGTTTCACAACCGCTACCCAGTATTCGAGGGTACCTTTACCGGAACCCATACGTGTTTCTGCTGGTTTTGCTGTTACAGGTTTATCAGGGAAAATCTTAATCCAGACTTTACCGCCACGCTTGATATGACGTGTCATAGCGATACGGGCTGCCTCGATCTGGTTAGATTTGATCCAACACGGCTCCATTGCTACAATACCGTACTCACCGTATGTGATCGTGTTGCCGCGTGTAGCTTTTCCGCTCATAGAGCCACGGAACTGTTTACGACGTTTTACTCTTTTAGGCATTAACATTATTTATCGCTCCCTTCCACATTAGATTTTGCAGGAAGTACCTCACCCTTATAGATCCATACTTTAACACCGACTTTACCATAGGTTGTATCAGCCTCTGCGAAGCCGTAGTCGATATCTGCTCTCAAAGTCTGAAGCGGGATGGTTCCCTCGCTATAGAACTCTGTACGGGCCATATCAGCGCCGCCGAGACGACCGGAAACGGAAGTCTTGATACCCTGTGCGCCTGCCTTCATGGTTCTGCCCATGCAGGACTTCATAGCACGTCTGAAAGATACACGGTTCTCAAGCTGCTGTGCAATATTCTCTGCAACAAGCTGGGCATCTTTGTCCGGTCTCTTGATCTCCTTGATATCTATGAATACTTTCTTATTTGTCAGCTTGGAAAGTTCTTTCTTTGTCACTTCGATCTCTGCGCCGCCCTTACCGATTACGACACCCGGCTTTGCAGTATAGATGATAACTTTAACTCTGTCGGAAGCTCTCTCGATCTCGATCTTAGAAACACCGGCACTGTACAATTTCTTCTTCAAATACTGTCTGATGTTATAATCTTCCACCAGGAAGTCTGCAAACTCTGCATCAGCATACCATTTAGAATCCCACTCTTTAATAATACCGACTCTCAAGCCGTGTGGATTAACTTTCTGTCCCATGTTGTTCTCCTTCCTATATGATCCTATCTTTCATCGAGCACGATGGTGATATGGCTCATTCTCTTTTCGATTCTGTAAGCTCTTCCCTGTGCCCTCGGTCTTACTCTCTTCATGGTCGGTCCTTTGTTTGCATAACATTCAGCAATGTAAAGGTTCTCCGGATTCATGCCGTTGTTGTTCTCTGCATTTGCGATGGCAGACTCTAACAGCTTTTTAATAATGCTCGATGCATATCTCGGATTATATTCCAGAATCGCAAGCGCTGTTGCAGCATCCTTTCCTCTGATGGCATCTAATACGAAACACGCTTTCTGCACAGACACTCTTGCGTAAGATAACTTAGCGGAGGGTCTTGTATCTTTATTCGCATTTCTCTCTCTCTTTATCTGGGATCTATGTCCTTTAGCCATAGATTACAACCTCCTTTCAAATTAGCGAACTTTGGACTTTCTTTCGTCCTTGTCATGTCCTCTATAAGTTCTGGTCGCCACGAACTCGCCGAGCTTATGACCAACCATATCCTCTGTAACATATACCGGTACGTGCTTTCTTCCGTCATGAACAGCAAATGTGTGTCCGACAAAAGAAGGGAAAATCGTAGAACGGCGGGACCAGGTCTTGATAACCTGCTTCTGTCCTGACGCGTTCATAGCATCAACTTTCTTCAATAAGCTCGCATCTGCAAACGGTCCTTTTTTCAGTGATCTAGCCATTTCAAACCTCCTGATTTATTTTTATATTCTCACAGTTCCAGAAGAATCGCCCTGCAATTCTTCCAAACATGACCCGGATTTTCTCAGGCGGCGTCTTTAAGACGCCCCGGAAAATCTTCAGACAAAACTGGATTTTTCTCGGATGCCGTCTTTCGCATCCTGACAATTCTTTTTGCCTTTTTATTTGATAGCTCTTCCATCTCTTCTTCTTACGATCAGCTTGTTGGACGCTTTCTTCTTCTTACGTGTCTTCAGGCCGAGCGCAGGTTTGCCCCAGGGTGTGCACGGGCCGGGACGACCGATCGGTGCTCTACCCTCACCACCACCATGCGGATGGTCATTGGGGTTCATAACGGAACCACGTACTGTAGGACGAATGCCCATATGGCGTTTACGGCCTGCCTTACCGATCTTGATCAGGTTGTGGTCTACATTGCCCACCGTACCTACTGTTGCGCGGCATACGATCGGAACCATTCTCATTTCACCGGAGGGTAATCTGAGTGTCGCATACTTGCCTTCCTTAGCCATAAGCTGTGCGCTGTTGCCTGCTGAACGAACAAGCTGTCCGCCCTTGCCGGGATAAAGTTCAATATTATGAATCAGTGTACCTACCGGGATAGAAGATAAAGGCAGACAGTTGCCCACTCTTACTTCTGCTTCCGGTCCGTTCATAACCTTCATACCATCCTTCAGACCTTCCGGAGCAAGGATATATGCTTTCTGACCGTCCTCATAACAGATCAGTGCAATGTTCGCTGTTCTGTTGGGATCGTACTCGATGCCGATTACCTTAGCGGCAACGCCGTCTTTATTTCTCTTGAAATCAACATTTCTGTATAATCTTCTGCTTCCGCCGCCATGATGTCTAACCGTGATCTTACCCTGGTTATTACGTCCGGCATTCTTCTTAAGGGATGTACAAAGAGACTTTTCGGGAGTCTTCTTCGTAATCTCGGAAAAATCAGAACCGGTCATGTTACGTCTGGAAGGTGTATATGGGTTGTATGTCTTAATTCCCATGATCTTATCTCCTTTTCTTATCAGATTTTTGCGCGGAGCCATACCTGTCCGCATACATTATCTTTTCACTTCGCAAGTGATATCTCTTCCGAATCTTTGAAGCAGATTTTATAATCCTGCGAAGATCTCAATCTCTTTGCTGTCCTGTGTCAGCTGTACGATAGCCTTTTTGGTCTTGGCTGTCTTGCCGTATACCATGCCGCGTCTCTTTGTCTTGCCGTCCATGTTCATGGTATTAACCTTTGCTACCTTTGTTCCTTCAAACATCTTCTCCACAGCTTCCTTGATCTGTGTCTTGTTAGCTTCCGGATGAACCAGGAAAGTATATTTCTTCTCGCTCATGCCAGCCATACTCTTCTCTGTGATAACCGGTTTGAGGATTACATCATAATATTGGATCGCTGCCATTATGCATACACCTCCTCAATCTTTGCTACGGCATCCTTTGTGATCACCAGAGTGTCACCCTTCAGGATATCGTATACGTTGATATTCTCTGCCACTGCTGTAGATACCGTGGGAAGATTTCTTGCGGAGAGAATCACGTTCTGATCCTGCTCGCCAATTACTACCATTGCCTTCTCCACTTTGAGGTTATCCATAACCTCTTTAAACTTCTTCGTCTTGATCTCATCCAGCTTAAGCTCTTCTAAAACGATCATCTTGTTGTCCTGAACTCTGCTGGTCAGTACAGACTTAAGCGCCGCCTGCTTCTCTTTCTTATTCATCTTGAAAGAGTAATCTCTCGGAACGGGTGCGAATACAACTCCGCCGCCTTTCCACTGAGGAGCTCTCGTGGAACCCTGTCTTGCATGTCCTGTTCCCTTCTGTCTCCAGGGCTTTCTTCCGCCGCCGGAAACTTCGGAACGGGTCTTTGCTTTCTGCGTTCCCTGACGTTTATTGGCAAGCATCTGGACAACTGCCATGTGTACCAGGTGCTCATTAATCGGGGCACCGAATACCGCATCGTTTAAGTCCATCTTGCCGACTTCTTTACCTTCCATATTATAAACAGATACGTTTGCCATCTGAATGGTCCTCCTTTCATCTGTGACTCAGGTCACTATTTCGCA
>ERZ808035.656-NODE-656-length-26790-cov-8.815521_pt1 | contig 26790 bp, 25 predicted proteins | sample MGYA00380189_ERZ808035 | MGnify/ENA primary metagenome ERZ808035 (study PRJEB31490, sample SAMN06133407) | mouse gut metagenome | isolation source: M5_1 | host: mice | place: China: Chengdu | collected 2015-05 ...
AAGGGCCTCAGTGTCAAGACGGTTCGCAACATCAACCAGATGATCGCCTCTGCCCTGAACTGTGCGGTGGAACAGCGACTGATCCCCGCCAATCCCACAAAGGGCTGTGTTCTGCCGAAGCTGGAGAGGAAAGAAATGAAAATCCTTCCGCCGGAGAGTTTGGGAACCTTCTTCGAGGAGGCACGGCGCAGCGGTGTGTTTGAGCTATATTACATCGACCTCGCGACGGGTCTCCGGCGCGGGGAACTACTGGGGCTGAAATGGAGCGATATTGACCTGAGCACAGGTATTATCCACGTCCGGCGGCAAATCCTCCGTCAAAATGGAAAGATCGTAGAGGCCCCGCTGAAAACGAAAAACTCCTACCGCAATATTGCGATAGGAGCTGACGCCATCAAAGTCCTCAAGGGCATGGAGCAGAAAGACGAGTACGTATTCCCGTCGCCATTCGGAGGCCCGATGTCCCCGGATAGTGTCCTGCATATGCTTCAGCGAGTACTGAAGCGGGCAGGGCTGGAACGGATACGCTTCCACGACCTCAGACACACATTCTCCGTGCTGGCCCTGCAAAACGGAGTGGACGTGAAAACCCTGTCCGCCATGCTGGGGCACTACTCAGCAGGGTTTACCCTCGACACCTACGCCCACGTCACCACCTCCATGCAGAAGCAGGCGGCGAATGCGGTAGGGAATTTCCTCTCCGGTACTCTCCAGTGATTTCCGCTCCGTGCTCTGGTATGGGTCACGGCTTGGGTCAGACCGATACCGTAAAATCTAACCGCCCGAAAAAGTGCAGATAATAAAATCAAAACCACGGAAATTCAACGAATTTCCGTGGTTTTGGTACGCCCTGAGGGATTCGAACCCCCGGCCTTCTGGTCCGTAGCTTGTCTGAAAATAGAATTGATCTCATTCAGCCCCGTTTGAAGGTATTTGTTTGGAAACCGGATACTGCTTGATACCGCCCATTCCAATGTTTCCTCAGAGAAATTTCCTGTTCTGGGTCAGATTCTGGGTCAAACAGAGTATTATGTCTAGTCAGTTAATTTGTGCGGCCTTAACTTCTTGCAGTAGGGAAGGAGATATTAATAAATCTGCACCAGTAAATGCCAATGCTTTCGCTGTGATTAGTCCCTGATTATATGCGTAGTCTGAATCTACATGCCTAGCAAATTCTCTTGTGTGAAGATCTGCATGAAATGTGCCACATACATCAAAATAAGGGTGGATGGTGGGACATACGTGGCTTACGTCGCCCATATCCAGAGAAAACGGATGAGTTATTGCTGGGGCAATTTCAAAACAGTTTAGGGCGTGAAGATTTTTTGTGAAGCAGTCAGAAAGAATTTGATTTGTAACCATTTCCTTATAAGGCGTTTCAAAATGTGAGATTTTTACAGTTGTTCCAGTTGAATCAGCGGACTGTTTTGCATAAGCTGAAACTTTTTCATGGAGTTCAACGAGTTTAGCACTTGTCGATGCACGCAGGTGGAAATCCGCACAGGCGTAATCTGGAATAAGATTAGCAGCAGTGCCTCCTTGAGAGATGATCCCATTGAGTTTCATGTCAGACGGCAGTTGCCGCTGTAAGTTGATACACTGATGAAAAAAAAGGACAACACCTTCCAGAGCATTACGTCCCTGTGATGGGTATTCGACAGCATGGGCCTCTTTTCCAAAATACTCAAATCGGAGTGGTTCCAGGGCAAGAGAACTACCGCTTTCACAAAAGCAATAATATGGATGAGCCAGCATCGCTGCGTCAATATTACGAAAAGCTTCCTTTTTGACGAACTCTACCTTTGCACCGTTACCTTCTTCAGCTGGACAGCCGAATACCACCACACGGCCACCAGTTTTATGAATTATGGATGCCAGTGCGATAGCGGCAACGGTGCTGACTGCGCCTAGCAGATCGTGACCACACCCGTGCCCAATATTTGGGAGAGCATCGTATTCAGCTAGGTAGGCAATGGCAGGTCCAGAGGATTTTCCGGTAAATTCCGCTTTAAAAGCTGTATCGAGTCCGGCAAAAGGGTGTTCGATTTTAAAGCTATTTTGTGCCAGCAAATCCATGTGGCATTTGCATGCATGATATTCTTGGCCGGATAATTCTGGATGATTATGGATGGATTGCGCAAGTTGGAACATATTTTCTTTGAGTTGATCTATTCGTTTGGATATTTGACTTTTCATAGGCGGTGGCTTCTTCCTTTATTTTGGACAGTGGATACGACTTTACTTAAAGTGTTCCTGCTATTTCATTTGTTTGATTTTATAATTTTATCAAAGATATCTAAAGTATGGTTATGTACAATAGTACATATAATCCATACAATGAAAATAAACCAGATAAAGCTAATAGAAATAAAATCAATTACAGGCAAGATAAATTGAATTATAGAAATGATTTGTATAACTCGCATATTTGTCGATTTTAGAATGTCTTCCTTTGTATCTGGTTTCTGATAATCTCGAAAAATTTCGTCTTTGTTACCCTTTCCGTTAAGAATAAAAAAGTTCCATACCACATACAAAATGTATACAATCAAATATGAAAAAAATACAATTAAGATTATCTTTCGCTCCAACACATCACTAGAGGTTATCTGTATTTCTTCTAGATTTTTTTGTAGTTCACTAAGAATGAATATTTGCCAAAAAAAGATACTGAGAGTTATAACGTCTATTAAAAATAAAATGCTATTGTAAAAAAGTTCAAAATATTTGCAGATGGAAGCCCAATTATTTATAATTTCTAGAAAGTTTAAAATGACAACAAGAATTAAAAAAATTAGTAATTGCCATGACTGTCTTCTAACATACTCATCAAATAAAGTATGATATAACAGATTTCCAATAAATGTGGCGTTCATAACAATGACAGCAAGGCAGGCCGTTTGAAAAGCCGTTAAAACCAGTGAAGTATTATGTGTTGCTCTGCCAGGATCAGACTTTGTTATTTTTTTCCCGAAACGTTTCTTTGCCCCATAATTATCAACACCCCCAATACAAATTCTGTGATTAAATTATATAGCAAACATGAGGAGACTGTCAAATATTATTAGTTTACATTCTAATTGAAAGCGCGTTTCAAATTTTGAAATTGAGAATAATAAAGATGTGCTCTATTTGCTTTAAAATGCATTTAGTCATGATATTCAAGATTAAGATAAAGAAAGTGGAGGGCAGACTATATCTGCGCTCCACTTTCAAAAATCTGTTGAGGCTATTTCGGCGAAATGCTCTCCGCCATACGGTTCATCACGTCTTTGCCCAGGGAGGCCAAGAGGCGGAAAGTAATCTTTGTCTCTGGGTCCGTCCAGAGGAGGGCGTTCATCTGCGTCTTTGATGTGGAGATGAATACAACCTCTCCCATTTGCAGACGTAATGCAGTCCTTAGCATCGGGACTGTCCAGCCAATACCAAGTCCCATAGCCTTATCGAGCTCTGCCCGTTACGTTGGTATTACTGCCGGTAAAGCTGCTCTGCGGCAGCCTTGGAAGACTCAATATCAGTCGCATCCGTGCTGATCTCCTCGTTCTCCACAAGCTGGAAAGAGCCGATCACATTGCCTTCCTGGTCATACAGGGGGATAGAATTGGTCGCGGCATTGGTATCATCATCGTTGCGGATGTAGCCGGAAACACCGTCCTGGTTAACTGCGGCAAGCAGGTCCGGGTCTTCGCCGACAAAGTCGGCCAGCAGCACCGAGCCGTAAGTTTCACCGGAATCATTGACAGGATACCCATTATCCTCGGTAAGCATGTCCATCAGGTTTGCAACGACCACAGAACGGGCATTACCGCGAGTGGGGCTGTCTTCCAGACGCACAGAGAGTTCCCTGTCGATCTTGCCCCATCCAACCGCAAACACGGACCGGTCGGAATACTGCCGAGGAGTAACAGAGGATTTGAAGTAGTCAGTGGAAGGATTCCAAACCCAATCCGTCTCACAGAAGATTTCACCGCTGTCACCGTAGGCCAGCCCTGAGCGGCAGCCAATCGTACCGAGAGGCACCATGGAAGAATCCTCGGTCTGCACCCACGCAGAACCACGGAATCTATTTCCCCCATCCTCATACAGGATCGTGGTGCCGATATAGCGTTTCCCATCGGCGCCTCTCAGCACTGTGGGAAGGGACTCATAGTATGCGGAGGCGGCCATGCAGCAAGCCATGACGGCTACAAGGGCCATCGCCGTGATCTTGGAAAACAATTTGGTCTTTTTCATGGTATGTCCTAATCCTTTCTTTTATCTTTGTGCATCACGTATTGAATCATCGAATATGCCGAGTATTTGATTAGAGGTTCCTTAATTCTGATTTTGCTCCAAGGCGGCCTTGGCGTCCTCAATGGTCATGCCGGACGTGTCATCATGGCCCCGGCACGCAACTTTATATTCGCCGATAATCGTTCCCTCAGAGTCATACAGGGGAATCGTAAAGCTGTGGGGACATTGATCTTCTGGGAGGTTAGGAACTGCTTTCCGCTCAGATTCCCGGAAATATCCAGCGGGGCGCTCCTCTTGGGGATATCCCGCCAGATAGATCAGATCCGGATCATATCCCACATAATCGCCGAGCGTAAGGTGCCCATAGCTCTCGCCCTTACTGTTCTTTTTGTAATCACCGTCCGCCGTCAAATCCCCCAGCAGTCCCGCATCACTTGCATGGAGCGTGTTGGGATTTCCCACGAAATACTCGACTCTCTTCTGACCGTTTCGATCCAGGAACACCTTATAAACTTTCTCGTTGATCCCGGCATAGGAGCTGGGGCGCTATCTGGCAGCAGTGTGCCGCCCCGGCTTTGAATCAGAGCTGTATCTCCCCGGAGGGCACCGGCCATTTCGGCGGCGGTAAAGCCGGAGGTGGATGATGCCGGGGCCGCCGACTGTTTTCCCAGAAGGACGGTCTTCGTGGCGGAGTCGTACCCGATCTCCACGCCCAGCAGCTCGCTGACGGCCCGGATGGGGAGGTAGTTGGTCTTGCCTCCGGCGGAGTCGGTGAAGAGGATGGTGCCGGGAACCTTCTGACCGTTGGCGGCGGTGATGTCGGCTCCAGCGGTGATCTTGGTTTCTCCGTCCAGGGCCACATTGGCAAAGTTATAGCTCACCTTGCCGCTGGCTGCCAGAGCCGTGGTCAGGCAGCTCACTGTCAGCAAAGCGGTTACAGCACCGCAAAAAAACATGGCGGTCGGTCTGCTCTTTTTCATACGATACTCCTTTTTTGATATTGGAAATTTTCTTCGCGGCGCTCTTGCCCTCCAGCGGCGGAGCACCTGTTCACTTCTGCATGGGACTCACCTCTTTCTCTTTTGTAGTCCGGGCCTTGACTGCCTTCTGTTATATAAAGACAACCAAGCGCCCAAAGTGCAACATAGGAAATTTGCTTTTTTTCGAAGAGGCCTGATTTCTCCGGCTTGGCTCCATTGTTGCCCTCTATCTTATAAGACAACTATGAACGAAAAACGCAACATAAAAAAGCAAGACCCGGAGCTTTTACTCCGGGCCTTGACAAATATGATTTAATAGCTAATCTCGTCAGAATATGCTTCTGCGGTTTCTACCAAATTCCCTCTATTATCGTAAATGCTTACGGTTCCAACAACTCTGTATGTGTTATTCCTGGACACATAATATTTTTTGCTGCTGGATACCGACGTCCCTCCGCTGCTTGTCCAACTCTTTATTGTTTGCCAGCCACTATTTTCATCTTGCAGCTCCATAGTAACCTCTGTCGTATAAGAATTATATGTGCGGACCGATACCGAACAAGATGCTTGTCCTTCAGAAATTGATAAGGTAGCAAGAAATGACCGCAGAGCCGCATATCGTGGCTCAACCAGCCCGACGATACCGCTGTCTGTGTCTGCCGCAAACGCCATACTTGGTCCTGACAGCAGGGAAGATACCAAAACCAATGCGGAAATTGCCAATTTGAATGTGTACTTTTTCATCTGTCTGCTCTCCTATATGTAATATTGGGATTGCTCCCTATATAAGGAGACACAGAATTCAGAAAATGCAACCTACAAAATTAAAATATTTTCCGCAATTTTTTTTGCTGTATCAACCGTTAGTGCAAGAGAGGCACCAACTTCGATATATAGGCAGTTTTCCAAATCGGCGGTGATTACTCCAATTTCTCCGTTTTTAACGATACATAGTCCCTCATTGCCATTGATGGATATATTTTCAACGCTGTCTGGATTCTCAGTGTCGACTCTTAATGCCCCTCCTTCTCCAGAGCAGATGGAAACATAAAAGAATTCTCCCAAATCGTTTTCAAATCTGGTGTATGTATCATAATCGCTTTCACTGCATACAAATCCCTCCGGAATCCATCCAATTTCCGCATTTTGAAAATATTCACCTTTTCCATCCGTATTGCTGGCGGTTTTTTTATTCCGCCGGTTCCGTCAGATGCTTTAATGCTGAACTGTGTATACTCCTCCGTAATTGTGAGCATCAGGTTCAGCGTCGCCACACGAAACTCCTCAGAAACGGCAAAGGCGGTGGTAAACAGGAGCACGGTGACCGCCATGATGACCGCCGCCAGCCGCAGGACTTTCCCGGTTTTCCGCAGAGCGGAGCGGCGCTGCCGGTGGGCGAATTGGCGGCGGATGGTCTCCATGCACCGCCTGTCCAGCGATTCCGGCACCGCGGCCTCCGGATCGCTTTGCAGAGTTTCATTGAGGGCCTCCAGACGCTCCCCCTCCTTTTTCGCGACCTCTTCCATGAGCAGGGCGAAATAGGCGTCCTCATATTCCTCAAGCAAGCGTTCGTGTTTTTTCATGGCTATCGTCTCCTTTCATCAACGATATTGCCTTTCTCTTCGCCCGTGTCAGCCGCATACGGATGTTGTCTTTCCGGCATTGAAAAATCTCCGCCAGTTCCTCATTGCTCTGGCCCAGAACATACTTCCGGTAGAGGAGTTCCCGGTCCTGCTCCGGCAGACGGGGCCACACGGCGTACAGACGGGCGGCGTCCTCCCGCAGCTCCACCAGAGTCTCCGGCGGCGGAAGCGGCGCCTCATGGCCGTCCAGACAGCCGTCGTTCCACTCCACGATGTGTTTTTGGACCACCGCCTGGTGCCGGATAAAATTCTTCGCCTGATTTTTGACAGTATAAACAATATACACCGGCAGGGCGGGGGCCGGCAAGTCCATCAGCGTGTGAAGTTTTTTGCAGAGGCTCTCCACGGCGTCCTGTACGATGTCCTCGCAGTCCTGACCGTTGGAAACACAGCGCCGGGCCGTCGTATACATCAGTCGGGAATACCTGCGGTACAGAACTGTCATGAAGGCCAGGCCCGCTTTGTCGTCTTCCGGCACAGTGAAAACAATCATCGGGATCCCTCCTTATCTTGTGCCTATATAATAAGAGACACCCAAAGGGTCGGATTGCAACCAAGATTTTTTGCAGGGAGTCTGTGCGAGAGACGCGGGATTTCGAACAAATGATATATTTTGAACACAGAAAGTACGGATATGACCCCAAAATGTTATTTTATATGTATATCATCCGACACTTGAAAAAAATTGCGTGGATATAGTATAATTGCCTCAATTATTTTGTGAGGGCGGGTGATGGTTCCATGCTTCCGCTGATGATCGCAGCGATTGAGGACGAGAATGACCGGGAGTTTATGGAGCGGCTGTATCTCCAGTACCACCGCCTGATCTATTCCGAAGTGCGGAAGCTCGTTCAAAACGAGGATGAGGCGGAGGACCTGCTACAGACGGTCATTGAAAAGCTGATTCACAAGGTGGATCTGCTGCGGGATCTGGAGCGGCGCCAGCTTGTGAACTACGTCATCTCCACCGCGAAGAACACAGCGCAGAATTTCCTCCGGGACAAGCATCCGGCGGCCAGAGTGTGTGAGGAGCAGGAACAGCTTGCCGATCCCGCGCCTATGCCGGAGGAGGAGATCCTTTACCATGAGGATCTGTCCGGCTTATCAAGGGCCTGGGGGACTTTGGATGAAAAAACGCAGTATCTTCTCATCGCCAGGTATATCTTGAATAAGAGCGGCAGAGAGATTGCGGAGGATCTGCAAATGCCGCCGGACAACGTGCGTATGGCACTGGTTCGGGCAAGGAGGAAGGCACAGCAGGCCATGGCGCGAGCTGGGGTGCGTCAATGAATGAAAAGAGCTTTTTGCCCGCCCGTGGGTGGAGTGAGCATCGCGGCAGGTTTATCGCCGACTGCATTTGCCGGGGCAAAGCCCCGGCTACCCCTGTTCCGAAAGGGGAGCGGAAAGCAGAATATAGAAAGTGGAAAGAACAGCGATACGACAGATCATCTCGTGTTCAGGCTTGAGAGCCACTGTGTGCGGCTTTTTGGGGAAGGAGTACAAAAGGGGCCGTTCAGGAGTGGGACGCCGCGTTGGGGCTTTGTACGACGATGCTGAAGAACTGTAAAAGAGTTGCTGAGCAGTTGATGGATTGCACCAGTATATACAAAGAGCGGGCGGTTGTTTTGGGGATCAGCAGGATCGGCGGAATCTTTCTCATAGTGGGAGAAGGGTAAATCTGCCGAAACCGAGGTTGAACCCACCCTCCGATTTGTTTGCAGGATAAAGGCGTGGCGTCTTACGCCGCCACGCCGGATGACATCGGCCCGCAGTGCGGGCCGAAGAAGCGGAAATCCACGGTTTTCGGGAAATTGTCATCATGTTTTCAGAGCTTTTGTGCAATTGGTCATGTGGTGTCAAATATGGGGGACTGATGCTCGGTTTGACCTCTTGTTTCTATCAACGCATACAACGGCAACGAATTTAGCGGTGTCAACTGTGGCTTGACAGAGAAATTCCCGGCTTTTCTGTAGACGGGGAGAGTAGAGGGATCAAAATGGCACAGAGAAAAAGAAAGCCCGCCAACAGTGCCTGTGTTCCCCCGTATTTCGGCGTGTGAACCACTTGTGGGGTTTCATGGAGGATAGCCCTGGGGATACCCCTCTCAGCAGACAAACTGCCGTGTTGGCGCTTTGTGGGCGGTTGTCAGTAAAGGTAGAAAGCCAGGGTGATTCGTGTATGGATTGCACCACCGTCTTCAAAGAGAACTCAGTACCGCTTTCTACTGCCCTAAATGCAATTTGGAGAGCACAGGCGGCGCAAAAATTGCGTCGCCTAAGCAAAGAGTATGGCAAAGGAACTGGCAGGAACAGAAATGTTACGCACAGACTTCGTGGAAAATGTGTCCCATGAGTTCAAACACCGCTTTCTGCCATTGAGGGGTATGCTACTCTGCTGCAAAAGTCGGGACTGTCCGGTGAAAAGCGGGGGAGAATATACGGGGAAAATTTTATACAACACCAGATAGTGTCTACATAAGGTGAAAAGATTGTGATAGGATGGAAGCATCAAAAAAAGGCGGGAGAGAAAAAGATGGAAGCATCCTATCACAGACATGACATAAGCGATAACGTATGGACATTGCTGGAACCACATCTGCCGGGGCAGCGCGGTCAGTGGGGAGGAATCGCCCAGGATAACCGGCGTTTTATCAACGCGGTGTTTTGGATATTGCGAACCGGGGCGCCCTGGCGGGATTTGCCTCCCGACAACGGGAAGTGGGGGAGCGTTCACCAGCGGTTCATCCGTTGGCGCAGAAAAGGTGTTTGGGAAAAACTTCTGGAAATTCTGACTGACGAACCGGATTATGAATGGCTGATGATTGATGCCAGCCATGTCAAAGTGCATCCCCAGGCAGCGGGAGCGAAAGGCGGCAATCGGGATATGTCCCGGACAAAAGGGGGCTCAACACCAAAATACATCTGGCCGTGGATGCGAATGGTATGCCAGTCCGAACCCTTGTTACAGAAGGTACCCGAGCGAATTGTAAAGAAGCTGTCCACCTGATCGAAGGCATTTCCACAGAAATTCTGTTGGCAGACCGGGGTTATGACACAAATGATATCCTGTCCTATGCGGTTTCAGCGGGGATGGAACCTGTGATCCCGCCAAGGAAGAACCGTAAAGAACAGCGCGACTATGATCAATATCTCTATAAACTGCGTCATTTGGTAAAAACTGCTTCCTAACCCTGAAACGCTGGAGAGGGATTGCCACTCGTTATGCCAAAACATCTGATGCCTTTATCGCTGCGGTTCACGTCCGTTGTATCGCCATCTGGGCTGCTATTCGCGCTTAACTCATGTAGACACTATCTAAGCGGTTGTCCGCATTAACGAGCAATATTCTCCTGCTGTCTCGGTTGGAAAATCAGGAGATTGTCAGTCCGAAGAAATGGTTTTGCCTGGACGAGCAGCTTCGAGAAGTAATCCTTGTCCAAGAAGGTGGATGTGCGGAAAAACAGCTTGATTTAGACGGCGTGGATTACTGCGGCAGCAAGGACCTATTGACTCATGTCCGGCAAAATATTTTAAGCAACGCAATCCAATTTGCGCCCGATCATGGGACGATTCACATTTTGCTGCGCCAGGAATACGGCTGTTTGAAGGTCAGCATTGCGGATAATGGGGACGGCATGAGCGAGGAGGTCAAGCGGCGGGTGTTTGAAAAATTCTATCAGGGGGATTCGTCCCGCTCCTCCCAGGAAAATGGTCTTGGTTTGGCGCTGGTCAAACGGATCGTTGATCTCCCCCGCGGCGAAATTATAGTTTCCAGCAAGGAGAACAAGGGAACGACATTCGTCGTGTCACTGCCAATCGTTACAATGTAAAGGCAATAATTTCTGAACGATTATTTTGGAGGTGCGCCATGAATCCAACTGTGAGCATCATCATTCCGGTCTATAACGCCGAAGCCTGTCTTCGCCGCTGTGTGGAGAGTGTGTTGAACCAGGAGTTTACCGATTTTGAACTGATCCTTGCAAACGATGGGAGCCGGGACGCTTCCGGTGCTCTCTGCGACAGGTTTGCCGCCGCAGACAATCGGGTCCGTGTTTTTCATAAGGAGAACTCCGGTGTTTCCAATACCCGAAATCTTGGCCTTGACCAGGCCCAAGGCCGCTATCTTCAATTTTTGGATGCCGATGACTGGCTCACTCCTGACGCGACAAAGCTTCTGGTTCGGGCTATGGAGGACCATGCCTGCGATTTGGTGGTTTCCGACTTCTACCGGGTCGTGGGGGAGCGTGTTTCACACAAAGGGGACATCGACGAGGCGCAGATTCTCAACCGGGAGGAATATGCCGCCCACATGATGGAAAACCCCGCCGATTTTTATTACGGCGTTTTATGGAACAAGCTCTACCGGCGGGAGATCGTAGAGCGGTATCATCTGCGGATGAACCCCGCCGTCAGCTGGTGCGAGGACTTCATGTTCAACCTGGAATATATCCGCCGGGCCGAGACTTTTTTTGCTTTGCAGGTGCCGGTTTATTACTATGTAAAGACAAAGGGCTCCCTCTGCACACAAGGAATCAGCGTCTCCAAAACGATTCGGATGAAACTGACGGTATTCGAGTATTACAACCAGTTCTATAAATCCGTTCTGAACGAAGAAGATTACGAAAAGCAGCGGCTTAAAATTTACCGTTTTCTCATTGACGCCGCTGAGGACGGAACGATCCCTCCGATGGCGAAACGCCTGGGAAGCGAACGGGTGCGGATTTTCCCCGCCGCTCTGGAGGGGCGGGGTTTTCTCTTTGATTCTTTTCGGGAGCGGAAGTTGCTGGACTATTACCTGGAACCCGCCGCTCTGAAAAACGGTCTGTCTCTTTCAGAGGCCCGTCTTCTTCTGTACCTCCGACAAACCGCTCCGTGTACACGGCGAGAGCTGGGGGATTTTACCGGACTGGCCCGAAGCGGACTGACCATGCTGCTGAACCGCCTGGAGGGAAAAGGATTGGCTTTCATAACGGAGATCTCTCCGTCAGAGGAGAAAAAGGGCGGGGAAAAGCGGCTGGAAATCACATTCCCGCCCTCTGCCGGCCCGGCTCTGGAGGACCTGGCAAATGCCTGGGAGGATTTCTCAGCCGCAAGGCTTTCCGGCTTCACGCCAGAGGAGAGGGAACGGTATGAAGCGCTGTCCGAACGGATTCAGGAGAATATTCGCAGTCTGCTGCAATAGAATTTTCAGTGCTCAGCAAAGGACTCGAAATACCTCGTCCGCCGTCTGACGGATATTCACAGTAGCTACAGAGTCAAAGGCCGATGCCTTCGGGTTGACCTGCACGATGTTCGCCTCCGGGCGGATATACTCGAAATAGATATCACAGTAAGGCCCGTTGGAACCAATCACCAGCACCAGCTCCGCCCGCGCGGCCCAATTTCTTGCTTTCTGGACTTCGCCGGATATTAACCCGATATGATGATAAATTGGGAATGCCCCCACCGTGCCTCCGCAGCTTTCACAGCGGGGGCATTTCCCTTGATTCCAGATCTGCACATCATCATAATGCCGCCCGCATTTCAGGCATTTATTGACAGCGAAACTCCCTTGGATTTCCGCCACGTTTTCAGAACCAGCCAGCGTATGGAGGCAGTCGATATTGGTGGTAATAATTCCTTGGAGCAGTCCCAGCTTTTCCATAACGGCCAGTTTTTGGTGGGCAAGGGTCGGGCCGTTTTCAAACATCGGCCCCAGGAACGCCTTTCGCGCGACATTATAATAATGCCCCGGCGCGGTTTTCAGGACGGTCGTAGAGGTCATTTGCAGGACAGCCGGAAGGTTCATCCCTGCAAAGGCCATGATCCCAGCGGATACCGAAATTCCCGCCCCTGTAACGGCAACCGTATAATGGCTTTCGTTCAACAGCTCCCGAAGGCGCAGAATATTTTTATCCATGCGCATCCTCCGCCCCCACTGCCGCAGACTGCTTTTTCCGGCTCCGGCGCTTTGTACCATCCAGCCGTTCCCCCTGCATAATCAGATAGAACGCCGGAATCAGGAACATGGCCAGCACCGTGGAGGCCACCAGACCGCCGATGACGATGTAGGCCATTTCCTTCATCATCTGCATACTGGTGTTGGTGGTGAAGATCATAGGCACCATGGAAATGACTGTGGTGAGAGTCGTCATCAAAATGGGCCGCAGGCGGGTAACGCCCGCCTCCACCAGGGCGTTCTCCAGGGGCATGGTCTGCCGGAGCTGGGTAGTGCCGTCCACCAGATAAATGCCGTTGTTGACGGTAATGCCGATTAGCATCATAAAGCCCATCATTCCAAACAGGCTCAGCGGCTTCCCGGCAAGGAAGGACAGGCCAAAGGAACCAATCAGGCTGAGGGGGATGCACAACATGACCATGATGGACAACCGTACAGAGTTGAACTGCACCGCCATGACCAGGAACACCAGAAACAGACTGGACAGAAGGGCCATGGCGAAACCCGCGATCTCGTCGTTAGAGGTAGAATCCTGAGCACTGAGGCCAATGGATACGCCCTCAGGGAAATCCAGCGCCTCCGCCCCGGCTTGGATGGCATCAGCGGCGGTGTACTTCGAGGCGTCCGTGGTAGTGGCCGTCAGGGTGACGGCATATTGCCCGTCCTGGCGGATGATGACCGGCAGCGTTGTGCCATAGGACACCTCGGCGATATCCCGCAGGGCGGTCTTCCGCCCGGTGGGCGCTGTGACGGAGTAGTCCATCAGGGAGAGCACATCCTCATACCGGCCCTCCGGGAACTCCACCACCACGTCATACTCGCTTTCCCCATCGTCAATGGCGGCGGCGGTCATTCCGTTGAGGAGGTAAAACGCCTCCATCGCCACCGCCGCCTGGGAGGTCCCGGCGCTGAGGGCCTTTTGGGGGTCGATGTTCAGATAGCCCTTCACCCGGCTCCGGTCAAAGGGATTTTCCACCCGGATAACGCCGGGGGTCTGGGCCATGACCTCCCGGACCTGTTCCGCCCCCTCTTGCAGAGAGTCCATATCATCTCCCAGGAGCATAATGGTCTTGGAGTTGCTGTCTCCCGCCATGCCCTCCATACCGGAGGTGCTGGCGGCGGGGGAAACTGACACGTCCATTCCTGGGTATCCGCCGAACCGGGCTGTGTAGTACTCCACCGCCGCCTCGCTGCTCCTCTCACAGCCGTCCACGGCGTAGGCCGTAAAGGCCGCAGTGTCTTCGGAGAGGTCCAGCGTGACACTCTCGAACTGTTCATCCTCCAGCAGCACGGCCTCCATAGATCGTATCTGCTGGTCCATGACCTCCAGCCGGGTGCCGGAACGGAAGGACGCCGACACCTCAATGCTGCCGTCATAATTGCTGGGCATCATGATAAACTCCATCTGCATTGCCAGCGCGATGGCTCCGGCAAAGCAGGCCACAGCCACCAGCATCACCTGTCCGGGACGGCGCAGGAGCCTCGGCATGATTTTCCGGTAGAAGCCCTGGAAGCTGCGGAGCATCCGGTTGATGGGAATATCCTCCTTTTGCCTGGGCTTGAGCCAGAAGAAGGCCAGGGGCACTACCACCACGGCGCAGAGGAAGGAGGCCAGCATAGTCAGCACAATGGTCCACAGCAGGGGGCCAAACATCATGCCCGCCAGTCCCTCGCTGATGGCTAGGGGGAAGTAGACCACCACAGTGGTCAGCGTGCCCGCCAAAATGGACATCAGCATGGAGGACGTGCCCTGGGCCGCCGCCTCCCGGAACTCCAGCCCCTCCTCGTGGGCGCGGAAACAGCTCTCCAGAATGACGATGGAGTTGTCCACGATCATGCCGATGGCCAGAATCAGGCCGGTGCCGGACAGCACGTTCAGGTCGAAGCCGAAGAAGTTCAGCAGGATCATGGCCAGCAGAATGGACAGGGGCATACTCAGGCTGACGACGAAGCTGGCCCGCACGTCGCCGAAGAAAATGAACAGAATCAGCATAGCCAGGGCCACGCCCACCAGCAAGGTCTGTAAGATATTCAGAAGGGCATCCAGAATGTTGTCTGCCTCATTGTTGATAATGTCAAAGGAGACACCATCGAAGCTCTCCAGTACGGAAACCACCTCATCGCAGACGCCCACAGCGGCGGCGCTGTCCTGCTTCGTTACGGAGAGAAGAACGCTCTCCTGCCCGTTATAGCGGCTGAGGCTCTCTGCGTCCTCCAGGTCCACGCCTAAGAAATCCGTGATGTCCCCCAGCCGGACTTGCTGTCCCATGGGGGTCTGGATGGGCAGCGCCCCCAGCTCCCGGCCTATGGAGAGGTTTCCGCTGGCGCTGAGGGTAACGTCCTGGGACCCCATGGACACCGCGCCCACCGGCAGGTCGAAATCGGCGGCGGCGATGGCTCCGCCCACCGCCTGGATGGACAGGCCGTATTGGCGCAGCTTCTCGTCATTCAGCACGATGCGCACATATTCATCCTGGGTTCCGCTGACCTCCACACGGGCCACCCCGCCCAGGCTCTCCAAGGCGGGAACCACCTCGTCGTTCAGATATCGGGACACGTCCACGCCCTCTTCCGCCACGGCGGAGGCGGTCAGGGTCGGCATGGCGGACATATCCAGCTCCATGATGACGGGATCGCCGCAGTCCTCCGGCAGCTCCGGCTTCAGGTTGTCCAGAGCGCTTTTTAGATCGGAGTACATGTCGTCGGTGTCCGCTCCGTAGTTGTAGATCAGCTGGATCATGACATAGTTGTCATAGCTGTTGGACCCTACGCTGTTGATGTCCGTCAGGGTTTCGCACTCGTCGGTGATGGGCTCCGCCAGCAGGCGGTCTACGCTGTCCGCGTCCGCCCCCGGCCAGGTGATCAGCACTAGTTCCATGGGCATATTGAACTCAGGCATGAAGTTCATGGGCATACTGGTCAGCGCCGCCGCGCCGTAGAGCACCACAGCGGCCAGCAGGACCACCACCGACACCGGACGCTTCAGGATCACATTTATGAATTTCATCGCTGGGCCTCCCCTGTTACGGCGTCTGGATGTTTTCGCCGTCTGCTTCCGGGGCGGCGGATTCTTCCGGGACGGCGATTCCCGGTTCAGCGGATGCGTCTCCCACCCGAATGGGCGCACCGTCCTTCAGCCCGGCGGACCAAGTGACGATCACTTCCTCGCCGCCGTCCAGTCCCTCTGTAACAGCGGCGGTTTCGGCGCTGTAAAGCCCGATGGTCACGTCCCGGCGCACAGCCTTGCCGTCCTGGGCGATGTACACATAGGCGGTGTCCCCGGTGTCGAAGTACAGCGCGTCCGTGGGAACCAGCACCGCTTCCGCCTCCAGGTGTGCGGAGGTGATCAGCTCCACGCTGAGTCCGTCCGGCAGGGCCAGGGCGTCATCCAGCACCGCCTTGACGCGGAACAGGCCGTCGGCGGTAACGATGCCGCCCACTTCTGTCACCGCGCCCTGGTAGGTTTCCCCTACGTTCGTCACGCTGACGCCTTGTCCCGGTTGGATGGATTCCCGCACATCGTTGGGAACGTAGAACGTGACGGTTTTGCTGCTGGCGTTGGAAATGACAAAGGCCGCCGTACCGGAAGGAGTAAAGTTGTTTTCCACCACGTTTACGGATTCCACTGTCCCGGAGATAGGGGCGGTCAAATGATAGAGCGTCATCTGATATTCGGCGGACTCTACGCCGGCACGAATGGATTCCAAATTCAATTCCGTAGACTTCAAAGCAGCCTGTGCCGCCAGCAGAGCCTGCCGGGCGGCGTCCACCTCCACCGGGGCCGCGGCGCCGATTTCCAAAAGGGCCTGCAAATCATCGTAGTTCTTCTGTGCCGTGCGTACCTGTTCTTCCAAAATCTCCAGAGAGCCGTCGCTTTGCTGGCCGAAGCTAGCGGCGGCGCTCTGGTAGCTGGTACGGGCGTTTTTCAGCGTCAGACCCGCCGCCTCATCGTCAAAGCGGCAGAGAAGCTGGCCCGCCTTTACGGTGTCGCCTACTTCTACCGCTACCTCCTCCACATTCCCGGATACCATTGCCACCACGGTGGAGGTCCCATCTTCTGAGGAGACGGTCCCCACGTATTTCCCGTCTGTCGCGAGACTTCCCCGTTCCGCAGTCATCGTCGTGACAGAGACTGTGGAGTCCAGAACGGCCTCCGGCGCGTCATCGCCTCCGCAGCCAGACAGGAGCAGCATGGAAGCCAGGCAGAGCAGGGAGGCCATACGCTTGCGATTTGTTTTCATAAGAGGGTATCATCCTTTCGCTTTTTTCAGTGAGGAGAGTATAGCGGCCCAAGGTAAACTGTGCGTAAACAACAGCGAAAATAAATGGCGAAAAGTTTACAATCATGTAACCTGGAGGAACTATACTGATCGTGGGGTTTTGACAAGACCGGAGAAGTTCCGTAAAATCAAAAGCAAAAACAAGGGAGTGGAGACTATGGCGACCATTCTTCTGGTAGAGGACAACGAATCCATGCAGCTACTGACCCGCGCCAAGCTCCGGGGGCAGTTTACAGTTCTCTGTGCCAGGGATGGCCTGGAGGCCCTGGAGATTTTAGAACGGCAGCGGGTGGATCTGATGATTGCCGACGTGATGATGCCCCGGATGGACGGTTACGCCCTGGTAAAGCGTCTCCGGGCGGAGGGAAATCAGCTCCCCGTTCTGCTGCTGACCGCCCGGCAGTCCTTCGAGGACAAGCGGGAGGGATTTTCCTCCGGCATCGACGACTACCTCACCAAGCCGGTCAACTATGAAGAGCTGATCTGGCGGGTTCAGGCTCTTCTGCGCCGGGCCAATATCGCCAGTGAGAAGCGCATTGTGGCAGGCGGGACGGTCCTGGATTCTGCCGCTTACACCATTTCCTGGGACGGCGGGACACTGGAGCTTCCCAAGAAGGAATTTGACCTTCTCTATAAGCTCCTGTCCTATCCGGGGCAGATATTCACCCGAAACCAGCTTCTGGACGATATCTGGGGCTTCGACTCCGAGAGCGGCGAGGACACAGTGAAAACCCACGTCAGCCGACTGCGGAACCGTCTGCGGGATGTGGAGGACTTTCAGATCATCACCGTCAAGGGCCTGGGCTACAAGGCGGAGCTGCGAAAGGGGGTGGAGGCGTGAAGCGGACAAAGCACCACGTCAGCCTCCTGATCTGGCTGGTCATGGAAGTGCTGATTGCCACCTTCGGCACAGCACAGATGCTGCTGCTCCTGTATTATCTCTTCGTAGACGGAAATAACGGCGCGGTGAGCCTGCCCCTTCTGCTGACGGCGGCGTTTTTCCCCATTTCCCTGACGCTGACCGGCTGCACGTATGTGTTCGCCCGGCAGTTCAACTGCCACGTTTCCGTTCTGGAGGACGGGCTTCGCCGGGTAGCGGCGGGGGACTTTTCCGTCCGCCTGAAATCGGAAGAGGGAAAGCCGCTGGAAAACGCCTATACCGACTTCAACAAGATGGTGGAAGAGCTGCAAGGCGTCCAGACTCTGCGGGAGGATTTCATCAACAATTTTTCCCACGAGTTCAAAACCCCCATCACCGCCGTCAAGGGCTTCGCGGAGCTGCTGATGGAGCCGGGGGCCACGGAGGAGGAGCGTGTCGAGTACCTGCGCATCATCCGGGACGAGTCCTCACGGCTGGCGGAGCTGACCAACAGCACACTTCTCCTGAGCCGTCTGGAGTCCCAGCGGGTCATCCCGGACCGAAGGCCCTTTTCTCTGGACGAGCAGCTTCGCCGCAGCGTCATTTTGTTGGCAGGAAGCTGGGAGGAAAAGCGAATTGAGCCTTCTCTGGAGCTGGAGCCGGTGCGGTATACCGGAAACGAGGATCTGACCCAGCAGGTATGGCTAAATCTTCTGAGCAATGCCATCCGGCACACGCCCCCCGGAGGGGAAATCGGCGTGACCCTGCACACGGAGGCTGACACGGCAGTTGTACGGGTGTGGGACACTGGAGAAGGGATGAACCCAGAGGTGATGGCACATGTTTTCGACAAGTATTACCAGGGGGACCCGTCAAGACAATCCCAGGGTTTGGGTCTTGGATTGTCTATCGTCCGCCGGATTATAGAACTTTGTGGTGGACGAATTGAGGTAGAGAGTGAGCCGGGACAAGGCAGTACATTTACCGTATATCTGCCGGAAGAAGCATGAGGAGGATTTTTATGACATTATACGACGCAATCTTTTCCCGGCGACAAGTTCGGAAATTTCGGAATGAGACTCTGGACAAAGACGTACTGGGGGATATTCTGCTTTTTGTCTCCCAGGCGGAGCATTTGAAGGGACAGAATACCTCCTTCGAGCTGGTGTCCGGCGGAGAGGTTCGCGGAGGCCCCGGCGCTCCCTATTACCTGCTGGCTTTCAGCCGGGAGGACGCCACCGCTTATGCGGACGCGGGCTTTGTGCTGGGAGAAGCGGATTTGTATATGCAAAGTTTGGGGCTGGGAAGCGGGTGGTTCATGAATGTAAAACCGACAGACGAACGGGAAGATTTCTGCATTGCCCTGGCCTTTGGGACAACAGACATTCCTCCTCGAAATGGAGAAATGGACTTCAAGCGGCTTCCACTTTCCAAAATCAGCAAGGAGGACAATGCGGTTTCCCGGGCGATGCGTCTGGCTCCGTCATCACTGAACTCCCAGCCTTGGCAGATGGAGTTTCTTCCCCGCGCCATGACTGTCAAGGATAGGGGGCGTGGTGTCAAACGGCTGATTTTGGAAAAGAAGCTGAACAAGATTGATATTGGCATTGCTGCCCGGTATGCCGTGATCGCGCTGGAGCACGAGGGCTGGCGGGTCACATCTGTGACACCTCGATTTTCAGGGGGAGCCTTTGAAGTCGGGATTGTCTATCAAGCGTAAGGAGGAACGGAATGAAAACGGTGATTATCTATCATTCGGAGCACCATGGGAATACGGAAAAGATAGTGCAAGCGATTGCGGGACAGGGGGACGTAACTCTGCTGAAAACGCCGGATATTGCTGGGGCAAATCTCTCTGGCTATGATCTGATTGGTTTTGCCTCCGGTATCTATTACGGAAAATTTCACGAAAGCGTCATCCGGTTCGCACGGGAGCATCTGCCACCGGAGAAAAACGTGTTTTTCCTCTATACCTGTGGGGCAGACCGAAAGGGATATACAGCGGATCTGTTCGAAATCGCGGGGGAGAAGGGGGCCAGCCCGGTGGGGACTTGGCACTGTCCGGGCTTCGACACCTTTGGGCCGTTCAAGCTCATAGGCGGCATTGCTAAGGGGCGGCCTAATAAAGAAGATACTTCCGGAGCGATGCAATTCTTCCAAAATATAATTGAAAAGGTTTGAATTTTTCGGAACATCAATGGTCGGGCTCAATAATCTAAATGCGAAACCTTAAATGGTTCGCATTCCTAAATCCCTACTGGCCAGGGCGGTGTAATATTGTCCCATGGTCACCGGGGCGTTGTACAGCGCCGCCAGGGTATAAGCCTTAATGTTCCCGGTAGCAGCTGTGGTGCTGCACAGACAGTCCCGGACATACTCCATGTGCTCCCGGTTTAGCTTCAGAAAGCGAGAACGGACCGCCGCGGTGGGAAACTCCCGCCCGCAGATGCGGATTGTTTCTCTTGAGGAGCAACAGTGCCTGTTTCCCCCGTGTTTCGGCGTGTGAACCACTTGTGGGGTTTCATGGAGGATAGCCCTGGGGATACCCCTCTCAGCAGACAAACTGCCGTGTTGGCGCTTTGTAGGCGGTTGTCAGTAAGGGCAGAAAGCCAGGGTGATTCGTGTATGGATTGGACCACCGTCTGCAAAGAGAACTCGGTACCGCTTTCTACCGACCCAAATGCAATTTGGAGAGCACAGGCGGCGCAAAAACTGCGTCGCCTAAACAAAGAATAAGATTTTTCCCATTCTGCCCTTGCCCAATATTTTGGGTGCAGTTCAGTTCAGTTCAAGATCAAAATGATAACAGTTTGATAACTCTGCCCCCGGCCACTGGCTATTGACCAGCGCCGCTGGTATTATGTGTGGCTTGAAAGGAGGGCGGAGAAAATGCGAAAGATTTTGAAGGATTTATACTTCGGAAATATTGTGCCCTATGAAAAGCGAATCGCCGCCGATTCAGAGCTGCGGCATCTGGTGAAACGTGCCGCCGACAGTGAGACCCGGCTTGCGGAGCAGCTCAACGATGCAGAAAAGCAGATACTTGATACCCTCATCAACACACAGCACGAAATCGACAGCACCATGGCAAGGGAATATTTTATCCTGGGCTTTCGGCTGGGGGTCAGATTGATGAGCGAGTGCATGGATGAGGATGACGGAGAACTGACCGACGGGAGGTGAGACAATGGCGAAACGCAGGGCAAACGGAGAGGGCAGTATCCGCAAGAGGAAGGATGGCCGATGGGAGGGCCGATACACAGCGGGCCGTGATCCAGTGACCGGAAAGGCGGTCTACAAAAACGTCCTCGGTAAAACCCAGGCGGAGGTAAAGGTGAAGCTCAAGTCAGCGATTGAGAAAAATGGTTCGCTAGTCACAATCGCCAAGCGGTACACACTCGGTCAATGGCTGGATACCTGGATGGAGAACTACGCAAAGCTCCAAGTCCGGGCCTCGTCATACAAGACCTACCAGGGATTCATCAGCAACCACATCAAGCCCACCCTCGGTGATTTGCCGCTGGAGAAGCTGACAGCGATGGACCTCCAGCGGTTATACAAACACCTGCTGGAGAGCGGCAGAGTGGAGTGTACGGAATCCCGCAACAAGCCTAAGGGACTCAGCGTCAAAACGGTACGCAACATCAACCAGATGATTTCCTCTGCCCTGAACTGTGCTGTGGAGCAGAGGCTGATTCCGAGCAACCCGACAAAAGGCTGCGTCCTTCCAAAGCTGGAGCGGAAGGAAATGAAAATTTTGCCGCCGGAGAACCTGGGTACCTTCTTCGAGGAAGCACGGCGTAGCGGCGTGTTCGAGCTCTACTACATCGACCTCGCAACCGGCCTCCGGCGAGGGGAACTGCTGGGGCTGAAATGGAGTGACATTGACTTGGCCAAGGGGATCATCCACGTCCGGCGGCAGATTCTCCGCCAGAATAGCGAAGTAGTTGAGGCCCCGCTGAAAACGAAAAACTCCTACCGCAACATCGCGATAGGAGCGGACGCCATCAAAGTCCTCAAGGGCATGGAGCGGAAAGACGAGTATGTTTTCCCGTCGCCATTCGGGGGTCCAATGTCCCCGGACAGCGTCCTGCATATGCTCCAGCGGGTACTGAAACGGGCGGGGCTGGAACGGATACGCTTCCACGACCTCAGACACACATTTTCGGTCCTGGCTCTGCAAAACGGAGTAGATGTGAAAACCCTCTCCGCCATGCTGGGGCACTACAGTGCCGGGTTCACCCTGGACACCTACGCCCACGTGACCACTTCTATGCAGAGACAGGCGGCAAATGCGGTAGGGAATTTCCTCTCCGGTACTCTTCAGCCCTAACCGCTCCGAGCGCTGGTATGGGTCACGGCTTGGGTCAAACCGGAACAGCAAAATCAAACCGCCCGAAAAATTGCAGAGAGCAAAAACAAAACCACGGAAATTCAACGAATTTCCGTGGTTTTGGTACGCCCTGAGGGATTCGAACCCCCGGCCTTCTGGTCCGTAGCTTGTCTGGGGAGACGAAGCAGACGCTTTCTGGCCCGTTTAGTGGTGTTCGCTCAGGATTTCGGTACTCTAGAATGCTGTCTGCTCCACTGTTTCCACAGAGAAATTTCCTGTTCTGGGTCAGTTTATGGGTCAAGCCACAATGCACCGCCCCATGAAAAGTGGACAATAGACAGTAAAGGGGAGAAGAGATACAATAGGGAAAGAGAGGAGAGAACCATATGTCAAAACATTCTGGGTACCACATCACACCACGGCCAGTCGTGGAAGAGATCCTGCGGCTGCATATTGAAGAGGGATATACCTACCGGCAGCTGGCAGATAAATTCAATAAGCCTTTTAAGACAATCCAGAACACCATTTACAATGAATACAAAAAGCAGAGGCTGCTCCTTGAACATGGCAAAGTTCCAAAACGTCCCAGCAGCTTCCTCGCTCCAACTGCGGACCAATATCTTGCTCTGCAAAAAGAGAATCGCCAACTGCGAATGGAAAATGAGTTGCTGCGAAATTTTCATCAAAAGCTTGGAAAGAAGTGAGGCCATGCGTGAAGTTTGCTGTTATCCATCAATACCGGAAACAATATTCCATTCAAATTATGTGCCGATTCTTCGGCATCTCCCGCAGCGGTTATTACCGCTATGTAAAGAACCTGGACAGGCCCAGGAAGAACGCAGACATTGCGGATATGATCCGCCAGTGCCATCAAGCCTGCCGCAGAACTTACGGATACCGGAGAGTCCAGATTTGGCTGGAACAGGAGAGGGGAATCCACCTGAATGAAAAGACGGTCCTGCGTATTATGCGGGATTATGACCTGCTCTCGCAGATTCGCCGCAGACGGCCTTACAACAAGGCTGTGGAGTGCTTGCGCCGTTATCCCAATCTCTTGAACCGGGAGTTCCGGGCAGAACGTCCCAATCAGAAATGGGTAACAGATATCTCTTACATCCAGACCGGCGAAGGAGTCCTTTATCTGTCCATTATCAGGGATCTCTATGACAACAGTATTGTCGCGCACAAGACGTCTGTCCGGCAGACTGCGAAGCTCGTTACAGACACGCTTCGCCTGGCTAAGAGAAAAGAGAAGGTCACTGCAGAGTTGCAGCTCCACAGTGACCAGGGATTCCAGTACGCCTCCGCAGCATACTTTGGAATGACTCAAGCATACGGCATAACTCCGTCCATGTCAAGACGCGGAAATCCATATGACAATGCCATGGCTGAGAATTTCTTTTCCATCCTGAAATGCGAGTGTATTTACCAGCAGAAACCGAAAAATTTCAAACAGGCCAGAGAAATGATTGACGAATATATTTGGTTTTACAACAACCGCCGTTTACAGCAGCGCTTTCGCATGACGCCTTTGGAAATGCGCCGCTCTGCATCCGCTTGACCCTCTTTTGCCTTTTTGTGTATGTCTACTATTTTAGGGGCAGTTCACAATTTTAATAACTATCCCCCGGTTTTCCTATATGGTAGACCTGAGTTATTGATTCCCGTTTGCAAAAGGAGACAATTCATTTTCGGCGTGGACACGCCGAAGATACAGCGCAAGCTCTAATTGCAGACGGTGTTCAGGATCTTCCAGATTCATCTGCGTGAGTTCTTGGATGCTATTTAGCCGATATGCCACGGTGTTATAGTGGATATAGAGTTCCTGCGCAATGCGGCGTTGATTGCCGAGGTTCTGGAAATAGGACTCCAGCGTTTCAAGAAGTTCCTTTTCGTGAGGTAATTTCGGAGATGCCAAGCTCTTTAGGGTCTCCGTGATAAAACGTCCAATTTCACGGGATGGGTCGCTGGAGTATAAGAGCCGCAAAACACCGAGCTGATCAAAGCGGAAAAAGAAGTCTCCACCCTTTGCATGGGCAGCCTTCAGCGCGAGTTGCGCTTCCCAACGGCAGAGGGATAGGCCGGGAATTCCGGTGTGTGAGCGGCTGCAGCCTCCGGTGGGAGCCAGGGAGGGATACCTGGCCCGCAGAGCTTCAAAAGCAGCCGGCAGACGGGCCAGCGCCTGATCGAGAGAGGCGGGGTTTTCTTTGGAATTCATGAGGATCAGACAGCCATCTGGATGATCCATGATATGGGTATCTATATCGAGTCGTTCCAGGCTCTGGCGCAAAACATGGAAAAAAGCAGTGCGCTGGAAAGTGGTCGCATATTCGCTGATAGAACTGTTTGGCTGAAAATTGAGTTCCAACAGGGCATGGGGGGCCGATAGATCCAGATGGAAAGCATTGGCGCGGAATTGTTCCCAATTGTCATCCAAAATGCGGTCAGAGATTAGGTGCTGGAAGAATTCTGTAAAGCTCCGGCTTTCGGTTTTTCGCACAGAGTGTTCCCTGGAGATCTCCAACGGGATCGTTTGGAGAATCTGGGAGAGGATGTCCTCGTGCAGCGGGGGGCGGCCTTCTATCCGGCACAGGAAGACCGTGCCAAATAGATAGCCATCAATCCGCATCTCATGGGCGTCCGCCTCTTCCGAAAGGACATGGCACAGGGCATCGCAATCCAGAGAGGCCAGCCGCACGGCGTCTGTCTCAGACAGGCTGTACGCCTGACGCTGGTTGATGGCGTCTACTAAAAGGACGCTTCCTCCCGCGATTTCCCGCACCCTTTGAGCAAGATCCTCCAGGGAAGCTCCTTCTGTGATGGTTTGGAGCAGCATCTGGTTTACGGAGATACTGTTGTGGAGCAGAGCTGTCTGCCGACGGAGGAGTTCATCGGAGACTGCTTTGGTAATATCGGCGAACCGAACCGCGGGCGGCAGCTCAATTAGCGGAAAGCTCCGCTCTTTTGCCGCCGAGATCATGTATTTCGGAATCGTTCCCAGGAACCTTGAGGGCTTGATACATACGCCCGCCAATTCCTTTTCCGCAAGGCATCCGATGAATGTGGACAGCGCGGCCTCATCATTGTAGATAGAATAACAGTTTGTAATCAGCAATTCGTGAGGAGATATCCAATCATAGTAATCTGGAGTATCGGTCAAATTTACACCAACAACGGGAGCATCCAGAGCGTTTCCTCCGCGCAGTACCCGGCTGTTTGAAAAGACGTCCTGTCGCAGTAATTCCCGAAGGGTTGGATAGTTTGCGTGTTCCATTATATACCCCCCTTTGATTATGATATTATCACAAATTATAATGATATTTTTATGGAGTGTCAATATACAAAGGGGACGCTTCATGACGTATACTGGATATAGAAACAACCGATGGCCATCGATGTTTTGACAAATCTAAACGATGGAGGGTTTGAATCATGGACGCTTCCGTACATTCTGTTCAGCAGGGATGCTTAAAGTTGCAGAAATTCCAGAAAGCGAAAACATTCTCAGGAAAGGCCGCTTTACGGGGAACTTGGCAGCGGGCGCAAGAAGAAAGAGCTTGTCCTTTGGAGCGGTTGGCGATTGAGTCTTTGCGTTTCTATGGATAAGACTTTTTGTTGACATGGAAAATTAGTTGGATATTTGGGTAGCAATTGAAGCGATAGGGTGGAGATATGCTCCGGTAAATGCGAAAGACGGAAAGTCTGCTGTATTTGCCGGAGCATTTTTGCAGGTTCTATTGGTCAGTGGTAAAATGCTGCTGGGTAGTTTTTGGATCGTACCAGCATATAGAGAAAAATTTTTCGAAACGGTGATACGGCAGATCTGCCTGTGTTTCGGCTTGTGGGCCATTGTGTGCGGTTTTATGGAGGCAGTGCATCCCGGGGATCTGCTCGTGAGTGAATCCCCATGTCAGGGCTTTGTGCGGCGATGTTGGCAAACTGCAAAAGCGTTGCTGATTAGTTGATGGATTGTACCTGTGTCTCCAAAGAGCAGCGGTTGTTTTGGGGATCAGCAGGATCGGCGGAATCTTTCTCATAGTGGGAGAAGGGTAAATCTGCCGAAACCGAGGTTGAACCTACCCTCCGATTTGTTAGCAGGATAAAGGCGTGGCGTCTTGTGCCGCCACGCCGGATTACACCGGCCCGCAGTGCGGGCCGAAGAAGCGGAAATCCACGGTTTTCGGAAAATTGTCATCATGTTTTCAGAGCTTTTGCGCAATTGGTCATGTGGCGTCAAATATGGGAGACTGATGCTCAGTTTGACCTCTTGGTTCCATCAACGCCTACAACGGCAACGAATTCAGCGGTGTCAACTGTGGCTTGGCAGAGAAATTCCCAGCTTTTCTGTAAACGGGGAGAATAGAGGTATCAAAATAGCACAGAGAAAAAGAAAGCCCGCCAACAGTACCTGTGTCCCTCCGTATTTCGGCGTATGAACCACTGTGTGCGGTTTCGTGGAGGACAGCCCTGGATACCTCTCCCAGCAGACAAACCGCCGTGTTGGCGCTTTGTGGGCGGTTGTCAG